>Ga0193728_1000483_pt1 | contig 19248 bp, 20 predicted proteins | sample U1c1metaG_FD_143037 | JGI IMG/M metagenome (GOLD analysis project Ga0193728, IMG submission 143037) | Soil microbial communities from a riparian zone of the East river system, Colorado, United States - U1c1 | ecosystem: Environmental > Terrestrial > Soil > Riparian zone | place: USA: East River...
CCTGGAGGCGCTGGCCGCCCTGGCCGCCGGCGGGTACGTGGGCCGGGCCGACGCCGCCAGCCTGGCGTCGGCCTATGCGTTCCTGCGCGGCGTCGAGCACCTGCTCCAGCTGCGCCGGCTGCGCCGTACGCACACGCTGCCCGAGGACCGCGCGGTCCTGCGCCAGGTCGGCCGGGCGCTGCGCCGGATGCGGCCCGGGCCAGCCGGGAACGGGCCGGGCGAGGCGGGCGGGCCGGGCGGGCCGGGCGGGCCGGGCGGGGCGGGCGGGGCGGGCGGGGCGGACGGGCCGCGGCGCGCTGACCCGGCGGCCGAGCTCCTCGAGCAGTGGCGGCGGCACGCCGGCCAGGCCCGGCAGCTGCACGAGAAACTGTTCTACCGGCCGCTGCTGGACGCCGTCGCCCGGCTGCCGGGCGAGGCCGCCCGGCTGACCCCGGCGGCCGCCGTGGCCCGGCTGCAGGCGCTCGGATACGCCGACCCGGCCGGCGCGCTGCGGCACATCGAGGCCCTCAGCTCGGGCGTGTCCCGGAAGGCGGCCATCCAGCGGACGCTGCTGCCGGTCCTGCTCGGCTGGTTCGCCGACGCGCCGCTGCCCGACGCCGGGCTGCTCGCATTCCGTCAGGTCAGCGAGGCGCTCGGGGACTCGCCCTGGTACCTGCGGCTGCTGCGAGACAACACGCTGGTGGCTCAGCGGATGGCCCGGGTGCTGGCCTCCAGCCGGTATGCGACCGGCCTGCTGCTGCGCGCGCCCGAGGCGGTCGCCATGCTGGCCGACACCGGCGAGCTGGCGCTGCGCCCGGCCGAGCCGCTGCTGGCCGAGGCCCTCGCGGCGGTCGGCCGTCACCCCGAGGCGCAGGACGCCGTGCGCGCGGTGCTGGCCATCCGCCGGCGCGAGGTGCTGCGCACGGCCATGGCCTGGGTCCTCGGCCTGGCCACCGCGCAGGACCGGGGCGAGGCGCTGACCGTGGTGGCCGGGGTCACCGTGGCCGCCGCGCTGGAGGCAGCGGTCGCCGAGGCGGAGAAGGCCAGCGGCGCGCCCCTGCCGACCCGGATGGCCGTGATCGCGGTGGGCCGGTTCGGCGGCCGGGAGATGGGCTTTGCCAGCGACGCCGACGTCATGTTCGTCCATGACCCGCTGCCCGGCGTGCCGGAGGAAGCGGCGTCGCGGGCCGCGCACACCGTGGCCGAGCGGCTGCGCGCCCTGCTGGCCAAGTCCGGCCCGGACCCGGCCCTGCAGATTGACGCGGACCTGCGGCCGGAGGGGCGGCAGGGACCGCTGGTGCGCACGCTGGCCTCCTACCAGGCCTACTACCGCCGCTGGTCGGTGCCCTGGGAGGCGCAGGCCCTGCTGCGCGCCGCCTTCGTGGCGGGCGACGCCGGCCTGGGCGCCGCCTTCATCGCGATGGCGGACGAGATCCGGTACCCGGACGGGGGGATCGCCGAGGACGCCGTTCGGGAGATCAGGCGGATCAAGGCGCGGGTCGAGGCCGAGCGGATGCCGCGCGGCAAGGACCCGGCGCTGAACGTGAAGCTCGGTCCCGGCGGCCTGGCCGACGTGGAGTGGGTCACCCAGCTGCTGCAGCTGCGGCACGCCTATGCGGTGCCCGGCCTGCGGACGACCAGGACGCTGGGCGCGCTGCAGGCGGCCAGCGCCGCGGGCCTGGTGAGCGCCGCGGACACCGCGGTCCTCGCCGGCGCGTGGCAGCTGGCGGCGCGGATCCGGGACGGCGTCATGCTGATGCGCGGCCGGGGATCGGACGCGCTGCCGTCGGCGGCGGCCGAGCTGGCCATCGTGGCCCGGCTGCTCGGCTACCCGCCGGACGGCGCCCAGCACCTCGCCGAGGACTGGCGGCGGGCCTCCCGGCACGCCCGGAGCGCGACGGAGCGGCTCTTTTACGGTTAGCGATGCGGCCTCATACCCAGGTAGGGGGCCGGGCCCGCCGCCAGGGCGCGGCGGGATGCGGCCGGCCGGTGCATGCTGGAGGGATGACGTCCTCCGACTCGCCGCCGCCGACTGACGGACAGGCCGCCGCCGCGCGCATCTCGTGGCCCGGCTCCCTGGCGGAACGGGTGCTGAGCGCGCTGGCCGCGGACTTCCGGCGCCCGACCGGCCCGATCGTGATCGCGATCATCCTCATGATCGCCACGCTGTTCACGAGGGGCTCGGCTCCTGGCGTGCTCGCCTCCACGCCCGTGCTGGCCCTCCTGGCCACCGCTCCGGTCGCCGTGATCCGGCGCTTCCCGGCCACCTCGATCGGGATCATCCTCAGCGCCAGCGCCATCTTCGTGTACTTCGGACGGCTGTCCTGGCCGGCGCCGGCCATCGTCGGCTGGCTGATCGCGCTGGTCGCCTGCCCGGTGCTGCTGAGCAAGAGGGCCGCGATCTGGGCCTTCCTGGCTACCGAGGCGGTGGTGCTGTTCGCGGCCCAGTCGTACGCGCCCATCAACACGCCCTGGGACGCGACGCTGGCCGAGGCCCTGGCCGTGGTCGCGGCCTGGGGAGCAGGGGAGATGATCCGGTCGCGGCGGCAGTCCGTCGCGACCCAGGCCGCCGCCGCCGAGCAGGTCAAGGTCCTCAGCCAGCGCGACATGGTGGCCCGCGAGCGCGCCTCGATCGCCCGGGAGCTGCACGACGTGGTCGCGCACCACGTCTCGATGATCGCGGTCCGGGCCGGGACCGCGCCGTACGCCATCGACGGCCTGCCCGAGCCGGGGCAGGAGGCCTTCGCCGAGATCGCCCGGGAAGCGCGGACCGCGCTGACCGAGCTGCGGGTGGTCCTCGGGGTGCTCCGGGACCCGGCCAAGGCGTCCGAGGCCACGCCGCAGCCGCGGCTGGGTGACATCGAGGCCCTGCTGGAACGGGTCCGCGGGGCCGGGACGGACGTGGCCTGGTCGGTCACGGGGGAGGCGCGGGTGCTGCCGACCTCGGTCGAGCTGTGCGGGTACCGCATCGTCCAGGAAGCCGTGACCAACGCCGGGCGGCACGCGCCGGGCAGCCAGGTCACCGTCACCATGGCCTACGAGCCGGATGCGCTGACGGTGACGGTCGCGAACACCGCCGCGGCCGGGGCCGGCCCGCCCGGCGCCGCCGGCGACCGGGCAGCGCCCGATGCCGGGCCGGGGACCGGGTTCGGGCTGGTCGGCCTGCGCGAGCGGGTGGCCATGCTCGGCGGCCAGATCACGACCGGGCCGTCCGCCGACGGCGGCTTCGAGGTCCGGGCGCTGCTGCCTGACGTGGTCCGGGACGAGACCCGCGACGCAGCTCGCGACGAGGCCCGGGACGAGGCGGCGGCATGACGCAGGCGGGCGCGCCGCGGGCGGGCCGGACGGCGGCGGATGTGGCGGAGGCGGGCGTGCTGGTGGCGAAGGCGGGGGTGGCGGAGTCCGGGCTCACGGAGCCCGCGCCGGACGCGCCGCTGCGGGTGATGATCGTCGACGATCAGGCCGTGGTGCGGCTCGGGTTCGCGGCGCTGCTGGAGTCCCAGGCCGACCTGACGGTGGTCGGCTCGGCGGGCGACGGGCGGCAGGCGCTCCGGCTGGCGGGCCAGGTCCGTCCCGACGTCGTCCTGATGGACATCCGGATGCCGGTCATGGACGGCATCGCGGCGACCCGCGAGCTCACGGCGGGCGGGTCGCCGCCGCGGGTGCTCGTGCTGACCACGTTCGACCTGGATGACTACGTCTACGATGCACTGCGCGCGGGAGCGAGCGGGTTCTTGCTGAAGGACGCCACGCCGGAGGAGATCCTCGCCGCGGTGCGGGTGGTCGGCGGCGGCGAGGCCCTGCTCGCCCCGGCCGTGACCCGCCGGCTGGTGGCCGAGTTCGCGTCGCGGGCCCGGCTGGTCCCGCCGCGGGAGCTGGCCAGCCTGACGCCGCGGGAGCGGGAGATCCTGCTCCTGGTGGCCGCCGGCCTGGCCAACGGCGAGATCGCCCGGCGGCTGTGCCTCGCCGAGCAGACGGTGAAGTCCCACGTCAGCGCGATCTTGTTCAAGCTGGGCCTGCGCGACCGGGTCCAGGCCGTCATCCTCGCCTACGAGTCGGGCCTGGTCGTGCCCGGCTCAGGCCCGCCGGCGCCCTGACCCCCCGCCGCCGCGCCCGCCGCCTCCCCGCGGGCCGTTCCGTGATCGCGACCGTTTCCTCCCCGTTCTGGCCCGGTAACTCGTCGCGATCAGGAGAGGCGCCGGGATGCCCCGGCCGGCCGGTCCGGCACAATCGCAGGCGTGCGGGAGATAAGCGACATCGCGGACCTGGCGGCCGCCCACGCCGACACGCTGTGCGCCTGGGCGGCGCAGGGGCTGGCCGGGCGCAGCCGGGCCTGGCTCAGCGACGACGGGCGGGCCCTCGCCGTGGCCGGACCGGCCCTGGCCACGCGGGACCGGCTCGTGGTCAGGGGCGCCTCCGACGCGGCGGCTCCGCTGGTCCGCGAGATCCTGGCGGAGGTCGGGCCGACCTACCGGCCGCTGGGCGAGGCGGCGCTGATTGACGCGCTCGCGGACCGGATTCCGGGCCTGGCCCGGGTGGCTCGCTTCGGGTGGATGGACTGCGGGCCGCCTGACCCGCCGGCCGTTGACCGCGGCCCGGCGCAGTGGCTCCCCGAGGCCGACCTGGCCCGGGTCGCTGACCTCCTGGCGGCCAGCTATCCGGCGTCGTACGCCAAGCCCGGCGGCCCCGGCGTCGAGCGCTGGGCCGGCGTGCGGGGGAGCGACGGCCGGCTGGCCGCCGTGGGCGCGCTGGCCTGGTCGGCGCCCTCGGTCGGGTTCCTGGCCGGGGTGGCGGCCCGGCCCGCGGCCCGAGGCCAGGGGCTGGGGCGGCAGGTGTGCCGGTTCCTGCTGGCCGAGGCGCTCGCGCGGCATGGGGCCGCCGCGCTGATGGTGGACGACGGGAACCACGCCGCCCGGCGGCTGTACCGGGGGCTGGGCCTGCGCTACCGGCAGCTCGGCGTGGCCGCGATTTCCCAGCCGGCCGCCTCCGGCTGGCTCTCGCTCTCGAGCTGAGCCTGGAAGAACGGCCCCTTATCGATCTTCCGGGGAGGGCCGGCGGCTAGCGGCTCAGGGCGGCGAGACCCTGACCACGCAGAACGTTGGTGCGGTCCGGGACGGTCGTGGCCCACGGCAAATCACGCAGCAAGTCGGCCAGGGCGGGCAGCTCGCCGTCATCCAGTTCCTTGTCCAGCTGGATCCCGACATTGCCGCACCCGCGCTCGCCGCAGCGGCACAACGGCACGCGAGCCAGCTGCGGGGTGCCGTCTGCGGCCTCGATCACGGCCACGCCGGCCGACCGGCCGGGCTCCCCGGCCCAGGCTTCGACCCGGAGTCCCGGCTGGCCCGCGGCCTGGGTCACCAGGAGCCGCAGGCCGCGGCGGATCCCGAGCAGCGCCCGCCACCCGCCCGGGCCGAGCAGCTCGACGCGCTCCGCGCGCAGGCTCCAGCCCGGCCCGGACAGCCGACGCTGCGCGGGAATCACAGTGACGGGACCGGTCATGGGGCCATGGTAGAAGGCCTGGGTGAAAGGCCTGCTGAATGGCAGGATATTCGGTATGCGCTACCTGATCCGGGAACGGGCCATCGCCGCGCGCGACGGGTCGGCGGCCTACTTCGCCTTCCGGTCCGGCGGGTGGCGCTTGTCCCGCACGTAGAGCACCCGCTGCTTGCCGTCGCCGGGGCTGCGGCGGTCCAGCTCGAACAGCGCGGTCGCGGTCATCAGGTCGCTGAGCTTGGGGTAGCCGTAGTTGCGGGGGTCAAAGTCCGGGCGCTGGTTGGTGACGATGGTGCCCACCCCTCCGAGCGGGGCCCAGCCGTCATCATCGGATGCGGCCTCCACCGCGCTGCGCAGCTGCTTCACCAGGGCGGCATCGCCCTTCAGCTGCGCCGCGGAGGCGCGCGGCGGCGGTTTGAGCGGCTCCACGTCCGGCGCGGCCTCCGCCTCGGCGAAGGTCAGGTTCTCGATATAGATGAACTTGTCGCACGCCGCGACGAACGGCTTCGGGGTCTTGCGCTCGCCGAACCCGTACACGGTCAGGCCGGACTCCCGGAGGCGGGCGGCCAGGCGGGTGAAGTCGCTGTCACTGGACACGATGCAGAAGCCGTCGAAGCGGCCGGAGTACAGCAGGTCCATCGCGTCGATGACCATCGCCGTGTCGGTGGCGTTCTTGCCGGTGGTGTAGGCGAACTGCTGGATGGGCTGGATGGACTGGGCCAGGAGCTGGTCCTTCCAGCCCTTCAGGCTCGTGCCGGTCCAGTCGCCGTAGGCGCGCTTGACGTGCGCGGTGCCGTACTTGGCCACCTCGGCCAGCAGCCCCTCGGTGATCGAGGGCTGCGCGTTGTCCGCATCGATGAGGACGGCGAGCTTCGCGGCGTTCTCGCTGACCATGCTGCTGCTCCTCGCCCGGGACGGTGTCGGCCCTCCTGATCTTCCCCCACGAGGCGGCGTGGTCCAAACGGCCGCTCCGGTCGGCCCCGCGCGATCCGGGCGGGCCGCCGCCGGGATGAATAGGATGCGCCCTATGCGATATCAGGTGAAGGAAAAAGTATTCTCCATTGGCACCGACTTCTGGGTGACCGATGAGCAGGACAACAACGCATTCCTGGTCGACGGGAAGGTCATGCATATCCGGCAGACCCTGGAGCTCAAGGACCCGTCGGGCGCGGTGGTCGCCACCATCCGCAAGAAGCTGGTGGCGATCCGGGAGACGATGGAGATTGAGCGCGACGGCGCTCCGGCGGCCACCGTGCACAAGGTCCTGGTGTCCCCGCTGCATCACCGGTACGTGGTCGACATCGCCGGCGGCGGCCAGCTCGAGGCCGTCGGCAACATCGTGGACAAGGAATTCCAGATTCGGGCCGGCGGTCAGGTGGTGGCTCAGGTCTCCCGGGCCTGGTTCCGGATCCGGGACACCTACGGGGTGGACGTGGCTCCCGGCCAGGACGACGTCCTGATGATCGCCGTCGCGGTGTGCATCGACCGGATCCACCACGACGAGGAGGAGCGCCGCGACCACTGACCGGGGCGAGGCCGGGCCAGACTCCGGTAGCAGGCGGGTCCGGGACGGAGCCTACCGCCGGGTGATGCCCGGCACCGGCGGCGCGGCCTAGCGTCAAGGGCATGACCGATGACACCGCCACGGGCGCGGCATCACCCGGCAGCGCCACCGGCTCCGCCCGGCGCGGGCGCCTGATCGCGGGACGGCCCGCCGGACGGTGGGTACGCGACATCGTATTAATCGCGATCGGGGTGGCGTCGCTGATTTTCGAGCCGCTGTCCATCGCGATCCACTCCATCGTCGGGCTGGCTTTCGTCGCCCTGATCGGGCCGCACCTGTGGGACCGGCGGCGCTGGATCGGCGGGACGCTGGCGGGGATCCGCCGGCACCGGGGTGTGCCCGCCCGGCGGCGCTGGAAGGTGGCCCAGGCGCTGCTGCTCCTCGCGGTCACTGCGGCCGTCACGGTGTCCGGCCTGTGGGACTGGCTGGGCGTCCCGACGAAGATCCGCTATCACGCGATCTCGGGCGTCATCCTGATTGTGGTCGCCACCTGGCATGGCTGGACTCGCCGCCGGGAACTGATGCGCTGGCGGCCCATTCAGGCGGCCAGGGCCGGCAGGGGGGCGGTACGTGACGCGAATCGGCCTGCGCGATTACACCCTGGCGGGCCGGGCCGGGAGCATCACCTGCCCGACGTTCGTGGCCAACGCCGAGAGCGATGACATCAGCGCGTCCGCCCCGCGGCTGGCCGCGGCGCTGACCTGCGAGTCGGAGTTCGTCACCTTCACCGCCGCGGAAGGCGCCGGGGACCACTGCGAGGCGGGCGCGCGAACCCTGTTCAACGCCCGCGCCCTGAGCTGGCTCGACCGCGTTGTCCAGCAGCCCAGCCCGGCGCCGGGCACCTCGTACGGCCCACCGCGGGCCTCGTTCGGGGGTGTTTCATGATCCCGCAGGGTCGTGGCTGTCCGAGCAGCCAAAGCCCTGCGCGATCATGTGAGTGCCCCCGCCGCTCCTACGACGATGGCAGCCGGGCGGAGCGCCTGCGTTTCCCGTGGGGCTGATGTGACTGACGAGGAGCGGCTCAGGGCCTGGGCCCGGCAGACAGCGACATGAGCGTGCAGGCGCTGTCGCTCCAGCAGCAGTAACGTTACGTTCACGTCGTATCCGCGGCTCCCCGCCCGCCGGGGCAGGCGCGGCAGGCGGCCAGGAGCGCCTCGCGCTGGGCGGGCGGCAGCGGCTTGACGGCCTCCCGGATCAGCTCGGGGTAACGCTCGACCATCGACCCCATCACGTCGGCGGCCAGGGAGTCGACCAGCGCCCAGGTGCCGCTGTCCGCAGCAGCTGCTCCACCAGCGGGACGCCCGCCGCGGTCAGCAGCGCGCGCTGGTCGGCCAGGAGCAGCCGCCCGCTGGTCGGCCAGGAGCAGCAGGGCCGCCATCCGGCAGTCGAAGACGGGCCGCGCCCACAGCGCGGCGGCCACCCCGGTAAGCAGGTCGCGGGTCAGGCCGGGGTGGTCACGGCGCCAGGCGCGGACGACCGCGCGGGCCGCCGGGACGGCCGTGCCGGTGAACTCCAGGCCGATCTTCAGGTACGCCCGCTCGGACACGGCCCGTTCGGGCGTGCCCGCCGCCCGGATGGCCGCCTCCAGGTCCGCCGCCTCAGCCGCGGCGCTCACCCCGCCGGCCCGCCCACCTGCATGAACGAGCCGGGCGCAAACGGCTGTCTCCGGGCGGACTAGCCGAGATAGGGAGCGTCGGTGCGGACCGTCTTTTGTCCGCAGCCGTGTTTGCCGGGCAGGCCGATGCCGTCCGCGCTCTCCGTGTCCGGCGTGCAGTAGTTGATCTTCCACTGGTAGCCCTCGGCGGGACCGATGTTGAAGCCGTAGCTGACGGTGTACTGGACGGTGGACTTCGTCGCGTCCTGGACGACATGCCCCGCTGTGCCGGCCAGCGACAGCGTGTCCGGCTCGGCCGGCTTGCTGTCGGCCGACTCCCGGAGGCCCCGGTAGACGCTCAGCTTCTTGGCCGATTCCTTGCCGAACGCGGACGGCGGGAACTGGGCTGTGATGACCAGCTGGCCCGAGCACGAGGGCCGGGCGCACTTCAGGCCGGTGACCGTGACGTCGGGGATGACGTAGACCGTCTGCGACCCGGAGGTCTGCGGGGCGCTGACGGCGGTCGGGCTGACTGCGACCTCGTAGCTCGTGGCCACGGCCGGCCGCACGGCGAAGGTGTACCAGGCGGTGCCGTCGGTCGGCTCGAGGTTGGCCCGCAGCCCGGTGCTGACGAAAGTCGTCGTGCCGAACGGCTTTTTCAGCAGCGTCACGACCACGGAGGTCAGCGTGGCCGGGATGCCGGTAACCGAGCCGCTGACGTTCGCGGTGTCCTCCGGGGCCGGGCCGCGATAGCGCACCAGCGTGTCCCCCGTGACCGGGACGAAGGTCGACGTCGTGCCGATGGTGACGCCGAGGTCCGACCGGGCGGCCCCGCCCGCCAGGGCCGATCCGGCTCCGGCCAGGCTCAGCCCGCCGACCGTAGTGATGATGACAGCTAGTCGCCAGAACCTGGCATTGCGCATCGGCGCTCTGCTCCTCACCCTCTGGAACCCCCGGGTATTCGACCAGAGCGAGGATATAGCCATTCTGGCTAAAGTGCCGCGCCGTTATCGCGGCCCTCAGCGAACTCACATGAATGTGCCCTGGCCAGAGGTACCGCCGGCCAGGGCACATACACGCAGCTAACGACGTATGGTTACACGTCGTAGTAAAGCTCGAACTCGTGCGGATGCGGCCGCAGGCGGATCGGGTCGAGCTCGTTCTCCCGCTTATAGGAGATCCACGTCTCGATCAGGTCCGGGGTGAAGACGCCGCCCTCGAGCAGGAAGTCGTGGTCGGCCTCGAGGTTGTCGAGCACCTTGTCCAGCGAGCCCGGCACCTGCTGGATGGCCTTGGCCTCGTCCGGCGGCAGCTCGTAGAGGTCCTTGTCGACCGGCTCCGGCGGCTCGATCTTGTTCTTGATCCCGTCCAGGCCCGCCATGAGCATGGCCGAGAAGGCCAGGTACGGGTTCGCCGACGGGTCGGGCACCCGGAACTCGAGCCGCTTGGCCTTCGGGCTCGGCCCGGTGATCGGGATGCGGATGCAGGCCGACCGGTTGCGCTGCGAGTACACCAGGTTGACCGGGGCCTCGTAGCCGGGCACCAGCCGGTGGTAGGAGTTCACCGTCGGGTTGGTGAAGGCCAGCAGGGACGGCGCGTGGGCGAGCAGCCCGCCGACGTAGTAGCGGCCCAGGTCCGACAGCCCGGCGTAGCCGGCCTCGTCGTAGAACAGCGGGTTGCCGTCCTTCCACAGGCTCTGGTGGCAGTGCATGCCCGAGCCGTTGTCACCGAAGAGCGGCTTCGGCATGAACGTCACGGTCTTCCCCGCGGCCCGGGCGGTGCTCTTGATCACATACTTGTACAGCAGCAGCTTGTCGGCCATTTGCAGCATCGGGCCGAACCGGATGTCGATCTCGGCCTGGCCGGCGGTGCCGACCTCATGGTGCTGCATCTCGGTCTCGACGCCGCACTCGATCAGCTTGCGGACCATCTCCGAGCGCAGGTCGGTGTAGTGGTCCATCGGCGGGACCGGGAAGTAGCCGCCCTTGTACCGGGGCTTGTAGGCCAGGTTGCCGCCGACTTCCTCGCGCCCGGTGTTCCAGGCGCCCTCGACCGAGTCGATGTGGTAGTAGCCCTCGTTCGAGCTGGTCAGGTACCGGGCCGAGTCGAAGATGTAGAACTCGGCCTCGGGGCCGAAGAACGCCGTGTCGGCGATCCCGGTGCCGCGCAGGTAGTCCTCGGCCTTGCGCGCGATGTTGCGCGGGTCGCGGGAGTACGGCTCGCCGGTCAGCGGGTCGTGCACGAAGAACGTGAGGTTCAGCGTCTTGTGCTGCCGGAACGGGTCGACGACCGCCGTGCTCGCGTCGGCTAGCAGCAGCATGTCCGACTCGTGGATCTGCTGGAAGCCGCGGATCGAGGAGCCGTCGAACATCAGGCCGTCCTCGAACACGCTCGCGCTGAAGGTCTCGGCCGGGATGGTGAAATGCTGAACTGTGCCCGGCAGGTCGCAAAAGCGCACGTCGACGAACTGCACCCCCTCGGACTGTATATAGCTCAGGATCTCATCGCCGCTACTGAACATCGCACTCCCTAGAGAATTTGCCCGCCCCGCCCGCCGGCCGCCCGGCGCGCTTGCGAACATAGCTCAAAGCCGTTTCCCTGCAGTGTCCCCGTTGTTTCACCCGTGTTACGCACGGGATCATGGCCAGGATGGCAGGAGAACCGGACGGGCGCCGGTCGCCACACCGGACCGGCCCGGATACCGTGGGCACGTGAGCAATCAGGCCGTCAGGAAGCCCGCGGGCGACTCCCCGCGGCGGGCTGACCCAGACAGTTACCCGGGCAAGCAGTTCGGGCTGCCCGAGGAGGGGCCGCGCTCGGTGTCGGGCGTCGGCCGCCGGCTGGGCGCGCTGGTCATCGACTGGCTGGCCTGCCTGGCCATCTCGCTGGCCATCTTCCACACGCCGCAGGCGACCCAGCTGAGCACCTACATCCTGTTCGGCGTGGAGATCTGGCTGCTGACCGCCCTGACCGGCTACACCCTGGGCAAGCGGGTCCTGGGCATCCGGGTCGTCCGGGTCGACGGCAAGCCGGTCGGGCTGGGCATGGGCCTGCTGCGCACGGTGCTGCTGCTCCTGGTCGTGCCCGCCCTGGTCTTCGACAAGGACCTGCGCGGCCTGCACGACCGCGCCGCCCGGACCATCGTTATTCGCAATTAGGCAGGATGAGCTGGGCGGGCCCGGCGCTCAGCGCGTCTTCGGCTCAGCGCGTCTTCGGCTCAGCGCGTCTTCGGGCGGGGCGCCTTGGGCATCCGGGCGCCGCGCGGCACCGGCCCCTTGGGCATCTGCAGCTGCTGCGGCAGCGCCTTCAGCCGGGAGTTCAGGTCCGCGATGGCCGGCCCCTTGAGGTTACGGGGCAGCTTCATGACGCGCTTCTGCAGCTTCTTGATGTCGGTCTGGCCGGGCAGCTCGCCGACCTGGATGTCGTAGATCGGCACCTCGTAGGCCACCCGCGAGACCCGCTTCTTCTCCGCCGCGAGCAGGCTGGCCAGCCCGTTCGGGGAGCCCTCGCCGACCAGGACGACGCCCGGCGGGCCGACGGTGCGGTGCACCACGTCCATGTTCCGGTTGGCCGAGATGGCCGGCGTCACCGTCCAGTTGCCGCGCATGCTCTGCAGGATCGCGGCGGCCGCGCCGGGCTGGCCCTCGATCGCGGCGAACTGCGCGGACTGCGCGAACCGGCCGAACAGGATCATGGCGGCCAGGAAGCCCAGCAGGATCCCGAGCGGGATCAGGAACGGCAGCTGGCCGGTGAGCAGCCCGACCACGACGCAGATGACCAGGATGCCGAGGCCCGCCCCCGCGATCAGCGGCAGCGCCCGGGGGTTCGTCTTGCGGATGATCCCCGCGACCATGCGGATCTGCTTAATGCGCCCGGGCTCCGCGTCAGCAAGCTTATTGCCGCCGGCCCCGCCAGCCTTATTTACCATGCTGGTGAGGATACCGGGCTTGACCGGTTCTGCATCGCCTGGCGGTACAGCCGGCCGGCCCGGTAGGAGGACCGGACCAGCGGCCCGGACATCACGCCGGCGAAGCCGAGCTCCGTGGCCCGCTCGCCGAGCTCGGCGAACTCCTCCGGCGGCACCCACCGCTCGACCGGGTGGTGCTTGGCCGAGGGGCGCAGGTACTGGGTGATCGTCAGCAGCTCGCAGCCGGCCCCGCGCAGGTCGCGCATGGCCTCGATGATCTCGTCGTGCTCCTCGCCCATGCCCAGGATCAGGTTGGACTTGGTGACCAGGCCGGCCTCGCGGGCGGCGCGCAGCACCCCCAGCGACCGCTCGTAGCGGAACCCCGGCCGGATCCGGCGGAAGATCCGCGGCACCGTCTCGATGTTGTGGGCCAGCACCTCGGGCGCCGCGGCGAACACCTCGGCGAGCTGGGCCGGGTCGGCGTTGAAGTCGGGGATCAGCAGCTCGACGCCGCAGCCGGGCACGGCCGCGTGGATCTGGAGGGCCGTCTGCGCGTACAGCCACGCGCCGCCGTCGGGCAGGTCGTCGCGGGCCACGCCGGTGACGGTCGCGTAGCGCAGCCCCATGGTGGCCACCGACTCGGCTACGCGAAGCGGCTCGCCGGTGTCCAGCGGCAGCGGCCGGCCCGTGGCGATCTGGCAGAAGTCACAGCGCCGGGTGCACTGGTCACCGCCGATGAGGAAGGTGGCCTCGCGGTCCTCCCAGCACTCGAAGATGTTCGGGCAGCCCGCCTCCTGGCAGACCGTGTGCAGCCCCTCGCGCTGGACCAGCTTTTTCAGCTCGGTGTACTCCGGGCCGGTGCGGAGCCGGGTCTTGATCCACGGGGGCTTGCGCTCGATGGGGGTCTCGCTGTTGCGCGCCTCGACGCGCAGCATGCGGCGGCCTTCAGGTGCTAGAACCACGCCTCCAAGCTATCTGATGTGACGGGTGACCTGGTTTCCGGGAGCATAGGGGCATGCCAAGTCAGTTTGACCCCGCCTCGGGGACCCGGGACTTCCTGGCCGCTGAGTTCGAGCGGCGCGAGCAGGCGTTCGGCGCGATCCGCGCGGTGTTCCAGCGCTACGGGTTCGAGCCGCTGCAGACGCCGGCCTTCGAGCGGCTGGACGTGCTGCTCGGCAAGTACGGCGACGAGGGCGACAAGCTCGTGTTCAAGATCCTGCGGCGCGGCGAGCACGAGGCGTCCGGCGAGGCGGACCTGGCCCTGCGCTACGACATGACGGTCCCGCTGGCCCGGGTGGCGGCGGCCTACGGCAGCCAGCTGAGCTGGCCCTACAAGCGCTACGCGATGGGCCCGGTGTGGCGCGCGGACCGGCCCGGCAAGGGCCGGTTCCGCGAGTTCGTGCAGTGTGACCTGGACACCCTCGGCTCGACGTCGCCGCTGGCCGATGCCGAGGTCCTGTGCGCGCACCACGACGCGATGACCGAGGTGGGGATCGGCGGGTTCACCGTCGCGCTCAACTCGCGGCACGTGCTGGCCGGCCTCCTGGAGGCCTACAAGATCTCGCCTGAACTGGGTACTGGCGTGCTGACCTCGCTCGACAAGCTGGACAAGCTCGCCCCCGCGGACGTGACCGCCGAGCTCGCCGAGCGCGGCCTGGCCCGGGAGCTGGCCGGCGAGCTGGTCGAGGTGATCTCCGCGCCGGACGCGGCCGACCGGATCCGGGCCGCGCTCAAGCCCAGCGAGGAGGGCCTGGCCGGGCTGGACGAGGTGGACGCGGTGCTGGAGCTGGCCGGGGCGCAGCTTCCGGCCGGGCGGGTGGTGTTCACGCCGTCGCTGGTCCGCGGCCTGAGCTACTACACCGGCCCCATCTGGGAGGTGCGGGCGCCCGGCGCGGCCGGCTCGCTGGGCGGCGGCGGGCGGTACGACCACCTGATCGAGGCGCTGGGCGGCCCGGACGTGCCCGCCGTCGGCTCGTCCATCGGCGTGGAGCGCATCCTGTCGCTGCTGCCCGACGCGGCGGCCGGCGACCGCGGCCGGCTGGACGTGGGGGTGACGATCCTGGGCGGCGAGCAGGCCGCCGGCGAGCAGGCCGCCGGCGAGCTGGCCGCGCAGTCGTTCGCGCTGGCAGCGGCGGCCCGGGCGGCCGGGCTGCGGGCCAGCGTGTACCTGGGCTCGTCGGGCAAGATCAGCAAGCAGCTGCGCTGGGCCAGCGACCAGGGCGCGCGCTGGTGCCTGATCTACGGCGCGCGGGAGCGCGAGGCGGGCCTGGTCAAGGTGCGCGACATGGTCAGCCGCGAGGAGGCCGACGTGGCCCCCGCCGAGGTGACGGACTACCTCTCCCGCGCCGCCGCCCGCGCCTGACGCTGCCGGCCGGTGCGGCCGCACGGGCGGCGGCGGGCGGCCTCGGCCGACGCCTGACCCTCTCCGCCGGGCGCGCGGCGGGCGCGCGGCGGGCGTCGCCACGTGAGTCACATCCGTCGCGCGGGCCCCAGCTACATCGCGGCCGGGCGCGCGGCTGATGCCGGATACGACGTGAACGTAACGTTGCTGCTGCCAGGACGACAGCGATCTTACGGTCATGTCGCTGTCCGCCGGGGCCGGCGGGCAGCGCCGGGATGCGGGGGCTAGCTGGCCGCGGCGGCCGCTGCGGGCTCGCTGGCGGCGGCCGCGGGGAGCAGGAGGTCGTCGAGGCTCGCCGGGCGGGCGCGGCCCTGGCCGAGGATGTCGGCGAGGTGGCGCTCGATGACCGGGAGGACGGCGGGCACGCCGATGCTCGCGCCGGTCTCGGCGGACAGCGACGTGGTGCTGGCGTCGCTGATGCCGCACGGCACCACGCGGTCATACCAGGACAGGTCGCAGTCGCAGTTGACCGCGATGCCGTGCATGGTGACCCCGCGGGCGACCCGGATGCCGACGGCCCCGATCTTGCGGTCCGGGCCGCCGTCCGCGCCGCGGACCCAGGCCCCGCTGCGGCCCTCGACCCGGACGGCGGTGACCCCGAAATCGGCGCAGGTCCGGATCATGATCTCCTCGGTGGCGCGCACGTACGCGACGACATCGACGGGCTCGCCGAGGGCGACGATCGGGTAGCCCACCACCTGGCCGGGGCCGTGCCAGGTGATCTTGCCACCCCGGTCGACCTCGATCACCGGGGCGCCGGGGTCGCCGACCGGCCGGTCCAGCGGGCTGGTCCGCTTGCCCGCGGTGTAGACGGGCGGGTGCTCCAGCAGCAGGCAGGTGTCGGGGATCTCCCCGGCGACCCGCCGCTCGTGCAGGGCCCGCTGCCACTGCAGGGCCTGCGGGTAGGGGACGGCGCCGGCCCCGAAGCCGAGGCGGACGATGGCGAGGGAACGATCTGCTTCACGGTCCACAGCGCCAGCTTATGCCCGCCTGCCGGCCCGGCGGCCGGGCGCTGACCTGCCGCGGTCCGGCCGGGAGCCGGCCGCCAGCGGGGGGCCGGCGGGCCGGACCGCATAATGGCGAAATCAGGCCGTAGTGTCCGGGACACCGACAGGAGCGCACGTGAGCACAGTGACGGGCAACGGGGGACCAGCCGGGGTCAGCCCGGAGCAGGGCCGCACGACGTTCCAGGCCGCGGAGCCGATCCACGCCATGATCTACTTCACGCCGCACTTCCTGCCGGCCTACGAGGCGGTCGGCCTGCGCGGGCGGCGGATGGGCTACTTCGCGTCCCGGGCCGCCGCCATGGGTCCCGTTCCGGCCGACGTCGTCATCGCGACCTTCTTCAACTTCAACCCCGACCTGGTCCGCCGGGCCATCCCGGACGCCTGGGCGCTGGCCAGCCCGGAGGCTATCCTGGGCGCCCGGCTGAGCGCCGTCGACAGCTCGCTGCGCCAGGCCTGGGGGGACCAGGTCAGCAGCGCCGAGGTGGCCGAGGCGGCCGAGCTGGCCAGGGTCGCCGCGCTGGCCGCCGTCCAGTGGCCGCACGGCCGGCCGCTGTTCGGGGCCCACGCGGAGCTGCCCTGGCCCCCCGAGCCGCACCTGGCCCTGTGGCACGCCCAGACCCTGCTGCGCGAGTACCGCGGGGACGGCCATGTCGCGCTGCTGACCACGGCGGGCCTGACGCCCGTCGAGGCGCTGGTCACGCACGCCGCGGCCGGGTCGGTCACCGACGCGGCGCTGCGCATGTCCCGGGCCTGGGGCGACGAGGACTGGGCGGCCGGCGTGGCCAGCGTGCGGGCGCGCGGCTGGCTGGCCGACGGCGACGAGCTGGTCCTGAGCGAGGCGGGCCGGGCGTTCCGCCAGGACCTGGAGGCCCGGACCGACGAGCTGGCCGTCGGGGCCTGGGCGGCCCTCGGCCCGGCGGGGTGCGCCCGGCTGACCGAGCTGGCCCTGCCGCTGTCCCAGGCCGTCATCGACAGCGGGCTGTACCGCCCGGTTCCCGGCCTCGCCCGGCCGCGGGGCAGCTCCCAGGCGAGCTAACGCCGGCGCGGCGGCCAGTCCGGGGAATTGCTGGCGGTCTGGCGTGATTAGCGTGGAGGGAGGTCGATTCGTGTTCGATGAGGACCGGCTGCGCGAGATGAGCCACGCCGAGCGTCACCGCCTGATGCGAGCGCTGGCCGCCGTGGAGAACGCGGATCCCGACCCTGATCAGGTCAGCAGCCGCCGCCGCGCGATCGTCCTGGCGGTGATCCTTGTCTGCTGCGTGGTGCTGGCCGCCTGGATCGGCGTGCTGGCCGTGACCCTGCCCCGGTACTACCGGTCGGGGGGCTGGCGGGGCGCCTGGGTGGGCTTTGACCTCGCGCTGCTGGCGGCCTTCGCGGTCACGGGCTGGGCCGCCTGGCGGCGCCGGCAGGTCCTGATCATCTGCCTGGTCGTGCTGGCCACGCTGCTGTGCTGTGACGCGTGGTTCGACGTCCTGCTCGATGCCCGGACCAAGGGCTTCGAGCTGAGCTTGCTGACGGCCCTGTTCGTCGAGCTGCCGCTGGCGGGCCTGGCCATCCTCGGCGCGCGCCGCCTGCTGCACCTGAACATCGCGGTGGTCCGGCGCTACGAGGGCGAGACCGGGGACGCGCCCCGCCTGCGCCAGGCCAAGATCATCGGCGGCAGTCCCAGCTGGCACCTGAGCGACCTGTTCACCGAGCCCGGCCCGAGGCCCGGGCCCCGGGCCAGCCCGGGGCCTGCCTCCGCCTCGGCCGCCGGGGCATCGGACCACGGCGACGGCGACGAGGGCGCTGACTACGGCGCTGATTACGGCGGCGCTCGATACGGAAACCTCGCGTCGGGCAACCTTCAGTACGGCGCCCTGGAGCCCCGCGCCACTGAGCCAGGCGGCCCGGACGGGCTCAACCGGGACCGCGCCGACGCTGACCGCCCGGCCCGCGCGCCCGACCATCCCGACTAGAACGTGGTCGCCCGGCCGCAGTCAGCCCCTAGTAGCCCGCGCCGCACCCGTTTCTCATGATCGTGACGATCAAGGAAATGAGCCGGGACGGTGCTGCGGCTCGGCGGCTCAGCCGAATCTGGCTAGTGCCGTGTCGCTTAACGTTTGCCCGGTTTCCCGGGTGGAGTTGAGCGATCCTCGCTTCCCGCCAGGGATGTTGGCGCCGCCGACGAGGTCGCGGTGCCCGGTGAACCCGCAGTGCGGGCAGCTGAACGTCCGCCCGGCGGGCTTAGGGGCGCGCCGGGCGCAGGATCCGGAACCAGGCCGATCCGCCGGGCATGGACCGCCTCACCGGCCGGGCGAACGTTACCTGACGCGGCACTAGCTGGCCCGCCGGCCGGAGTCCTTGTCCAGGGCGGCGGCCAGCGCCGCGTCGATGCCGGGGTAGCGGAACGTGAAGCCCGCCCCGAGCAGCACGGCCGGGCGGACCCGGGCGCCGCCGAGCAGCTCACTGGACAGCTCACCGAGGCCGGCCCGCAGCAGCGGCGCCGGCACCCGCAGCAGGGCCGGGCGGTGCGCCGCGCGGCCCAGCGCCGCGGTGAACTCCGTGTTGGTGACCGGCGCCGGGGCCGTGAGGTTGACCGGCCCCAGGATGCCGCCGTGGTCCAGCAGGAACCGGGCGGCCCGCACGTGGTCGGCCAGGGCGATCCAGCTCAGGTACTGGCGGCCGTCGCCCAGCCGGGCGCCGAGGCCCAGCTTGAACAGCGGGGCCAGCCCGCCGAGCAGGCCGCCCCGGCCCGACAGCACGAGCCCGGACCGCAGGGTCACCACCCGGCAGCCCGCCTCGGCCGCCGGGGCGGCGGCCGCCTCCCAGTCAGTGACCAGCCCCGGCAGGAACCCGCGGCCCGCCGGGGCGCTCTCGTCCACCTCGCGGTCGCCGGTGTGGCCGTACCAGCCGATGGCTGAGCCCGACAGCAGGACCGCCGGCCGGTCCGCCGCCGCGGCGATCGCCGTGACCAGGGTGGCGGTCGCGCGGACCCGGCTGCCGCGCAGCTCGCGCTTGCGGGACGCCGTCCACCAGCCGCCCGCGATGGGCGCCCCGGACAGGTTAACCACGCCGTCGCAGCCGCTCAGGACGGCCGGGTCCAGGGGGCGGTGGCCCGGATCCCACCGGACCTGCCCCGGCCCCGCGGGGGGCCGGCGGACCAGCCGGGTGACCTCGTGGCCGTCCTGCTCCAGGCTCGCGGCCAGGGCCGTGCCGATCAGCCCGGTTGCGCCTCCGATTACGATGCGCATGCGGATTCCCCCGGTGGCCGGTTACTCCGGCCCGGCGCCTACAGGCCCAGCTCGGTCTCGTCCGCGCCTT
>Ga0193728_1000484_pt1 | contig 19243 bp, 17 predicted proteins | sample U1c1metaG_FD_143037 | JGI IMG/M metagenome (GOLD analysis project Ga0193728, IMG submission 143037) | Soil microbial communities from a riparian zone of the East river system, Colorado, United States - U1c1 | ecosystem: Environmental > Terrestrial > Soil > Riparian zone | place: USA: East River...
GAGCGCCGCCGATCTGCACGAGCTCGCAGCGCGTCGGCGTGCACGGCGCAGGCAGCCTCCCGCCGCGCAAAACGAGCCAGCGCGCGAGGCCGTCGACCGCGCCGAGATTGACGAACGCGCCGCCCCACGTCGCCTGCCGGAACACGCCGACGGCGAAAGGCTCCTGATGAAGCACCGGCCGGAGCGCGCTGCGCGCAAGGCGGTCGAGAGCCGGCAGGGAGAGATCCGACTGGCCGGGGACGCCGCTCCACACGGCCTGCACCGCACGGTCGGAGGGCTGAAGCGCGCCGATCGCCTGCTGAGCGGCCCGATCCTGCACCGCAACTGAGCCCACCGACGTCATCGCGAGGACGGCCGCGGCGATCGCGATGCCCAGCGCGACCACGACCGTTCGCTGCGCATGCGCGCGAATGCGCAGGAGGGCAAACCGCACGGGCACGAGCAGGCTCACCGCCGGGACCTTATTGAGCTGAGTGCTTTGTGTGGGCGCGTCGGGGACACCCCGCTACACTTGGGCCGTCTCGGGGCCGTAGCTCAGCTGGGAGAGCGTCTGGCTGGCAGCCAGAAGGTCAGGGGTTCGATCCCCCTCGGCTCCATTTCCCGCTTCGCCCGCTTCGCTTTCCGCTCGCTCACGGGGGCGAAGCGCCGCCGTTACAGGCGGCTCGGTGGAGGGCTCCCGTGGGGCGTCTCATTGCTGCGCCGAGGCAAGCTCGGAACCGCGACGGAGGGCCGGGGCGGTATTTGACTAATGGTTCAACGACCGCGTAGCGTTCCCCTCAACCACTACGAGGAGGAAGGGAACATGCCGCAGTTCCTTCGCAGCGCACTGCTCGCCGGCGCGTTGCTTCTTGTCGCTCCGACGTATGCGTTCGCCGCCGTCCAGGCGGGACAACCGTTCCCGAGCAACCTGAGCACGACGACCGACCCGACGCAGCTCACCGGGCTGCGCGTCGCGCTGCCGAAGCCCGACTGCACGCTCCGGCCGTCCGACTGTCAGGACATCGACGTCCTCAACTCACTCGACGGCTTCAACGTCGACGCGCGCGTGTCGATCCCGTTCAGCGGGCCCATCGACCTCAGCACCGTGACGCCGAGCACCGTCTTCCTCGTCGATTCGTCGGGCGCGCACCACCCGCTCGACCGGCTCGTGTGGACGGCGCTGACGAACACGCTGCACGGCAATCCGAAGACCTACCTCGACCAGGACACGCCCTACCTCCTCGTCGTCACCAACGGCGTGAAAGCTGTCGACCGGAGCGACCTCACCGCGAACGACTTCCGGCACGACCTGAACTTCGGGCAGACAAATGATCCCGGTGCGAAGGCCTACCGGGCCGCGCTGCTCGCGGCGCTGCACTGGTCGGGGCTGCCCCCGGACCAGATCGTCGACGCGAGCCTCTTCACAACGCAGAGCGTCACGTCCCTGCTCGAGAAGGTTCGCGCCCAGATCGACGCGTCGACTCCGGCGCCCGCGACCTTCGCCATCGGGACGGGCGGCGAGCGCGCCGTCTTCCCGAACGCGAGCATCACGAGCGTCACGACAACCTTGCAGACCGGGACGACGCCCGACCCTGTGACGCGGCCGTTCTCAGCAGTGCCGATCTTCCCGGGCGCGATCGGGACGACCGCATACGGCAGCTTCACGTCACCCGACTACGAGAACGCGCAGAAAACGATCCCCGCGATCGGCACGGGCCTCTTCAGCTCGCCCGTGCCCCAGGGGACGAACACGCTCTACTTCAACCTCTGGCTGCCGTCGGGCACCGAGCCCGCCGGCGGTTGGCCCGTCGCAATCGTCGGGCACGGCTTCACCGACTTCAAGGGGGGCTTCCCGATCACAACCGCGTCGACCCTCGCGCACAGCGGGATCGCGACGATTGCGATCAACGTCGTCGGGCACGGCGGCGGCCAGAACGGCACGATCACCGTCGCCCGCACAGACGGAGCACCCGTGACGTTCTCCGCGGGCGGCCGCGGCATCGACCAGAACGGGGACGGCACGATCGCCTCGACCGAGGGCGTCAGCGCGGCTCCGCCGTTCACCGCCGTCGGCAACCGTGACGGCCTACGCCAGACCGTGATCGACCTGATGCAGCTCGTGCGCGAGATCCAGGTCGGCCTGGACGTGAACAACGACGGCAGCCCCGACCTCGACGCGTCGAAGATCAGCTACTTCGGCCAGTCGTTCGGCGGGATCTACGGCACGACGTTCATGGCAGTGGAGCCCGACGTGCACGCCGGCGTCCTCAACGTGCCGGGCGGCTCGATCTCCGAGATCGCACGGCTCTCGCCGGGGTTCCGGGGGCTCGTCGGCTTCGGGCTGTTCACGCGGACGCCGTCGCTCTACAACAACGCAGTGCCGAACGTCCCGCTCTTCACGAACTTCGCCGAGAACATGCCGCTCAGCGGACTACCGCCGCTGGATGACGGCGTGCAGGGCGCCGACGCGATCCAGAGCTACGTCGACCAGCAAATCTGGGCCCAGACACCGGCCGATCCGGTCGCGTACGCCTCACACATCCGGGCTCAGCCGCTGTCCGGCGTCTCGCCGAAAGCGATCATCGTGCAGTTCGCCAAGGGCGACATGACCGTTCCCAACCCGACCGCGTCGGCGCTGATCCGCGCCGGCGGGCTCGAGGACAGGGCAACGTACTTCCGCAACGACCTCGCGTTGGGGATCCCCGGCTACGCGGTCACGAACCCGCACACGTTCCTCAGCAACCTCACCGTCGGCGTACCGGCCGCGAACCTCGCCGTCGCCGCCCAGGTGCAGATCGGCATCTTCCTCGCGAGCGGCGGCACCACCACCATCGACCCCGACGGTGCCGGGCTGCTCTTCGAGACCCCGATCGCCGGACCGCTTCCCGAGGTGCTCAACTTCCCGTAGCGACCGTGAGCAGCAAGCGGGGGCCCGGCGCGCCGGGCCCCCGCTTCGCTACGGAATGAGGATCGCCGGATGTTCTCCACCGAATATCCACATGTTCCCCACCGGGGGATACCGCTTTTCCACAGAGTGGTACACACTGTGAACGGAACACGCCGCATGTTCGCAATCGGTGACAGCCTTCGTGAAGCGCGGACCCGCCGGGGTCTCTCGTCTGCCGACGTGCAGAAGGGGATCCGGATCCGGGAACGGTATCTGACCGCCCTCGAAGAGGAGCGCTGGGAGCTCCTGCCGGGCGAGGCCTACGCCAAGGGCTTCCTGCGGACGTACGCGGAGTTCCTCGGGCTGGACGGAAACCTCTACATCGAGGAATACAACGCGCGGATCGCGGTCCACGACGACGAGCCGCTCGTCCCGAACACGCTCGCGCCGGTGCACAAGACGCGCCGCGGCGTCGTCCGCACGCTGATGGGGATCATGGCGCTCGCCCTCGCGATTTCCGGGCTCGCCGCCTGGGGCCTTGGCGGCTCGACGCCGACCACCGCGGCGAAGAGCGGCGCATCGGCACTCCAGGTGCAGGACGCCTCGGCAGCGATCGCGACTCCCGTGAAGACGCGCGCCATCCCGCACGCTCAGCCTCTGCCTATGTCCTCTGCCGCACGTCCCGCCACCGGCCTCGCGAAGGAGACGGTGATCAGCGCCACCCGCGGCCGCTGCTGGCTCTCGATCCGCACCGGCGGCCCCAACGGACAGATCCTCTTCCAGGGCGTGCTCGAGCAGGGCAAGACGCTGCGCTACCCGCTTCGCCACCGGATCTGGGTCCGCATGGGCCGGCCAGGTGACCTCGACATCTCACTCGGCGCCGGCCTCGTGAACGGCCTGCCCGCTCGGCCCGCCAACGTGCTGCTGACGTCCAGCGGCCCGCAGGCCGCGTAGGCGGCCCTAACCCGCCGCGACTTCGAGCTCGACCGCGGGCACGTCGTTCCACAGCTCTTCGAGCTTGTAGTACTCGCGCGACTCGGGCGTGAACACGTGCAGTACGACGTCGAGATAGTCGGCGAGCACCCAGGTCCCCTCGGTCGTCCCGTCCCACATGCGCGGGAGCAGTCCGTAGTCGTGCTTCATGCGTCCGTGGACTTCGTCCCAGATGGCCGCGGTCTGGCGCGGGTTGCGACCGGTGGCGATCACGAAGTAGTCGGTGAACGAGCACACGGGCCGCATGTCGAGGATGACGACGTCCTCCGCCAGCTTCTCCTGGGCGAGAGCGGCGATGTGGCGGGCTTGTTCGAGCGAGTCCAGGGCTGGTTCAGTGTCCTTCGTCGGGAATCGGAGGCAGTGTAGCCACGGCCTGCGGACGTCAATCGGCGGCGTACAGGCAGCCCTCTCGGATCAAGGCTGCGACCCCGTCAGGGACGAGGCCTGCGAGGCTCCCACCTGAGGCGGCGAGGGCCCTGGCCTCTCTCGAGGCGGCCGGATTCGGCTCGATCTCGAAGAAGGCGACCCGCTCCGGGCGCTCGAGCTGGGCCAGCACCCCGTCGAGTGATTCCTGCGGAAAGCCCGGCCGGGTGGCCACGGCGAGCCGGGCGAGGTCGAGCACCCCGTCGGCGTCCTTCCAGTCGAGAAAGTCGCAGAACTGGTCGGCGCCGATCACGAACAGTGGGTCGTCGAACGTCTCGCCCCGCAGAAGGTCGATCGTGCGGGGGTAGGGGTCAAGGCGCACCGTGTCGTCGGGAAACGCGGCGCGGGCGAGCTCGAGCCGGGTTTCGGCCGGGAGATGGACGTCCTTGTGGCCGGGCGCCTCCGAGACGAGCACCATCAACGGCAGGCCGAACTGCTCCTTCGCCGCCTGTGCGACCGCGACATGACCGTTGTGCGGCGGATCGAATGCGCCGCCGTAGAGCGCTACGTCTGCCACTCGAGCGTCTCGTCGCCCATCTGCACGTCGTCGCCCTCGCGCGCACCCGCCGCCTTGAGGATCGCCTCGAGCTGCTCCGGCTCCGGCGGCTTGCCGGTCACACGGAAGCCCGTCTCGGTGCGGAACACGCGGAACGAGCGGCGCGCCGCCTGCGGCCGATAGACGAGGAAGTCGACGAGCTCCGTCTCGACGAGCGCCGGGACGACCTCCTCCTGGGGGACGAGCTCGAAGAGCGCGCGGCGCAGCTCCTCGATGCCGGCACCGGTCGCGGCCGAGACACGGAAGACACGGATGATGCGCTCGTCCTCGATCGAGAACTCGGGCGGCTCGGGATTGAGGTCGGTCTTGTTCAGGATCACGATCTGCTGCCGCTCGTCGAGGCCGGCGCCGTATGCGGCAAGCTCGGTGTCGATGGTCCGCCAGCGATCGTCGGCGTCGCCTTCGGACGCGTCGATCGCGTGCAACAGCACGCGCGCGCGCTCGAGATGCGCGAGGAACTCGTGGCCGAGCCCGACGCCTTCGCTCGCGCCCTCGATCAGCCCGGGCACGTCGGCGACGACGAGCTGCCGCCCCTCGGACGACTCGACGGTGCCGAGCACGGGCGAGAGCGTCGTGAACGGATACTCCGCGACCTTCGGCCGCGCATTCGAGATGCGCGTCAAGAGCGACGACTTGCCCGCGTTCGGCAAGCCGACGAACGCAGCGTCGGCGAGCAGCTTCAGCCGCAGGTCGATCATCGCCTCGTCTCCCGGCATGCCGACCTCCGCGTAGCGCGGCGTCTGCCGCGTGGGCGAGGCGAACCGCTTGTTGCCGCGCCCACCGCTGCCGCCCTTCGCGACGACGACGCGCGCGCCCGGATGTGCGAGATCGGCCACGAGCCGCTCGTCGGCATCGAGCACCTGTGTGCCGACGGGAACGTCGAGCACGACGTCGTCGCCGTCCTCCCCTGTCGAGAGGCTGCCGCTTCCCGCGCCGCCGCGACCGGCGCGTACCTTCTGGTTCGCGCGGAACCCGGAGAGATCGCGCCGGTGTGGGCTCGCAACGAGGATGACGTCGCCGCCCTTGCCGCCGTCGCCGCCGTCAGGCCCGCCCTTCGGCACGAACTTCTCCCGGCGGAAATGGATCGAGCCGTCGCCGCCGCGCCCGGCGATCACCGTCAGATGTACGCGGTCGTGGAACATGCGCCCTCCCTACGGGCGGGGGCGGCTAGGACGCCGCGGACTCGGCGGTGTCGACCACCGAGATGAAGCGGCGGTCGCCGCTCGTCCGGAAGGCGACGACGCCGTCACGCTTGGCGAAGATCGTGTCGTCCTTGCCGATGCCCGTGCCGGGGCCCGGGCGGAAGCGCGTGCCGCGCTGGCGGACGAGGATCATCCCCGAACTGACGTCCTGCCCGGCGAACATCTTGACGCCGAGCATCTTCGGATTCGAGTCGCGACCGTTCCGCGACGAGCCGAGGCCTTTTTTATGTGCCATCTAGTGCTCCTCCTTCGAAGCGAGCGCCGACTCGAGCGCAGCGATGGCGCCCTTGCGGTTCGCGTTGGCGCGCTCGTGCTCGAGCGCGGCCTCGAGGTTCGGCCGGCGCCAGCCGGGCGCAGCCTCGGCGATACCGGCCACCGTCAACTCGTCGTAGTCCTTCGGCGGATGCGCCGTGCGCGCGTGAGTCTCAGCAGCCGCGGCCTTCGGAGCCGGTGCAGCCTTGGGCGGCGCTGCGGCCTCGGCCTTCGCGGCGGGTGCTTCCTTCTTCGCGGCGGCCTTGCGCGTGCCCGCACCGATCGACTCGATCTCGATCTGCGTCAGGCGGCTGCGGTAGCCGTTGTGCTTCCGGTAGCCCGTGCGCTTCTTGTACTTGCCGATGCGGATCTTCTCGCCGAGCTGGTGCCCGACGACCCGTGCGGTGACGGTCGTCGTCGGCGACAGGTCGGTCTTGCCGTCCCCGCCGATGAGAAGCACGCGCGGCTCGAAGGTCTTCCCTTCGTCCGTCTTCAGCTGGTCGACGAGCAGCCGCTCGCCCTCGCGGACGCGGTACTGCTTCCCTCCGAGTGTGATGATTGCGTAGCTCATAGGCGTGGAAAACGCGGGCACAGAGGCCCGCGAATCGACGGGCAGTGTAGCGAAACGGCCAGGAAACCGGCGCTAGCGGGACGACCTGAGGTCATCGCCCCACTCCGACATCGGCACGTAGCCCCAGTCCCCATCATTGGCGCCGTCTTCGCCCTCCGCCGTGACGGCCGCAGGCTCGTCGTCGGCTTCGGGCTCGTTGGGCTCGATCTCCTCGGGCTCGATCTCTTCGGGCTCGATCTCTTCGGGCTCGATCTCTTCGGGCTCGATCTCTTCGGGCAGGGGCTCATCCGGGATCGGGCCCGGGAGCGGCAGATCGATCGGAGCGGGCTCGGCCGGGGCCTCGCTCTCGTGCTCCTCAGCGTCCACCGGCTCGATGCCGTTCGTCGCTGCCGCCGCAGCACCCGCGCCTGCACCGGCAGGCCGCTTGCGGTTCTTCCCTCCGCGCGACCCGCGCCGTGTCTTCTTCTTCGCCGGTACGGGCGTTCCATCGGCGGCCGTCTCGGCAGCGGCCGGCTCTGCGCCGTCGGCTTCCTCCTCGTCGCCGCCGTCGCGACCGAACTGGTCGGACGGGACATGGATCGTGACGCTCCGCGCGGCGCCGCCCTGGGTTGCGCGCGGCGTCTGTGTGCGTGCCGGCTTCGGCGCAGCCTCGCTGATGGCGTCGCCCTCCGTGACATCGGCGTCGTCCACGGGGGTCTCGCCGGTCTCGGCAGTCGCCGTTGCGCCGGCCGGCCGCTTGCGGTTCTTGCCGCCGCGCGATCCGCGGCGCGTCTTCTTCTTGACGGGCGCACCGGCTGCAGCCAGCTCGGCACCGGCGCCTTCGACAGCCTCATCGGGAGCGTCCTCGTCCGCTTCCTCGTCGACGGCGGTCGGCTCTGCGGCCACCGGCGCGTCGAAGATGTCGGCCTCCTCGATCTCGTCGCCATCGTCGCCGTCGTCGGCGGCCTCGCCGTCGACCGCAGCGCCGGGCAGCTGCTCTTTGGCCACCGTGCGCGCCGGCGGCTTACGCGTCGGCTTCTCCGCTTCGGCCTCGGCGGTGAGCGGCTCGGGGCCGGTCTTCGTGCGGCGCGCAAGCGTCGCGTATGCCGTGCCGTCGAGCACGCGCTCGACGCGAACCTTGATCTTCTTGCCGACGAGCTCGGCGGCTTCCCCGACGCAGACGTCGAGGCCGTCGAGCTTGCCGACAGCTGCCGCGGCGTCGTGACGATCGACCTCGACGAGCTCGATCGTCAGCTCGGCGCCCTCCTCCACCGGAGACGTTGGCGCCATGTCGGCGAGCTTGCCCTCGGCGAGGACGACGAAGTGGTCGGCGTGGGTATTCGGCTTCCCCTCGAGGAAGAAGCGCCGCTTCGTGAGCGCCTCGATCTCGATCAGCCGGCGCGCGCCGGGGCCGACGAGCGCGCTTGCGATCGGTGCGGACAGCTCGATCCGGAACGCCTGCGACTTCGAGCCGGCTGCGAACGACCGCAGCCTCCGCTCGACGTCGATCGCGGCGGATGCCTCGGAATAGACGATGCCGTCGCCCGAGCACGTCGGGCACTTGCGCGTCATGATCTCGCGCGGCCCGTCCGTGACGTTCTGCCGCGTCATCTCGACGAGGCCGAGCGGTGAGATCTCGACGACGTACGTCTTGGTGCGGTCGCGCTCGAGCTCGTTGCGCAGCGCCTCCTCGACGGTGGCGCGGTTCTTCGGGTTCGCCATGTCGATGAAGTCGATGACGATGATCCCGCCGATGTCGCGCAGGCGCAGCTGGCGCACGACTTCCTTGACGGCCTCGAGGTTGTTCTTCGTGATCGTGTCCTCGAGCCGGCCGCCGGAGTTCTTGCCGCGGCCGCCGACGAAGCGGCCGGTGTTCACGTCGATGACGGTGAACGCCTCCGCGTAATCGAAGATCAAATAGCCGCCGGACGGGAGATCGACGCGGCGCGACAGCGTGGAGCGGATCTCCTGGTCGACACCGAACGCCTCCATCAGCGTCGGCGTCTCCTTGTAGCGGATCACGCGCTCCACCATGTGCGGCGACGTCTTCTTCAGATAGCCGGTGATGCGCTTGAACGCCTGGTCGTTGTCGACGTAGGCCTTCTCGAAGTCGCCGGTGAAGAGGTCGCGCGTGACGCGCAGCGGCAGCTCGGCCTCCTGGTAGATGAGCTCGGGCGCCTTCGCTGTCTTCGCCTTCGCCTCGATCGACTTCCAGAGGCGCTGGAGGAAGACGAGGTCGCGCTCGATGTCCTCTTCGGACGCACCCTCCGCTGCGGTGCGGACGATGATCCCGCCCTCCTTCACCTGCAGCTTCTTGAGGATGTCCTTCAGCCGTGAGCGCTCGTCGTCGTCGAGCCGCCGCGAGACGCCGAGGCCCTCACCTTGCGGAACGAAGACGACGAAGCGTCCAGGCAGCGAGATCTGCGTCGTGAGCCGCGCGCCCTTCGTCTTCATCGGGTCCTTCACCGTCTGGACGAGGATCGTCTGGCCCTTGCTGATCAGGTCCTGGATCTTGCGGCCGTGGCCGCGCTCGATCTCCGGGCCGACGATCTCGTCGACGTAGAGGAAGCCGTTCTTCTCGAGGCCGATCTCGACGAACGCGGCCTCCATGCCCGGCAGCACGTTGTCGACCGTGCCGAGATAGATGTTCCCGGCGATGGAGCGCTTGTCGGGCCGCTCGAGGTAGACCTCTGCAACCTGGTCGTTCTCGAGCACGGCCACGCGTTGCTCGCCGACATCGACCGAGACGAGCAGCTCGCGCTTCGCGGCCGGGAGCGGCGCGCGACGCGGCGGCTGGCGGCGTCGGTTCCCGCTCGCACTCTCCGAGCGGCGCCGTTCCTGCCGCTGCGAGAGCTGCCGCTTCTCCGGCTGCTTGCGCTCGGACTTCTTCTCACCGGTCTTCGCACCCTCGGTGCTGCGGCCGCCGACCGGCCCGCCACTCGACCGGCCGCCCTGTGCGGGCCTCTCGGTCTTCTCGGCAGCGGTATTGCCGGCGGCGCCGTTCGCGGCACCGGCCGTGCCGGGCTTCTTGCGGCCGCGCCCGCCACGGCTACCGCGGCGTCGCTTCGGCCGATTTGGATCAGCTGGATCGATGGCCGCGCCAGGGGCGGCGGCCGGTCGTGCTACGGGTGTTTCGGGTCGAGTCTCTGGGACTCGAGCAGCAGGCTGGGGAGCCGCTGCAACGTCGGATTCGTTCTTCCGTCGACGGAACCAGGGCAAGCGAGAACTCCTTCGTGGGAGCGCGCGTCGGCGACGCCGGCAGCGTGCAGCTGCACAGTGCCTTTCGGCATGGGGCGGCGCGCGCGCTCGTTGTGTGTGAGGAAAAGCGTTGGCATGAGCCTTCCACAGGGTAGCAGCGTGGCCCACGGCGGCCCTGTCCCGCTTCGCCCGCGGGCCCTTCCGCCCCGGCCGGAGGCCCCCAGAAACACGTCGTGAGTCAAACGCGGAATCATGCCGTTCCGCCGCGTTTGACCCACGACATCCGGTGGGGGACCTACGATCGGCCTATTCGCGACGTGGGAGGTGCAGCCGTGACGACCGGAACGCAAGAAGCCGAAGAGCTCCTACTCATCGAAGAGGCTGACGCCTGGTTCGAGTACCTGGAGGCCACCCGCGGGCAGACGGCTGTCCGCTACCGCGAGGTCGAGCCCTGGGCCTGGGCGCGCCTTACCCAACGGCTGCGCGCGATCAGAGCTCGGCGCGCGAAGTTGCGCCCGGCGGCGGCGTAGCCTTATCGCCGCCTGGCGCAACTGGGATGCGGGCTGGGACTTCCAGCCGCGCGATCGCGGCTTGGCCGAGCGCGCGAGTGCCCGCATACGCAACAGCGCCCTTTACAGCCCACCCCGCTACCGGAACGACCGCAAGCAACTGCCGGGCGACGGCGCGCAACCCAAGGCCGGCGGCGACGGTGGCCAGGAGCTCCGGGGCACGCTCGCGGGGGTCGGCGTCGAGCCCGTACGCCTGCTCGATACGCAGCAGCATCCGAACCTGATGCAGGGCGAGGACGGGCAGGTCGGCGCCCGGAATGAACACCGACGCCGCGAGGACGCCGCACTTGCGGCTGAAGGTCGCGACGAGCACGTCGGCGACCGCGCGGCGTAGCACCGGCAGACGGGCCGCGAGCGGCGCGCCCTCCTCCCCGAGCCGCGATGCGATCACGCGCGCGATCGCATCGAGCGGGAAGCCCTCGCCCGCATGCACCGGCACGACGTCGGCGGCGAGCACGTAGGGGATCGTGACGTCGTCGCCGATGGTGCCTGTGACGACTGCGACGATCGGCACGCGCGCGCGGCGGGCGCGCTTCAGCGCCTGCTCGTCCACGGGCGTCGGCGCGTTCCCGAGCACGTAGACGAGCACTGCCGCACCGCGCGGCTCGTCGTTCTGCCGGATCGCACCGGGTTTCGCCTCGCGCGCCAGCTCACGGCGGAGCACCACGGCGAGCTCCCGTGCACCGCCGACGACGAGCGGCTTGCCGTCGCGCGCCGAGACCTGCAGCTCCGTGATCAGCCCGCGCAGCGCGCCGATCGAAACCGGAAGCGCCATTACCGTCTGCGCGAGCGCGCAGCGCGGCCGCGTGCATGGATCGCGAGCAGCACGCCCATGGCGGCGAGGTTCGCGATCATCGACGAGCCGCCGACGCTGACGAACGGCAGAGGGATCCCGGTGATCGGGGCTATCCCCATCGTCATCCCGATGTTCACGAAGATCTGGAACAGCAGCGCGACGACGATCCCGCCCGCGACGATCGCCGAGTAGAGGTCGTGCGCGACGGTCACCACGCGCAGCCCTCTCCAGAGGACGAGCAGATACAGCGCGAGCAGGATTGACGCGCCGATGAAGCCGCGCTGCTCGCTGAACGACGCGAAGATGAAGTCGGTGTGGTGCTCCGGCAGGAAGTCGAGGCGCGTCTGCGTCGCGTTGTCGATTCCGCGGCCGTTCACCTCGCCGGAGCCGACAGCTGCGATCGACTGCTCGACGTTGTAGCTCGCGTCCTGCGGGCACGTCGACGGATGCGTGAAGCAGGTCAAGCGCTGCTTCTGGTAGCTCTTGAGGAAATTGACGCCGACGGCCGGGCCTGCCCAGAGGACGCCGACGACGAGAAGGACGCCGACCAGCCCGAGCACGCTGAGATGCTTCCAGGGCGTGCCGCAGACGAAGAGCATCGCGGCCAGCGCGGCGAGGTAGACGAGCGCGGTCCCGAGGTCGGGCTGCACGAACACGAGCACGACCGGGACCGCGCCGAGCCCGAGCGCGCGGAGCGTCGTGCTCACCTCACTGGCGCTACGTGCGCGCTCGGCGACGAAGCCTGCGATGCCGAGGATGCACAGAAGCTTGCCGAACTCCGACGGCTGGAACGTGAAGAAGCCGACGTTGATCCAGCGGGTCGACCCGCGCGCTGCGCTGCCAAGCACGAACACGACGGCGATGAGTCCGACGGTGGCCGCGAAGATCGCCCGCCAGTAGCGGCGGTAGATGTCCGGGTCGACGACCATCGCAACGATCAGCGCGAAGCCGCCAACCGCCGCGTAGAGGATCTGGCGGTCGAGGAAGTAGCTCGGGTGGCCGGGGTTGTCGAAGCGCGTCACGCCCTGCACCGCCCAGAGGCCGACGGCCACGAGGCCGGCGACGCCCGCGAGCAGCAGCCAGTCGAGCGAGCGCAGCACAGCGACGAGCGCCAGGCCGTCGTTGCGGTTGGCCTGGAGGCCTGAGCGCTGCGATCCGGCGTATTCCAGCATCAGAGAGAGAGTGTGCCTTTCATTTCGCTAGTCCGAGTGGATGGGCGCAGCGGGCTTCACGGTCACGCCGAAGTACTTCGCGAAGACCTCCGCCGCGGCAGGCGCGGCCGCGGTGCCGCCGTGGCCGCCGTTCTCGATCACGGCGCAGACGACGAGCTTCGCGTTGTCGGTCGGCCCGTAGCCGCACCACCACGACTGGTTCTGGAGGCCCGTGTATCCCGGCAGTGTGACGACCTTCTCGGCCGTGCCCGTCTTGCCTGCGATCGAGACCGGGAAGTTGCCGAAGACGCCGTACGAGGTGCCGTAGCTGAGGTGCGTCCCCTCCCAGAGGCCCTGCCGCACGACCTGGAGCGCAGCCGAGTCCACGCCGACCTTGTGCGGCGAGGGCATAGCAGCCACCGGCACGGCCGTCCCGTTCGGGTTCTCGACGTCCATCAGCACGTGCGGGGTGACCAGATAGCCGCCGTTGGCGATCAGCGCGTAGAAGCGCGCCATCTGCAGCGGCGTCACGAGCAGGTCCTTCTGCCCGATCGCGAGCTGGATCGAGTCGCCCGGCTTCCAGAGCTTGTCGACGGCCCAGCAGCACGGGTCGGTCGCCTGGGTGTACGTGCGCTCGCGCCAGCCGATCGTCGGCACGAGGCCACTCGCCTCCGGGCCGATGTCAGCGCCCGTGATGTGGCCGAAGCCGAAGATGTCCGCCCACTTCTGCAGCGGCTGCCTGCGGCTCTTGGGCAGCCCGTAGAACAGATCGCCCAGTTGGTAGAAGTATGTGTCGCACGAGTACGCGAGTGCGGTCGGCATGTCCATCTGCTGGTTGACATTCGGGTCCCAGTTGTGGAACAGGTGCGGATTCTTCGCCTTGTCGTACGTCGAGGCGTACGAGCCGGTGCACGGCAGATACGAATACGGCGAGACGAGGCGTTCCTGCATGGCCGCGAGTGCGGTCACCGGCTTGAACACCGAGCCCGGCGGATACGTGCCGAGCATCGCGCGGTTGAGCGAGGGATAGTTCTTCGCGGCGTTGGTCTTGGCCGTGAGCCCCTGGTTCGCGAGCTCCTTCGTCGACACGCGGCCCGCGTACACGGACGGGTCGTACGACGGAGCGGATGCCATCGCGAGGATGGAGCCGTCCGTCGGGTCGAGCGCGACGATCGCGCCGCCGCGCGCAGCCCACTGCCCGTTCCCTTGCGCAAGCGCGATCCCATGCTGAAGCGCCTTCTCGGCCGCCTCCTGGAGCGTCAGGTTGAGCGTCAGTCGCAGCGTGTGCCCCGGCTTGGCGATCGTCGTCGGGATCACGGAGCCACGCGGGCGGTTGCGTGCGTCGACGCGCAGGCGCGCCGTGCCTGCGACGCCGCGCAGGTAGCGGTCGTACGCCGATTCGACGCCACCCTCGCCGATCTGGTCGCCGGCGCGGTAGCCGAGGCTCGCCTTGCTGTCCAGTTGCGATTGTGAGATCTCGCCGACGTAGCCGAGCAGCTGCGCTGCGAGTGAGTGGTACGGGTAGTGCCTCACGTACGTGCGGCCGACCACGCTCACGCCGGGGAACTCGGCCGCGTGCTCGGAGAGGTACGTCACCATTGGCTCGCTCGCCGCCTCGCGGACGATCACCGGGGTGAGCGGATCGCCGCGGCGCGCCTTGATGCTGCGCGCGATCTCGTACAACGGCACGTTCGCGACGCGCGCGAGCCTCCGCAGCTCTGCGTAGCGGTCGTTGTAGACCTTCGGCAGGTCTGCGGACCACAGCTGGATGGGGGTCGCGGGCGCGTTCATGACCAGCGTCTTCCCGTTGCGGTCGACGATCGGGCCGCGCGGTGCCTGCACTCGGACGGTGCGGTACGAGTTCGAGCGGGCCTGGTCGACGTACTTCGTTCCCGCGAGCACCTGGAGCGCCCAGAGCCGCAGGAAGAGCGCAGCGAACACGACGAGCACAAGGACGGCGAGGACGCCCACCCGCCAGGTGAGCCGCTGCGTCACGCGGTACGGCTCGACGACGGGCGGGCTCTTCGGCAGCCATCGCTTCGGCGCGGGCCGCTCGGTCGTCGTGCTAGCCAAGCAGCTGCACTTCCGTTGCGAGGTCGGAGCGGTCGAACGGGCGCAGCAGCCGCCGGACGAGGGCGTATACGGGAGCGGTGAAGATGAGGTTCAGCGCGATCGCCGGCAGCAGGCCGCGAAACATCGCGCCGGCCGGCGCGCGCTCGCCGAGCACGAAGTGCACGAGCAGCAACCCGACCGAGTAGAGGATCGTCACGACCGCGACCGACAGGAACGGTGCGTGGAACCGGTCGCGTCCCGTCGTCTCGCCGTAGCGCCCGATCCAGTAGCCGGCAATCGTGAGGACGAGCGACGTCAGCCCGAGCTGTCCGAGCGTCGCCGTGTCGACGAGCAGCCCCGCGAAGAAGCCACCAAGGGCACCGACGACGGAGCCCCGCAACAGCGCAACGGCGACGAGCATCACGAGCAGGACGTCGGGCATGCCGCCGAGGATGTGCACCTGCGCGAAGATCGACACCTGCATGATCGCCGCGACGAACAGCAGCACGACGACCTTGACGCTGTCGACGACGCTCACGGGCGTTTCGGTGTGCGCTTCGTCGCGACGAGGGCGGCGACGGAGTCGAGCGAGTCGAACTGCGCGAACGGCTGCACCTGCACGGTGAGGAAGCTCGCGATATCGCTCGTCCCCGTGTTGAGCACGACCCCGATCGGGATGCCATACGGGTAGAGATCCGGATAGCGGCGGTCACGCGTGCCCTGGGTGACGATCACGTCGCCCTTGCGTACCTTCTTCTCCTTGGACACGCGGTCGAGGATCAGCGTGGTTCCCTGGCCGGGCTTGATGATCCCCCGTACTCCCGTCTTGACGTCGACTGCGGCGACGGCGCTGTCGGGATCGGTGATCAACGTGGCAACGGCGGTCGACTTCGAAACGTTCGTGACGCGGCCGAGGAGGCCGTCGGCGCTCACGAGCGTTGAGTTGAGGCCGATGCCCGAGCTCGAGCCTACGGCGATCCCGACCTGCTGGCCGAACGGCCCGTTGGGAAACGAGATGACCGAGGTGTTCACCGCACGGAAGTCCTGCGGATACGACGGGCTGCCCTCGAAATGCAGCAGGCGCTCGAGCTCGGCGGCGCGCAGCGCGCCGGCGTCGTTGTTCGCCAATTGCGCGCGCACCGTACGCAGCTCACGCTTCAGCTTCGTGTTCTCCGACTTGGCGCCGGCGAGGCCTTGGAAGTATCCGTACGCGTCGCGGAACGGACGCGCGACGCGTCCCGCTGCGATCTGGAACGGGCGCAGCGCGGTGGCGCCCGTGCCCTGAACGTCGTGCAGCACGCCGGAGGTCGGCGAGCGGAAGGAGACGGTCAGCAGCGCGAGCGCGGCGATGACGAGCATCGCCAGGATGAGACGCCGGAGCACGGCGTTGCGCGCCCTGCCGGCGGCGTGTTTCTTCGACCTGGAGCGCTGGACCGACGAGCCCAGCACCGCCACCCGCGCGGTGCGGTTCGGGGGTGCCACAGACCTAGGTTACCGGGCTGATCGGCGGACCGAGTCCTATGAGCGCAGCTTGGAAGGCCTACCGCTCCGGGGCCGAAGGCGCCCAATAAACACGCCCGGGGGTCAGAGGCGGAACCATGATTTGCCCCGCGTCTGGCCCCCGGGCTAGTAACGACGGCCGTTGCGGCTGCCGTTGCGGCGGTGCCGGGCCTTGTTCGAGCGATGGATCGCCTCGAACTCCTCGAGGCTGCGCCCGGAGCCGATGGCGACGCAGGTGAGGGGGCTCTCCGCCAGGTGAACCGGCATCTGCGTCTCGTGGCGCAGGCGCTCGTCGAGGCCGCCGAGGAGCGCGCCGCCTCCGGCGAGCACGATCCCGCGGTCCATGATGTCCGCCGCGAGCTCGGGCGGCGTCTTGTCGAGCGTCGACTTGATCGCCTCGATGATCTGCGTGACGGGCTCGTCGAGCGCGCGACGGATCTCCTCGGAGGTGAGGAGCACCGTCTTCGGCAGACCGGTGAGCATGTCGCGTCCGCGCACCTCGGCCTGCACCTCCTCCTTCATGTCCCAGGCGGATCCGATCTCGAGCTTGATCTCCTCGGACGTCTGCTGGCCGATGAGCAGCTTGTAGTCGCGCTTGATGTGATTGATGATCGCCTCGTCCATCTCGTCGCCGCCGACGCGCAGCGACTGCGAGACGACGATGCCGCCGAGGCTGATCACCGCGACCTCGGTGGTGCCTCCGCCGATGTCGACGATCATGTTCCCCGTCGGCTCGGCAACAGGAAGCCCCGCGCCGATCGCGGCGGCCATCGGCTCTTCGATCAAGTACGCCTGGCGCGCGCCGGCAGAAAGCGTGGCCTCTTCCACCGCGCGCTTCTCGACGCCGGTGACCCCGGAGGGCACGCACACGACGACGCGCGGATGCGCGAAGCGGTGCTGGTGCACCTTCTGGATGAAGTGGCGGAGCATCTGCTCGGTCACGTCGAAGTCGGCGATGACGCCGTCCTTCAGCGGACGGATCGCCTGGATCGTGCCCGGCGTGCGGCCGAGCATCCGCTTCGCCTCGACGCCGACGGCGTGCACCTCGCCGGTGCGCTGGTCGATTGCAACGACCGACGGCTCCGAGAGAACGATCCCGCGTCCGCGGACGTAGACGAGCGTGTTCGCGGTACCGAGGTCGACCGCCATGTCGCGGCCGCCAAATCCCGTCATCGAAGAAAAGATCCCCATGCCTGCCCCCGAGTCTACGTCCAGCGCCGGAATTTCCGGAAAGTCACGACTCTTTCGTGACGTTTCGCCGTCTACCTTCGCCGTATGAACACGTGCAGCCTTATCGGGAACCTCGCCACGGAAGTTGAGCTTCGCGACGTCGGCGACGACAAGAAGGTGGCAAGCTTCCTGCTCGCCGTGAACCGCGGCGGCCGCGATGCAGGAGCCGACTTCGTGTGGATCGTCGCCTGGGAGCGCCAGGGAGAGCTCTGCGCCGAGTATCTGTCGAAGGGACAGCGAGTCGGTATCGACGGCCGACTGCGCAGTCACACCTGGGAGGAAGAAGGCAAGCGGCGCGACCGCGTCGAGGTCGTCGCTCACCGCGTGGACTTCCTCTCACCGCCGGGCCGCGACGCATCCGAGGCCGGAGCTGCTACCGCCTAGCGAACGCTACCGGACGAGGTCGCGCTCGGCCTCCCAGCCGTCGTACGCGCCGCCGTGGGCCATCGCGAGCGATGCGAGGCGGGCCCTCGTTTCGCGCACGAGGTGCTCGTCGAGGACACGAAGGCAGCCGGCGACGACGAGCCAGATGTCGTCTGCTTCCTGGATCGAGGTGTCCCAGCCTTCGCGCTCGAGCGTCGAGGCAACGGACGCGGCGTCGTCGTTCGTCGGCAGGTAGATGAAGTGCCGGATCCCGCGAGCCTGGCGTGGATCGCAGCCGAGGTTGGCGAGATGCTCGAGCACGCGCGCATCTGCGGCGGTCGGATCCTGGACGAGCTCCATCTGTTCCACGCGTGACCCTCCTCGGAGAGATTCGAGTATCCCACGTGTGTGCCCGCAGATGCCCCTGCTCTAACCCTCCCCTCAGAGATCGGCCAAAAACCCGTCGAGATCGGCCAAAAAGCTCCGCACGGCGGCGATAACAGCGTCCGGGCGTTCCCCGATCAGGAGGTGGCCGCAGTCCGCGATCACCCGCAGAGGGGCGCCCAGCCTGCGCGCGTACTCCATCCCGTCGGTGAGCGGCACCCAGTTGTCGGAGCCTCCCCAGAGGCAGAGGCACGGGCAGCCCACCCGGTCGAGGTCGAGCCGCGGATCGGTGGAGACGAGCGCCGCGCCGGCGGCACGCGTGTCCGTGTGGCCGGCGGTGCCGGCGATGAACGCCTCGGCCATCGCCGGGTCGAAGCCGGCCGGGTCGGCGACGCCCCACCAGCCGAACGCGAGCGTCCGTCCACGCCGCGAGCGGGCCAGGCGGCCGCCGTACGGCCTGACGAGGCGCTCCGGCTGGAGCCGTCCGATCCAGGCGACCGTCAGCTCGCCGCCGCGCGTCGACGAGGAGATGCCGGCCGTCGCGGCAAGCACGACCCCGGTCACGGCGTCCGGCCTGCGGACGGCGGCGCGCAGCGCGACCGCCCCGCCGAGGGAATGGCCCACCCACGGTGCCGGGAGCGCCCGCTCCCGCTCGAGCACGGCAACCACGGCGTCGGCGAACGGATCGAGGGAAAGCGCCTCCAGAAGCGGGCCCGAGCCGCCGTGACCGGGAAGCTCGGGGATGATCACGCGCCGCTCACGGGCCAGTTCGGGCGCCACGAGCAGCCAGTTCGTCGCAGCGCCGCCCAGGCCGTGGACGAGGACGAGCGGCGCGCCCTCGCCGCCGACGAGGTAGCGGACCACGGTGTCGCGGTGCTCGAGCTCACGTGCCTCGAAGCCGGGAGGGTCGTGCTCTCCCTGCAAGGAGCGCAGTTTGGACTCCGTCATGACCAGGGCATATTCTCTGTGTGATGAATGCTTTGGTAGGACGGGTCGAGTGATGCCCGTCGGATCGACAATCGAGAGTGTGGTCTTGCCCGTCTGAGCGCTCGGCGCCGGCGGGCTTTTTCATACTCACGGGAAGGAGCGCCAATGGCGAATCACCTCACGCCCGAAGAGCTATCCGAAGAGCTGGGGATCGACCAGCAGGAGGTGATC
>Ga0193728_1000485_pt1 | contig 19242 bp, 17 predicted proteins | sample U1c1metaG_FD_143037 | JGI IMG/M metagenome (GOLD analysis project Ga0193728, IMG submission 143037) | Soil microbial communities from a riparian zone of the East river system, Colorado, United States - U1c1 | ecosystem: Environmental > Terrestrial > Soil > Riparian zone | place: USA: East River...
CGGCGACGGCGTGCTCATCGTCGGTGGCGCGCGCGCGATCCTGTTGCAGGTGGCGGAACCGAGCGTCGCCGCGGGGGTTGCGAGACACAGTGACTTCGCGCACCGGCCGGTCCAGCGGCTGCGCAATACCCTCACGTTCGCCTATGCGGTCGTGCTGGGGACTCCGGATGACGCGGCGCGTGTCGCGCGCCTGGTGAACCGGGCCCACGTGCCGGTCGCCCGCGCCGACGACGCCGCGCTGCAGTTGTGGGTCGCCGCGACGCTCTACCAGACCGCCACAACCGTCCACCATCGCGTGTTTGGCCCGACGACAGAAGCGCTCGCGGACGACCTCTATCGCGCATACTCGGCGCTCGGTACGTCGCTGCAGATGACCGCCTCGCTCTGGCCCGCGAATCGCGACGAGTTCGCCACATACTGGGATTCCCACGTTGCGGGATTGTCCGTCACCGACGATGCCCGGCAGATTGCCCACGACCTGTTTGCGCCGGTGACCGCGCCCGCGTGGCTGCGAGCCGCGCTGCCGCTCGCGCGACTGCTCACGATCGACCTGCTTCCGACATCCATCCGGGCCGCTTACGGATTCGACTGGTCACCGCGCAACCAGCGCCGCGCGGATCGCGCGTGGGGGGTCATCCGGTTCCTGGTCAGAGTCACCCCGCGCCGTCTGCGCTCGTGGCCCTCGCGCCACTACCTGAAGCGTCTCCGGGCATACCCTCACTAGTTTCGCGTTTGCCCCCGTACGGAACGTCCGCGCCCGTTCGAGCAGGAGCAAACGTTCCGTACGGGGGCAAACACGACTACAGCTTCTCGATCGGCGCGATCTTGATGAGGAGGCGTTTGCGGCCCGCGGTGTCGAACTGCACCTCGGCGACGGCCTTCGGTGCGACGCCCGTGACCGCGGTAACCCGTCCAGTCCCGAAGTCAGCGTGACGGATGCGGTCGCCGACCGCCAGCGTGAGGTCACCGTTGTCGCGCACCTTGTTGGTGACGGCGCTGGTCCACTCTGTTTTCTGGCGGGGCGCGGGGGGCAGCTGCCCGACCGACGCGCGGAAGTTGAATCCACCCTCACGGCGCGCGTTGAGTGCACGCGGCTGTGTGCCACCGCGGCTCGTGGCATCACCGGGCGACTGCTTCCAGTCGATGAGTTCCGCCGGGATCTCCTGCAGGTACCGGCTGGGCATGGCGACGCCGACCTCGCCGAACTGCGCGCGCGTCATCGCCAGCGACAGGTAGAGGCGGCGGCGCGCCCGCGTGATGCCGACGTAGAACAGGCGACGCTCCTCGGCCGGTCCCCCGACCTCGCCCGCGGACATCTGGTGGGGAAGCAGCCCCTCTTCAACTCCGGTGAGGAAGACGGCCTCATACTCGAGTCCCTTGGCCGTGTGCAGGGTCATGAGCGAGACCGTGCCGGATGAATCATCCAGCTCGTCCGCCGCCGCCACGAGAGAAACCTCGGTCAGGAAGTCGAGCAGGGTGCCGTTCGGGTTGTTCTTCTGAAACTCCTTGGTGACCGAGATGAGTTCCTCGACATTCTCGGCGCGGGCCTCGTCCTGCGGGTCGCCGGTATTTCGCAGCGTCTCGACGAAGCGCGTGCGCTGCAGCAGCGTGATGAGGACATCCGCAGGTCCCGCGGGACGAACCTGGTCGAGTGATGCCGTCGCACCGACCTCGTCCAGGATGCCCGCGAGCTCGAGGATGGCGCCGGTAACCTTCGGCCCCAGCCCGAGCTCTCCAGCGCTCGACAGGGCCTCGCGGAGCGTGAGCTCGTTGGCGTCCGCGAACGACTGCAGCGCCGCCTCCGTGGCCGGACCGATCCCCCGCTTCGGAACGTTCATCACCCGGCGAAGTGCCAGCGGATCGGCCGGGTTGGCCACCGTGATCAGGTAGGCCATCGCATCCTTGATCTCGGCCCGCTCGTAGAACTTGGTGCCGCCGAGCACGCGGTAGGGAAGCGCAGACCGGATGAAGATTTCCTCGAGCGCCCGCGTCTGCGCATTCGTTCGGTAGAACACCGCGATGTCCTTGTATGCCACGCCCTCGTCGTGAAGCTTGCCGATCTCGTCAGCCACGAACTGCGCCTCGTCGTGCCCCGAGTAGCCGGTGAAGCCCACGATCTTGTCGCCCGCGCCGATAGTCGTGAACAGCTTCTTGTCTTTGCGATCGAAGTTGTTCGAGATGACCGAGTTGGCGGCATCCAGAATGTTCTGGGTCGAGCGGTAGTTCTGCTCCAGCAGAATGACCTTCGAGTGCGGAAAGTCGTGCTCGAACTCGACGATGTTGCGGATGTCTGCCCCGCGGAACGCATAGATCGACTGGTCGGAGTCGCCGACCACGGTCAGGGATGCTCCCGGGATCTCACCGCGGCCACCACGATGCGACTTGGTAAATCCGTGCTCGAACTCGAGGTCGTTCGCGGTCGCGGCATCCACCTCGCGTGTCAGCTCGCGGATGAGCGAGTACTGCGCGTGGTTGGTGTCCTGGTACTCGTCAACCAGGATGTGGCGAAACCGTCGTCGATACAGGGCCGCCACCGCAGGGAACGCCCGGAACAGGTAGACCGTCTGTGCGATGAGGTCGTCGAAGTCGAACGCATTCGCCTTCGCGAGCGCCTGGGAATAGCGGCGGAAGATCTCGACGAATCCGGCCTCGTTGGGGTCGTTGAAGTTCGCCGACCGGGCGTAGCTCTCGACATCGGAAAGCTCATTCTTCGCTTTCGAGATCTTGCCCAGAACCGTGCCGACGGTGAAGCCGAGCGTGTCGGCGTCCAGCTCCTTGATGATCCGTTTGACGAGGGCGCGGGAATCGGCGGAGTCGTAGATCGTGAAGCTCTTGGTAAAACCAAAATTCTCCGCCTCGCGACGGAGGATGCGAACGCAGGCAGAGTGGAACGTCGAGATCCACATGCCCTGGGCTGCATCTCGTCCGATCAGCGCACCGACCCGGTCGCGCATCTCCGCCGCGGCCTTGTTGGTGAAAGTGATCGCGAGAATCTGACTCGGCCACGCCTCGTGGGTCTGCAAGAGCCCCGCAATACGCCGCGTTAGCACGCTGGTCTTGCCCGAGCCCGCGCCCGCAACGATCAGCAGCGACTGGCCCCGATAGAGAACGGCCTCGCGCTGCCGGGGATTCAGTCCCTCGAGAAGGCGGTCATCCGGCGTAGGCGTCGCGCCCGCTCTCGGCCCGCCCGCATCAGCCCCTGAAGCAGGGTCGAAACCGTCGAGAACAAACGTCATAACCGCCCCAGTCTAGGCGGCGCGGCCGACGCGGGAGCGGGCGGTCTACAGGGCGGCGCGGGCGCGCAGGGCGAGATCTGGCTGGTCGGCGAAGACCCCGTCGACGCCCGTGCGCATAACGGCAGCGAACTCGCGCTCCCAGTGCCCGAGCTCCCTCGCGCGCTGCCCCCTGCGGAAATTGGTCTCGAGAAACTGGTTCTCGGCTCGAAGCGTCCAGGTGTAGGTCTCGAGGCCGGCAGATCGAGCGCGTTCGATGAGGTCGGTGGTTCCGAGAACCGAGCCGTCATCATCCAGTTCGAACAGCAGCGACTTGTTGACGCTCACGCCGTCGACCTCCGCCGCGAGCCGAGCGAGGCCAGCATCCGTTAGGTAGTCGGCAAAGCTTCGAGCGTCCGGCCCGAACTGGTCGGCCGGCGTGCCGATGGCTTCGGCGAGAAAGGTCGCCCGCCCGGGAACATCCAACTCCCGGACCCTGACGAGTGCCGACTGTTCGAACGACTCCACCACGAGATTGTTCGGTGTAGCCCAGCGGGCGATCTCGGCGGCGAAATTGGCCTCGAGTGGCAAACCGATCGAGTCGAAATATGTTGCGTGTTTCAACTCGGCGACCATCAGGATCGGACGATCCGCAGCATCCAACAGGTCGATCAGGTCGGTGAGTCGCAGGATGCCCTCCTGGCCATCGAACAGAGTGTTGTCCGGCCGCGTTTGGCGGAGTCTCTCGCAGGCGCGAAGCGTTGCGAGCTCGGACCAGGTGAAGTCTTCGGTGAACCAACCGGTGAGCGCGGCGCCGTCGATGGTCCTGGTCGTGCGACGGTCGGCGAACTCGGGATGCTTCGCCACATCCGTCGTCCCCGAAATCTCGTTCTCGTGGCGCACCACCAGGACACCGTCCCTGGTCGAGACGAGGTCCGGCTCGACGGCATCCGCCCCCAGCTGTATCGCCAGTTGATACGAGGACGCGGTGTGCTCCGGGCGGTAGCCGCTCGCTCCGCGGTGAGCGATGACGAGGGGACGGATAGTCACAGCGAAACGCTACGCCAATACAATCGATTGATATGGGGACTTGTGTCGGTTGCGGATCTCCTCTTGCGCCCAGCTGGAAGTTTTGCATCCACTGCGGGCTCGCGGTCGAGTCACCCGACATCCCGGGCGCTATCCGTCCCGACGACTCGGCTCAGGCAAAGACGGGCACATCGAACCGGGCGCTCGTGCTCGGCGGCATCGGAATCTTCCTGGTCGGCATTGCACTACTCGTAGTCGCGATTGCCTTCTTCGCGGGCGCCATCCATTAGTCATGGCTGGCCGCGGCTTCGCAGACCCGACCCGGCGCATTCCGCTGCGCTGGGGCAGTTATGAGAGTCGGTATATTGGTGGGCTCCTCTACATCATCGCGGGCCTCGTAGTCCTGCTCAGCTCGAACACCTACGCTCTCGGGTTTCTGCTGCTCGGCACGGTTGCGCACTGCGTCGGGTGGGCCATGCTCCCTACGACCGGGGCGCGGCGACTCTGGGCGTTCTGGCCGAGCCTTCTCGCCTGCTGGCTGATGCTTACCGGGCCGCAGATCCTGTTCGTGATGGCCGCCCCACTGCTGGGTTGGCTACTCGTTCGCGAGCGGCCACTGCGCAGCTATGTCGTGCTCGTCTTCCCCGTCGCCGCCGGCGTCATCATGGCCTACTCGTTTCACAGCAACCACGACGAGCCGTTCGCCCTCGGAGTGGAGTCCGCGGTCGTCGTCGCCAGCGCCTGGGTCGCACGCCTCCTGGCCACCACCCGTCGTCCCCAAGCCCCGTGAGAGGTCGCAATCGACCCTTCGTTAGGCGAATAAAGGGTCGATTGCGACCTCTCACGGGGCTTGATGTTCGGACGTTGATATATATCGATAGTCGTACTATTGTCGCCGTATGAGCGAGCAAGAGATGCGGGAGCCCACGTTTTTCGTGCTGGCCTCGCTGGCGGATGGCCGCAAACACGGCTACGGGATCATCAAGGATGCCGAGGAACTGAGCGACGGACGCGTGCGACTGAAGGTCGGCACTCTTTACGCCGCGCTTGATCGACTCCAGGCGGAGGGCTTCGTCGCCGCTGCCGGCGACGAAGTTGTGTCCGGTCGGCTTCGCCGCTACTTCGAACTCACCGAGGCGGGAGCGGCATCCCTCGCCGCCGAGTCGGAGCGCCAGGCCGCGAACGCTCGACACGCGACGGAACGGCTCAAGAAGCGCGCCGCGCGCGTCGCGACTGCTCCGAAGGCGGCAACCGCATGAGCGACCTCGAGAACCGGTACCGCAGCGCTCTGCGCTGGTACCCGAAGGAATGGCGTGCCGCCAACGTGGATGCCATGGTGGGCACCCTGCTCGACGTCGCTGAGGACGACAAGCGCACTCGGCCAGCGCGGGGCGAACTCGCTGACTTACGCGCGTCCGCACTGGCTTCGCGGCTGGGACCACTCGGCAGAATCCCCGTGCCCGTTCGCGATCGCGCAACCGCACTAGCGTTTGGCCTCGGCGTCGGAATTGCGATCACGGCACTGATAGCCACGGCGGTGCAGGCGAAGACGACGACGCCCTCGCTGCTCAGGCTTGAACCGGTCGTGGGGCCCTTCATCGGATACAGCTTCCTGTTCTACGGAATGTGGATCCTGGCATTCGTCGCGGCCATTATCGGCCGCAAGTGGGCTGCTCGATCTCTGGCGATCGCGTCCATTCTTGTCGCGATAGCGCTGCGGTTCGCCGCGGATGATTTACTTTTCGCCGCGCCGACGACAACCACAATTGTGTTCGTCGGCATTTTGGCGCTAATGAGTTTCATCGGGAACCCGTTCGCGACTCGACGTGGCCGCGCGAGAATTGCTGTCTCCGCGGCGTCGTGGGCATTGTTCATGGGCTTTACCCTCTGGTACCAGAGCGTGACGCAGGGCGGGCAGGCAGGAAGAACCGACTGGTTCGTCGGACCGCTGTGGCTGTGGCTGTATTGGGTCGTACCGTTCGCACTGATCCTCGCCCTGGTGCTTATGCGACTTTTGCACAGCGGGTGGGGCGGGGCGATCATGATCCTGCTGGTGCCGATCGCTCCGTTCGTCGTATTCGGCTGGTCACCGCGGGCCGAGGACGCCATCAATCGTGGAGTAGCCCTCGCCATTGCGATCGCAATCATCTGCGTGGCCTATTGCATCCCCCGCATATTCGGCCTACGCATCCGCATCACGCGGTCCTGACCAGCAACGGAGCTTCGCCGTCGGGTGTTCTGTTCCCGTCGAGTTATGAAGAGTTTGGGTCGGCCGCTCGCGGTCGTCCCGAACTCTTCATTGTTTGAGCTAGGAAGAGAATGCCAGACGGCGAAGCGCTACTCCCACTCGATCGTCCCCGGCGGCTTCGACGTGACGTCGAGCACCACGCGGTTGACCCCGGGCACCTCGTTCGTGATGCGATTCGAGATGCGGGCGAGCACGTCGTAGGGCAGCCGTGTCCAGTCCGCAGTCATCGCATCCTCGGACGACACCGGCCGAAGAACGATCGGATGCCCGTAGGTGCGCCCGTCTCCCTGAACTCCAACCGAACGAACATCCGCCAGCAGCACGACCGGGCACTGCCAGATCTCAAGATCGAGGCCCGCCGCGGTCAGCTCCGCCCGCACGATCGCGTCGGCCGCCTGCAGCAGCGCCAGTCGCTCACGCGTGACCTCTCCGACGATGCGGATGCCGAGGCCTGGTCCCGGGAACGGCTGGCGCGAGACGATGACCTCGGGCAACCCGAGCTCGCGACCGATCGCGCGCACCTCGTCCTTGAACAGGGTGCGCAGCGGTTCCACCAGCTTGAACTGCAGATCCTCGGGCAGCCCGCCGACGTTGTGGTGGCTCTTGATGTTCGCCGTTCCCGTGCCGCCGCCGGACTCGACGACATCCGGGTACAGGGTTCCCTGTACGAGAAAGTCAATGGATGCGCCTCCGGCGGATGCTTCCAAAACGAGCGCTTCCGCCGCACCCTCGAACGATCGAATGAACTCCCGCCCGATGATCTTGCGCTTCTGCTCCGGGTCGGTGACCCCGGCGAGCGCGTCGAGGAACTGGTCGACGGCATCCACTGTGACCAGCCGCACACCGGTCGAGGCGACGTAGTCCTCTTCGACCTGGCGGCGCTCATCCTGCCGTAGCAGTCCGTGGTCGACGAAGATGCAGGTGAGCTGGTCGCCAATCGCGCGGTGGACGATCGCGGCGGCGACAGCCGAGTCGACCCCACCGGATAGCCCGCAGATCACTCGCGCGGAGCCGACCTGTTCCCGGATGCGCGCAACCTGCTCGTCGATGACGTTGGTGCTGTTCCAGTCGGCCGGAATACCCGCGGCGCGATGCAGGAAGTTTTCGAGTACGGCCTGGCCGTACGGGGTGTGCTTGACCTCCGGATGCCACTGCACGCCGTAGAGCCTGCGCTCATCCGAGGCGAATGCGGCGACGGGGGTCGATGCCGACGACGCCAGCACCTCGAATCCATCCGGCGCCTTCGATACAGAATCGCCGTGGCTCATCCACGTGGTCTGATCCGCGGGCTGGTCGCCCAGCAGCGTGCTCGTGCCCGACGCGAGGTGCACGTCGGTCGCGCCGTACTCGCGCGCACCGGTCTTTGCGACCTCGCCGCCCAGCTGCTGCGCCATCACCTGAAAGCCGTAGCAAATACCGAGAACGGGGATACCGAGCTTCAGGATGCCCGGATCCAGCGACGGCGACCCCACCTCGTAGACACTCGACGGACCGCCGCTCAGCACGATCCCCGTGGGGTTCTTTGCCGTCACCTCTGCGGCACTGATCGTGTGCGGCACAATCTCGCTGTAGACGCCCGCCTCGCGCACGCGGCGCGCGATCAGCTGCGCGTACTGCGCCCCGAAATCGACTACGAGGACGGGACGCTGATTAGTCTCTGTTGCGCTAATTCGTGGCCTCCACACCGCTCACCTTGACACTGTCCATTGTGGCAGTTGTCGAGGCGGTCGATGTGGCGGGACCCTGCAGTTCGGCGAGTTCTCGACGAGCGCGCTTCGCGACGAAGTGCTCCGCGATAAACGAAAGGAATGGCACGACGCCACCGAGAGCAATCAGGATAAACATGGCGAACGGCCAGCGCATCCGACTCCACAGCGTGAAGTCCGCGAGCAGGTAGACGACGTAGAACCAGCCGTGAATGATCAGGATGCCGATGCTGAGGTTGACACCCGTAAGTTCCGGCGATTTGCCGAGGCTCGGGAAGTAGTTGACGAGGCCGATGAACCCGCTCGACCCGCCCAGCTGCACCTCGAACAGGAAGATGTACTTCAGCACCATCTCGACAACGAGAAGCAGCAGGAAGATTCCCGTCACGTACGAGCAAACCTTGTAGATCTTGAGGGCGCTTCGAATCAGCGGGACGGTCTCAGACTTGGGCTTGTACGTGGTCGCAATAAGCGAGGACAGCGAGGGCATGGCGCCAGTGTACTTCCGCTTAACTCGCGTTATCTGAGAGCACTGCCTGAGTCTTGCTTGCTCTCTTTGTCCTCTTCCTCCCGCTCAAACGCATCCTTCACCAGGCGATACCAGAGGTAGATGGCGAAGCCGGCGAACAGGGCCCACTCGATCGCGTAGAACACGTTGAGCCAGTTCAGGCTGACATCATTCGTCGGACGCACCGACTGGATCTTGGATAGTCCGGCCGGCGCCACGTTGTCGACGATGTAGCCGCCGTACGCGACAGTGGGCACGGTCTTCCACTCGTTGATCAGCCAGGGGACCGACACGACGCTGCGGGCGTTGTGCTCGAAGTCGTCCTGGTCGGGCGGTTCCGTGGGTTGGTAGCGACCGACGATCGTGGCGGATGGCGCTCCCGCCTTGAGCACGTTGGCCGCCGCATCCGCCGCGCCCTTGGTCTTCGTCCAGCCGAGGGCGACCGCGACGCTCGCGCCGTTTGACGCGATGACGTGCCCGATCACCCAGTACCCGGTGACACCGAAGTTGACGCGATCGCTGACGACGTAGGTATCGCCGGGCACGCGCCGGCCGACCACGCTAACAATCTGGCCGGCCGCTCGATCGGTTACTTCCTTCTGCGGAGTCGCGACTCTCGACAGCGGCGTTACCGTCTCGTCCGGCACGATTACAACGGTCGCCGTCTGCACGGCGCGACCAATCTGCCACTGCCCGAGGGCGGCGAATCCGGCGGCAATCGCCAGAGCGAGCACGAGGGCGGCGATCCACCGGGGACGCCTGGCCACACTCCACACGGTTAGTACTCCGGATCTCGCTTGCGATGACTGCGTTCGTCAGATTGTTCCATGGCTTGCTGAACGGTTGGGTCGAGTTCGAATTCCTCGGCGTCGTTGGCGGGGACCTCCGGCTCATCGTGGCCGAGGAGCGCCTCGTCGTCGCCATCCGGGGCGTCGCTGGTTTCGGATGACTGCTGGCCACCGGTCGCGCCCTCCATCAGGGCGATGGCCTCCTGCACACCAGAGTCGACCACAGGTTCTGGCGTCCTGTGCCGACCGCGGAACAGTGCCGACGTAATTCGCTCGGAGTTCACCGTCAGGATCGGGCCAATGATCGACATCACCAGCACGTAGAGCCCGGCGAACGGCGTCAACCGCGGATCGAGCCCCGCGGCTGTTGCGAGGGTCGCCAGGATCAGCGCAAACTCTCCCCGGTTCTGCAGGATCAGGCCGATGCCGAGTCCATAGCGCGCGGGGAGTCGGTTGAGCCATGCGATCAGCCAGCCGCCACCCCCGTTCACCAGAAGGGTCATGAGCACGGCGCCGCCGACCGGCCACAGCACCGCCCCGAAGCTCGACGGATCGAGCGACAGTCCGAAGTTCAGGAAGAAGAACGCTCCAAAGATATCGCGCAGCGGAAGCGCAAAACCTTCGATGCGGGTTCGAAACCGGGTCGCGCCCAGCACGAGACCGATCAGGAAGGCGCCGATCGCATCCGAGACTCCGAGCAGCTCGCCGATTCCGCCGAACGCGACCGCCAGGCCGAAGAACAGCACGGTAAACAGCTCGTCGTCGCGGGCGCCGAGCACGCGCGAGACCACCTTCCCGCCCCAGCGAGCAAGCGCGAACATCCCGACCAGGAAGGCGAACGAGATCGCCAACTCCAGCACAATCCCCCAGATGTTGGTCTCGCCGCCGATGACGACGGCGACGATCGCCAGATAGAACGCGATGAAGACATCCTCGACCACGGCGATGCCGAGGATGACCGGAGTCTCGGGGTTCGCCAGCCTGCGCAATTCGATCAGTAGTTTGGTGACGATTGCGCTCGACGACGTCGCCGTCATGCCGGCGATGATGAGCGCCTCGCGCGCACCCCAGCCGACCCAGAAGCCGAACGCAATTCCGAGCCCGAAGTTGATGATGAGACGGGTTCCACCGGAGAGCAGGAGCCCCCGCGCGTTGCTGAAAAACTCGTCCTGGTCGAACTCGAGCCCGAGATTGAAGAGCAGGAAGATCAGGCCGAAGATCGCGACCAGGTCGACATTCGCCGCGGTGAACCCGCCGGGAATCAGGTGCATGTGCGGGCTCGCAAGCAGCCCGACGAGCATATAGATCGGGATTGACGGCAGGCCGATCAGCTTGCCAAGGCGTCCAAGGACATAGGCGATAACGAACAGAACGCCGAGTATGAGAAGCTGGCCACCCACCGGTCAGTCCTCGGATTGCGCGTCGACGGTGCCTTTCGATTTGACCTCACCCGTGCGAAAAAAGGTGAACGCCTTCGCGACTTTTTCGGGTGAGCCCGCCGCGACCAGCGTGTCCCCTGGGAACACCGTGAAGTGCTCATCCGGCGCCGGATTTGCGGATTCTCCGCGCACGACCGCGACAATCGTCACGCCCACGACGCCGATGGTTCCGAGGTCGCCAAGAGGCTTCCCCGCAATGTGGTCGTCGTAGTCGACATGAAACCAGTCGATCGTGAGCCCGGGGATCGAGTCGAGGTTCGTCAAGGACTCGGTGATGCGAGTGCCGCCGAGCAGCTCCGCGAGCGTGTGGGCTTCGTCATCATCGAGGCGCAGTGCGACCTTGATCGCCTTCGCTCCGTCCTCGGCGTCAGAGAAGGTAATGAGGTCGCTGGCACCGGCCCGGTGCGTAATCACACCGACCTTGCCACCACCGTCTGTGACGAAGGTATGCAGCACGCCTACTCCGGGCAGCTTCACCCGCTTAACGTCAACCATGTTCTTATGCTCCCTTTGCGGATGCGGTCACAATATCAGGCGCCTCAAGCCGAACCCGATCCGCGGATGCGTCGTCCGGCTCTTCCTGGCTGGCCCGCTCTGCCGCGACCCGCTTCAAATATGTCTTGGTCTCGAGCTCGACGCGCGTAGCGTCCCAGCCGAGAGTCTCGCCCATGAGCCGTGCGGCAACCGGCGCAGCAGACACACCGCGGTCCCACGATTCAATGCTGATCCTGGTTCGGCGAGCCAGCACGTCGTCGAGGTGCAGTGCGCCCTCGTGCGTTGCCGCATACACGACCTCCGCCTGGATGTAGTCGTCGGCACCCGGCAGCGGCTCGATGAGTTCCGGCCGCGAGCGGATCAGGTCGAGCAGTTCATCCGTCAACACGCCATAGCGGTTGAGCAGGTGTTCGATGCGCACCCGGTGCACGCCGAACTTGTGCGCGATCTTGTTCCGGCGATTCCACGCCGCCTGGTAACCCTCGGCACCGAGCAGTGCGATGTCGTTCGTGATCGAGGCCGAGATATTGCCGTCGAGGGCCGCGACGGCCTCGTCGACGGCATCCTTCGCCATGATCCGATACGTCGTGAACTTACCGCCGGCCACGACAACGAGTCCGGGAACGCTGTGCGCGACGATGTGCTCGCGACTGAGCTTTGAGGTCTCCTCCGACTCGCCCGCGAGCAGCGGACGCAGGCCCGCGTAGACACCCTCGACGTCTGCGCGCGTGAGCGGAACCGCGAGTACGTCGTTCACCTTCGCGAGCAGGTAGTCGATATCGGCGGCGGTCGCCGCGGGATGTGCCTTGTCGAGCTGCCAGTCCGTATCGGTCGTGCCGATGAGCCAGTGCCTGCCCCACGGAATGACGAACAGCACGCTCTTTTCGGTGCGCAACAGGAGCCCGAGCTTCGACTGGAACCGATCGCGCGGAACGACGAGATGGATGCCCTTGGATGCCCGCACCTTGAACTGTCCGCGCTCGCCGACCATCGCCTGGGTGTCATCCGTCCACACGCCCGTCGCGTTGACGACCTGGCGTGCCCGAATCTCGAAGTGCTCGTCGGTCTCGAGATCGTGCGCCTGAACGCCGACTACGCGTTCACCGACCTTCAGGAATCCTTCAACCCGAACGCGGCTCGCGACATTCGCTCCGTAGAAGGATGCGGTGCGCACGAGACTCGACACGAAACGAGCATCATCGACCTGGGCATCCCAATAGGTGAGGCCACCAACGAAGGCGTCCCGCTTCAGGCTGGGCATCGCGCGAAGTACCTGGTTACGCGTCAGATGACGGTGGTGCGGCACACCGGGTGGACGTCCCCCGCTCCAGCTGAACGCGTCGTACAGGGTCATCCCCGCGCCGATGTAGGCGCGCTCGACCAGCGGCACGGTCAGCGGATAGAGAAACCGCACAGGCTTTACGAGGTGCGGAGCGATGCGTTGCAGCAGCAGGCCACGCTCGATGAGAGCCTCGCGAACGAGGCGAAAGTCGAGCTGCTCCAGGTAGCGGATACCACCGTGCACGAGTTTGGACGACCGGCTCGATGTGCCGCTCGCCCAGTCTCTCGCCTCGACCAACCCGACGCTCAGACCGCGCGTCACGGCATCGAGCGCGGCTCCGGCGCCGACGACTCCCCCGCCGATGACCAGGATGTCGAGTTCTTTAGCCTTGAGAGCGGTCAGCGCGAGTGAGCGTTCGGCAGGGCCGAGCTTCGATGATCTCGTTACTGTCTTCGGCATCCGCAATTTCCCAATCACTAAAACGCTAGGACGGCGTGGTTTATGCCCCGTGGTAGGGGGCGACCACGACCTCGACCCGCTGGAATTCCTTGAGGTCGGAGTAGCCGGTTGTCGCCATCGACCGGCGGAGCGCGCCAATCAGGTTAACTCTGCCATCCGCGACCGTGGACGGACCGAAAAGGATCTGCTCCAGGCTGGCAATTGAGCCGACCTCCACCCGGTTCCCCCGCGGAAGCTCGCGATGGTGCGACTCCGAGCCCCAGTGCCAGCCGCCGCCCGGGGCATCTGTTGCTCGAGCGAGAGTGCTTCCCAGCATGACGGCATCTGCGCCGACAGAAATGGCCTTGACGATATCGCCGCTCGTGCCGAGTCCGCCGTCTGCGATCACGTGAACGTAGCGGCCGCCAGACTCATCGAGATAGTCACGGCGAGCGCCCGCGACATCCGCCACTGCCGTCGCCATCGGCGCGTGGATGCCGAGGCTCGCGCGAGTCGTGGATGCGGCACCGCCGCCGAACCCGACCAGCACGCCCGCGGCCCCGGTCCGCATGAGATGCAGCGCCGCGGTGTAGGTGGCTGCGCCGCCGACAATTACGGGGACGTCGAGCTCGTAGATGAACTTCTTGAGGTTGAGGGGCTCGACCGTTTTGGACACGTGCTCGGCGCTCACCGTGGTGCCACGGATGACGAACATGTCGACTCCCGCATCGACAACCGTCTTGTAGAGCTCCTGGGTTCGCTGCGGACTGAGAGCGCCCGCCACGGGAACTCCCGCCGCACGGATCTGCGCGAGTCTCGCTGTCACAAGTTCCGGTTTGATCGGCTCAGAGTAGATCGCCTGCATGCGGGCGGTCGCTCCCGCGAGCTTGAGATTCTGAATCTCCTTGAGCAGCGGTTCCGGGTCCTCGTACCGGGTCCAGACGCCCTCGAGATCGAGAACGCCGAGGCCGCCGAGCTTGCCGATCGCAATTGCCGTTTCGGGGCTCACGACCGAGTCCATCGGCGCGGCCAGCACCGGGATGTCGAAGGTGAAAGCGTCGATCGTCCAACTGACCGAGACATCCTGCGGGTCGCGAGTACGACGGGACGGGACGATCGCAATGTCGTCGAATGCGTACGCACGGCGGGCGCGCTTGGCACGGCCGATTTCGATGTCACTCACGGCATCAAGCCTACCGGTGAGCCGGTTCCGGGCCTGCGTTCGGGGCCCACCGCCCGATCCGGGCGAGATCGGCGCATCCGGGCGTGCGTGCACGCCCGCTCAGGCCGAACTCGCCCGATTTTGCCGAGGAAGCTGGTGACGATAGGCACCTCGCCGCCAACTCGGCAGGCCAGCCTCACTGAGGAGGTGGTACAGGCGTTGGGGATTCGCCGGGTAGTCCCACTCCCATCGAGCAAAGCCCGGACCGGTGGCACGAATTCGGTCTTCCCTGACCTTCTCGGCGACCACGATCTGAGCCACTGTCATGCCACGGGCGTACTCCTCCCTGACGTACTTCGCGATGCCATCAAACTCACCGACCAAATTGTGCGCGGGCCACCAGAAGTCGACCCTCCCGATGAGTCCCCGCGAATCGAAGAATTCCTTCTGCAGTTCTGGCGCAGGGAACCCAAGTTCGTGGATGATCGCGCGACTGAACGATTCTCCGGGCGACTCCGAGAGCGGATTGGCGAAGTCGAGCGCATGGAGGAGTCGCACTCTTCCACGCGACAAGTTCAATCTCTTTGCACAATCCAGGATGGACTCGCGCGTGGTGCGAGGGTCCTGATTCCGGGCTTCTGGCCTGAGCGCCCAATCCAAAGCCGCGACCGCGCTGGCGAACGACGTCGTGCTGGCGAATTCGACGAGTGTGCGCACCAGATTTGTGATGCGAAGCTCGCCGCGCGACTCGATGTCGACATCCATAAGTGCAGTTGCGTGCTTGCGGAAGCCGTGCTCCGTCCTCGTTCCTGCCGCGATGGTCGCGAGCACATGGACGAGTTTCGGATAGGCGCCGAGCACCGGAATTTGATGGATGGCGGCGGCACTGTCGTGGCTCAGTACCGGACGAGTACGCCCGGATGTCGCAGCGCCAATGCATCGCATCTGGTAACGCATGTGTGGCGTCCAGAAGTCCCATTCGGATTTCGGAACGAATGCCCCGCGATGAATTCGCACCAGCATCCCTGAGGCCACCTCTCGGCGATAGCGCCTGTCGTCGCGCCCGAGTCCGCGCACTTCGGAAGCCAGAAACATGTCGTTGATCGTTGGGATGTGGTCCATCGCGAAATTCTGTCGCCAGAGGTGGCTCTGAGTGGGAGCCGTCGTAGTCCTGGAGACACTTCGTCGGTCCGCATAGCCGTCAAGGACAGGTGAACCCGGGCGACTTCGGCCAAGCCGGGCGGGCACGCACGCCCATCTGCGCCGAACCCGCCCGGATTCATCGTCGAAGCAGTTCAGGCGGGCGGTGCCAAGCTTGGGTCATGGTGGAGGTTCACGCTGATTCGCTGGAGGTGCTGCGTCGGCGCACGAGTGAGAAGTGGGTGGAGTACCCGCCCGATGTCCTGCCGCTCTTCGTCGCCGAGATGGACTACCCGCTGGCACCCGTCGTCGCATCGGCGATGGCCGAGCGGATTGCACTGTCCGACACGGGATATGTCTCATCCCCACTGCCGGTTGGCGAAGCGTTCGCTGGTTTCGCAGAACGCCGCTGGGGCTGGAGAGTCGACCCGGCATCGGTCCGCACGACCACGGACGTCAGCGTGTGCATCGTCGAATCGCTGCGCCGCGTCATCCAGCCGGGCGACGGCGTTGTGATCAACCCGCCGGTGTATCCGCCGTTCTTCCATCTGGTCCCGGAGGCGGGCGGCTCGGTAGTCGAGGTCCCGCTGCTCGACGACGGGGCGACATATTCGCTCGACCTCGATGGGATCGAAGCCGCATTTGCCGCCGGCGCGCGGGCGCTGCTGCTGTGTAATCCGCAGAATCCGGTTGGCGTGGTTCACTCGGCGGAATCCCTGGCGGCGGTCGCCGAACTCGCCGCCAAGTATGACGTGACCGTGGTGAGCGATGAGATCCACTCGCTGCTGACGCACTCCACGGCGACTTTCACGCCGTTCCTGTCGGTGTCGGAGGCCGCCCGCGAGCACGGCATCGCCGTCACGTCCGCGAGCAAGGCCTTCAATCTCGCCGGTGTGAAGTGCGCCGTCATGGTTGTGGCGTCGGATCGATCGCTAAGCCACCTCGATGAAATGTCGGTCGAGGTGGGCTGGCGCACGAGCATCCTCGGCCTGCATGCCAGTGTCGCCGCCTTCACCCACGGAGACGACTGGCTGGATGGCACCCTCGTCGCGATCGAGGAGAGCAAACGCCTCCTGGGCGAGCTGCTCGCCGCCGAGTTGCCCGGCGTGCGCTTCAGGGCACCGGATGCGACCTACCTTGCCTGGCTGGATTTTCGCGCGCTGGACTGGGGTGATGATCCGAGCATCCGCGCGCTCCGGGCCGGCGTCGCCCTCAACCCCGGACCCGACTTCGGTACTCAGGGCCGGGGTTTCACCCGTCTCAACTTCGCCTGCTCGCCCGAGGTCCTCACCGAGGCCATCCACCGCCTTGCCACCGCCCCCGCCTAGCCCCTGGCTCGACGGTTGTGCAGGAGTTGCGCGCCCAAAATCACATTTCTATTGGCAAAACAGCCATTTGGAGACAGGATTCCTGCACAACCGTTATCCGCGTGGGGGTCAGCGACGGTAGTTGGGCGCCTCGACGACCATTTGCACGTCGTGGGGATGCGACTCCTTGAGGCCGGCCGCGGTGATGCGCACGAACTTGCCCTTCTGCTTGAGCTCTGAGATCGTGCGCGCACCCGTATAGAACATCGACTGGCGAAGGCCGCCGAGAAGCTGGTAGGCGACGGAGGCGACGGGCCCGCGGTACGGGACCTGCCCCTCGATGCCCTCCGCGATGAGCTGCTCATCCGAGGGCACATCGGCCTGGAAGTACCGGTCGCGTGAGTATGAGGTCTTGGTACCCCGCGTCTGCAGCGCTCCCAGTGAGCCCATCCCGCGATAGTTCTTGTACTGCTTCCCGTTCACGAAGACCAGGTCGCCAGGGCTCTCGTCGCATCCGGCCAGCAGCGATCCCAGCATGACGGTGTCCGCTCCGGCGACGAGCGCCTTCGCGATATCGCCTGAGTACTGGAGCCCGCCGTCCGCGATGACCGGGATGCCGCTCTCGCGAGCCGCGAGAGACGCCTCGTATACCGCGGTCACCTGTGGCACACCGACGCCGGCGACCACGCGAGTGGTGCAGATCGAGCCGGGGCCTACCCCGACCTTGATGGCATCCGCGCCCGCATCCACGAGTGACTGCGCGCCGGAGCGGGTCGCGACGTTGCCCCCGACGATGTCGATGTGCGCGAACGCCGAGTCCTTCTTGAGCCGCCTGATGATCTCGAGCACACCGGCGGAGTCACCGTTTGCCGTGTCGACGACGATCAGGTCGACGCCGGCCTCGTTCAGGGCGACCGCGCGATCCCAGGCATCGCCGAAGAACCCGATTGCCGCACCCACGCGGAGTCGACCGGAGTCGTCCTTCGTGGCGTTCGGATACTTCTCGCTCTTGTCGAAGTCCTTGACCGTGATCAGCCCGCGGAGGCGTCCATCCTTGTCGATCAGCGGAAGCTTCTCGATCTTGTGCTGGGCGAAAATCGCAACGGCCGAATCGGGGTCGACACCCTCCGGCGCGGTGATCAGCGGCGTTTTCGTCATGACATCGCGCACGAGCGTCGTGGACTTCTCGAACGGCGAGACAAAACGCATGTCGCGGTTGGTGATGATGCCGACCAGCTTGCCGTCGCCCTCGACCACCGGAAGGCCGGAGACGCGGAACTGCCCACAGAGGGCATCCACTTCCGCGACGGTAGCGTCCGGCGTCGTCGTCACCGGGTTCGTGATCATCCCCGACTCTGACCGCTTGACCTTGTCAACGTGCGCGGCTTGATCCTGGATCGACAAGTTGCGATGCAGGATGCCGATGCCACCGTTTCGCGCCATGGCAACGGCCATGCGCGACTCTGTCACGGTATCCATTGCCGCGGAGAGCAGGGGCGAGGCGACGTCGATACGACGCGTCAGTCGCGAGGTTGTGTCCGCCTCGCTCGGGATGACGTCCGTGTGCCCTGGCAGCAGCATGACATCGTCGTAGGTGAGTCCGATAAAACCAAAGGGGTCAGGCTGGTCCATTGTTCCCATTCACTCATCGCCTCAGCAGTTGCGGCGGCTTGAATGGCTTAACAATATTGCCGAACCAGAATTCCCGTTAAACCTCGTCGGCCAGCGTGCCGAGGTACAGCTCGATCACCTTGGGGTCATCAGCAAGCTCGTGCCCGGTCCCCGTGTGAGAGTCCTTGCCCTGGTCGAGAACGTAGCCGCGATCGCAGATCTGCAGGCAGCGTCTGGCGTTCTGCTCGACCATCACGACGGACACGCCGGTCGCGTTGATGCGCCGCGTTCGCAGGAAGGTTTCATCCTGGCGAACGGGAGACAGGCCGGCGGATGGCTCGTCGAGCAGGAGAACGGCCGGATCCATCATCAGGGCGCGGGCCATGGCGACGGACTGACGTTCGCCGCCGGACAGTCCGCCCGCACGCTGGGAGCGACGGTCGCCGAGCACGGGGAACAGGTCGTACATCGCCGCGAGCCGTTCCTTCAGCAGTTTGGGCCGAAGGTACAGGCCCATCTGAAGGTTTTCCTCGATCGTCAGCGACGGGAAGACATTGTTGTTCTGGGGAACGAAGCCGACCCCCAACTGCACGAGCTTGTTCGCCTTCGAGTTCGTGATGTCGTGTCCATTGAGGATGACCGAACCATGACGCACCGGGACGAGCCCGAATATGGCCTTGAGCAGCGTGGACTTACCGGCGCCGTTCGGTCCGATGATCCCGATGAGCTCACCCGGGTACGCGTTGACGCTGCATCCGTTCAGGATATTGATGCCGGGCAGATACCCCGCAACCAGGTCCTTGGCCTCGAGGACGGGGGCGCCGTTTCCCGTGTAGACAACCATCAGTCGCCCTTCTTATCTGTCTGCGACTTCAAT
>Ga0193728_1000486_pt1 | contig 19238 bp, 26 predicted proteins | sample U1c1metaG_FD_143037 | JGI IMG/M metagenome (GOLD analysis project Ga0193728, IMG submission 143037) | Soil microbial communities from a riparian zone of the East river system, Colorado, United States - U1c1 | ecosystem: Environmental > Terrestrial > Soil > Riparian zone | place: USA: East River...
CCAAGGGCAATTGCCTGCACGGCAGCGTGTCCAAGCGGGCCGCCCCGACACTGGCCGCTGCTGGCGTTTCCCCCAGATCCCAGGACCTTCAGTTCGTCACTTGCTTTGCCGTTTGTCGCGACTTCAGGCTTTAGGCCAAACGTCGGCCCCGGCCGGACGCCAACGCATTCAAAGAATCCGATGGACGTGTTGAGGATGAGGTTTTCTTCGCCATATGCTTCAAACGTTGTGCCTGGAGCGAGCGCCGCTCCGCCTTCGCTGAGCGTCAGCTTCGCCGCCGAAGCCGTGGCAGTTGTCGCTGCGGTTATCGCCAGTACGGCGAGCAATGTCGCGCCGGCAGTCTTGGTCAGCCGCATGCCTGTAGTGCCTCCCGATAGCTGGGCTCAGCCTACGCGCATGGTGTGCTCAAGCGCAAGTCCAGATAACCAAACGCTCACAATCGCCTGATCCGCTCGGCGACGAACTGCGCACGGTCAGCCTGGGCCGAGTCCAGATATCAGCCTAGGATCCGCCGTCGAGCGACGCGCCGCCGAATCCGAGCTCGTTGCCGTCGGGGTCGCGATAGATCACCTTGCGCACGCCGTTGGAGTACGTCTCGCGCTCGTCTGGCTCGAGCCCACGAGCAGCGATCGCGGCGATGTGTGCATCGAGATCGTCGACGAAAATTGTCACCACGCAGTTGCCGGCACCGTCGGCGTGCTCGACGACGTAGACCGATCGATCCTCGGCGAGCGTCCATACCGCCTCGGTGTCATGCGGGAAGAACGCCGGCTCGCCGAGCAACTGCGCATACCAAGGTTTGGCGGCTTGAAAATCACGCACGCGCAGACCGGCGAAGAGATGCAAAGACATCGTCGCGAGTCTAAGCCATGCCGTCACGGCGGTGTGCGGCTTCACCGATCTCATCGGTCGACAAGCGGGCGCGATCGAGTCGCTCCTGCGCAGTTGATCAGCGTCCCGCCGGAAGGTGGGGCGGCTTAACACCTTGGGTGTGTTTTCTCAGGGCCAACTCACGACGAGGATGCGGGGCAGCGAAACACTCCAACGAGAGGACAACGATGAGCTCCACAGCCGACAGCACGATTTGCCCCACCGCCGCAAGCACTGCGCCGCGTCGCCAAAGCAAACCTCGACGTCAAGCCCGTAAAGTCCGTGCTACCGCGAAGCACCCGGCAGCGTCGATCTCCCGAGCTGGCGCGTCCAAGGCGAAGCTCGGCAAGAGACACCGCGTGGAGCAACGGGTGACAGGGGCAATCGAACGCTTCGAAGAGTCGGTGCACCTTTCGATCGCATTCACGCTGATCGCGATTGCGATCGTGCTGTTGGTTGAGACGATCTGGACGTTGCTCACGACAGGCCCGTTCCTCGCCGCCGTCTACACAGCAGTCGGCGAGGTACTGCTCGTGCTGATCCTCGTCGAGATCGCGCGCACAGTCCGAATGATTCCCGACGACAACGGCGTGGTGGTCGGCAAGCTTGTCGTGATCGCGATCGTGAGCGCAGTGCGCGAGGTGTTGTGGATCGGCGTGAGCCCTGCTTTTGCCGGCGGTGGCGCTGGAAACGTGGTCGAGAAGCCGCTCGACCTGGGCGTCAGCATAGCCGCGGTCCTTGGCCTGATCGTCGCGTTTGTACTCATGCGTCGCGCCAGCGCCAAGAAGTAAGCCGCGCGGCCACTCGTGGGAGGGACTTGCAGCACCCGGAGCCTTCGAGGCCCGGGTGCTGTGGGTGTTTGAGTCCTAGTTGAACGCGTCGGGTGTGTAAGCCAAGAACCGGGCGGGATCGAGCGAGCGGCGGATCGCCTGAGCGGCAGCTGGGAAGCGATACAAGCGAAACGGTCCAGTCGGGTTCAGTCCCTGGTTATAGGCCATCAACCCGATGCGCCGATGGGTTCGCACGAATGCGAAGAGCTGCTTGACGAAGCCCGGGTCGCCGTTCATCCACATTCCCCACTCATTAAAGCCAAACCGCTTCGACGGATAAGCCGCATACAGTTGGGCGAGCCCAGCGAAGTTCGGAAAGGCGCTGTAGAAGTCCGTCCCGACGATGTCCACATAGGCTGATCCGGGATAGTACGCGGCGGGCCCGTTGGACGGTATGGCAGGCGTACCAGCCGTTTGTGGCGCCCACATGAAGGCAACTCGCGGGCTCGGCAGCGTTTGCAGCGACGTCCGCACCGGCTGAAGTCCCAAGGCGCGAAGGCGACGGTCGATTGTCGCGACCGCCCCGCCGCGGAGGATCAGCACAGAGCGCTGCCAGGCACGCCGGAAGCTTGCGGTCGAATGCGCCCCGTCGCGAGCCGAGCCGCTCGGGGCGAAGGCGCTATACGCGTTGTTGGCCTGATTCATCTCCGGCAGCAGTGCGATGTAGGCGGGCCTTTCGCTTTCTGCGAGTTCTTCGCCAAGGTTGACGAGATAGTCATCTCCGGCGCCGCCCGCAATTGCCCCTGGACTCGTCACCTCGCCCGCGCCATCGCCGTAGCCAACGTCTGTCGAAATATGCAGAAGCAAGCGCGCATGTGAGCCGCGCGCGCTTGCGAGCGCGGCGCGGATTGAGTTGCCCCATGTGGCGAAATATCCGTAGACGGCGGGGTGCTTGCCCACCTGCTGTCCAAAGGCCGAGCTGCTACCGCCGCTGACCCCGGCGAGCACCTCTCCGAGGGGAGGCAGCAAGGCATTCCCTTCTTCGGCAACGACATAGCTGTGACCGGCCGTGACCACGACCGAGCGGTTACTGATCAGATCGTGGACCAGAACCTTCCCTTCTGCGACCTTCACGCTCGAGCGCCCGCAGCCATCGCTCGTGAGCCAACGCGTCCCCTCGACGGTCGTACTCACATAGGTCCCCTTCGTTCCCCAGTCGCCTTCTTTCTCGGAGACCCAGAGATGACGTGCCTTTGCTGCAGGACGGTGCTTACGCGCGGCCGCCTGCGCGCCGTCTCCTGCGCGTGCCCGCTTAGCCACCTTGCATGCCAGTGGCTGTGAAAGCGTGAGGTGCGCCGCCCCAGGCGCGAGCGCGTCTTGGTGAAGTAGGAACCGCCCTTCGTAGACCAGCGCGGCAACGAGCTTTCCTGGCAGCGTCGTCGCCACCGTGACAGACACACGCCCATGCGAAGCATCGACTTCACTGCCGTCAGGCACACTCAGCGCGCCTGCGAGCACGACGAAGCCGGCATCGCCCTTGCTGCGCACAAGCACCTTGCCGGCGACCCGTGCGACCGTCTCGCGCTGGCCAAGAATCGGCGCTGGCGGCGCGGGTACCGCAGCGTGGCTGACCGCCGGCGTCGCGAGGATCTCCCAATGCGCCACAAGACCGGCGATCAAGACCAGCGGAAATATGCCGCGTCGAAGCAATACTCGTATAATTCTAATCCTCAGAGCGGCGAGCTGCTGCCAGCTACGAAGATACTCGACGGTTACGACTTCAATTGCTCATGTTCACCGGGGTTTCAAGAGACGGCGATCCGCTTGCCCGATATTCGCTGTCGGCGCGCGAGCTCAAGCTGCTGCTGAGCGTTGAACACGAGGGTGGACCGTTTCTGGCCTTTAAGGGGTCCGAAGGTGCACTCGAGCTCTTTCCGCTCGAGCGGGGTGGCGAGCGCTACACGCTGGGGCGCAGCGCAGAGATGGACCTGTCGCTCCCGTGGGATGGTGAGATATCCGGGCTGCATGCAGAACTTCAGTGCCTCGGCGGTGAGTGGGCGCTCGTCGACGACGGACTCTCCACGAACGGAACGCACGTAAACGGTCGGCGACTCGGTGGACGCTTGCGGCTGCGAAACGGCGATCTGATCCGCCTCGGGCGCACAACGCTCGCGTACAATGCCGGGCAGGTGCAGAAGCATGCGCAGGAGACTGTTTCCGCAGCAGACGAGCCGCTCAGCCAACCACTGAGCGATACGCAGCGCCGAGTGCTCGTCGCGCTCTGCCGCCCCTACCGCGACGGCGCGAGCTTTGCGACTCCGGCCAGCAATCAGCAGATTGCAGCCGAAGTCTTCCTCAGCGTCGATGCGGTCAAGACTCACCTACGAATCCTGTTCGCCAAGCTCGAGCTGGCCGATCTGCCGCAGAACCAGAAGCGCGCACGGCTCGTGGAGTGCGCGCTGCAGTTCGGCTTGGTTTCCCAGCGCGACCTCGATTGATACCTACTGCGAGACGATCGTCGGCGTGCTCGGGCCGATCGAACTTGTTCGTCCGACCTTCCCTTCTAGGTCCTCGCGGAGCCCGGGGGCGACCGTTGCGCCGAGTGCTCCCGCAAATGCGTGCGCCAACTCGCCCGCCGTCGCGAACCGCGCGTGCGGATCCTTGTCCATGCCCTTGGCAATCAATGCGTCGAGCGCCGCCGGCAAATCCGGCTTGAGCCGGCTGGGCAGAGGTGGCGCAGCGTTGATATGCGCCCACAGCTGAGCTGAGACGCCCTCTCGGGGGAAGGGCGTCTGCCCGGTTAGGCATTGATACATGACTCCAGTTAGCGCGTAGATATCAGCGCGAGCGTCTACCGCCTCGCCTTCGATCTGCTCTGGTGCGAGGTAGTCGAGTGTGCCAACCCACTGCCCGACCTCCGTCATGCCGCTGTCAACACCGACGTGCATCGCCACGCCGAAATCCGTCAAGTAGAGGTGCTCCGGCTCATCCAACGTGACGAGCACGTTGGCTGGCTTGACGTCCCTGTGCACGAGCCCGCGGACATGCGCAGCGTCGAGTGCCCCCGCGAGCTGAGTGATCAGCGACAGCGCACGCAACGGATCGAGGGCTCCATGCTTGCTCAACAGCTCGCTGAGATCGATCCCGTCGACGAGGCGCATCGCGATGAACAGCAGTCCCTCATCCTCACCAGCCTCGTAAACGGGAATCACGTTGGCATGCTCAATCGAGGCTGCCACGCGTGACTCGGCCTTGAAGCGCTCACGCAGCGTGGCATCGTGATAGCGCTCAGGCGCGATCAACTTGACTGCCACCGATCGTTCCAACGACAGTTCGCGGGCTCGGTAGACGACCCCCATGCCACCCCGCCCGACGACCTCCTCGATCCGGTAGCCGGCAATGATCGCGGTTGGCTCGAGCGGGCGGGGACCGGCAGGGCTAAGCACTTGTTCGACCATTGCTCCGGCGTCAGCGGCGAATAGCCCACGCAGGCGCATGTGCTCGCGTCGCTCAGCCCACAGCTCGAGCATCACGGTCCCGCCTACGCCGAGTGCGAGCGCAAGCAGTGGATCCGCATAGTCGAGGACCACGCCAGAATCGAACGTGAGCTGAGCTGCCCCAGACCACAAAGCGAGCACGCCCGCACCCGTCAGCGCTGCACCAAATGCGCCAAACCGCACCCCCGCGAGCGGCACGATTGAGGCGAGAAGCGCGATCAGCAAGAGCGTAATACCCTCGGAGGGACTACGCAGGGGTGAACCGGCCAGCGCAGTCGAGATCGCATCCGCTTGAACTTCGGGCCCCGACATCGGACTCCCGACCGCGGTGCTGTGAAGGTCCTGAAGCACGGACGCAGTCGCACCGACGATCACGACCTTGCCGCGCACTAGCGCATGGTCGAAGTGATCGCCCAGTACCCGCGAGAAGCGAAGGTTGCGAACCGTCCCGGGCGGCCCAGGAAAGTCGATCCAGCCTCCCCTCAGCCGCGCAGAGTCGATCTCGGGGCGGCCGAGCTGTTGCGCGACCGCGCTCGCCACCGTAGGCAACCCGTCAACCTGGTCAAGGGTATGCCGGATCACGCCGTCGGCATCCGGCACCAGGTCGGCCGCCGCCGCGCGATCGCCAAGGCTCCGAAGATTTGCGTCACCGCCTAGGACCTCCGTGTGGCCGCCGTGTGAGATTAGAGACGTCGCGAAGACAATCGGCGCGGCCTTTTCAGCGGCGTCGAATAGCGCGTTGTCCGCCCGCGGTGTCGTCGGGCGATCGAAGGAGACGTCGTAGACGATCAGCCGCGCGCCGGCGCCGTGCAAGTGTTCAATCGCACGGGCATGGAGCGCGCGTGAGAACGGATAACGCGGCAGCTCGCCGAGGCTCGCGTTGTCGATCCCCACGAGCACTATGCCGGCCGGCTGGCGCTGCTCGCCTCGGAGGGAGAAACGCACGTCAACGGTGCCTCGCTCGAGCCAGTCCAGTGCCCCGACGGCGTAAGACCCCACTCCTGCTGCCGTCGCTAGCAGAGCGGTCACCAGCAGCCAGGTCAGCCGTCGCCGCGAACCGGGGCTCCACATGGCGCAAGCGTAAACGACTGCGGGTAAGGATAATTCTGATCATGAGGCTTCGACCAGTAGCACTTAGCAGGCGAGTCACCCGCGATTGCTTCGAGCCGGGGCCGCACGCTAGATCGGTCTTTGATCGGCCGGCTGCAGCTAATGTAGCTGCTAGGATTGGCAAATGACGCTACATCGGAGAGGCTACGAGGTAGGTGTCCGGGCCCTCCATGATCGCCTCAGCGAGCATCTGGAGCGGGTAGAGGAAGGTGCCGAGGTCGTAGTAACACGCCGTGGGCGGCCAATCGCTCGTTTGTCCGCCATGGGGAGCGCGGACCCGCTCGAGGATCTCGTGCGCCGCGGGCTCGTAACGCCACCGGATCGACCACGTAGCCCGCGACAAGCACGCGTGAAGGCGCGCAGTGCAATCTCTGAGCTCGTCGCTGAGCAGCGCCGCTGATCCTCTACTTCGACACCTCAGCGCTTGTCAAGCTGGTGGTCGTCGAGCGCGGCTCCGAGTTAGTCGCTGAGTTGTGGGCCGGCCCTTATCCGACAGCGTCCAGCATCCTGTCCTACCCCGAGGGTCGCGCCGCACTCGCGGCTGCACGGCGCGGTGGGCGTCTCACCGCCGCCGCCGGCGCGCGTGCTTTCGGAGACTTCGAGTCCCTCCAGGGCGAGTTGTCGCTGATCGGGATCGACGCGCAACTCGCACACCAGGCTGGTGAGCTGGCCGAGAGGTTCGCGCTGCGAGGCTACGATGCGGTCCATCTCGCAACTGCGCTTGCTATAGGCGAGGTCATCACGTTCGTCAGCTGGGATCGCGACCTCAGACGCGCGGCCACAGCAAGCGGGTGCGCCATTGCCCCGCCGACGGAGCGGAGACCGCTTGAAGGTCGATGAGCGACGCTTGAGACGCGCGTTCTCAACGGGCTAGGTGCCCGGTGCAAAGAAGGAACGGGGACGGCGGGAAGATCCTCGAAATCCCCGTGGCCCCTAATTCAGCGACTCCATGAGCACCGGTTCGGGTCTCGAGAGCGTCCCTGACCTACCCAGGTGGGGGGAGACACCCACACCGCTGAGTCACAACGGACATCCAGGTAGAAACGGCAGGATGCAAGGCAAGCCACTGCCGCCTTCAACACGAAGCCTGGGTTCGTAGAGGAGCGCTGTGGTCGTCGTCCACGTCTTGCCGTCGTTTGTGAGGACCCTAAATGTCGCCCGATCCTGCGGGCGACTGGGATCGATCGTGCGATCTTCCGCCGAGGTCAGTCTCGCTACAGCGAGCCGGCATGAAGCGCCCCTGAACTTCTTATCGAGGTTTTGCCCTCCTTTGAACCGCGTGCCCTGGCCCGGCTGAATGGGCTGGAACACGTTCGCTGAGCGGCCTGGCTCAACGACGGGGTACAACACCTGAGTAGCGTCGCCCTGCTTATCGCACTTGTCGCCGGTAGCTGGCCTTTCCGAAGACCGCCACGACTCGTTCCAGACACGATCAAGCCAGCCAGACAGGGTCGCGCCACCACGTGCGTCTCATGGCGGCGAGGATAACCCTGGCTCCGGTGGGGAGCTACGCGATCTTCAATCGCGCCCATTCCGCTTTCCTACCGTGGTAGGATCAAGCTATGGCAAGCCAGAAGCGATCGATCTCCTTTGAGGAATCGGTGCTTCATGAGGCCGAGCAGCGCCTGGCTCGCTCAGGAGGAAGCCTGTCGGCATTTGTGAACGCTGCGGTCCATCACGAGTTGCAGATCAGTCGCGGGCGCGAGCTACTGGCTGAAGACGAGATCGAGCTTGGAACGATCCCGGAGAAGGTCAAGACTCAGATCGCCGCCGAGTGGCCGGTCTGACCCTCGACGCGGGCGCGCTCATTGCCTACGAGCGCGGTGACGCGCGCGTCCGCGAGATCCTCACGATTGCATACGCGCGCGGTGTCGTGCCAACGATCCCAGCAATCGCGCTTGCCGAGGTGTGGCGCGGCGACCCAAGAGATGCCCGCGTAGCCCGTCTGCTCAAGGCATGCTCGATCGAGTCCGTCAATGAGCAGCTAGCCCGTGCGACCGGCGAATTGCGTCGAACCACGCCGGGGAGCGGCACGGTCGATGCGTGCATCGCCGTCGGCGTTCTTAGTCGCCGCGACGCGATTGCGACCTCGGATGTCGGTGACATGAGGTCGCTTCTAGGTCCAGGCTTCACGATCCTCGCCGTGTGAATGACAAGGTGCGTGAGCTGCACAGCACTGGCGCGGGCGATGAGGTTCGACCAACGACCACACGCCCCGCGAAACGGAGAGGTCGGGACACATTGCAAGAAAGTGTCTTGACCGGCTTGCGCAGGAGCTGCTGGAACCTGTTGCACGGGATGCCAGACAACGAGCGGCCGAGGCCGTGCGCAGCCGGGTATGAGTCTCGCTCGGTGCGGCGGGTGGGACCTCAGGGGAAACCGTCAGGCGTAGCTCGAGGAAGCGGTGCGGGCGCTCTGGAGCCTTTGCCGCGCAAGCGGCGACTGGAGAGCTTGAGTCGGGTCTGATCAGCGATCGTTAGTGGCTGCCAAAGGCACCCTCGTCCAGGCCAGATTGGCGGAGGATGGAGCGGAAGGTGCCGCGTGGGATCTGCTTGCGACCGGCAGGAATGATGACCGTGAGCGTAGGGTGGCCGGCCTTGCGGTACTTGACGTGGCTGCCTCGTTGAGAGACGAATGCAAAGCCCGCGTGTTCGAGAGCCCCGATGATCTGCTTCGACGAGTAGAGCTTAGGCGGCACGCTTGAGCGTCAGCGTGCGGACCTCGGGGGAGTCGACCGTAGTAGCGTCGCTGGCCGGCGCATCCTCGAAGTACAGTTCGAGGGCCTCCTTGAGATTGGCTACGGCCTCAGCCTTGGTGTCGCCGAAGCTCGACACATCTACATTGAGGCACTCAGCGACATAGTGCTTACCCTCGCGGTAGACAACCGATTGGAGGTCGAGCTTGACCATCGCGGGATTACTCTCCGGGTCCACCTAATGGAGCTTAGGGCATGCACTGGCACGATCAAAAACCGAACTAGGCCACGTGTTCTGGCCGGATTCGGCCGCATCAAGGCGGCGACGAAGGCTACAGACGCCAGAAAGCGCCCGCTTGGGGCGCTCTCCGGTGAGGCTCTTCGATGTATCTCAAGCTGGCGGGCCTAACGGGACAACTCTCGAAACATGACCCTACTTGGCAGCGTATCCGGGAACTGCATGAGCAGCGATTTCGCTAGAGCAGCCGGCCTCAGCCTCTCGTCCTAGCTCGTGCGCTGTCTGGCGGCCGTTAGCGGGCGAGCTGCCTTAGTGGGGCTACCTGCGGGTCGTGGACGACGGCGTAGCCCTGCTTGTCGTACGAGTATTCCCAAACCACGTCCCTGGGGACCACGGAAGAACACATCTGGCAGCGGCACGGCTTCGGCGCTGCCGGGGATGAAGGTGTGCGTGAACAAGTAGCCGCCGCCGGGCTCATCCTCCCGACCAGCGAGGATCGCGCGTATGCGCTCCTCATGCGCCTTATCCCGCGAATGCTCTGCGAGTTCGTCGTAGTAGTCGCGGGCGTGCAGACGTTCGTAGAGCACGACGACAGCGGTGATGTACGCGTGGTCGTGTCGCAGCTCGCCGTTTCTGCCGACCGAATGGACTGGGGGAGCGCTTGAGTTCAGGTGCATGCCCACAATCGGGTCGCCCTCGATCGCCCATAGCAGCTCCCGTTCGCCCATAACCACGGGTGCGTTGTGCGGGTTCGTGAGCACGACGACAAGCGGATGGCCCAGGTCCTTCGCAGCCTTCAACTGAGGAACCGAGTCGTGAATCTTCGCGCGGATCGGTTTCAGTAGGTCTTGCATGGAGCCGGGGATGACGGACTGCGTCGTCGGCGAGAACTCCTTGACCTCGCACAAGCAGGTACGCCCTTCGACGTCGACTAGATAGTCGACGCGTTTCCTGATGCCGAGGTCTGGCTCATGCTCCGGGATCCGTACGCCGACCTCCGCGAGATAGCGCTCAAACAGAAGATCGCCGTCGCTGCGCTTTCCCATGCTAAGAGCCTAATCACGCCAGCGGTCAGCCGAACGACGTTGCGTCCGCACGAAAAACGTTGCCTTCGCAACGCTTTCGTTGCGAAGGCACAAAATATTTCTTCCGCCAGGCAGGCACGCTGCGTTCACGCCCCAATACAGCGAAATAGACCTCGACACTCGATCCGGAGTCATAGACAGTTGTCCGACAACCACGCCGTAGTCGTTCCGAAGCCGTGTGGCCACACCTAGCTGTCTGGGAGTTCGTGCCGATCGTCGTGCTGCTGGCGTTCTGGCGTGCACCAGACTGGATACTGAAGGTGTTGGCAACAGCGGAAGCGGTCAGGCGGTTCCGCCAGCGCCGAGACCGCGAGGATCAGGACAACGGTCGCTCCTGATCTCGACATCGAGCCGGTTCAAAGCCCCGTGGTACATCTCCGCGAATGCGCTGCCGTAACAGGCAGGCATGGCCGCCGCCTCCCCCTCGAATTCTATTGTGCTTCGTAGGTCGAGGGGTCCAAACTCTCGACCCGTCGGGCGTCCAAATCCCGGCCAAGCCCCAGGGGGGAAAGAACGCGTCTTTCCCCCCTGGGCACCCCTACTGCTTTCGCAGCGCCAAAGTCTGCGAGTGAGCCGAATCCTACCGGCGAGCCTCAGATTTGCGCCCGCTGCAAGAGCTTCCAAGCGGGCAGCCCAAGGCCGGTTGCGACGATCGCCAGTGTCTCAACCGTGACGTTGTGCTCGCCCCGCTCGACCGCCCCGTAGTAGCTGCGGTCTAGCTCGACTTGCGCCGCAAATGCTTCCTGCGTGAAGCCCTTCTCGATCCGGGTCGCCCGGATCGCAGCACCAAGCTCGCGAGAGGTGTCGGAGGGCACGCACCGCAGCCTTCCCGATTAGTGCTGCTGATACCACGGCGTAAATGCCCACCGGGTAGATACATCATCAGCGGCGGCCGTCGCAGGGCTGCCCGCCATCGATCACCCGCAGGTGGCCGCGCGCCGGTCGGTGCTGCTCGTCGGTGACTGTCCACAACCGGAGCTGCGCCAGTTCGAGCGCCAGTTCGGCCTCCCGTACTTCGTCCCAAGCCTCCTGCTCGGCTGGCGTCAGGTCGTCCGCGTACATCAGATGGCGATCAGGTGCAGGCTCGCCAAACAGACGAGCGCCGGGGACGCCCTGACGGTCCGCCCGGCGACCATCAGGACGCCGGCCTTCTCCAGCGCGGCTATCGCCTCGTCTACCTCGGAGCGGGGATAGTCGAGCGCTCGGTAAACGCTCTCGCGCCTGCGGCCCTGCGGTCCTCTGTCGAGTAGCTGGATCGCCACTAGGTACGCTGCGGATTGCATTGCCGCTTCTCCGATGGTGGTTGTAAGCGGTGGAATCGTATCCCGTGGAATCTATCGCGTCAATGGAACAAGCTCCGCAACATGCCGCCTAAGAAGTCACCGGCGAATCAGGCACTCGGCGCGGCCATCCGCGCCACCCGCAAGAAGGCCGGCTACACGCAGGAATCCTTTGCATTGCACGCTGGCCTCGATCGCTCCTACTACAGCGCCATCGAGCGCGGCGAGTTCAACCTGACCGTGGACACCATCGCCAAGATCGCGGCCGGTCTGAGCACGAAGGCAAGCGAGCTGTTCAAGCTCGCCAAGCTGTAGGCCGCCCTAGCTTCTGACGATCTGCGATACGCGCTGGTGGCTCATGCCCATTGTCCGGGCAATCGCCGCCATCGGCAGTCCGTCGACGTAGGCCTTGCGGATCGCCTCATCGCGCTCACGGCGCAGCTCGGCCGCCCGCTGCTCGAGCGCGGTTTCGCGCTTGGCGTACGCCTTAGCAAAGGCAGCCAAACGGGCTTTGGCGTCAGGGGCTTGGCGTTCGGATCGGGCGATTCATCGATCGTGTAGGGTATTCTTGCTAGTCGGTTAGCAGGAATTGTCTTAGCCCTTAGGAGGAACCCCCTTGCATTGGTCATTGAAGTCGCTGAGAGCGCCATCAGTCGCACTTGCCGTCGTCCTAATCTCGATCGCTGCGGCCCCGGCTGCTGACGCCAGCATTGTGGCCGGGCAGAGCGTCGCCGGCGTCAAGCTCGGCGCTACCACGGCACAGGTCAAGAAGACCCTCGGCCCACCCGAAACCCCCCTTGGCACCGAATTCTTCTACCCCTCGCCGCTCCATCTGCGGATCTCCTTCAAGCACGGCCAAGTCCAGCAAATCCTGTCCTACTCCAAGCGGCAGCGAGCGAACGGCGTCGCGGTCGGCTCCTACCGAGCCGCACTCCAGCACAGCTATCCACGGGCCCAGTGCATAGAAGGGCCGCTAGCTCCGACCTACCTCTACTGCGTCGTGGGCGCGCACGTCCAAGGTCGCCCGTCCTACACCGGCTTCCTGTTTGAACACCCGGACGGCCCCGTGGTCGAGGTCGAGACCGGGTTTGGCAGTGTCGTTCAGGCGTTGAAGCACCCGTAGAGCTTCCGTCATCTCCCCTAGGACCAGAACCCCCTCACCGTATGGCCCATAGTGACTAGCGCGACCGCCTGAATTCCCCAAAAGAACCCGGCTATCAAAGACCCTGCATATCCACCAACGCGGGCCGTCCAGTCTTTCGCCGCGAAGCCTTGGAGTGTCAGCGCGCACGAGCTAATCAAAATCACCGGCAGAACCATCCACCCGGCTATGACTCCCGCGATGGTTTTTCTTAGATAACTACCCTCGTCCACGAAGTCCAGGAGGGCAGCTTGCCAGTGAGCAAAGGCATGGAAGAACAGATCAGGCACCCCAAACACCAGTACCAGCTCAACCAGCACGTTGCAAGCCAGAATCACGAGTACGCGCCTCGCCTGGAGCGCTGAGCGATCCGGCCGGGGCGGTAGCGACCTCAGTTCATCCACCCGCTGCGCGACGAGATTCTCAAAGCTTGTGCGAGTGAACAGAGAATCGTCTCCGAACCTTGCGCTCAAGTCGTCTGTGTCGCCCCGTCGCTTAGCTCCTCCATGATTTTGTCCGCGTGTCTTCTCGTCCTCATCGGCTGCATAGGCGCGTTGCTGCCTCAAATTGTTGTCGAGCATTTCACGAGTCCTTCTGCTCAACAGAAACGCGACTCCCTCAAGCCAGATCTTGAGCTGCGCCGCATGCCAGTCTTTCACGTCCTGCGGATCGCTTGCGTAAGAATCCGGATGATGCTTACGTCGGGCATTGTCCCGTCGACGTTCTAGCTCGGCCGCCGTAACGTTCTCCTCCACTTTCAGGATCGCGTACCAGTTAACCACGAGCCCCTCTTGCTACCCGAAGGATGTTCATGTTACATTCCAGTTGCCGATAAATGAGGTACTGACGTGACAGAGACTCCGGACGAGAAACCGCTAGGAAATAGCTTTCGCACATCCTCCGAGCGAGTAAGCGAAGGCAATTGGGAGTGGTTCCGTGCTGAGGGCTTCCGTCCGTTATGGACAGGTCCCGAAGAAGAGATGACATACGAACGGTGGAGAGAAGCCGCTCAGCAGTTTGGCTCAGACAATGTCCACGAAGGCGACGTGTATCACAGCGAAAGTGACCGGCCGTTACGCCATATGCCAGGGGCAACTCTGTATGTCCGCGACATCCCTCCGGCTGACCAGCCTGGGGAATCGCCCAAAACCAGAGGCTAGCCAGACAATGTACTCTCCTGCCCCCGCTGGCCGGGTGCCAGGGGTGTCTCCTATTTCGGCGAATACCCAATATCCGGCCGTTGACCCCGCACCATTACCAACACGTCCAACCCTAGCTGGTAACTATCGGGGAAGCAGAGTCGTCCCTCGGCGTCCACCATCTTGAAGTAAGCGATTGACGAACAGTCATACGTCGGGGCCTTGAGCGGGGCCGTGATCTCGACCAACTCACCGGGCTCCGTGCCCGGTATCTTCACGAACCGCAGCGACGTAATGAGCCCTGGCCCCGTGAGTGGCCCCTGTCGTTCCAGCCTCCGGCCCTCCCACACGACCTTGCCACTATTTCTGACTTGCCACGTCTGCTCGAACACCTGCCCCGGTTCCACCCTCGTGCCGTGCGGGATCGTGTCGCCGACAAAGGTCGAGGCGTCACCGGGGATCGCCCGCCTGAGTTTCGGCCTACGCCCGCCAGCTCGCCGCCGTTCCTGCTCCGGCGCGTGCTCCGCTACCTCGAACAGCGACAGCAGCAGGCCGTCGGCCTCGAACGTGTCCTCGTAGAACTGCACTAGCTCCCGGCTCGGCTTGCTGCCTTGCTCCACCCGTGAAATATGGCTCGGACTACAGCCGAAGGCGTCGGCTACCTGCTTGCCCGTCCAGTCGTTGACCATGCGCTGCTTCTGCATTGACCAGCCGAGCACTGTCTTCGGCTGGCGGGGCACTAGGTGAGGCGGCAACTGCGGTCGCGGCATAGCACCCCAAGAATTGCAGGTTGCTCAATAACTCAGCGGCCATGCACGCTCCCAAGCAAGCCCTGATCCGACGGGAACCAAATCGAAGGGAGCCTTAATGCACGAAGGCCAAAAGCTCATCGAGCGAATAGTTGTCGGCCTAGTGGCTGTTGCCGTCAGCGTCGATGTCTTGGCCGCCGAGCTGCCCCGTGTCCTGCCGTACCTCGTCGTGCTGGCAGTGATCTTCGTGGTGGTGCGCTTGGTGCTTTTCCACACCCGCAAGTGGTGAGCCGCAATGTCAATAAGACATTTGACCGGCCAACTAAGGCTGCGGGACAATAGAGGGTTACGTTCGTTCCAACGCTGCGACGTGACCAATGGCAGCAACTAAGTGAGGGGAGGTCACGTCATGCCGAGAAAGAAAAAAGCTAACCGAAAACGCTTGCAGGGCGTTTCCGTCCGAGCCGAGCTGCGCGACGAACCAGACTGGGACAAGTTCGCCTGGGCCTTGCTCCAGCACGCCCGGATTCTGTCGGCCAACAAGCAGGCCAAACGTCGCCCTAAGAGGAAGCCGTGAAGTTCGCCAAGCTGACTTGGTATCGGCTCAGGTTCCCGCGTGACCTGACCGGCGACGCCGTGCTGGCCGCCCTTTCGGCCTTTTCCGGCGTGTCACACCGCACGCGCCTGGTCTTCGATCTGAGCGCCACGCGGGACGGTATCGAGCACCGCCTAGCGGTTAGCTCAGAAGCCGCCGACGTTGTAACCGCCGGTTTGCGCGCCGCCATACCTAGCCTGCGCCTCGATCAAGTGGATCTGCCGCAGCGCCATTACACCCGGCGGCTGCTCTGGCAGCTCACCCCGGCGACGGCCGCTATACGCAGCGACGAGCCGGGGGCGATTGCTGCCAGCTTGCTATCTAGCCTATTTCCACTTGGCGGCGATGAGGCAATCCGCCTCGTCTGGACGGTACGCCCCAGCGCCCGTCCTCCCTTGCAGTTCACCCCTGAGAATCGGCAAGAGGGCTATTTGCGCGCCCTGCGTCCCAAGCTAGCGTTGCCCGGTCTCAGCGCTTCCGGCGAGCTGCTGATCCTCGCTCGATCGCCCCGCCGAACTGCTCAGCTCCTGCACCGCACAACTTCCGTACTGCGCAGCCTGTCCACCCCGCACGGCCGCCTGATCCATGACCCTTACTGGTACGGCCAAGCCCTGCGGCTGCTCGGCCGACGCGGCCGTTACCTCAGTGTCGCCGAGCTGGCCGTCGTCGTTGGCTGGCCGATTGACGCCCCCGATCTACCCGGCCTGGAGTTGGGCGCAGCCAAGCGCCTTGTCCCAAGCTCGGCCTTGCCGCACGCTGGCCGGATACTCGGCGCCAGCGACTTCGCCGGAGTACGGCGTCCCGTTGCCATCACGCCAACGGCTTCAACCCGTGGGCTCTACGTCCTCGGCCCGACCGGCACTGGCAAGACCAGCCTGCTCCAAAACCTGATCCGCGACGACCTCAACCAAGGGCGCGGCCTGGCCGTTGTCGAGACGAACGGCGACCTGATCCATGACCTGCTTGACCTAATTCCGCCGGAGCGCACCAAAGACGTGATCCTGCTCGATCCCACCGATCCGGACTATGCCGTCGGCCTCAATCCCTTTGCCAGTGACGGCGACCCGTCACTCGTTGCCGACCAGCTCGGCGAGCTGTTCGAGCGCCTATGGAGCGCCTATTGGGGACCGCGCACTGGCCAACTGGCGCATATGGGTCTGCTGACGCTGGCCCGTCGCCGGGGCTCCACGCTGCTCGACCTGCCGCGCCTGTTCCTTGACCCCCATTTCCGGAGCCGGGTGCTGGCTGACTTGGACGATCCGGTCGGCCTGGGGCCGGACTGGACGTGGTTCGCCAACCTGCCCGCGAGAGAACAGGCAACGGTCATAGCGCCGCTGCTCAACAAGGTTCGGCAGTTCACCGCCCGCCCGGCTATCCGGGCCATTGTCGGCCAAGCGGCGCCGCCGGTTTCCATGAAACGGCTGCTAGCCGAGCAGAAGATTCTCTTGGCTTATCTCCCCAAGGGGCTGATCGGTAGCGACACGGCGACCCTGCTCGGCTGCCTGTTGCTGACAGCGCTTTGGCAGGCCGCCGCCGAGCGGGCCGGACGGCCACAGGCCGAGCGTCGCCCGTTCGGCCTCTATGTCGATGAGGTTCAGGACTTCGCGGACGCCCCGATCCCTTGGGACGAGATGTTCGCCCAAGGCCGCAAGTACGGCTTGAGCCTGACCGTCGCTCACCAGAACCTCGAGCAACTACCGAAGGAGCTGCGCGAGGTCGTGCTGGCTAACGCCCGCACTAAGGCCGTGTTTGCCCTGAGCGCGTCCGACGCCAAAGTCATGGAGCGGCTGTTCGCCCCGGCCCTGATGGCCGCCGATCTGCAAGCCCTCGACGCCTACGCCATAGCCGCCCTTGTCGCCCTCGATGACGGTGGAACGTCCCGACCGGTGACACTGAACACCCCGCCGCCACCCTCGCCGTTCGGCAGCCACGAGCAAGTGCGCCACGCTTCACGCAGCCGTTACGCCCGCCCGCGTGCGGAGGTAGAGGCCGAGCTGCGTCGCCAGGCGACCGGCCCGTCCCGGCCGACAACCCCGGTTGGTCGCAAGCGGAGAGGCGACTAATGGCGTGGTCATTCGCTAGTCCGTTCGCGTCGAGTGACAGAGCCCGAATCGCCGGTGTCCATGAGGGCATTTCGCGCCTTTTGCCACTGACTACTAACGTGAAAGTGAGTGACAAATGAGCCGCCGCAACCTGACCGCTGCGGCCTACCGTGAACTTGCAGCCCGCCTCGGCCGCCGAGACCTCGATGTCGTCAAACGGGTAGCCGATCTGCGCTTCGTCACTGGCTCCCAGCTCGCCCTCCTGTGCTTCAACCTGGGCGATGATCCGACCGTGAGCGCTAGGGCCGCCCGCCGGGCGCTGCTGCGCCTCACGCGGCTCGGCGTGCTCGACCGGCTGCCGCGCCAGGTCGGCGGCGTGCGCGCCGGCAGCGCTGGCTACATCTACTGCCTGGGGCTCGGCGGTCAACGCCTAGCGGTTGAACACGGCTGGCAACCCGAACGACGCACGCGGCGGTCGCTAGTCCCTGGCACGCTGTTCGTACGTCATGCCTTGCAAGTCGCTGAGCTACATGCGCGCCTAGTAGAAGCCGACCGCTCCGGGAGTTTCGAGCTGCTGAAGCTGAGCGGTGAGCCCGCCTGTTGGCGTAGCTTGGGCGGTCTCGCCGGGCAGCGTCAAAGGCTCAAGCCGGATAGCTACGTCCGCCTGGGGGTCGGGGACTTCGAGCACAGCTACTTCATCGAGGTAGACCGGGGCACTGAGGGCAGCCGAGCCCTAGAGCGCCAGCTCCAGCTCTATGTCGCCTACTACCGGAGCGGAGCCGAGCAGGCCAAGCGCAGCGTCTTCCCGCGCGTGGTGTGGCTAGCGCCGGACGAACGCCGAGTGGACGTGATTGCGGCGAGCGTGGCGGGGCTGGCCGAGGCGGAGCGAGAATTGTTCCGAGTAGCCGTACTCGATCAGGTGCTGGACGTTATCGTACCGACCACCGTCACACGATTCCACAGGAGAGAGACATGACGACTGATGTCAGATATGCGTACCGCGCCACATGGATCAACGACGAAGTCGAAGTGGTAAACAAGCACATGGAGGAGTGGGCGGCTGCCGGTTGGGAGTTGGTGTCAGGCTGCGCCAGCACTTGGCTAAGTGCGGCCGGTTCTGGTGTCACACATACTAGGTACACGATGTACTGGCGCAAACCAGTAGCGAGTGCGTAGCTTGCGGCCGTCCTGCGCTCAGCGTAAAATGTGTAATTAACAACGGTAAGTAATAAACGTAAGGAGCGCCGATGGCTACAAAGTCAGTAACGAAGCCAGAGCAGGAAGTGGCCGAAGCAACGAGGCGGGCGTTTGCCTACCTGCGGGTGTCCTCCGAGAGCCAGGTCAGGACCGACTACAGCGATGACGGCCTATCCATCGACGCCCAGCGCGAGGGGGCCGAAGAAAAGGCCGTCCAGCTCGACGCCGCGATCGTGCACGAGTACAGCGACCCCGGCCGCTCGGCTTACGTCGATCTGCACAAGCGCACCGGCTTCCTGGAAATGCTCGACGAGTTGAAGCGCCGCAACGAACACGCCTCGACCCGCGTGGATTATGTGATCGTCTGGAGCCTGTCGCGGTGGGCCCGCAACCAGCGCGACCACTGGCAGACCCGCGAGCTGGTGCGCGAAGCTGGGGCCAAGCTCATCTCCATCACCGAGCCAATGATCGGCGACGACAGCGCGGCGGCGTTCCTCTACGAGAGCATGATCGCCACCCAAAACCAATTCCAGTCCATGCAAACCAGCGAGGCCGTCAAGCGCGGGCTCAGGCAAAAGGCCAGCGTCGGCGGAACTTACGGCCCGGCTCGACTCGGCTACCTCAACAGCGTCGATGAACTGCCGGACGGCCGACGGGTCGCCATCGTGATCGTTGATCCTGAGCGCGGGCACTTCGTAACTCTCGCCTTCAAGCTTTACGCCAGCGGCGAATACTCCATCGCCCAACTCGCCGCCGAGCTGGAGCGCCTGGGTCTGCGCTCCCGGCCAACCGCCAAGTGCGTACCCAAGAAGCTGGGAACGACCGTCGTC
>Ga0193728_1000487_pt1 | contig 19237 bp, 16 predicted proteins | sample U1c1metaG_FD_143037 | JGI IMG/M metagenome (GOLD analysis project Ga0193728, IMG submission 143037) | Soil microbial communities from a riparian zone of the East river system, Colorado, United States - U1c1 | ecosystem: Environmental > Terrestrial > Soil > Riparian zone | place: USA: East River...
CCTGCGAGTAACGCTCGCGTCGCTGCGTCGCGCCGCACCGAGTACGGCGACGAGCGCGACCCGGCGACGCGAGCGTTACTCGCAGGCCTGTCACCGCTCGCGCGCGCCGCTGCGATCAAGGCACCGTTGCTCGTCGCGCAGGGCGCCCGCGATCCGCGCGTCCCGCCCGCGGTCGCCGACCGGCTCGTCGCCGCGGTGCGCGGCGGCGGTGGCACGGTGTGGTACCTGTCGGCCGCCGACGAAGGCCACGGCTTCACGAAGCCCGCCAACCTCGGCGTGTTGCAGACGCTGATCGTCCAGCTCGTGCTCACTGCGCGGTGAACATCACCGATGCGATGCGCGACACGCACGGCCCGTCCGTCATGCCGCTCGTGATGTCGATCTCGGTGAACGCGAGGTTCTCCGCGTGGCCGGTGATCGGGGCGGTCACGGTATCGAACGTCACGCTGCCCGACGACGTGAAGTAGAACTTCGTCGGTCCCTGCGTCGTGATGTCCGCGATCAGGTTCGTGCACAGCCCGCAGGTCGAGTAGTTCGCGTCGGCGCCGCCGATCGCGTACGTGCCGGGCGCGAGGCCCGACGCAAAGGGGCCCTTGTTCGGAACGAGCCGGAAGAACAGGTCGTCCTTGCCGGGCGGGCCCGGATCGAGGACGAACGTCAGCGTGGTCGCACCCTGAACGCTGCCGACGGTGCCGGTGATCGCGGGAAGGTCACCGTAGTTGCCCTTGACCAGGCAAGTCGCACTCATGTCCGCATCGATCGCGCTCGGCCCGTCGAACATGACGTGCGCATCCGACGACGAATTGCATCCCACGACGGCGACGGCGAGCAAGGCGAATCGCATGTCCGGATCATCTAGCGGCGCTCGATGATGAGCAAGCAATTCGAATCGGGCAGCTCCGCCGGCACGTCGTGCTCGTCGGTCAGCTCGATCTTGCCGGCAAGGTTGTCGCGATAACCAGGCTGCAGATAGCTGCGCATCGCCGGTGGCACTTCGACGACGGCGGCGGCGTCACCGCACCACTCGACGAGCGCGCGCACGTAGTCGTCGTACGTCATGATGCCGTAGAGCTCGCGCACCTCGTACGGGAAGCTCGCAGGGCCCCACGTGTACGTGTAGAGGAACTCCATCGCGTCGGCGGCCGAGAGCTCGACGCGGTTGTGGCCGAGCTCGCGATAGCGGATCGGCCGGCCTTCGAACTGCGTGACATAGAGATCGAACGTCGCGCGGGCCTCGGGCACGAGGAGCTCGATCCGGCGCGTGGCGGGCGCGGGCATCACGCCATCGCGGATCACCAGCCGACCACCGGGCCGCAGCGCGGCGAACGCGGCGCGGATCACGCGCTCGACCGACGCGAGCTGGAAGCGCGGCTCGGTGTACGAGTAGACCTCGTGCAGGATCGAACAACACACGACTGTGTCGACATCGCGTTCGGCGAGCGACTCTGCGGCACCGAGCACGACGCGCCAGCGCCTGCCGTTCGCGCGTGCACGCGTCTCGAGCGCGGCGACGACCTCGCGCGAGACATCGACGCCGATGATCTCGGACGTCGGGAACCGCGCCTCGAGCAGGTCGAGCACGACGCCGCCGCCGGGTCCGATCTCGACGATCCGGCCGGGCCGGACGAAGTCGAGCATGCGCTCCTTGTCGGTCTTCGCCGCGTTCATCGAGGCGAGATAGCTCGCCTCGTTCGCGACGCGATCGAGCTCGTCCTTGCGCAGCCCGTACAGATCGCACAGCGCCTTCAGCATCTGGTGGAACGCGACCTGCGAGCGCGTCTCGTAGAGCCCGAGCAGCGTGATCAGCGCGGTGCTCTCCGGCGTGTCGTTGTAGTCGAGCACGATCGCGTCCGGATCGCCGGCCGCTGCGAGCCGCGCCGACAGCGTGCCGAGCGGCCCGAGCGTCGCGCCGCCCGCGAGCAGCTCGCGCAGGGGGCGTTGCGCGACCGCGGCCTCGACGAGGCGCAGGCGATAGCGCGCGTCGGCGCCGGTGCCGGCGAGCCGGCCGACGAGCGGGCCGAGCTGTGCGTGCCACGGCCGGCTGACGTCGACGCCCATCGCGCGCGCCGCACCGACCGCGGCGGCGAGCACGCCGAGCTGCGCGACCGGCGACAGCGCGCTGGTCGCGGCTTCGCAGTACCAGAGCTGGCACGTGCCGAGCGCGGGGGCGAGGGCCGCGAGCTCGGTCTCGCCGATCGCGGCGACCGCATCGTCGACGAGCGAGGCGGGCTCGCCGGCGTGCTGGCGACCCGCTCGTAGCGCGCGCAAGCGCTCCACGAGGTGCGCGCGATCCGGCGGCGGTGCGAGGGCCTGCAGCGCCGTGAACGGATCGGTAAAGGCCGCCTGCGCGCTGGTCAGCACGAGCTGATCGCGCACGCGCGCGAGCTTGGCGAGCAACGCGTCGTCGAGCAAGCCCTCGCGCACGGCGGCGGTGTCGCACGCGTTCAGCACGTGGAGCCCGTCGAGCGCGAGGCCCACCGCGGCGTGCGGCTCGACACCGAGCACGCGGCCGAGCGGCGTCGCGAGCTCGCGCAGCGCGGCGACGAGCGGAGCGAACATCATGATCGGCCCTTCGCCGCGCACGTGCTGGCCGGCGAGCCCGTGGGCTTCGATCCACGCCAGCGCCAGCTTGCCGACCGGCACCGAGAGCCCCCACGATCGCGCGCGGTCGGCGCGCCGCAAGATCGTCGCCGCGGCCTCGTTGTGGACGTCGAGCGCGATGCCCTGCGCCGCCCACGCCGCGCGGTGCGTCGCGCTGGCGGTCTTCGCGATATCGAGGTGCACGATCGCGGCGCGCAGTGCGGGGCCGAGCCCGGCGGCGAGCACGCGCTCGGTCACGGCCGCGAGCTCCGCGAACGCGGGCTCCGACAACGCCGCGTCGCGCTGGAACCTCGCTCGGTCGCGTGCCTCGAGCCCGGCGAGCTTCATGCCGAGGAGGCGCGTCGCGACGTGATCGAGCAGCGGCCGATTCGATCCGGCCTCGTGCTCGATCTGCGCGGGGGCAGGGTGTGCGAGCGCGACGGCCTCGGGGAACGCCGCCGCGACCTGCTCGCCGCCGGGTTGCTCCGGCGCGCGCAACAGCTCGAGCGCCGCAGCCGCGAACGCGGTGTCGCCGAGCATGCACGCCGTGATCGCGCGCGGTGACAGCCAGCTGGCGACCGCGGCGGCCCCCGCACGCGCGACGAGCCGGCGCCAGGTCGAGAGGTCCTCCGGCGAAGCCGTGGCGAGCGCGTGAGCGAGGTCATCCACCCGATCACTCTAATGCGATACGATCGACCCGTGCGAGCGGCCGCGATGTTCGTGTGCTTGACCGGCTGCAGCCAGATCCTGGGGATCCATGGCTTCACGGCGGGTGATGGCGGCGGCGGCGACGACGGCGGCGACCCGCACTACCTCAAGGCGTCGAACACCGACCCCGGTGACAACTTCGGGATCTCGCTCGCGCTCTCGGCGGACGGCACGACACTCGCCGTCGGCGCGTACCTCGAAGCGAGCGCCGCCAGCGGCATCGGGGGCGACCAGACCAGCAACGCCGCGGCGGCGAGCGGCGCGGTCTACGTGTTCGCGTACGACGGCACCGCGTGGGCGCAGCAGGCGTACGTCAAGGCTTCGAACCCCGACGCGATGGATCAATTCGGCCGCTCGGTCGCGCTGTCCGCCGACGGCAACACGCTCGCGGTCGGTGCCGACGGCGAAGCGAGCGCGGCCACCGGCATCGGCGGTGACCAGACCAGCAACACCGCCGCCGCGGCCGGTGCGGTCTACGTGTTCGCGCGGACCGGCACGACGTGGGCGCAGACCTTGTACGTGAAGGCCTCGAACACCGGAGCAGATGATCAGTTCGGCTACGCGCTCGCCCTGTCGGGTGACGGCACGACGCTCGCGGTTGGAGCGCCACTCGAGGACGGCTCGACTGCAGGCATCAACGGTGCCTCGAACGAGAACGCCTCGAGTGCCGGCGCGGTCTACGTGTTCGCGCTCGGCGCGACTCCCGCGCAACAGGCCTACGTCAAGGCGTCGAACCCCGGCGCGAACGATCGGTTCGGCAACGCACTCGCCCTGTCGGCCGACGGCTCGACACTCGCGGTCGCCGCGCCGTTCGAGGACAGCTCGACGAAGGGCGTCGGCACCACGCCCGACGAGGCCGCGACCGACAGCGGCGCCGCGTACGTGTTCGCGCGCACAGGCACGACGTGGGCGCAACAGGCGTACGTCAAGGCGTCGAACACCGAGGCGAACGATCGGTTCGGCGCGGCGATCGCGATCACGCCCGACGGCAACACGCTCGTCGTCGGCGCCGATGGCGACGACAGCAACTCGAGCGCCATGCCCGACGACAACTCCGCGACCGACAGCGGCGCGGCCCACGTGTTCACGGACGTCAGCGCGACCTGGGCCGAGGCCGCGTTTCTCAAGGCCGCCACACCGTTAGCGGGAGATGGCTTTGGCCTCGCGCTCGCGATCGGCTCGAGCCTCGTGATCGGCGCACCGAACGAAGCGAACGCGACCGGCGGCGCCTACGTGTTCGACATGGCGGGCGCGTTCACGCGGCACCTCAGCGCGACGAACGCGGCTGCGGGCGACAAGTTCGCCACCGCGGTCGCGACCGCCAGCGGTGGAGCGACGATGCTCGCGGCCACCGCGATCGACGAGGACTCGAGCGCCACGGGGATCGGCGGCGACAGCGCGAATAACGACGCGACCGACAGCGGCGCCGCCTACGTGTTCCCCTGATGAAGGCCTGGCTCGAGACCCTGTCCGACGACGTGCTGGAGACCGTGCGCGTGTCACCGCGCGAGACCATCACGCCGGCGCGCGATAGCCATGGTGCCCGTGCGCTGGCCTTGCTCCGCGAGCTGGCCTCTGCGAGCGCGACGACCTCGCTCCAGATTCGCGGCGGCGAGGTGATCGGCGAGGGCGGCATGGGCGTCGTGCGAACGGCGGAGCAAGTCGCGCTCGGCCGCACGGTGGCCGTCAAGACGCTGCGCGCCGACCGCAGGCGCGACCCCGAGTCCGCGGTCGACCTCTTGCGCGAGGCTTGGGTCAGCGGCACCGTCGAGCATCCGAACGTCGTGCCGATCCATTACGTCGGTGTCGAACCGGATGGCACCCCGCTGATCGTGATGAAGCGGATCGAGGGCGTCGAGTGGAGCAAGCTGTTCGCCGATCCGGTCGAGGTCCGGCGCCGGTTCGGTGCCGCGGACCTCGTGGCCTGGAACCTCGGGATCCTCATGCAGGTGCTGAACGCGCTGCGGTTCGCCCACCATCGCGGCATCGTCCATCGCGATCTCAAGCCGGCGAACGTGATGATCGGCGACTTCGGCGAGGTGTACTTGCTCGACTGGGGGATCGCGGTCGCCTTGCGCGACGACGGCACGGGCCGGCTGCCGCTCGCGGCGCAATCGACCGCGATGGCCGGGACACCGTGCTACATGGCGCCCGAGATGCTGGGCCGCGCGGGCGGTGGCGCGATCACGGAGCGCACCGACGTCTATCTCGCCGGCGCCGTGTTGTTCGAGCTCGTCGCGGGCCGGCCCCCACACCTCGGTGCATCCGCGATCGAGACGCTGACCAAGGTCATCGAATCGGCGCCCGACATCCCTCCGCAGGTGCCGGCGGAGCTCGCGCGGATCATCGCGCGCGCGATGTCTCGCGAGCCGGCGGCGCGCTACGCCAGCGTCGAGGCGTTGCGCCAGGAGCTCCAGCAGTATCTCGAGCACCGCGGGTCGGCGGAGCTCGCCGTGCGCGCGACGGAGCGCACGGATCAGTTGCTCGCGGCGATCGCGCGCGGCGACATCGAGCGCGACGAGATCTACCGGATGTTCGGCGCGTGCCGGTTCGGCTTTCACGAGGCACTCGCGGTGTGGCGCGGCAACGCCGAAGCGCAGGCAGGCCTCGCGCGTGCCACGATCGCGCTCGCCGAGTACGACCTCCGCGCCGGCCACGCGCGAGCGGCCGTGACGCTGCTCGCCGATCTCGACGACCCACCCGCCGAGCTCGTCGCGCGCGCGAAGCAGGCGGCCGACGATCGTGCACGCCGCGATGCCGCCGCCGAGCAGCTGCTCGCCGCGAATGATCCGACGCCGGGCCGGCGCACGCGGGTCACGCTGGTCGGCTTCCTCGGCGCGGTCTTCACCGCCGTCCCTCTGATCCTCGCGTTGATGCCAGGCAAGTTCGCTTACAACTACCTGACCCACGCGCTGTTCTCTGGCGTCTCGGCCCTCGTGGTCGCCGCGATCGCGTGGTGGGCGCGTGACACGCTGACCGCGACCGTCATCAACCGGCGCGTCGTTGCGGCCGCGATCTTCACGCTCGCCGGGCAAGGCGTGCTCGGCCTCGGCCTCGGCGCGCTCGGCGCGTCGATCGTCATGGTCCAGCTCGCGACGCAGTTCATGTGGGCGACCTCGGCGGCGTGGCTCGCGCTCACGCTCGATTTGTGGTTCGCCCCGAGCTCGCTCGCGTTCCTCGTGGGGTTCGCGATCGCGGCGCGCTGGCCCGCGACGCAGCTGTTCGTCACCGCGGCCGCAAACCTCACGTTCGCGATCAACTTGATCGTGCGCTGGCGTCCCGACACGTGGATGATGACGCCCGAGGAGCGGCGCTGGCGCGACGAGCGGGTCGCGCGTCGCCGCGCGAGCTCCCGGCGATCGGTCGCCCCCGATCGCTGAGCGGTTACTCCGAGCAGCGCTTGGTGCGCTCGGGCAGGCGCTTGCCGGGATTGAGCAAGCCGCTCGGATCCCACATCGCCTTCCAGCGGTGCTGCCACTCGATCAACTGCGCGCTCTGCTCGAGCGCCACGTACGGCCGCTTGGTCAGGCCGATGCCGTGCTCGCCGCTGAGCGTGCCGCCGAGCTCGACCGTAGCCTCGAAGATCTGTTTCGCCGCGGCCCACATGCGCGCGCGCACCGCGGGATCCATCGGATCGTCTTGCGATAACAGATTCGTGTGGAGGTTGCCGTCGCCGGCGTGACCGAACACGGCGATCGGGATGCCGGTCGCCGCCGCGATCGCATCGACCCGCCCGAGCATCTGCACGATCCGCCCGCGCGGCACGCAGATGTCCTCGTTGACCTTGATGCGATACGCCTCCTTGAGCGACGACGAGATCAAGCGGCGCGCCTCCCACACGTTGCGGCGCTCCGCGGGCTCGGTCGCGGCGAGCACGTCGAGCGCGCCGAGCTCGTCGAACGACATCCCGATGCGCTCCATCGCGCGCTCCATCGCATCGGCGTCGCCGTCGACCTCGCACAGCACGATCGCGCCCGCGTTCGCCGGAAAGCGATAGCGGCTCTTCGCGCGGATCGCATCGATCGACGCCTTGTCGGCGATCTCGAGCACCGTCGGGCGCACGCCATGATGGAGCAGCGCCTCGATCGCGACGCCGGCCCCGGCGATGTCGGCGAACACGCCGAGCACCGTCGCGGCGGCGGGAGGCTTGGGCACGAGCTTGACGCACAGCTCGGTGATCACGCCGAACGTGCCCTCGGTGCCGACGAAGCCGGCGACCAGGTCGTAGCTCGTCACGCCCTTCGCGGTGCGCCGCCCGCAGCGCAGCACCTCGCCGCCCATCAGCGCGACCTCGAGGCCGAGCATGTAGTCGCGCGTGACGCCGTACTTGAACGCGCGCGGGCCGCCGGCGTTGGTCGCCGCGTTGCCGCCGATCGAGCAGTACTCGAGCGACGCCGGATCCGGCGGATAGAACACGCCGGCCGCTTCGACCGCCTCTTGAAACCGGCCGGTCACGACCCCGGGCTCGACGACCGCGACCAGATCGTTCGGATCGATCTCCTTGATCGCGGTCATCTTCTCCGTCGACAACACGACGCCGCCGCGCACCGGCAGCGCACCGCCGACCATGCCGGAGCCCGCGCCGCGCGGCGTCACCGGCACCTTGTGCTCGAGGCAGATCCGCAACACCGCGGCGACCTCGTCGGTCGTCGTGCACAGCACCGCGCACTCCGGGACGTAGGTCTCGGGCAGCGGGCTCTCGTCGCGGCTGTAGTCTTCGAGGCGCTCGTGACCCGGACCGATGACGGCCTGCGAGCCGAGCTCGCGCTCGAGCGCTCCGACGATGGTCACGAGCTAGACGCTAAACGACGAACCGCAGCCGCAGGTGGACTTCACGTTCGGATTGTTGAACTTGAAGCCCGCGCCCTGGAGGCCCTCGACGTAGTCGATCTCCGTACCGACCAGGTACATGAGGCTCATCTCGTCGACGACACACCTCACGCCGGCGGTCTCGAATTGACGATCGACCTCGGTCGGCTCGTCGAAGTAGAGATCGTACGAGAAGCCTGCGCAGCCACCGCCGACAACCCGGAGGCGGAGCGCCATGTTGCCTTCGATTGCCTCGGCATCGCGGATCTCGTTGACCTTGGTCGCGGCGACGGGGGTGATCAGGAGCATCGACTCGGGACCGGGAGCCGCGTCGGGAGCGTTCGTGAAAGATTCAGCAGACACCATCGCGAGGGACCTTACCCTCACGTGAGGGTTCGAGCAAGAGCCATGGTAGCTTCCCGCCGTGGCCGACTACGACACGCTGGTCAAGGAGTTACGCGGCTCGATCCCCGAGATCGACATCGCGGGGCTGACCTCTCTCGCGACGCAACCCGTCATCATCGACTGCCGCGAAGCCGACGAGTACGCCGAAGGCGCACTTGCAGGCGCCACCTGGATCCCGCGCGGCTTCCTCGAGTCGAAGATCGAGAAAGAGGTCACCGACCGCGCGACGCCGATCGTCGTCTACTGCCGGAGCGGCGTGCGCTCGTTGTTCGCGACCCGCACGTTGCACGAGCTCGGCTACACGAACGTGAAGTCGCTCGCCGGCGGCTTCACCGGCTGGAAGAAGTCCGGCCAGCCGTGGGTCACGCCGCACTCCCTGCGGCCCGATCAGGAGAGCCGCTACTCGCGCCACATCCTGTTGCCCGAGGTCGGGCTCGCCGGCCAGCAGAAGCTGCTCGCCGCGAAGATCGTGTGCATCGGCGCGGGTGGGCTCGGCTCGCCGTCGTCGATGTACCTCGCCGCCGCCGGGGTCGGCACGCTCGGCATGATCGACGACGATGTCGTCGACGCGTCGAATCTGCAGCGCCAGATCCTGCACGGCACCGATCGCCTGAACACGCCGAAGGTCGACAGCGCCGAGCGCACGCTCAAGAACCTCAACCCCGACGTCGACGTGCGCAAGCACCGCATCCGGCTGACCTCCGCGAACGCCGAGGAGCTGCTCGCCGCGTACGACGTGATCATCGACGGCGCCGACAACTTCGCGACGCGCTACCTGGTCAACGACGTCGCGTTGAAGCTCGGCAAGCCCGTGGTCCACGCGTCGATCTTCCGGTTCGAGGGCCAGCTCACCGTGTTCCCGGCGAACGGCTCGCCTTGCTATCGCTGCCTGTACCCGCAGCCGCCGCCGCCCGAGGATGCGCCGTCGTGTGCCGAAGGCGGCGTGCTCGGGGTGTTGCCGGGCACCATGGGCGCCTTGCAGGCGACCGAGGCGTTGAAGCTCGTGCTCGGCATCGGCAGCGGCCTCGCCGGCCGGTTGCTGGTCTACGACGCACTCGCAGCCCGGTTCCGCGAGCTCAAGCTGCGGCGCGATCCGAAGTGTCCTACCTGCGGCGACGGTGTCGATCGCTCGAAGATCCGGCTCGTCGACTACGAGCAGTTCTGCGCGGCGCCGCGCAGCTCGCGCCAATAGGCTAAAATCACCGCGCTGATCGCGCCCGGCCACACCATCGGGAACTACCGCATCCTGAACAAGATCGGGACGGGCGGCATGGGTGCGGTCTATCTCGCCGAGCATCCGCAGATCGGCAAGAAGGTCGCGCTCAAGGTGATCCACCGCGAGCTCGCGTCGAATCGCGAGGTCGTGCAGCGGTTCTTCCAGGAAGCGAAGGCCGTCAACAAGATCGGCAACGAGCACATCGTCGAGATCCACGACTTCGGCGTGACGCCCGAGGGCGACCACTACTACATCATGGAGTACCTCGAGGGCTCGAACCTCGCGTCGACGCTCGGCCACGAGTCCGTGCTCGACGTCCGGCGGGCACTCCACATCGGCGCGCAGATCGCGAGTGCGCTCGCCGCGGCGCACGCGGCCGGGGTCATCCACCGCGATCTCAAGCCCGACAACGTGATGCTGACGTCGCGGCTCGGCGATCCGGACTTCGTGAAGCTGCTCGATTTCGGGCTCGCGAAGATGTTCCAGGCCGGTAGCGCGTCGGCGGTCAAGACCGCGGCGGGCGTGTTGCTCGGCACGCCGCAGTACATGTCGCCCGAGGCGTGCGAGAGCCGGCCCAACCTCGATCACCGCACCGACATCTACGCGCTCGGCGTGTTGCTGTTCCAGATGATCACCGGCGTGTTGCCGTTCGACGGCGAGACGATGGGCGAGGTGCTGGTCAAGCAGGTCACCCAGCTGCCGCCGCCGCCGCGCCAGTACAACCCGAACATCCCGCCGAGCGTCGAGCAGATCCTGTTGCGTTGCCTGATGAAGCAGCCCGATGCGCGGTTCCCGACGATGGTCGCGCTGCGCGAGGCGCTGCTCGATCCCGAGGGCTACTTGCATCGCTCGCCGCCGATGGCGCCGGCGCGCTCGCTCGCGCCCGGTGAGCTCAAGGTCGATGCGAAGACCGTGATGGCGTACGCGGCGCAACAGCAGAAGACGCGGATCGGGATCGCGGGCGAGCTGCCGCTGGTGTCGCCGCCATCGCTGGCAGGTACGCCGTCGCAACAGGCGACGATGATCAGCGACGGCACGCTCGTCCCGCCGCGCAAGACCCAGGGCCCCGACATGGCCGTGCCGGGGATGTTGAAGACGAACACGATGCGGATCGCGACGCCGCTCGGCTATTCGTCGCGGCCGCCGCGCAGGGTGTGGCCGATCGTGGTGGTCGTCGCCCTGCTGCTCGGGCTCGGCGGCGGCGGTTTCGCGGTCGCGTGGTTCGGCAGGTCCGAGGCTCCGGTCGTGGCGGCGGTAGCCGATGCAGCGCCGACGCCGAAAGACGCGGCGGTGCGCCACGTCGTCGCTGCGCCGATCGATGCGGGCGCGACGCGGCTGCCCACGGACGCCAGCGCGGTTGCGACCGCCGCACCTCGCGACGCCGCACCGCGCGTGACGCCCGTCGCGATGGCGACCGTCGAGATCGATACGGCACCGTCGGGCGCGGAGATCGTCGGTCCCGACAACCTGGTGCTCGGCAAGACGCCCGCGAAGCTGGCGCTGCCGATCACCGCGACGCCGCTGACGGTCGTGCTGCGCCTCGCGGGCTATCAGCACAAGTCCAAGCAGATCGTCGTGTCGGGCAACCTCGTGCTCGAGGTTCCGCTCGATCGCATGCCGCAGGTCATCCATCATGGCCAGGGCAGCGGCCACGGGAATGGAAAGCGCGGTAGCTCCGATGATCTCGAACGGCCGTAGCGCGCTATAGTGAGCGCATGATCGTCGCAATCGTCGTCGGGCTCGTCGCGTTGCTCGCGACCGGTGCGCTCGCGGCCAAGGCGGCGGCGACCGAGGCGCGGCGTCACCGCGACCGTGCGCTCGACGACGCCAAGCTCGAGGCGGCCGCGATCAAGAAGGCGGCGCTGCTCGAAGCGGCCGCGCTCAAGCAACAGCTCGACACCGCGGCGCGCGCCGAGGGCTTGGAGCAGAGCACCGCGGCCGACGCGCAGCTCGCCGACATCGAGGCTAAGCTCGCGCAGCGCGAGGATCGGCTCGCCGCGCGCGAAGCCGACGTCCAGCAGCTCGGCGATGCCGTCGAGCAGCGCGAGGCGTCGCTCGATCAGATCCACCGCGACGTGCAATCGCGCCGCGACCGCGCGAACGGCCTCGAGCAGGACATCCGCAAGAAGCGCGAAGCGGTGCGCGGCGAGCTCGAGACCCGCGCCGGCGTGCCCGTGCAGCAGTTGATCGCCGAGATGTCGCGGCAATGGATCGAGGACGCGCGCGCCCAGGCCGCCGCGATCGTGCGCAACGTCGATCAGACCGCCGCCGATCCGAGCCACGACCGCGAAGCCAAGCGCGTGATGGAGATCGCGGCGGCGCGCTGCTCGATGCACTTCCTTACCGAGCGCAATGTCTCCAACCTGAAGGTCGGCCCCGAGATCGTGTCGATCGTCCTCGATCAGAACTCCGCGATCCACGGCGCGCTCGAGCGCGTCGCCGGCGTCCAGCTCCAGATCAACGACGACAAGGACGCGATCCGGCTCGAAGGCCTCGACGGTGTCGGCAAAGAGGTCGTGCGCCGCGCGCTGCACCGCTTCGTCAAGAAGCCCGAGTCGATCGACGATGCGAAGAAGGACCCCGACGCGTGGGCGGCCAAGGCGCGCGAGCACCTCCATCAAGAGATCCGCGCGCTCGGCAAGAAGGCGTTCCAGGTGCTCGGCGTGCCGAAGGCGCATCCCGAGATCGTCGAGCTCGTCGGCGCGCTCAACTTCCGCACGAGCTACACCCAGAACCAGTGGCTGCACGCGGTCGAGGCGAGCTTCCTCGCCGGCATGATGGCGTCCGAGCTCGGGCTCGACGCGGGGCTCGCACGCCGCGCGACGCTGATGCACGACATCGGCAAGGCGCTGACCCACAAGATCGAGGGCAGCCACGCCGTGATCGGCGCCGATATCGCGCGCCGCCTCGGCGAGCCCGAGCTGGTCGCGAATGCGATCGGCGCGCACCACGCCGACGAGCCGTGCAACTCGGTGTACGCGTACCTGGTCGCCGCATCGGACGCGATGAGCGGTGCCCGCCCCGGCGCGCGCCGCGAACAGACCGAGGGCTTCAACACCAAGGTCGAGGATCTCGAGCGCATCGGCCTCGATCGCCGCGGCGTCACCCACGCCCACGCCGTCCACGGCGGCCGCGAGCTCCGGGTCTACGTCCACGAGAACGAGGTCGACGACCTCGCGGTGGTCGAGATGTCGAGCGAGATCGCGACGCGGGTCTCCGACGAGATGACGTTCCCGGGCCAGATCAAGGTCACGGTGATTCGCTCGTTCGAGGCGACGTCGACCGCGAACTGAGCCACGCGAGCCCGGCGCGGTGGACGAGCTCGATCAGGTTGTCTTGCGCGATCTGGACGTCGAGCACGTGCGTGCCGAAGAAGGTCGTGTATTCGGGCGCGCTCAGATCGACCGGGCTCTTGCGCGCGGACGGCACTTCCTCGAACGCGAGCTCGCGCGCGCGATCGGCCGTGCGCACGCAACGCGCGCGATAGAGCCCGAAGTAGCTCGTGTACCGGTTGTCGTCCAGGTACATCGCCGTGAGTGCTCCGGGTGCGCCGGCGTCGCTGAGGTTGCCCGGGTTCACGCACATCTGTTCGCGACCCGGTGGATAGCCAGGGTCGGGCTGGGCGATGAAGCCGCCGGCGCGCAACGAGCGATACGCGATCACGCAGCCGGTCTCGCCCGCCGCGGCACACGTCGGGATCGCGGTGAACGTGCCGCCGGTGCGCTGGCCGACCGCGACGTCGAGGTTGCCGCCGATCGCGAGCGCGATCACGAGGTGCGCGCGTAACGCGGCATCGCGATCGAAGCGATCGCGGAGCAGCCGCGTCACCATCTCGGCGCCCTGCGAGTGGCCGATCAAGACGATGCCGCGATCGGGATGCGCCGCGCGATATGCGTCGAACGCGGCGGCGACATCGGCGTACGCGTTCGCGAGACCTTCGTCGGTCCACGCGTCGCCGTGCGCGTACGTGCCCATCGTGATCTGGCGGTAGAGCGGCACGAACAAGTCGCACACCCGCCGGAACGGCACCGCCTGATTCGCGGTGACCTCGGCGATCGCCGCGCGATCGGTGAAGTCGGTGTGGTTGCCGACGCGCGGCGAGCCATCGACCGTCGGGTAGATGTAGAAGCAGTCGATGCCGGTCGGGGCGGGCGTCGCCTGGCGAATGCCGCGCGAGCCATCCGGGCGAAGGTCGATTGTCGTCAGGTCGCGCGCGCACGGATCCGGCCGACCGGGCAGGCACAACCAGGCGGTGTCGGCGCGATACGAGATCGGCGCCAGCCCGGGATTTCCGCACGCCCCGACAACGATCGCGATCGCCAGCGCCTTCATGGTGTTACTAGACCGCAGGTAGGTCCTTACGTGAAGGTGAGGTTTGACCATTGACACGCAGCATCGAGCCGACCATAGTCCCCTCACGAACCCACAACCTTACGTTAACGTAAGGGTTGGTCATCCCATGGATTCCAAGCTAATGCGCGTCGGAGAGCTCGCCAAGGCGGTCGGAAAGACCGTCCGCGCGATGCACCTCTACGAGGAGCTTGGCCTCCTCGAGCCCCGCGCGCGCTCCGAGGGCGGGTTCCGTCAGTACGGTCCCGAGGCGATCGATCGCATCCACTGGATCACGAAGCTGCAGGCGATCGGGTTCACGCTCGCCGAGATCCAGGGCTTCGTGAAGGACTTCCAGAGCGCGAAGTCCGCTCCCGAGGCGAGTGCACGCGTCCAGGCGTTGTTCCACGAGAAGCGCCAGCAGATCCGCGATCAGATCATCCAGCTCCAGGTGATCGAGAACGACCTCGACGAGGCGCTCGAGTACCTCGGCACGTGCCAGCCGTGCTCCACCACGCACGCGCCATCGGAGTGCGGCGAGTGCGATCACCAAGGCCATCGCAAAGGCGAAGCGCCGCCGCTGTTCGCGGGCCTGTCGAAGCGATCCGTTCCCGACCGGGACAAGGACTTCGATGTCCCCGTCACCGTGCTCTTTCGTGAAGGAAACAACTGATGTCGTTGAAGCTACCCATCTTCATGGATAACCAGTCGACCACGCAGGTCGACCCGCGCGTCGTCGAGGCGATGTTGCCGTTCTTCACCGAGAACTACGGCAACGCCGCGAGCCGCAACCACGTGTTCGGCTGGACCGCCGAGGCCGCCGTCGACAATGCGCGCGCGCAAGTCGCCGCGTTGATCGGCGGCGATGCGAAAGAGATCGTGTGGACCTCGGGCGCGACCGAGTCGAACAACCTCGCGATCAAGGGCGCTGCGAGCTTCTACAAGAAGCAGGGCAACCACATCATCACCGTCGAGACCGAGCACAAGTGCGTGCTCGATACCTGCAAGCGCCTCCAGCGCGAGGGCTACGAGGTCACGTACCTGCGTCCGATGAAGGACGGCACCGTGACCCCGCAGATGATCACCGACGCGATGACGGACAAGACGATCCTCGTCAGCGTGATGGCGGCGAACAACGAGATCGGCATCGTTCAGGACGTCAACGCGATCGGCGCGGCGATCAAGGCGAAGAACCCCAAGACGCTGTTCCACACCGATGCCGCGCAAGCCGCGGGCAAGGTGCCGTTCGACGTCGAGAAGGCGAAGGCCGACCTGGTCTCGGTCACCGCGCACAAGATCTACGGTCCCAAGGGCATCGGCGCCCTGTGGGTGCGTCGCAAGCCGCGCGTCCGCATCGACCCGTTGCTCGACGGCGGTGGCCACGAGCGCGGCATGCGGTCGGGGACACTTCCAGTACCCCTGATCGTCGCGTTCGGCAAAGCGGCCGAGCTCGCGAAGGACGAGATGGCGGGCGAGGCGATCCGGCTGACCGCGCTGCGCGACCGGCTGTATCGCGGCATCACGTCGAAGCTGACCGAGGTCTACGTCAACGGCACGATGGAGCACCGGCTGCCCGGCAACCTCAACATCTCGTTCGCGTTCGTCGAGGGCGAGTCGCTGTTGATGGCGCTCAAGGATGTCGCGGTGTCGTCGGGCTCGGCGTGCACGTCGGCGTCGCTCGAGCCGAGCTACGTGCTGCGCGCACTCGGCGCCGGCGATGATCTCGCCCACTCGTCGATCCGCTTCGGTATTGGTAGGTTCAACACCGAAGAGCAGATCGACTTCGTGATCGATCTGGTCGTCAAAGCCGTCGAGAGGCTGCGTTCGCTCTCGCCGCTTTGGGAAATGCATCAAGAAGGGATCGATATCAATTCGATCCAGTGGACCCCGCACTGAGAGAAGAGAGACCCCATGGCGTACTCCGATAAAGTTCTCGACCACTACGACAACCCGCGCAACGTGGGCACGTTTGCCAAGGACGAAGGCGACGACATCGGCACCGGCCTCGTCGGCGCGCCGGCGTGCGGCGACGTGATGCGCCTGCAGATCAAGGTCAAGGACGGTCGCATCGCGGATGCGAAGTTCAAGACCTTCGGCTGCGGCTCGGCGATCGCGTCGAGCTCGCTCGCGACCGAGATGATCAAGGGCATGACGCTCGATCAGGCCGCGGAGATCAAGAACACGCAGATCCTGCAGGAGCTCAACCTCCCGCCGGTCAAGATCCACTGCTCCGTCCTCGCAGAAGACGCCATCAAGGCGGCGATCGAGGACTACAAGAAGAAGCACGCTCCTGCCGAGACCAAGTAAGTCATGAACACTGCGACCCAGACCGAAGCTGCGAAGCCGGCCCAAAAGGAAGTGGCGACGATTTCAAAAAAAGAAGTCGTCGTGACGGAGGCGGCTGCGCAGGAGATCGCGAAGCAGCGCGCCAAGCGCGGCACGCCGAACGCGCGGATCCGGGTGGGTGTGCGTGGTGGCGGCTGCACGGGGTTCACGTACGTGTTCGAGTGGGCCGACGAGCCCAAGCCGACCGACAGCATCTTCAGCGCGCAGACGCCCGAGGGTGAAGACGTCGGTATCGTTGTCGATCCGAAGTCGCTCGTCTATCTGGGCGGCATGTCGCTCGACTTCGTGCGCGGCATGATGGGCCACGGCTTCAAGTTCAATAATCCGAACGCCAAGGGTTCGTGTGGCTGTGGAGAGTCCGTCCAGTTCTAACTTCTTCGAGCTGCTCGGCCTGCCGGCGCGGTTCGATCTCGATCCCTCGCAGATCGAACGTGCCTTCTTCGATCGTTCGAAGGAGCTGCATGCCGATCGGTTTGCGAGCGCACCGGCGGCGGAGCGCGTCGCGGCGCTGTCGCGGTCGCGCGCGTTGAACGACGCCTACCAGACGCTGAAGAAGCCGGTCGGCCGCGCCGAATATCTGTTGCAGCGCGCGGGCGTCACGATCGGCGACAACGAGCGGCTCGATCCCGAGATGATCATGCGCGTGCTCGAGCTGCGCGAGGAGCTCGCACAGGCGCGCGCGGCGAAGGATCTCGCCACGGTCGAGCGGCTGCAGGGTCAGATGAAGCAGCGCCGCGACCAGGCGTTGCACGAGCTCGGCGAGCTGTTCGCCGCGGATGACACGGTCGGCGCCAAGCGCGTGCTGATCGCGCTGCGCTACATCGATCGCTACCTCGAAGAGTGCGACGCAGCGCTGGACGAGGAGTAGCGATGCTGTTGCAGATCTCAGAGCCGGGCCAGTCGACGATCAAGGAGGCCTGCAAACAACGCGTGGTCGGCATCGATCTCGGCACCACGAATAGCCTCGTCGCGTACGTGACGGATGGCGCGCCGGTCGTGATCGGTGACGATCCGATCGTCCCGTCGGTCGTGCGCTACCACGGTCACGACATCGTCGTCGGGCGCGCCGCGGTCGGCACCGAAGGTGCGCTCGCGTCGGTCAAGCGGCTGATCGGTCGCGGCATGAAGGATATCGAGAGCGTGCGCGGGCTGCTCCCGTACGAGCTCGTCGGCGACGACCGTTCGATCAAGCTAAAGGTCAACGGCAAGGAGGTCTCGCCGGTCGAGGTCTCGGCCGAGATCCTGAAGGCGCTCAAGCAGCGCGCGGAAGCCGCGCTCGGCGGTCCGATCGAAGGCGTCGTGATCACGGTCCCGGCGTACTTCGACGACGCGCAGCGCCAGGCGACGCGCGATGCCGGCCGTCTCGCCGGGCTCGAGGTGATGCGGCTGATGGCCGAGCCGACCGCCGCGGCGGTGGCGTACGGGCTCGACCGCGCAGACAGCAAGCGCGGCGTCTACGCCGTGTTCGATCTCGGCGGCGGGACGTTCGACATCTCGATCTTGAAGCTCGTCGACGGCGTGTTCGAGGTCAAAGCGACCGGCGGCGACAGCGCGCTTGGCGGCGACGACCTCGATCGCACGATCGCGCTGCACGTCGTCCCGGAGCTCGCCACGCTCGGTCGCGCGGACGTCACGTTGCTCGTCGCGGAGGCGCGCCGCGTGAAGGAAGCGCTGACCGACCACGACAGCGCCGACTTCGTCCTGCGCGATGGCCGCAAGGTCCGCGTCGACCGCGGCCAGTTGCGCGAGTGGGCCAAGCCGCTGCTCGAGCGCTGTCTCAAGGCGTGCCGGCGCGTGCTCAAGGACGCCGAGCTCACCCGCGAGCAGCTCGACGGCGTCATCCTCGTCGGCGGCTCGACGCGCTCGCCGGTCGTGCGCGACGCGGTCGGCGAATTCTTCGCGAAGCAGCCGCTCGCGAACCTCGATCCGGATCAGGTCGTCGCGCTCGGCGCGGCAGTCCAAGCCGACGTGCTAGGCGGCGGTACCCAGCAAGTCGTGTTGCTCGATGTCGTGCCGCTGTCGCTCGGCGTCGAGATGATGGGCGGCGTCGTCGAGAAGCTGATCCACCGCAACACCACGATCCCGACCGGCGCGACCCAGACGTTCGCCACGTACGCGGACAACCAGACCGGCTTCGCCATCCACGTGCTGCAGGGCGAGCGCGAGACCGCCGATGCGTGCCGCTCGCTCGCGCGGTTCACGCTGCGCGGTGTGCCGCCGATGATCGCGGGCATGGCGCGCCTCGAGATCACGTTCCTCGTCGACGCCGATGGCCTGTTGAAAGTGATGGCGAAGGAGCTGACGACCGGCAAGGAAGCCTCGATCGAGGTCAAACCGTCGTACGGCCTGTCGGACGAAGAGGTCGAGCGCATGTTGATCGAGTCGTTCGAGTTTGCCGAGACCGACCTCGCGCTGCGCAACCTCCTGACCGAGCGGGTCGAGGCCGAGCGCATCCTCGCAGCGACGCGCGGCGCGTTCGCGACCGATGCCGCGGCGAGCGAGCACTTGCTCGACGCCGACGTGCGCGCGGCGGGCGTCGCCGCGATGCAGGAGCTCGAGCACGCGATGGCGGGCGACGATCACCTGAAGATCCGCTCCGCGATCGAGCAGCTCGACCTCGCGACCAAGCCGTTCGCACAGGCGCGAATGAACCTCGCGGTCGAGTCCCAGCTCCGCGGCCTCACGCTCGACGAGGCCGAGTCGCAGATGAGCCATCCCGGGGGAGCCAAGTAATGCCGCGCGTACGCTTCTTGAATCCCCACGGCCTCAAGTCGGCCGGCCCGCTCGACGTCGAGGTCAAGCGCGGCGAATCGATCCTCGAAGCCGCGGAGCACTGCGGCGCGC
>Ga0193728_1000488_pt1 | contig 19214 bp, 15 predicted proteins | sample U1c1metaG_FD_143037 | JGI IMG/M metagenome (GOLD analysis project Ga0193728, IMG submission 143037) | Soil microbial communities from a riparian zone of the East river system, Colorado, United States - U1c1 | ecosystem: Environmental > Terrestrial > Soil > Riparian zone | place: USA: East River...
CATTGTGCCAGCCCATCTTAAGCGTGCAGGTACACACGTTGGGAGAATGTCGGCAAAAGCCAGTGGGTCTTTTACCATAGCAACCAAGTCAGGGGCGGTTTCTGATGTTGGAAACAATTACTGCCGAAAGCTTCAACGAGCGGACGGTTATGGGTACTCCCAAAGGAGTGCATGAGGAAGGATTTTCCGGCCTGCGGGCCGCTTTCTTTCACCCCCATAGCTAAAGCAAGGGGTACCCAGAAAGGACGACGAGATGGATTTGCGTGGAAAACGTGTTCTGGTGATGGGATTGGGACTCCAAGGTTCTGGCATGGCGTCAGCGCGTTATGCGGCCCAGCAGGGGGCAATTGTACGTGTGACAGATATGAAGTCGCCGGAGGCTCTGGCTCCAAGCGTTCAGGCGCTGGCAGGGCTTCCGATAGAGTTTGTATTGGGGCAGCATCGTGAAGAGGATTTTCGCTGGGCAGAGATTGTGATTCGCAATCCGGGTGTTCCTCGTACCTCTCCCTATTTGCAATTGGCTCAAGAGCATGGGGCCCAGATTGAGATGGAGATCGCATTCTTTTTCCTGGCTTGTCCTGGCCGTACCATCGGGATAACAGGGACGCGTGGCAAGACGACAACGTCTACTCTGATCTATGAGATAGTGCGAGCTAGCGGTGCTTCAACGGTATTAGCGGGCAATGTTGCTGGCGTAGAAACGCTCTCTCTGCTGCCAGAGATCACCTCAGAGACGCAGGTGGTGCTAGAATTGTCGAGCTGGCAACTAGAAGGACTGGCCCCGCATAAGATGAGTCCAGCGGTATCGGTGATGACGAATGTCTACCCTGACCATCTCAACACCTATACTGGAATGGAGGACTATGCAGAGGCCAAGGCCAATATTTTTCGGCACCAGACAGCTAGTGATATCGCCATCTTCAACTATGACAATCCCTGGACGCGTCGCTTCGGCGAGGAGGCTCCGGCAAGGACTTGGTTTACGAGCCTGCAACGTGGAGGAAGTTTCGCTCGCGGATCTACAGACATTGTGCCTTTTATTTTTAGGGATACGCCGCTAGCTGGCAGGCACAACCTGGAGAATATTCTGCTCGCAACGACGACGGCTCGTCTCCTGGGCATTGCGGATGAGGTCATTGCTGAGACGGTGCGAAGTTTTCGTGGAGTGGCACACCGACTAGAGGATGTGCGTACTATAAACGGGGTTCGCTTTATCAATGATAGTACGAGTACGACCCCGATAGCAGGGCAGGTAGCGTTGGAGGCTTTTGATGCACCAATTGTTCTGGTGGCGGGTGGTAACACAAAATATTTGCCGCTGGGGCAATGGCCTGCGCGGATCGTAGAGCGCTGCCGGGATGTAGTCCTGCTTGCGGGAAGTGGCACAGATGAGTTGTTGCCAGTGCTGCGAGCAGAATTAGAGCGACAGGGCGTGAGTGACCCTGTACGCAGCGTATGCTCAGATTGGAAGCAGGCATTGGATGCTGCGGTCGCTCTGACCAAGCCGGGGGATGTACTGCTCTTCTCTCCAGGGTTTACCAGCTTTGGCATGTTCCTCAACGAGTTTGATCGTGGGGATAAGTTCGTCGCGTATGTACAAGCATTGTAGTTATTCCCATATATCAATGGCGAGAATTGTCTCTCTTTCTCCCATAGCACAAACATGCAAACTTTTGTTACAATTAATTAACAAAAGGTCGTCCTTTTAACGAAGTTTTGTAGCTGACGTTTGAAAATCCCTTGCTATAACAATGGTTCTGGTTGCACTGTTTGCATAACTTTGGTAAACTAACGCGTGTTCGGGGCATACACGTTGTGTTGTTACTCTGTGTGGAAGGAGTGGCACATTGCCATTTTGAGCAGCGCGGCTAGAGAGACAAGCCCCAAAGGAGAAGATCAACGATGACAATAATGATGAGCAGGAAGGCGCTGGAAGAGTATGGTTTAGTTAATTTGGGAACTATCCATTGGAATCTTCCATCTAGTGTTCTGGTTGAGCGTGCGTTGGCACGCGGTGAAGGCCAATTAGCAGCTAATGGAGTATTCAGTGCGACAACGGGAAGCCATACAGGACGTTCTCCCAAGGACAAATTCATTGTGTCCAATGAAGAGTCTGCGGCACGGATCTGGTGGGGAGAGAACAATCACCCAATGTCGCCTGAAACGTTTGAGATCGTGAGGCGGAGCCTAGCGGATTATTTGCAAGGGCGCGATGTTTATATACTTGATGCCGCAGCTGGAGCTGATCCTCGCTATCGTCTACCAATTCAAGTGATTACTGAGCTGGCGTGGCATAATTTATTTGCGCGGCAATTATTCCTGCGGGCACGGGAGAGTGATCTGACCAGCGAACGACTTGGTTTTACTATTCTGTGTGTTCCGCAGTTTCGCACCAATCCTCGCACTCATGGAACGCGGTCTGATGCCGCAATTATTATCGATTTTCAAGAACGTCTAGTCTTAATTGCTGGTACGCAATATGCTGGCGAGATGAAGAAATCAATTTTTACTGTGCTTAACTTTATTCTGCCAGCCGAAGGAGTGCTGCCAATGCACTGTTCCGCCAATGTGGGGCCAGAGGGAGATGTCGCGCTCTTTTTTGGTCTCTCTGGTACAGGCAAAACCAGTCTCTCGGCTGATCCCAGCCGTCGGTTAATCGGTGATGATGAGCATGGATGGGGCAACAACGGCGTCTTCAATTTTGAGGGTGGCTGTTACGCGAAGTGTATCAATCTCTCACAGGAGTTTGAGCCACAGATCTGGAATGCAACCCGCTTTGGTTCAGTCTATGAGAATGTGGTCTTGAATGAGAAGACACGCGAGCCCGATTATGCAGACGGTTCGTTAACAGAAAATACACGTGTGGCCTACCCCGTTGACTATATCGACAATGTGATAACCTCAGGGATGGCAGGACACCCCTCTGCGCTGATTTTCTTGTCAGCGGACTCATTTGGTGTATTGCCACCTATCTCGGCTCTCACCACTGAGCAGGCAATGTACTATTTCCTGTCGGGGTATACCAGTAAGTTGGCAGGAACCGAAGCAGGAGTGACAACGCCGCAGGCGACCTTTAGTTCCTGCTTCGGCGCAGCTTTCCTGCCACGGCGGCCCGGTGAGTATGCCAATCTGCTACGTGAGCGTATCGAGCAACATCAAGTACGCTGTTACTTGATCAATACAGGCTGGACTGGTGGTCCGTATGGAACTGGGTCGCGTATCAATATTAACTATACGCGGGCAATGGTGCGTGCGGCGATCAGTGGGGAGATCGACAGAGCCGATTTTGTGACGGAGCCCATCTTCGGTCTGCGTGTGCCGACGACCTGTCCTGGCGTGCCCGCAGAAATGCTCTTCCCGCGTAATACCTGGGTGGAGCCGGATGCATATGACTTGCAAGCGAAAGCCCTCGCAAATCTCTTTAAGAAGAACTTTGAGCAATTCACATTGCCATCTGATGAGGTACGCAACGCTGGCCCTCGTTAGGGGAGAAACATCATGGGGGCGCAGCGGGCGCAATGAATTGGGCCCCTACCAGTGGGCGATAAATCGCGTGGATGATGTTGATCGGTACCTGAGGAGGTACGCAGGCATGTAACTGTTTGGGGGCACAGCGGGCGCAATGAATTGGGCCCCCTACCAGTGGGCGATAAATCGCGTGGATGATGTTGATCGGTACCTGAGGAGGTACGCAGGCATACTCAATGAGAGGGGAGCGGTAGAGGTTAACTAAGACTTCTACCGCTCTGCCTTAGCTAGGGATGGATACCCCCATACAATGCAGTATTGGAAGAGACCACTGCCCAGAACTGATTGCCACGGTCACAGTGCCACCACTCTTCGCAATAGTTCGTAAATCCGCTAGCAATCATTGTATGATAAAGCACTCGTCTATTGGAAAGAGCCATTTGCTGTTCTTCATTAAGATGCTCCCCCTTTTCTATCAGCTCTTCTAATGATCTAGTATAAGATGATGAGGTAAATGCATCAAATTCTGTTCCCATAGGAAAAGGGCGTCCATGTGCATCTGCAAGAGTAAGATCAACGGCACCACCAGTATAATGTGGTGATGGACGGAGAATGTGATTGGACGGAATACTGACATAGGTTCCTGCCTGAAGACGCACTTCCTCCTCTGAAAAAGTAGGAAATTGCTCTCGTAGAACCTGACAGTACCCGTCGAAAAGTGCTTGTTGGACTGAGAGGGGTCTCCAAGCATCCCAAACGAGGAGGTGATATCCTGTTGGCAGTTGAGACGCAGCAAACACAAGTTTCTGAACAACCCTTTCTCGTGCGTACACCTCTTCTATGGCACCGGGTATTCCTTTTCGGAAATACTGCGGTTCAACAAGGATACGCGTATCTTTAAGAGTAGACAACGCGATAAGAGGTTCTCTACATTCTTTAATTGGTATCTTTTTCCAATCATCTGGAGCATTGATGGCTGGAATAGGTTTGGCTGCAAGTATTTCAAAGTCTCCCATCACGTCGTCCTTTCTAAGTTCCTATCTTCTTAAGGCATGCGTCAAAAAGGTGGCGTTTCTGCTTGACAGTGTTGACCTCGTACAAGCACACAAATGTCAAGTGGATTTGACGCATGCCTAAGAGAATTTATGAGGAAAGCTTGCTTGCAAAAGAACCAAGTTTGCTTCCTGATAGATTTCCTCTAAGTACACTCTTTAAGCTTAACCGATGGAAATGCAATTTACTAGTGACAAATAGGACAAGTTTGCCTTATCAGCACGGAATTTGTCATTTCGCGCCGTAAAACCCCTTGCTTCAGCTATGGGGATACAAGGCGCTTCCTTTTTTGGGGCTTGGGCACAGAAATTCTCGTTTTCTGACAGAATATTCATTTTGCGCCTCTCTCTTCATGAACATTTGTATATTGACACCTATGCTATACTTCTCTGTAGTATACAAACAACTGAAGAGTGTTTGCAGGTTCCGAGGTAAATCGTTCCCTCGGGTAAAAGCACTCAAGTCCAAAACGTTTGGTGTGCCAATCGATGACGTAGGTTTTTAGAGCCCACAAGCCGCCTACTGAGATTGAACTGACCGTAGGCTCGGACGGAGCCTTCGCGAAACTGCCGCTAGCGGGTATGTTCCGTTCGGCTCTTGCGAGAAGCCCTATGGATTTATCCATGGGGAGTCGTCACAAAGAAGGAACGGCAGTGTTCCTCGCCGTTATACTTTAGTCAGCGACCCCTTAGGCTCCTACTAGGGCTTGAGCCAGGAGGGCTATGGCACTAGAAGGTAGCTGTCTAGAGGGCTTGTGCCATGAGGAGAAGGAGGTTTTTAGCATGACACGTCATGCCTTAAAACTTGGCTATAAAGCTTCTGCAGAACAGTTTGGTCCACGTCAATTACTCGACTTTGCCGTTGAGGCTGAGGCGTGCGGATTCGAGAGCGTGTGGATCAGCGACCATTTTCAACCCTGGCGCCATACGAATGGCCATGCGCCATTTGCACTTTCTTGGTTAGGTGCAGTCGGCGAACGTACTAAGCATGTACTACTCGGAACAAGTGTCCTGACCCCTACGTTCCGTTACCAGCCAGCAGTTGTCGCTCAGGCTTTTGGAACACTTGGTGTGCTCAACCCTGGCCGTATGATCCTGGGTGTCGGCTCCGGCGAATCGCTCAATGAGGTTGCGGTTACCGGCATGGAATGGCCTCCAGCTAAAGAGCGTTTAGCACGGCTACGGGAAGCAGTTATACTGATCAAACGCCTCTGGACAGAAGAAATGGTAACGTTTGATGGCGAATATTATCACACGCGCAATGCAACCATTTACGACTGTCCGGATCAACCCATTCCCATCTATATAAGTGCTGGAGGACCTGTTGCGGCAAAATTCGCAGGTCGAGAGGGCGACGGTTTCATCTGTACGTCTGGCAAGGGCGATGAGTTGTACAGGAACCAGCTTCTGCCAGCCGTTGAGGAAGGCGCGAAGGCGGCAGGTCGAGATCCAGGACTGATCGAGCGTATGATAGAAGTCAAGGTCTCGTTTGATACAGACCGTGAGCGTGCACTGACCGACACGCGTATCTGGGCTGCATTGGCCCTGCCAGCAGAAGACAAAGTCAGTATCCATGATCCACGTGAAATGGAACAAAAGGCGGCAACCGTTGCGGATCAGTCCTACCGCCGCTGGCTCGTCTCCAGCGATCCAGAAGAACATGTGGAACAGATTCGCCCCTATATCGAACTCGGCTTCACACATCTGGTCTTCCACGCGCCAAGCGATGACCAGTCACGTTTCCTGCAGCTCTATGCAAAGGAAATCCTTCCCAGGATCAGGCAGCGCTGGGGTTAAAATTAGCTTGAAATAGTGCGAGGGAAAGCTTGATAGGCATTGAGCTTTCCCTTTCTTCAAGGGGATGAGAACTGTCCCTGTTTCCTCCTGTAGAAGCGTAGAAAATTCTGCTACACTATCCTCAAGTACAACAAGTGTGAATCAGCATTACAACCCGTTTATTGCAGTATCCTCCGACGGATCGATGAGAAAGAGGAAACTTGATGCTGTTCCCTATGCCCCCTAACGTGGGTAATTCTAACGGAATCATGCTTAACATGTCAAGTGGTTTTGCATTATGAAGCTAAAACGTATAAGTACAATCTTGTGTGCTGGATCTACTTGGCTGCTTATTATTGTTTTACTGATCTCCTGCGGCACAGATGGGAATAGCGAGAGTTCTGGGAACAGCAGAGTGAGTTCTACTCCAAACCAGACTACTCCAACCCCCAGCCCTCCTAGTACTGGGGGCGTAGTTCTCTCCGTGGGTACTAGAACGCCACAAGTAACGCCAACGCCACAAGTAACGCCAACACTACGAGTAATGCCAACGCCACGGGTAACTCCAACTCCTAAAGCTACACCAACGCCACGGGTTATTCCAATCCTACAGGTAACGCCAACGCCCCAGGCTACTGCAACGCCTCAGGTAACGCCAACGCCCCAGGCTACTGCAACGCCTCAGGTAACGCCAACGCCCCAGGCTACCCAGCAAGTAACCATGCCTACAGCTAGTGCAAAACGGAAAGGAACCACGCCCACAGTTGCGTTACAACGGCAAGTAGCCTATTTCACACAATTGGGTATTCAGAACTACACGGTTAAAGACATCGATACCAGCGGGGCGGCGAGCAAATTAACCGCCATCAATTACGCTTTCGCAGGGATTTCTTCAGACTTAAAGTGCGAAAGTGCCGATCCGGGGACTGATTACCAAAAACGTTTCACTGATACAGTAAGTGGACAGGCAGATAGCTTGAATAATGCGGATGCACTGGCAGGCAACTTCAATCAGTTGAGGGAACTCAAGGCCAAGTATAAAAAGTTAAAGATATTGATATCCATTGGTGGCTGGAGATTATCTGGTCAGTTCTCCGACGCGGTCAAACCAGCGAATCTTAAGGGTTTTGTGCAATCCTGTGTTGATATGTTCATCAAAGGGAATATTCCAGGACTAGCTCCCGGTGCAGCAACTGGTATCTTCGATGGTATTGATATTGACTGGGAGTATCCTGCCTTCCAGCGTATCGATGACCAGAGTAAAGGTGGATATGTTTCCAGTCCAAACGATACTCAGAGTTACACAGCTATGCTTGCTGAATTCCGCAAACAATTGGGAAACAAGCATCTTCTCACCATTGCAACTCCCGCTGGTCAGGATAAATTCTCAAAGATCCAATTGAACAAGATTGGTCAATACGTGGACTGGATCAACCTGATGACCTTTGACTTTCATGGTAGCTGGGAGACTCCGACAGAGACTCAGGCTCCACTCCACTGTGATGCGGATGATCGATCGCCAACAAAGACTTACTGCATCGATTATAGCGTAGCTAGCTACCGTCAAGCAGGTATCCCAGTGGCTAAGATCAATTTAGGCCTATTATTCTATGGATATGGTTCGACAAGCAGCACAAGAAACAAGAGAGGTCCATATCAGAAGGATGTACAACCTACTCCGGGTCAACATGGAGCAAGTAGCAACGATAATGCCACAAAAGGGAATAGAAATTTCAATGCCTCACCCTTTAAGAGCTTCGATAACGTGCAGGAGATTATCGACAAGGTGAACTATGCGAAGAGCAACGGGCTAGGTGGCGTATTTTGCTGGTTCCTCAATGATGATCCACAGGGAACTCTTTTACATGCGATGATGGAGCCTGATGACAATTGAAGTTTTTAAAACATTGTAGCTACTCATGTGCCAATCAGGATAACCCCTAAAGGTGTATGGCGCGATTTACCGTGCACCTTTAGGTATCTCGCCCGTCGTACCCCCTCTGCACGTCACTACGGATAGGTATTCTCGGCTATTGTGTAGCAATCCTTGGGGCTAATGAGGTAGTATAGAGGTCTATCTATATGAAAAGTAGCTATGAAAGGATGCCCATTCATGAGTGAACAGGAGATGCAAAATCCGTTTCTGATTGGGAAACGTCTCTATTTACGCCCCCTAGAGCCTGATCAGGACCATCACAAGCTTGCTTGGTGGACCAATAGTGAAGATGTGCGCCACTATTTTAGCGTTTATCCAGTCAATCATCCTCGCTATAAAGAGCGTCTGAGCAATCACTATAAAGAGTTCAGCCATATCATGTTTGGTATTGCAGTGAAGGGTGATAATAGGCTAGTTGGCATGGTGGGCCTGAAGGACATCAACATTCTCAATCAGACCGCCGAATTCTACAATAAAGTCGATCCAGAGGAGCAAGGCAAAGGCTATAGCACCGAGGCAACCAAATTAATGTTGCGCTATGGTTTCATGGAACTGAACCTCAATCGTATCCAAACCTTGGATGTAGAGGAAAATATCCCAGGTTGGAAAGTTGATGAGAAATTGGGCTTTAAGTTCGAAGGTGTCCAGCGCGAAGTCTTTCCACGTCACGGTCGTTTCTACAATATGCGCATTTATAGCATGCTAAGGCGCGAATACTTGGAGCTTCTCGCTACTAGCCCGGTATACGTAGACCAGCGCGAACTATTTGGGTCTCAAGATGATCTTGTTTTGGCAACTGTTCAGGAGAGAATTCAAAGAGCCTGACAGGGGCTGAGGAGAAAAGCGGAACGGAGGAGATAGCCAGGAACTCGTTACACTTCTGCTGGCAAGCACCAAGCAGTTTTAGTGCGTAACAGAGTTCCTGGGGACCTTTCACAACGAAAGACAAAGCGATGTTACTGCTGCTAGGTTATGCCTTCTGACTGGAGGACAGGATACGGGTCAATTTAGTCCCGCAGACAACGCAGGTTCCCTGCATGGCGGGCTTACCATTCTTCATGGTAATCTGATGGGCATCTTTCATTTCCCGCTTATCCTTGCACTTTACACAATATGCAGTATCTGATGCTGGATTTGATGTTGTATCTGCCATAGTTCTTCAGCTGCCTTTCAAAACGTGGTAAAACGTGTTGCTTTCTGCAAGACGGCTATAGATAGACCTCAATAGCCTTACAACCTACGCCAACCGTGCAGCACACCGTCTATTCTGTTTCGGATGGGTGACCCAAACTGGGCAAGAGTCCACAAACAAAGGTCTTAGTGCGAACAGATACGCCCTTTTCAGAGGGACAATGGTTTTTTACAACCGCTTCATCCTATCACGCATCCGTCAGACATTTTACCACACGTTCCTACAAATTCAAGAGCTGCAATTCAAGACCTGTAAGAGGTTCCTTGCGTTACATCACCAATTAGTTTTGAGATTGTGCGCCCTGTCCCTATGAGATGCGAGGCGTGTGCTCCCATGTATGTAACGAAGCACACTTGCAATAGGACTCACAGAATAGGCTGAAATGGCTCATTCTAACCAATGGCTCGACTTTCTGGGTCGTTTCCGTAAATATACATCAGCCACAAGGATGATGATCGTCACGCCTATGTAAGCAGCGATATTGACCCAGGGAAAACGCTGAAAAAAAGGTAGCAACTTGTCATCGCCCAAAAAGATGTTTGCTGCCGTCCAACCTACGACTAAACAGGCAATGTCCAGTAGCCAAGGCAACCGTGTAATCAGTATTGCCACTAAGGCACTCCCTGTCAACAGAACTGTAATGCTTAATGCCAGACCAGCAACCAGGAGAATCAGATTTCCCCCGGCAAGCCCAGCCACAGCTAGTACATTGTCCAGACTCATCATTACATCGGCAACGAGTATCGTGAAAATGGCCATCAAAAGGCCCATGGAGTCTGACTTAGGAGCAATGACATCAGGATCGGCCTGCTCTCCTGCAAGCGCAGTTTTCTGCTTAGAATGATACAGTATTGAGCTGCGATCAGTGAGGAGACGAATAGCGATAACTAAGAGTATAATGCCACCCACTACACCCAGGTATGGCAATTGTAGTAGTACACTAGCTGCAAGAGTAAAAAAAAGGCGCAATATGATTGCGCCTCCCCCACCTACCACAATCGCTGTCAGACGCTGGCGTGGAGGCAATGCAGCGGCAGCCGCCCCGATGACAATAGCATTATCACCACTCAGTACCAGATCTATTAGCACAATACCAATAATGGGGCCTAACCAATCAACCATTTGAATCGTGTATTCCTCTTTACTAGAGAATAACTAACATCATTGGATAAACTGATTTGCCCCTGACTGCTATCCAGTCAAGGGCTTTTTCGATGTTCTCTCTCTAGTATGTCACAGATTCTGGTAGAACCACACGAAATAATGGCCAGCTCAAAAAAAATTACACGAAAATGAACTGGCAATCTAAAGCCATCGCCGATTAGTGTGCTTGTCCCCTTACTGCGACCAGCCCGGAAAGCCCCGTTCTTTCAAGACGGGAATGAATGGGCTTCCCTTTTTCTGGAGGGGCTTGGGCACAGAGGCTCTCTTTTTCTGAGGCATGTGTCAAAAGGAGGCAAATCTGCTTGACAGTGTTGACCTTGTACAAGCGTGAACCTGTCAAGTGGATTTGACGCATGCCTATATCTAGGATAGCAAAGTCTCAACTCAGGGCCGACCATGTATTGTGTTGAGCTGCTCGAGCACTCTTAACATTTTGGTTAATGCTAGATTCTGGTCCAGTGGCTAGCGAAAGCTCTGTTTCCTCTGTGCTCATAGCACAAAGAAGAGAGGGTGGGGAGAGCGTACTGGAAAGCTACAGCTTTCCTTCCAGTATAGCTTTTAGCACGTTTTGCATGATATCTTTTAAAGCGTCTGATTTGATATCAAGTTGGTTTAAAGCCCTTGATCCGGCAACGGCTAGTTGTAGCCAAGCTTCCATTCTAAATGCTTTTTTACCTATTTTTTCAGCCTCACCTATAGCAGCAAAGCTTTTAGCCATATCAACGATAGCCTTCGTCACCTTTTGCACATCATCCGACTCTTTTTTGGACAGTTCTTCTATTTGTTCGGACAGGTTTCCCAAATGATCATCTATCGGCTGCTCGCCATGGTGGCGATTATTTTGTTGATCTTGGACTGCTTGATCGCGCTGTTTTTCCAACTGCCTCAGCTCACTATACTGTGGTTTTACCATCTCTCTAGCCACCCTCTCTGCAGAGCTTAGTAAGGACGTTGCTTGTTCAACGGCATCTTCCTCGAGTGATAACTTTTCGCTCTTTATAGGAAAGCCATGCTTTTTACGAAGATCCTTAAGACGATCAGACGGTTTATTAGATGTACCAGATGTATCAGATGTTCTACTAGATATTATATCGGATATTCTACTAGATGGGCTATCAGGTGATTTACCTAATTCTCCAAAGTGCATGATAATTATCTCCTTTTGCATGAAACTAAGTTCAAAATTTCTCAAAAGATCTATAGTGTTTTTGTATTTAGACTAAATCGGAGAAATCGAGGCGATTCCCTTACTGAGACATAGAGAGTCTTTCTTACTAAAAGCAGAGTTTCTCTCATAAGTGACGAGCACTATTATTAGTTTAGAATAAGTATATTAATAGATCATTAAGAATTAGTTAATATTTGTAATAAACATGTAAATATTCCATTTAATAAAAGTTTTGATTATTAATACATATAAAAAGTGCAAAAAGCAAATATAAGGGTTCCTTAGAAATTTAGACTTCTAAAGCATAGTTCAATCTCGGCGATTTATATTTAACGGTTAGTTTGGGCAGCTAGGTAGAGCCACATTGAAGATAATTCCTTTTCTCGACTGCACAAGCAAGATGGTATCAAGGAGAGCGAAGCGGCTTGGCATTGGTGAGCGGCATGGTACATTCTCTATACAAACCTTGCCTAAAAGAAAAATCTTCTTTTTAATACATAATGTTGACCGATCGTTAATAAATGATGACGATTAGTTGTTGGCATATAATGATGATCGCTCGTTAGCAAGCAATAACCACTGGCTGTTATAGAATGACTGAAGACCGTTTGTAAGGCAAGGTCTGTTTAATAGAACAATTTGAACGATCCAAATTTGTATAGAGCCTTGTCAGAAGCTGTCAGTGACTGTTACCTATCCGCAAACAAGATGTCACTGTCAAATTCTTTGATGAACTCTGTCATACTATAGAATAGGCATATTAATACATGATTAAATATCAATTAACCTGTGTAATAAATAGGAAAAATAGTATCCTAAAGAGTTATAGGTTACCGCCAAGTAGAACCGTATTACCAGCACTTTGTTGACGCGAGATTTCTCTTCGTGTTGGAGGGGGAAGCAGAGGAAAAAGGTGGGGAATGCTTATTCTTGGTCGTAGGCGTCTTGATTACCACTTATTGAGGGGTAATGGGCAGCATTGTTTCCGTCGAGATTTTCTCGATGGAGGAGTTTCTGTATCTCGTCAAACATGGTCTCTACATCGCCGAAGGAACGGTAAACGCTGGCAAAGCGGATATAGGCGATCTTATCCATAAGTCGTAAATGGTCCATTACCAACTCGCCGATAACGCTGCTTGGTATTTCCTGTTTCCCAAAACGATACAGCTCTTGCTCGATGTCCTCCACCGCATTTTCAATTTCACCTGCGGGCAATGGACGCTTCTCACAGGCCTTGCGTAGCCCGATGTACAACTTTTGCCGATCGAATGGCTCTCGCCGCTGATCTCGTTTGATTACCATCAAGTGGAATTTTTCGACGCGTTCATAGGTGCTAAAGCGAGCTTTGCACTGTTCACATTCGCGCCGTCGATGGATGGCGTCGCCGATATCTCGTGAGTCCTTAACCCGTGACTCAGTGTATCCACAAAAAGGACATTTCATGCTGACTTTCCAAAATCTAGCTCAGAAGCTTCTTTTGGGAACATTCTACCACAGTCCCCCCTTTTTGTGTTCAATGTCCTCGGCTCACCGAAATATTCAAGAGCTGGCAGGGAGATCATGCTGAAAACTGCTTCTCGGGATGATCTCCCCGGTATACCAGTGCCAAACAACAAAGATGAATGTTCTGCATTCTCCTGGATGCAGATAGATACTGTTAGATGAGTACTGGAATTGCTATATGCCTTTTCGAGGTGAACTCTGTTGCCATGGCTTCAATTTCACTTGGGGAGGTCGATGGCTTTTGCTGGTTGGGATGAACTTTCCCCACATACCCTGACCGCAACCTGGATCCCTCGCGCCAATAGGCATACCAATAGGGGCCATGTCCCTGTCCATTGCGGCAGGTACTACATGCAGCCTTTCCACACTTACGAAATTGCAACTGATAGGTGATGTGTTGATCATTTGGTATGTCTCTCATAACCACTACCTTACCCTTCCACAAAATCAATAAAAACGTCTACGAAGACTCTCAATTGATGGTTTTATCATAACATTAGTACATGAACATTATCTGAATTTTGCGCTTTCAAAAATGAAAAATTGTTCATCTTTTGGGGGAGATGGTTGCTTGCAAGCGTGTCTTTAAATAACAGCTTATTCATAAGCTGAAAAGAGGAGGCCTATGTCTTGTGCGAGTTTCTCTTTGGTAGGGAATCGATGGTATAATGAAGTATCACAGCGGTTAAGTAGCGCTGCTGATAGACAGACCGCTGTATTTTGTTCGCAATATCATGTTGTAGGATTGGAAGGAGGAAACAAACTATGCAAATCATTATCAAGAGCAGACAAATGCCTATTACCTCACAGTTGCGTCAGCAAATTGAGCGTAAAGTACGCCGTCTCTCTCGTCTGGTTGATGAGAATACCCGTGTAGAGGTGACAGTAACTGAAGGAAAGACACGTAGTGCCAGTGATCGTTATTCTATGCAACTTGCTCTTTCTGGTTATGTCCATCCTATTCGCAGTGAGGTGAGCGCGGTGAGCGCCACTGCTGCCCTTGATCTCGTGATCGATAAAGTTGTTGCCCAACTTGGTCGCCAGAAAGATCGGCAAACGACAATACGTCGGCACCATACAACGCCTATCAAAGTTCAGTCTCTTTCTCGTTCTGGTCTGCTCACGTCTTTAGAAGAGGAGTCTGAGGAAGTGACGGAAGGTTCTCTGACTGCAAACTCTGTTGAGGAAGAACGTAACGAGGAAATCTGGTCCAGAGTAGTGGAAATTCGCCGCTCGCCTACAAAGCCGATGACCGATCAGGAGGCGATTGCGCAGATGGAGAAAGATGGCGCTTCTTTTTATCCTTTTTTCAATGAGGAGAGCGATAGCGTCAATGTGATGTATAAGCTGGATAATGGAGGATATGGAATATTAGTGCCTGTCATGGTATAAATACGTATAGAGGTACTTGGCAATAAAATTCTTTATCCTGCTTTGGGTGCAAGATGACCCTCGTTTCAGTTCTGGGGCATTTGTGCCCATCCTTTTTGTCCTCACAGCGTGACTTCAAAGTGCCATGGCTGCGATGGTGGAGAATCGAATTGACCAAGTGGATCGGCTGCTCGGATCGTTAGGATACGAGCCTCGGTTGATGGGAGAGGCCTGAAGCGTGCGCTTCCCTGATAGACAGCTTGGTTTGGTCCATTTGTTAGGTCAGGCCGTGCCAGCATGATGCCTCCGTGATCTCCTGTCCATTGTTTTCCTGTGGTATCTTTGAGGAAGAAGATGATACGTGGGACGAACGAGAAGCCCGGCTGAAGGGGAGGTCTGATCCACATATAGAGCAGGTCGAAGAAAGACTGATAATACTGCAGTTGGTGCAGTATTAATATCATCCCGTTTTGTTTCTGTTCTAATTCCAAGGTGATGGTTTTTACCGGTTCACTTGTATCAGGCTTTTCTCGTTGCTCCTGTGTTCGAGGCAAGGGAGCTGCGATGACTACTGGTGGACGTGATGCTAGTTCCAATGCCCGGGTTGAAAAGGGCGTTGGATCTTGTAAGATGTCGTTGCATAATTGCAAGCACTCATCGCAGATATATGCCGCTCCTGGCCCCGCTACCATACGCCTGACATCCGATGTGTGGCGGCCACAAAAGGAGCAACGCGCTTGTGAACGATCAAAACTCATTATATCCTTCCCTATCAGCTAAACCTATGCATTACCCTTTACGCATACGCTGGGCAGTCAGAACTGCCGTTGCCTCGTTACGCAATCCCAGACGTACAAGAACAGAGGCGTGGGCCTCCCATTCTAATAAGTCATCTAATGGTAGAAGAGATGATGCGATGTTGTCTGTTGTGCTCTCTAGCTGTCGAGAATCGTCTACGGGCATTTGATCTATATGAATATGCCCATTGAACTCTTCTGGCTTTTCTTGGCCTGTATCGAAATCGCTCCTGTATTTGCGCTGCAAAGCCAGCTTGATCAAATAATCGGCAAAGTGCGGATTTTTTGGAAGGAGGGAACCATGCAGATAGGTGCCGTAAGCGTTGCGGTAGATTGCACCTTCGGTAGAATCCTCTGCATTGTTACCGTATCCTTTCAGGACTTTTCCCAGTGGCTTGGCTGTACCCAGATAGGTACGTCCTCCATGATTCTCGAAGCCAACTAGTGTTTGGCCATTCCAACTAATGGCAATATTTCCAATACAGCGTGCAGTGCGTGCTCCTTTGTGAATAGTCCAAGCATCAAAGACGCCCAGACCTTGCATGTCTGGTCCTTCGGCTGGACGATAGTAATGGGCTAAGAGTTGGAACCCGCCACAAACGGCAAGCACTGGCATATCGTCTTCGATCGCTGCCCACAAGCCGATTCCTTTCATCTCATGTAAATCCTGGGCAACGGGAGCCTGCTCTTTGTCCTGACCACCGCCAATGAACAATATGTCGTACTCATCGGGTGCAAGAGCATCGCCAATACCCAAACCAACTATTCGTAGTTCGATACCTCGTAGCTGGCAACGGCGGCGCAATGTCAGGATATTGCCCCGGTCGCCGTATAAATTTAATTGATCTGGATACAAATGTCCCAGTGTCAGCGTAAGTGGCTGGGTGAAACCATCGCTCATACTTCTTTTCCTTCCCAAAAGTGAGGAGTTAAACCGCGTTGTTCCAACTCACGATGCACTGTCAGTAAACCTGTATACGTAGGGACAATAAAGAGAGTTTCACCAATGGGTGTTTGCTGTAATGCTGTGTCTAAAGCGCTTTTGAGCCCGTAGCTGTTAGCTATCTGGGAGGTCAATTGCTCAGGATCTGCAAGAGTCTGGCGCTTTTTTTGTTTTTTGTTTGCTCCTCTTTGCTGGCGTGTCTGGTGCGTACCCCATTCACCTTTTAATGGCATATATGGGATGATGGTCATTTCCTTCTGAGGTATCCCTGCATATTTCAGACGTAAGGCAAGATCCAGTGCACGGGTTCCCGAGACGACAAGGCTTTGGGTATGGCCCACTGCCCGTTCAAAATCAACATCCCAGATCCAGGAGACATCTTGCCCGTCGGCAATGTTGTCATTTAAGATGAAGAGGACGTGACGTGCTATGCCTTCGCTGAAGACGGTGCGTAGCACTTCATTAAATCCGGTAGGATTCTTTGCCAGCAAGAGACGTATGGTTCTATCTCCGGCCTGTATGAGTTCACCGCGTCCGAAGGCTGGCTTTGATTGTTCAATGCCTGTGATAATGGATTGCCAGTCTGTATTTACTGCCTGGGCTGCTGTGATGGCAGCCAGAGCATTATAGACGTTATAGAGTCCTGGTAGAGGAACAATTATTTCATGCTGTTGTCCTGTATGTTCAACGGTGATGCGATGGCGGTCGAAGCTATCGAGTTGTACTTGGGTCGCTCGTATATCCGGTTGAGGACGCTGCAATTCGCAGCTAGTACAGCGATAATGTCCAATATGGCTATAGAAGCGTAAATCGTATCTGTACTCATGACCACAGTTTGAGCAAGTGCGGGCATCGCTGACTTGATATTGTTCAGAGTCTCCACGTTGTTTTTGCAGGTCCAGAGAGGGGTCGTCAATACCATAGTAGAGCACTTTGCCGCTAAAGCCAGTCGCCAGATGTGCTATTGAGGGATCATCTGCGTTGAGTACGAGTGTGGTAGTTGCTGGCATCTGGCTGATGGCCTTTCGCCAATGGGAAATGATGCTGTCTACTTCGCCATAACGATCGAGCTGGTCTCGAAAGAGGTTGTTAAATACGGCGACGCGTGGCTCTATGGCCTTGACGATCTGAGGAATTGTGGCCTCGTCTATTTCAAGGATCGAGATAGCTCTCTTCCCTGAACGCCGCATCTGGCCGTTGGGTTGGGCGCGGATGACAAACAAGCTTGCCACACCACGCATCAGGTTTGATCCTTCGCGATTGTGCCAGACGCGTAACCCGCTATCACGCAAAATGGTAGCAATGAAACCGCTAGTTGTCGTTTTACCGTTTGTTCCTGTAACGATGACGGTACCATATTCTATCTGTGTTGCCAAGTGTTCGATGATCTCTGGGTAGATGCGCTGAGCTACTATGCCGACAACACTTGTACCTCCGCCGAGATGTAACCGGCGGCTGATAGCTCCTGCAGCTCTTCCTGCGACAACCGCTAATCCCGCTCGTAGAACATGTTGCCGACGCTTCTTGCGATTTGGTTGTCGTTGTGGTACTGTATTGGTTGATTGAGAGGGATTATTCTGGCTCTCTTGTTGTTCTCCATCTATCTTGGGCGGCATTGACTGCGATGGCCGTTGTTTTCGCATGCTGTTCCTCCGCGTGAACGCTTCTATCCTTATATAGTAGATATATGCAGCATAGCATGCAAGCTCAGTGGGGTCAAGTGCATTGAGGGATGCTATTTTAGTACTATGTTCATACCTCATTGCGGTAGTATACTCTACTTGCGCTCTGATGGCTATGCATCTAAAGAAATATTTCGGCATCTTTTTGCGTTTGTATAAAGGCCGGATGAGATTTAAAGCAGGGACTTGCCAATATGTGCTATCCTGTCTGTGATCTTAAGGAATACTTGGGGAGGTAGAATAGCTACTTGCCAACTTGTCAGGAACCCCATGGCGAAAGCTAGGGACTTGCAGTCTGATGATATTCTGTCCTTAATAATAAGGGCAGATATGTGTATACATGCAGGTTTTGTTGAGTAAAAAAGGTCAGGTAAGATTTCATGGCAAAGAAACTTGTAATTGTAGAATCGCCAGCCAAGGCGAAAACAATTGAAAAATTTTTAGGACGCGATTTTACGGTCCTTGCTTCTATGGGTCATATCATCGATTTGCCCAGAAAAGGGCTTGGCGTGAATACAAGAAAAGATTTTGCTCCTCGCTATGAGATTATCGAGAAGAAAGATAAGCTGATTGAAGAGTTGAAGGCCGCATCCAAACGTGCAGATGAGGTGTACTTGGCTCCAGACCCTGATCGTGAGGGTGAATTCATCGCTTGGTCGCTGAAAACTATTCTAGAACTAAAGAATCCGCATCGTGCCGTTTTTAATGAGATCACCAAGCTAGCTGTACAGGATGCTATCAAAAAACCCCGTGAAATTAATGAGGACCTTTTTAATGCTCAGCAAGCACGCCGTGTGCTTGATCGTCTGGTTGGCTATAAAATCAGTCCGCTTCTCTGGCGTCGTATCCAGTCCGGGACTAGCGCGGGACGTGTCCAGTCCGTTGCGTTGCGAGTAGTCTGTGATCGTGAGGCGGAAATCCGCGCTTTTGTTCCTGAAGAGTATTGGTCAATCACTGCAACGCTTAGTAAACAGAAGAAGCCAGAGCGTTTTGAGGCCACTTTAATCTCGCGTCTCAAGGATATGACAGCTGCGAATGGTGATGAAGCTGGCTCTGAGTCAGAGGAGCAGCATGGAGCTGATGCTCAGAACGGTACGAAGGCGGCTAAGGCTGGGAAGGGACGTATTAAGATCTCTTCGAAGGAAGAGTCCGATGCTATCCT
>Ga0193728_1000489_pt1 | contig 19212 bp, 12 predicted proteins | sample U1c1metaG_FD_143037 | JGI IMG/M metagenome (GOLD analysis project Ga0193728, IMG submission 143037) | Soil microbial communities from a riparian zone of the East river system, Colorado, United States - U1c1 | ecosystem: Environmental > Terrestrial > Soil > Riparian zone | place: USA: East River...
CACTCTCTTCACAGTTTCTGAGAAAAAAGTGGAAAGCAGTCTTTTGAGAGTCGTTCTGCTGCTCATTCTCTCAATCGACCTTTTCTTCTCTCTGTTCAATCGAAAATTGTGGGGAAAAGTCAGGACCACACTAGGAGTATTAGCAGAGCAGCAGCGGCAACACTAGGACAATTGAGCAAAAAAGAGTTGTCAATCATTGATAGACTGCTTCCTCTTCTTTCTAAGAACGAAGCAATTGTTAGACGGACGGCCGCTACAGCACTAGTACCGCCCCTCACAAAATTCCCACCAGTTGTGCTATACTGTCGAGGAGCATAGCTGGAGGGTATTTGGACAGTCCAATCGGCCCGGCTTGCGAGAGGAGCATGATGAAACACCTCAGCCTGACCCCAACCCAAAGCAAACTGGTCACCAGCTTGGTGCGTGCCAGTACGAGCCCGCACTGCATCGTGCTGCGAGGCAACCTGATTCTCGATTATGCCCAATCAGGCAACAAGTCTTGGGTGGCTACCAAATACGGCATTGGGCGTGATACGGTTCGACGCTGGTGTGAGCGTTGGCAGAACAGCCAAAGTGAGCTTGACCGACTCGAAGCCGACAACCTTGCCGGGACCATGAGTGAGACGAGATATCGTCGGGAGATCGAAACGCTGCTTTCTGACGCACAGCGGCCTGGGGCACCTGTGACCTTTAGTGAGGCGCAGATTCAACAGATCATCGCGATGGCCACCCGCAAGCCGGAGGATGAAGGGGTTCCCGTGCCACAGTGGAGCCATGAGCTTCTGGCTCAAACGGTGCAAGAGCGTGGCATCGTCCCAAGCATCTCAGCCGCCCAAATCGGGCGTTTTTTAAAAGGAGGCCACATTGCAGCCCCATCGCAGCCGCTATTGGGAACACCCCAACATTGCCGATTGGGATGAGTTTGCCCACCAAGTCGAGGAAATCTGCCAATTGCACGTCCAAGCCGCCCACCAGGAGGAAGCAGGAGGGCTCAAAGTGATCAGTATCGACGAAAAACCAGGCATCCAAGCGTTGGAGCGAGACGGGGTGACGCTACCCACCATGGCTGAGAAAGTGGAGCGGCGCGAATTCAACTACGTTCGGCACGGCACACAGGTCCTCACCGCGAATCTGGACCTAGCGACGGGCGAACTGATGAGCGAAACGGTTGCTCACACGCGAACCGAAGCCGATTTTGCGGACCACATCGGGCGACTGATCCCCTCCGATCCAGCAGCCCAGTTGGTCATCTTGTGTGATCAACTCAATACCCATAAGAGCGAGTCGTTGGTGCGCTTGATTGCCCAAACGATCGGTGACGATCAGGATTTAGGCGAAAAGGGCAAATGCGGTATCCTGGAGAGTATGCAAACCAGACAAACCTATCTCAGTGATCACGAGCATCGCATCCGCTTTGTCTACACACCCAAACACTGTAGCTGGCTCAACCCCATTGAAGTTTGGTTCTCCATCTTGGACAAACACGTGCTCCGTCGCGGCAACTTCATCTCCAAAGAGGATCTGCGAGAGAAAATCCAGCGCTACATCCCCTACTATAACCAGCACTTCGCCAAGGTTTGGAAGTGGTCTGCCGTCAAGACCAAGCAGATTGAGACGCTCATTGCCAAGGTCATGCGCATCGAAGGGGTCCTCCCTCCAAGTGAAGACGAAAAAATGGTGGCTTATTTATGAGGGGCGGTACTAGTTGGCTGTAATCTGAATACCCACGTATCGTCCCCCGAATGAATAGTTCTTGAGAATGTGTACTATCTACCTCATTCTTTAGAGACGATTAGAAAACGGAAGCGTGGGGTGGCATACCTTCTGAAGTACATTCATCCTATTGGTCTACCCTTCTCTATATGAACATCCAAGGTTGGCATCTATTTACTCAGCCTTTCTACCTGCTGGTACAAGCCTACTAGTTCTCCTTCTTGACAATCCGATCCTCTTTTCAAGCAATACCTTGTATAAGATTTTTGGGTATATCAATATGTGTATGTGTTTTTATTTCTGTCTTTTTATGTTAAAATGAATATTGACCGATGATCCAACGTTCCTACTCTAATAGAGATATGTGCTTTTCTCCTGAAAACAGGGAATGCATCGAACGGATTCGGACAAGTACAATTCTGCTGTAAGTTGGGGAGATGGACCGATAATGTTAGATGTGAACTACGAGCAAGGTCTGGCAAAGCTACACGATATAGTACGGCACCGGACTCCTGAGCTGCTTCCTGAGATTGGCACATTGCAGATCCGCTTACTTGAATGCCTCGGGAAAGAGAAGCTGTATGGCCAGAGTTCGAACAATGACGTAGAACGGAATCAGGTTATTTACCAGTTGATAAGATTCGCGAATGAGCATTTCTCTATCCAATTTATCGATCTTTGTAGATCGAGTACGATGTCAGACAGTTCTGCCTCGAATACAGAGCTGATTGCACCATATAAACAACTGTCTCCTCTTCATTTCGAAGTGTGGAGTGGTGAGGTAGAGGTTACTATTCGAGAGGTCCAGTATAGTATTCATGAGCAACCCGTCGAGGTGAAATGGGCTCCTGATCGCAGCGCTTTGTACCAACGAGCAAGAGCACAACAGATAGGGACAGATCGTATGGTCTGGCTCAAGCAGGTACAGCTGCGACAAGCTGCTCCGACAGCGGCTAGCTGGAGAACTGCTTTGGAAAAGGAGAGCCGACTCCTTGACATGCTAGAACAGGAACAACGACAAGGCTTTCCCCGCCTTCTCAACTTCGAACTAGAAACTTATGTGACAACGCTGGTCCATATCGCCACGCGAGGGCAATCATGGGAGCAATTCTTTGATTTATCTGATGAACCATTAAATGCTCAGCTTACACGTTTTTTACTGCGAAGTGCAATTTCGCTATGTGAGATGCTAAAGATATTGCATAACAAGCGACTTGCGTATCGGGCACTCACTCCTAGTGGTATTCTTCTGCTTGATGGTCATCGTGCTGTGCTTCAGGATATCGGACTTGCTGCGTGCGAATACGTGCCAGGAGAGGGACCGGAATTGTATCGAGCACCTGAACAGGCTATCTCGAATAGAAGCCTCGCTGGTATTGGTCCACATACAGATGTATATCAACTAGGTACAATCCTCTACCGTCTCCTCACTGGAAGAATGCCAATGTCCCCTTCACAGGTTCTGCCACCGAGTGCGTGGAATAACGCGCTTTCTTCAGAACTAGACGCAGTGCTCCTACAGGCAATTATCCCTGATGTAAAGAAACGTTGGCGCACGAGCTATGACTTTTCTTCTGCGCTAAAAAAAGTGTTGTCTTAACTATGCATGTTTGTAAGGAGAATACGTGAATAGAAATTATGTGCGTGTAGGCCTGATACACATGGCAATGTCAGAAAATGTGCTTCGGAACTTGTTTGAGAAAAAGCAGCGTTATCCATATCTACCAGATCCGAACTCGATGCTTGTGGATCTCCAAGAATTGAACTACCAAGGAGGAGTACCTGCAATTGTGACCAAGAATCGCGATGGGAAGAATCAACTCTTGCTTTACACCTTTTCTTATTATCTGGCACTGTATGAATCTTCTCATCGTGATGGCTATACCATTGCATATCTGGACTCACTCAGTTTACGAGAACATGAGCGTTTAAGCAAAGGAGCGTTGTGGATACAAGCGCAGGCGTGGTGTCTTCATCAAGAGTTGAAGTTGATACCGCAAGGGAACAGCAATTTCTGGGATGCGATTCATCAAGCTTGGCGTACCTTTGAGACGCAGAGCCAGCAAGCACATGCCCAGAATGAACAAGAAGGACTTACCCACACCTATGAACGCTATCTCGATACTATCGATGACCTGATAGAGGTAACATGCCAACTAGAACAAGACAGAAACAATCTAAATGCAGCCATTCCTTACAAAAAAGTGGAAGCTGCTGGAGAGGAGAGAGAGGCACCACGAGATATCTACATCTTTCGTCTTGCCGAAATCCCACAGGTCAACGAAAAGAATATGCTGCGTATAAAAGAAGTTCCGGATTTAAGGGGTCGTGTTCAGGCACTAGAGGGTACGAAGTTAACGCTCAAGTTTGAGGATTTGGTAGATAGAAGGCGCATCCCTGAAAAGGGAAATCTTGAACCGATGATGAATCGGTTGATCTACCAGAAACAGCGCGAAGCAGTTGAAGTGCTTAGAATGCACGAGGCCAAAAATGTTCATCTGTTACGAGTACTAGTTGACCATATCTATCAGCCTTACCAACCTGATCCCATTTCGCAGGCTAGTGACGAGGACTTAAAACTCCTTACCCACGAGCAGTTCGAAGCCTTCCGGCGTGCACTCACAGTCCCGGATATTCTAATGGTATTAGGACCACCAGGAACTGGCAAGACGCGTACTATTACAGAAATTGCTCGTCACTGTGGGCTTAGACATCGACGTGTCCTCATAACTTCAGGCACGCACAAAGCGGTAGATAATGTTCTGGAGCGTATGCCACCGGATCTCATTGTGATCCGTGTTGGACATGAAAGCAACGTTTCTGAGAAGATGCGTTCAAAAATGATCGATGCCCAGGCTCAGAGGATGCAGGAGGTTTTGCTGGAGAACACTGAGAATCAGGCGAGTCGTCTTTCCCGTCTTCTTTCTTATAAGCGCGAGATTGATATTTGGGTATATCAACTCACGCAAGGCCTCACAAATCTTGCTGGAAATGAAATCCACTTGCGATCGCTTTACGAGCAACGTACTGCCACCGAGCGACGTGTAATAACACCGTTCAGACATAAGTTCGATGAACTCGCAGCAGTCTTACAAGAACTGTCCGAGAAAATGTCGCGGGCACAAAAAAATATGAATGCTTTAAGCAGGAAACAGGTGAAGGCCGAAGCAAGAAGCCATTTCCCTGTACTTGGTTGGATCTTCAGGAGGTTCCTCAATCATTATATCTCTCGTATTGAACGAGAACGAGAGATTATTCTAGATACACAGCATAAGTTACAGATACTACAGCAAGAACAGGCAGATGTATATGAGGCTGGCCAACGAACCCTTCATGAAGATTCTGAATACCAGCAGTGTGAGCAATGTATACAACATCTGATGAACGACTATGAGAAGACTTGGGAGAAGGCACTGAAGACCGCGAATACATTACGAGCTACAATCATAGATATGGTACCACAACAGCCGGAGTTCGAGCCAAAGGGCACTGCAACGCTCCATCGCTATCTATCCTGGTACAACGAGACGAGAATGAGCCTGGAACGCAAAGCCAAGCTCTTGAAGGATTGGCGGGAAGAGCTTGCAAGACCTACAGATCAACTCTATCCTGAACTCTTACGCTATGCTGATGTCGTGGGTGCAACCTGCATAGGCACTGCTACTGCGAAGGGACTGGAGGATATAGAGTTTGATCTTGTAATTGCCGACGAGGCTGGTCAAATCACTCTCTTTGATCTGCTTGTCCCTCTAGTACGTGCAAAGCGTGCAGTTCTTGTAGGAGACCATAACCAACTTCCGCCTTTTGTGGATAACGGGGTGCAAACTTGGTTGGGGAATCTTGCACCGCAGATCCAATTAATATCAAATGAAATAGAAGAAGAAACAGATAAAAGGGAAATTACTGACCTATTGAAGAAAAGTGCATTTGAACAAATGTTTAAGGCGGAAGAAGGTTTTAGGCATACTATACGTTTCACCAAACAGGGGCGTATGCCGCGAGTCATCGCTGATTTTGCTTCCAGACACTTCTATGAAAACCAACTCGCTACCTTTAGTGAGGAGAAAATGAAGCATACTGTTGATACTGACCCGCTTTTCCGCTATCCCCTCAATATCATAGATACGTCGGATGCTCCCTTAAATACTAGATGGGAGCAAGAACAAAAAAAGTTGGAGAGCTTGGGTGAATCTGGTTATATTAACATTGCGGAGGCAATACTGATCGCCGATCTGGCGGAGGTTTACCAGAAAGCAGGAAAGGAATGGGTGGTGATCGTTCCCTATCGCGCACAAGCTCGCCGGATCATCCAGGAACTGAGAAAAAGGAAAAGGATCAGTGAACATGATTTCTCATTAGATGATCAAGTTGCTACGATAGACTCATTTCAAGGAGGAGAGAGAGATAAAGTAATTTATGGTTTCACACGCAGCAATCAGCATGGAAGAATAGGCTTTCTCAAGGAACTGCGCCGATTGAATGTCGCAATGACACGTGCAAAACAACATTTGGTACTGGTAGGCAATTTCTCTACCCTTACACAGGCCAACGACCCAAGGTTCAGGCACATGATGATTGACTTGCAGAAGTATGGTGAGCAGTGCGGAGAATTGCTCTCCTATACTTTATGCCGCAGGAGACTTCTGGATGCACTGGAGGAGAGAAGAATACCATGAGCAGAGCAGAGCAACCGTCGGCTACACTCAAACCTATCTATGACCCTAGGAGAGCGATAGAGCACATACAAACCCTCTCAGGGGTGATGCCCATCCGTCTGTATGCTATTCTCTTTCCGCTCTGGGATGTAGAAACGACCGCGACCCAAGAGGACGGGAGACCATATGAGTTGATGGAAAAGTATGTGGAGCGTGGCATTGATGAGGGTCAACTTCATAGTGTGGAGGAGCTAGCAACCTTTTTTGGCCTGCAAAGTGAGATGGTCAAAAAGATTTTGAACTTCTTGAATACAATTGGACACGTTACCTCCGCTGGAGGGCGATGGGACCTCACGCCTCTGGGACAAAAATCGGTGAGAGAGGGGACAAGATACGTTTCAAAGGAGAAGCGTACAAGACTCTATTTTGATGCCTATTCATCAAAGCCTTTGCGAAAAGAACACTATAATACTAGAAGGGTAAGTATTCTCTCCCCGGATGAGGCTGCTGAGGTTCATTACATGAAGACCTGGGGATATCGCTTCCATCTCATTTCCAACATGACACAGTGGCAGCCAACAGCCTTACGTGAGCTAGAGGCACGCATCGACAGAGGAGACTATAACGTACCTCCTGAGATGCAAGGGTTACAGGCCCTCAGTGTGAAACCTGCCTATATCCCTATGTACATTATTGAGACGAAGAAACAATCATCTGCCCCGGCCCATTCACAAGGTGTGCAGATGCAAAAGCCATACTACCTTGTTTATACAGGCATACGAGACCTGCGCGATACCTACTTTGAACATATTATTAATAATAGCCAGACTGTGTATGCCGCGCTTAGAGGCGAAAAGGTATGGACTCCGTATGATCTGTGGCGTGAATGGCTTGATGAGAAGGGAATCACCGACGTATTTCCGCTAGAACGTTCGGATGGTACTTGGCAGGTATCACTACCAGCTTCAGTTTTTGAAGGACCGCAGGCAAAATTTACGACGATTAGAATAGGTGACTATGATTTAAAGATTGGCTATTTCATGCAAATCTGGTGCGATGATAAGACCTTGCGGCGCAAAGCGGCCTTGGATCGTACATTGAGGATGGTAAAAAATCAGCAGCAGTACATCAGGCGACAAACAGTCCAAGAACGGTTGCATCTCCTGGTAAGGCAACTTCAGACGAGTGAATTGACATTTGCCGACCTGCAGCAACGGGCAATGGAGACTGGGATGAGAGATATGGTGAATGTATTAGACAACTTATAAGTTGCTGAGTTAAATTTGTCTAATACACCCGAGTATAGTGAGGTCGTAGGACGATGCCATTATTCTTCCCGCGTGCAAAGCGGGAGCCATTTCCACACGAGATAGACCTGAGTCAGATTTTCATTGCTCGTGATCAGCAGTTGTATGATTTTCAGGAGGGTCTGAAGGTCTGGAAGGAATTGATACGAGAGATACCTAATCCTGACCTTCAGATGAGAGAGGCTCCTTCGCGAAACAATAAAATTCAGGGATTTGTGTGCTTGCTCTATGGGGATAGCGGGTTTGGGAAAAGCACACTGCTTAGGCATTATCGCGAGATAGCATCAGGATATGACTACCATCTAGAGGTGAGCGATATTACTGATTGGGAGACTGTTGCTAGGCAATATGGTACGCTTCGCGTGTCTAGTCATGAAATAGATAAGCTAGAATATTTTAATATACTTCGGGGAAGATTTGCTATTACTTTAGATAAGTCTGTGCATGATTTCAAAGAATACAGAAATGCGACTAATACAGTAAAATATGCAAAAATGCAAGCAGATCGAGCACTGCATAATGTATTGAAAGATGATCGTTATGCAGCATTGCGCCGCTTGGCAGAAGATGGAGCCATAAAGTTACTCCAGCGGATTTTTCCGAGCACAGGCCAGATACTGACTGATGAGAAAGTCAAGGAATATCTAGGAGAAAGCATAGATATCGGGGTGAAGCACTTGTATCAATTGTCTACTAAATTGGTAGCCAAGCTAGGAGAGAATTTAGATGACTGTCTGATACCAGAGTTACGCTTGGGCCTAGCACTTGGACGCGATCTGCGCTACATTGCGAAAAATTTTCCTGTTCTTATCTTTTTTGATGCATATGAGACTATCTATGAGCATGATGCCTTTCTCAGGATAGTTATGGGAGCTGCTGGCGTCCGTGTTGGTTGGGTAATAGCTGGACGAGGCGATTTATGGAACGGGCCAGAGCAGGCAGCATATAGTATTTGCAAAGAGGAACCATACAAAGATATTGTACACACTGACCGTGTACTGCCGTTAAACTTCGGCTCTCAGAGTTTGGGAGTTTTTGATTCTAAACACGTAAAACACTATTTCGCTCAGCTACGGAAGCAGAGACCATCTCTGCCAGCTATACATCGGACAGATGCAGAACACATCCGACTTGTAACTCAGGGAGTCCCTCTAGCTGTGAGGGTGGTAGCTGATCTCTATGCAACCAAGCCGGATCTTCGAGCTATAACTGAGGGTATTCATAAAATGAAGCTCCTTGATAAAATGATGCAATTGTACCTTCTCCATGCTCCCAATGATCCAGATGAGCGTGGAAAGCTCTATGGGTTAGCATTGTTGAGGAGGGTAGACGATCCACAGGCTGTTATTGGGGCATTGGGTTTAAGTTCGGAAGAAAAAAGCTCTTATGGTAATGAACTGGTCTGGCTACAACGCCGTTATAGCTTCGTTGCAACTCAGCAGGGACAACCAATTTTGCATCGAGAGGTCCGTTCTTTTCTACGTCAGTGGCTATTGGCTCATCGAAATGAACCAGAAGTTACAGCAGTAATTCAGAGAATACAAGGGACTCACCTGACAAGACTGGCAGAGTTAGAAAAACGTCGTCTGTATAGAGACTTGCCTGACAGACTTGGCGATGATGATTGGACAGAAGTCTACCTGGACCTAATAGAAGTGCAGTTCTGGTTCGATATATATGAAGGTATCCGCTATGGCCTGACTTTCCTGTTAGCATCTGCTATCTACCGCTGTCGTGCTGGCTATGAGGTTGTGAATATGGGAGAATATTTTGAGCATCACATGAAAGGCTTCTATGGGGAATGGTGGAGGTCAGTAACGCAAGGGTGGGTCTGTGATTGGACAGGTAAAACGTGGACAAATGATATACGAGAAGGCTTGGAAAAACTGGGAAATCGAATTAAGCAAGGTGGATTGGTCTTTCCTCCATCGCTGTCACAAAATCAGCAGGAACTTGAAGCAGCTTTGTGGTGGTGGCTGGGTGAAGCCTACCGGAATTATGATGAACAAAAGGCACTACTTTGGTATAGAGAAGCATGCCTCGGGCTAAGTAATCAGTCCGAGCTGAGAACAATGATCGCTGAATCCTACTGGAAAATAGCATACAAGCAGTATGAACAGAAAGCATATGCTGCATGTATTCGCCTTTTGGACGAAGCGATAACGCTCAAAACTGACTACGTTGATGCCTATCACTCACGAGGAAATGCGTATTACGAGCTTGGGCAATACTGGAAAGCGATCAGAGACCAGCAATATGCTATTTCCTTTGATGAAACCTATGCCTATGCCTATATAAACCTAGGTAATGCTTACTATAAAAACAAGCACTACCAGGAAGCTCTTCATGAGTATAAGCAAGCACTCGAACTCATTGCCGATAACGCAGACATTTATTACAACCGAGCACTTACCTATGTTGAGTTAAAGAATTATCCGAAAGCCTTGAAGGACTTTGAAAAGGCACTTGAGCAGGAACCAGACTTGGCGGATGTCTATGTGAGCCGGGGGAATGTATATGCGACATGCAAAGAGCAGCAAAAAGCGATTGCTGATTATAACCGTGCATTTGCACTAAGATCTGGAGATATCAATATTGCATGGATGGCGCTGTGGGCTAGTTTTGACAAAACGCCGATGAGCCTTGCAACAGCAGATAGATTAGATGAAATCGCACGACTTGAGCCAAGCCATTACATTGCCTATGTCTGTCGGAGCATCGCAATGTGGCAACGTAACGAGCTAGAAGCAGCCCAAGCACACCTAGATCTGGCTATCTGCAAAGCTCCAGAGGAGTGGGACCCTCATTTTTGGAAAGGAATGATCTGTGCCTATCGTGGACAAACGTCAATTGCTAGACATGAGATACAGGAAGCGTTACAACTAGATCTACCCCCATTATTGTTGATGCCGCTCTACTGGTTAGCGACAATCAACGCTGATTTTTTCAAAGCCTACGGTGAGCCGTTATTGAAAAACCAAGGGTTCTAGTCAAGTCTTCAATCGATGGGTACCGGGTTGACTTTGCCACAGTTAGTACAGACTGCGGGAAATGTTCTGCGCTCTGATGGTCTTGTCACAGTTTGTATTGGGGGCTGTCTCCCCTTAAAGTAATCCCTAATTGCTTCAACTGAAACTATATTTTCTTGGTGGCAATTCCAGCATGTATATGTGTATGATTGGGCTCCATGTTTATTGCGTGCCATAGATCCTTCTTCCTCCTTTGGCAACCTACATGCTATGGTAAACATCGCGAAGTATCCTCGCATAGTTGTGCCCTTTGCGGATGTGCAAAGGCATCCAGAGTGGTTCATTATGCCCTGAGACTCTACATGTGTCAGAAAAGTCTTTAGTACCTCTCACTAGCAGATTTTACTTGGTCGAGCTGCAAAATGCAAGTACTTAGGAATAGAAGTTCCAAAAAATAGGAAAAATCCTTCTTATGATTATGTGAATAGCAATCAAACAGAGATCACACTGATAGTCGAAATATAGAGTAGTTGCCGATAATGCATATGGCAATTTGCAAAAATTTATGCCATAATAAAAAACATACCCCCTAAGTAATAAATAGTTGTATGCTGTCCATATTACGTGTTCACAAAATTTAGCGCTTTTTCCAACCTAATTTTCTTGTCTAGAACAGTGTACTTGCCTACCAGCTTACTCGGCTTCATACATGGAGTAACCCAAGATTCGCACAGTTTATGAAAGAATAAGAAATGAGTGGCATCCTAATGCTATAAGAAGAGCGGTATGCAACGTCTGTTCGTGCTAAAAGGAGTTCACAATGAGCGCAGCATTAACAGCCTATCAAATTGGCATGGAACATTTGCTCAAGAAAATAGATAAAAATCTTCCTGCATATGCTGACGCACTTGTGCTTCAAGCACGTCTCAATGAGAACATTGCCAAAGCACGGGCATTCGGTGATCCCGAGTCACGGGAATCACAGCGCTGGGAGATCATTGATTCCTTAAATGAGCTGGCGAGGCAGGTGATTGGGATGACCTTTAATGAACTGTGCACGTTCGGTAGTGCCCCACTTCCTCCTATGCTACTCTCTAGTGAGAACTTCAGTGATTTTCTCGCCCCTACACGTACCTATATCGTAACGCTATGGGATACAATACGAGAAGCACGTAAGCTATTCAGTATTAGCAACAACGAAGATATCTGGCCTTTGCAGTGTGAGAATACAGTCAATGCTTTTGAGCATTGTGGCAAGCCTGTGTTGCCCAGTAGCCCTTCGCTAGCGGTGCTTGAAGTAAAACTAGCGTATATTGATGAAAAGGTACGTAGCACAATGGAGTTAATAGATGATTTTATGCCGAATGGTCGGAAATCAATAAAACAGGCAATAAAACAGCGAGGTGAAATTCGTAAAAACTTGAAACTGCTCATTCGAGATATAGAAGCAATCGTGGATTTTATTAGCTCTCTCAGCGGTTCTGTGTATTCCTCTCAGGAGAGTATTCTGGTTATCAGCGGCGATCCGAGTGAAGCTCAAGGCAATTTCCAATCTTTAACGCCTATTCAAAATAGCCTTCCTCCCGCTGATCTGTCTGCTGGAGGGATAGATGAGCCGCGTGAATATACAGAGTGAACTGTTCTCAATGCACTTGATAGTCTGATAAACAGTAAATGTGTTTTATGTAGTGAATATACCCCCAATCTGTTTTTGTCCATTTCTCATCTAAAGAACTGCTATACTCCTGAACTAGCACTCTATTCATATCGAATCTCTAGCAAATCTTTTTGCTAGAATGTCAATGTCGTGTTTGTGTATTAGGTGTATGCGTAGTTACTTTCTGTGACAGAATGTGCAGAAGAGTTGGAGTTCTGATTCGACTGAGTAAGGCTTAAATTAGCACCTAGGTGAATACAGGTCTCTTTTAATCAAGGTGTTGCTGAATTCATGAAAAAAGATGAGTTGAGTAGTGCGCTGTGACGGAGAACTTAAATGAGAAGCAATCTGCTAATAGGCAACCTGAACGAGCGGCGAAAAGAGCGCTTATCGATAGCATGGAGCAAACATTGGATATAGCAGATCAGCTGCAATTGAATGGAACTTCTCTAAACACTTTCGCGAATCAGATAAATGGGGTTATTGCTTGGCTACGCGGCGATGCAGGAAACTATCGACAAGGTAAAGAGGCTGTTCTCACAAACTTACGTTCAGCACGAAAGAAGCTACAAACGGCATGCGGAGAGTATACCAAGAAAGAAAGATCAGAAAAATTCCTAACTTTGGTTGAAGAAGGGCGCCAATTCCTTGAAAAAGCGCTCAAAGCTTGGTAAGCTACAGTACCACTTCTTTTTCGATTCGTGAAGTGAAATATTTTGTGACGTGCGAGACGCTCTATATTTAGGGATGCCATTATCACCAATTCATTTATAAAACATGATATAATAGAAAGCTGGTGAGAGGTTATCTACACAAAAGAAAGGAAATGCTATGAATCACTGGACAAGCAGTGCTTCAAATGGTGTCTCGGTTCAAGATACGAGCAAAGTGCCCTCGCAAATACATAGTCGACTGTCTGCTGTTATGGAACTGTTTGAAAGGGAAGATTTGCACAATTTTGCAGAAGAAACCCTAGAAGATTTAGTAGATCGGCTTCGTGAAATCATCAGAGCAATTCGTAATACATCCAGCGAAACAATGCAAGTCTATATGAGGTCAAAAGATACAATGCTACAGCTCCTACGCCAAGCTTCTATTGCATTGCAGTTTGCTTCTGATCAATTGACAACAAAAGGCCGTACTCTTCACTTCTATAAGTATCTCCTCGCGTTTCAGGAATACTTTGAAGAAGCTTTCGAGCAAAAGCCACAAGAGGCATGTGAGTTCGCTGATACTATTGTGAAAACCTCTCTCTCCTTGTCCTTGATCAATCAGCATACCTCTGCAGAATTAGGTATTGATGGTTTTTCCAGGCAGCTATTGAAATGCAAGGCTGAACTTGCGTTCTCTCAAAAGCCTTTGTTACATTTATATAAACTCTTTTGTGGAACAGATACTCTCTTGTCTGATCAGTGTGACCAAGCTTGCACCGTTTTGTACTCGTTGAATGATGTGGTAAAAAATATATTTTCCTTAATCAACGCGGCTATGTCTGCATGTCTTGAGGTTGCCGTTTCCTCTGATGGCTGTGAGCTGTTGGTAATACTGTGCTATGCTGAAGAACAGATACGTTTATTGCACTCGCTCATAGCCAAATTCGGTTCCACTGGTCAATCCAGACCAAAGCAGGAGGATAAAATGAAACAAGAAATAAACGCTATTTTTGAAAATATTATGCAGATTATTAGCATAATTCCGCAAAAAATGCAGAATATGATCATGCAGTGTGATCAAATACGTTTTCGTGAGCGTGCACTGGCAAGTAGCGATAGCATACCAGTTTTCCTAGAAATGTAATCATGAGTATTGATTTTATGTAAAACAGGAGATTGTTGGTAATGATCAGATTGGATTACAAACGCGGTTTACAGATACTTAAAAGTCACCTTCCAGATGATATAATGGATGAATTTGAGATCTACGAGGCTCGCATGCTGGAAAACCTTCATCATAAACAGCTTTTTGGTGATTCCCCTACAACACAGGCGAACCGGAATGCTATTATTTATGACTTGAATGTGCTTGCTCACAGATACGGCGATATGAGTTACAACGAGATGTGTTATAATCCACAAGTATCTAGAGTGAGCCCTGTTTCAACGCCTTCTAGAACCGTTACTGATCAGGCGGTCGCCGATACGAGTATACAGCACGAGGAATCAAGCCGAACAAATACAACACACCCTCATGTAGAAACCGAACTGCTCACATCCATCGTACCTACAGCTTACTGCCGTCACCTGGATGTAGACAATTTCCCGCTCGTAACTATTACGTTTGATAACACTTGCTTAGGTTGTGACGATCTTTCGCTGACTGTGAGTGCTTTCATTGAAAACTACAGCGACCTAGCAGCGAGGACTATAGATCTTGCTAAGGACGAGCAGAAAAGTGTTTCTCTGCTGCCGGTACTACAACCTGAGGCCGTCTCCAAACTGAATGAAATTCAACAAGCTACTCTACATGTCAAGGTAAAGTGGACTTCATCAAAAATGCGTATTTCTCCTTTTCACGAAACGCATAGTATTCGTCTCCATGCTCATAATACGGCTTTATTAGCATTGGAGAAGCCAGACAGAGAGATCAAAGACCTCACTGAATATCTCGCTGCATGGGTTACGCCACATCACCTTGAGCTGGAGAAATTGCAGCGCAAGGCAGTGAAGTACCTTCCAAGTGGATTTCCTGGCTATGGTGCTGCTAATTCGTTATCTGAGTCAATCCTTCTGGTACGTGAGCAGGCACGTGCTATCTTTTTCGTACTCCAGCACGATGCAAATCTTGCCTATGTCGATTCTGCATTGAGCATGGATGTGGAGGCCCGTCAGAAGACGCAGCGCGTCCGGCTGCCTGCCGAAATTCTAGCTATTGGTGGTTCTGCAAATTGCCTAGATGGTACTGTGCTCTTTGCAAGCCTGCTGGAATTGATTGGTATTCAACCTGTTATTGTCCTGGTACCAGGACACGCTTTTGTCGGCTGGCGCATCTGCAAAGATGTGGATCGGTATGAGTTTGCGGAGACAACTATGATTAGTACCGGTGATTTTGATGCAGCCCAGCGCTATGCACAGAAGCTCTTTGATGATGCTCAATTCAAGAGATATTTCGGTAGAACGTTGTTTGATCCCTTTAGCTTTGCATGCTTAATTGATGTTGCTGCATGCCGACGAAAGAACATTTACCCCTTAGAATAGAGGTTGTATCTTTGCATTAGTAATAAAGTGATTTTAATGTAGTATAGTGTGAAATAGGTTAAAATTGAATTTTTAAACAAAAAGAGCAAATGTTGCTTTCGCCTCATTCACCCCAGAGCGCATCTGAATTTAGCCCTATTTATCTTGGGGAGTCATCACCTAATGAATGGCCCCCACAATCATGATCAGAGCAATCATGATCGCAAAAAGTAGCAGTATAAGAAGGATGCCTATGGCTATGGGAAGAAGCACAACTGCTGTTGCTTTACCACCGCTCAAGCGATGCACCGCCATAATTGAGAAGATATGCAGGACAATTACATAAATGCCTACCCCAAATGCTACAAGGCCACCGAGCAGTGGAACCCGAGAGGCTAGGGTACTTAGAATACCCAGTGGTACGCTGAAGAGCAGGTCGGTATAACCCTGAGCCAAAAAGGTCCCTTGTCCACGGAAGGCCTTGGCTATTAGATAGCGGATGCCGGTGCCGATAAAGAAGCCAATAATAATCAGTGGAGTGAGACCAAGGGTGAAACCCCAGTGAATAAGCTGGATCATTATTGGATTAATTGTTGTGTTCCCGAATGTGTTGAAGGGATTGGGCATGATAAGCGAAGCGATGTAGCTCAGTATGGCACCTATAAGTGCGTACCCTATCAACTGTGCCCAAACGATATCCCAACTCGCCTTACCCATTTCCTGTGCAAATGTATCTGCAGAAGGCTTCGTCAGCACCTTAATATACTGGCTGGGTAGCTCCTTTATCGCCTGTTCCAATGGGAGTGGTGTTGCCTGTGGGGGAGGATAGGCATAGTTCTGTTGCTGCTGCCCATACCCATAGTTCTGTTGCTGTTCCCCATACCCATAAGGAGGTGGAGTCGTATAGGGACCCTGTGGTATTTCGTGTGGATTTTGCGCTGGTTCGGACTGATAGGGGTTCTGTGGCTGATTATTGTGGTCAGTGTATGGATCTTGAGACATAGGGATGCTCCTTTTGCTGCAACGCGTTCCCAGAGATTTCTTGTTCTTTATCTTTATGTCACGATTGTTGCCAATCTTCGCCCTTCTTAATAATTCATAAGTATTACTTTAGCATATTTGGCTACTCATTAGCAAATATTTTATCAATGGAAGTGGTGCACGTATTCTGAAACTTTTTGTTCCATCTAGTACGTGAAGGTAGTAGACGCTGTGTATGAGTCGGGAAAAGAGTTGTGATAAACTGCGAAAGGAATATTAAACTATGCAAGAGAAACAAAAAGTTCAAATTGTGCCAGTGAAGGTATATCGTTCTGCTGATCGTATCACGGTTGCAGCTCCGTTGCCGGGACTTCAGCCGGAAGATATTCTGGTCACAGTGACGGAGGAAGGTAATCTCGTGATCCATGGCGAGGTTCGTGGCATGCTTAAGGATATCAAGGAACTCCTCGTTGATGAGTGGAGTGTTGGGGAGTATCATCGGGAACTAGATCTGCCGGAATCTGTTGATGGCTCAGGAGCCAATGCTACCTATGGTAATGGGGTCCTGGTTGTCTCGCTACCCAAATCTGCATACTCGACGGCAGCGGTGTTAAAGCTGGAAAAGGTAGGCATTGATCGTGGCGAGCGTGTGGGCCTTGCTGGTCATCTCCAAATGAGAGGAACTAGGATGAGTACGATTCCGGTGCCAGTGCCGGAAGCTGGATACCTGCTGATGCCAGAATTGTAGTGCAGGATTTACTGCACTACAATTCTTTGTTTGCAAATTGTAGTTTTACTTCTTTTGGAGATGTTGTGGGATATTAGTTACGACGATACTTGGTTGTGCGAGAAATGCCGTTTTCAACTGTAGCGCTGTCTGGTTATGCAAAGGATATTCCCACCAGTGGCTGACCACAAATTCGGGCAGGATCACCGTCAATGGCTCCTCTGGGTGCAGTTCTCGCACTGTTTCGATGTATGCGAGTAATGGACGAAGGAGGGAGCGATACGGTGACTCAATGATCACAAGCTGGGTTTCCTCTTCTTTCGTCAGGTGCTTTTGCAGGCGATCCCACTTTTCGCGGACCTTTTCTACATCTTGTGGATCAATAGCTACGTGTACGGCGGTAACGTAAGGTGAGATCGAACGAGCATAAGCTAGGCTTTGGACCGATGCTCGGTCTAGCTCGGCAATGGGCACAATGAAGCGATGGTGAATCTCCCGTGGGCGGACGGGTGTGGGACTCTTCTGCTCGTACCAAGGAACGTTGGTCACAACAATCTCTGGTCGTAGGAATAATGCCATCTTTAATCGGAAACTAGTAGGGTGAGCTAACATTCGTCTGAACATGCCTGACTCGGCTATTTCTGGCAGGATGATGGTCACTGTCTCGCCAGGGTGTTGCTGTTGCATTGTGTGAATATAGCCCAGCAGGGAACGTACAACAGAATGATGTGAAACTTCAATAATGCCTAATTGCACCTGCTCATCCGCCATCAGATTCGCCTTCCACTCTGCCCAACTGGCACGCAAATCCTCCGTTTTTTGGTTATCACGGTTGACATAGACGGCAGTGACTTGCGGCGAGATTGAACGTGCATAGGCCAGACTCTGCTGTGATGCCTGATCCAGATCTGCGATGGGCACTATCAAGCGGTGATGGATATCCTTTGGCGAAAGAGGAAGCTCTGTTGTTCGCTCACGTTCCACATGTGTGTAGTGGCTGTGGATTGCCAGAAACATCAGGATCAAGAGTGGGATGAGTACCACAACTATCCAGGCTCCGTCAACAAACTTGGTAGTGGCGATGACCAAGGCAACTAGCAATGTTGCCAGGGCACCTATTCCATTAATGACCATGCTCCGTTGCCACCCCCGGTGAGAGTTTCTCAGGTGCCACCAGTGACGAACCATACCTCCTTGTGACAACGTAAATGACATAAAGACACCCACGGCATATAAGTTAATGAGCAGGGTTGTATTCCCATTGAACATAACGAGCAGAATGCTTGCTAAGATTGCCAGAAAGATAATCCCCGTTGAGAATGCAAGGCGATCCCCACGAAACGCAAATTGATGAGGCAGGTAGTGATCGCGTGCCAGCAGAGACGCTAGGCGGGGAAAATCCGAATAGCTTGTGTTAGCTGCTAGGGTTAGAATGAAGAGCGTTGCGAACTGGAAGACGGGATACATGAAGAGCAGGGGACCTGTGAATACCAACTGAGCAATTTGCCCGACAACCGTAGGATTGCCTGCCGGATTAGCTTCAGTTCCATATGCCAGTGCTAAGATGGTGATCCCGATGAACAGAGTCCCCAGAATGACAGCCATCCATGTCAATGTAGTCGCGGCATTGCGAGCCTCCGGTTTGCGAAATGCAGGAATCCCGTTGGAAATGGCTTCGGTCCCTGTCATTGCAGCACAGCCGTCGGCGAAGGATCTCAAGATCAGGAAGAGGCCCAGCCCCTCCACAGGACGAACATACTGGAAATGGCCGAACAGCGGTTGGTGCTGAAAGAGAAAGACCTTAACGCATCCAACTAAAATCAGTAGCAATGCGCTCCCAATGAACACATAGGTTGGAAGAGAAAAGATGGCTCCCGACTCACGTACACCACGCAGATTCACGACGGTAATGAAAAGAACCAATGCTATATCGATCGGCACGACGTTCGGTGCTAACGAGGGAAAAAGTGTTGCCAAGGCTTGCACGCCAGCAGCAATACTAACGGAGACTGTCAGAACATAGTCAATCA
>Ga0193728_1000490_pt1 | contig 19196 bp, 23 predicted proteins | sample U1c1metaG_FD_143037 | JGI IMG/M metagenome (GOLD analysis project Ga0193728, IMG submission 143037) | Soil microbial communities from a riparian zone of the East river system, Colorado, United States - U1c1 | ecosystem: Environmental > Terrestrial > Soil > Riparian zone | place: USA: East River...
GATGCGAAAGGTGATCACACGGGTCTTGCCCGTCCCAGCGCCTGCCAGGATCAAAACCGGGCCCCTTACCGTCTCAACCGCGAGCCGCTGCTGGGGATTTAAAAGACCGAGATTCAACAACGTCATTTCCCCGCCACGTCATAGCAAAGCAGCACATCCTGGTCCCGCAAGTACAGCCTGCCGTGCGAGATGACAGGGTGTGGCCAGCTTTCCTTGTCGCTTCGGGCTGGCGGATCGAACCGTCCATGCTCCTTGTAGCCCGCCGGGGAAGCCTCGATGAGCGCCACCGTTCCGGGCTTGTCTTCCTGCCGCAAGTACAGGCGTCCATCGGCATATGTCAGCGAGCCTTTGCCAAGTTTATCTTTGTCCTGCCACTGCGCGCGGCCGGTCTTGAAGTCCTGGCAGGTCCAACCTTTGCTGTCGGAGTGACCGTACACAGAATCGCCGACCAGCACCGCGCCGCCATGGTGGTTGACTATGACTTTGTTCGAATAGACTTCCTTCGCGCTGAAGTTCCCGCCGCTTTCTGTGATCTTGAAAAGATTGCAACCCACGCCATAGCCCGAAGTGACGTACACATAGCCATCATGATAGATCGGTGTCGGAATCACTGCGACATCGCCCCGACGCGGAGCGCGCCACAGCAACTTTCCATCTGCCGCGGCAATACCCACCACACTTCCGGCGGTGAGTTGAATGTACTGCCGAATGCCGCCGATTTCCGCGGTGATGAGCGACGCATATTGAGGGGGCTCTGTGAATTCCTTGCTGCGCCAGGCCAGCGCCCCGGTATCCTTGTTCAGCGCGACAATCGAACCCTGGCTGCCGCCCGGGGTGATGATCACCTTGTCGCCATCCACGAGCGGAGACTCGGCGAACCCCCAGCCGGGCCGTATGCCACCAAAATCCTTCGTGAAATCCTTCCTCCAATGTTCTTTGCCCGTCGCGGTTTCGAGGCAAACCATTTCACCCCATTGCCCCACCGCGTAAAGTAAATCGCCATCCACCGTGGGCGTGGAGCGCGGGCCGCCGTAACCGCCCGGCGCGCCCGGCTTCCCGAGCTTGGCCGTCCAAACCGATTGGCCGTCGGCGGCCTGGAGCGCAGTGACCAGGCTGGCATTGCCCTTTTCGCCGATGGTGAAAATGCGCTGGCCGAGGACCGACACCGTCGAATAGCCCTCCCCCAACCCGGTCGCCTTCCAAACCAGCAGCGGCCCGGAGGGCGGCCAATCCTGCAACAGCCCGGTCTCGCTGGAAATGTCGTCGCGGTTCGGTCCCCGCCATTGCGGCCAATCTCCGGGCGCGGCGCCGAGGAAAACGGGCAGCGAACAAAAACCGAGCACGAGCGCGAAACGGAACTGTTTTATGAGTATTTGCATAAACCCTGCCGACATGTTCTCCCATCGGCGCCTGGGTTGCAAATGAAACTACATGTAACGTTGGCTTGGACGACTTCTTTCGCTGCCGCTTGATTCCCTGGGCCTGCTTTTGTACCTTTAGGCCATGGTTGCCGGGATTTTGAATGGAGCGGAATTAGCGATGATTGTGGGCGTGGTCCTCACTCTTTTCGCAGGCGGGAAGCTTCCCGAGATCACACGCCGACTCGGCATGGGGATTTTTCAGTTCCGTAAAGCCACGAGAGACGTGTGGAAGGAGTTCGATGAAGGAGCGAGCGATGCCGGACGAAGCCTGGGCGGGATTTACGGTAAACCCGCCGTCGAGGCATTGACCCCTGACAATCAGACCGCCGAACTCTACGATCCAGCCGTTTTTCGGAATGAAAAAGGGACTGAACCAGCCGCGAAGCGCGGCAGGCCTTGGGGTTGGAGACTGTGGCGGCTGCTTGTGCGATTGCTTTTCAGACGGACGACGAATTGAACCGAACCGACCGTGGGAAGAAAACTGGACCTTTGGAGCAAGGAGGTTAAGGTGGGGAAGATTCCCGATTTTGGAGCCAATCTGGTTTACTAATTATGCCAATCGCCACCCGGGCATCGTAGCGGCAACGCGTTGTTGGGCGGCACCGTCGCGAATGACTTGTGAACGGCCAATAATGTGGGGAATTCTCACGGTCCTCGGACAGTTGCACAAGGTCCAGGCCGCCGCTGGCCGCGCAATCTTTTCTTTCCGTCCTTCCAAAATTCTTTATTTTATGGGCAGGCCGGTGTGGCGAAATGGCAGACGCACAGGACTTAAAATCCTGGGACCTTAAAAAGTCGTGTGGGTTCGAGTCCCACCACCGGCACCACCTTTGGAAAACGTCTGTATAATCAACATTTTAAGCATTGAATCACTGGTTCCAATTGGCTTTGGCATAACGTCGGCGCATAACGTGTTCAAGGTTATTTACCCCAGTTCAAAGAAGTTCAAGAGCGTTACGAACCCGAAGAAGGGATAAGAACGTCTCCGCAACCACCGTAAATCTCGATGGAGGCTCGTGTTATAAACGCGGAGTTGATGGTGCATTTCGGCTACGGCAAGGACGATCCGGCCGGCGACAACCAGTGGCAACTCCCGCAACGGCACCCACCCCCAAGACTCTCAAGGGAGAGTTTGGGAAGCTGGATACGCCGCTGGATCGCAACGGGTGAGCCCGAGATCGTGACCATAGGGCAACGGCGCTTTGAGGGTTTCGACAAAGCCCTTCTGAGCCTGTCCGCCCGCGGACTCACGACGCGCGAGATCGAGGGATATCTGTTGGAGACCTACAGAGTGGAGGTTTCACCAGGGTTGGGGGTGTCCCAAGTGATCGAGGCGGTGTGTGCCGGGGTGCAGAGTGGTGAAATCATCCTGTTCATCAGCACGGGGTCTATTGGGGCACCCGCGGCAAGGACAACATGGCCTATGAGGCGGTTAAAAAGATGCATGAAAGTCCAAATGCCTTCGAGAACCGAGGAGAAATCCTCAGGATTTCCCCGCTATGGGACCCGTGGGTGATAAATACATTGAAATTCTCTTTTACCAAGAAGAACTTTTACCGTCGCTTGGTGGTAAAGTTTAAAATGTAACTTTGGGTCTGTCTGTGCGACATCGTTCAACATCTGCTGAAGTCTAATGTTTCCCTCCTCTATACGCCAGGCTGATACTATACTTTTTGGATACTCACGCGGAAGCCACTGCACTGCGATCCCCAACAACTGAACAAGGCAATCCAGACGAGCATTGCACCACACCATCCATGTAAAATCCTTTCCCCTGTTGAAAAGACAATCAATGATATCAGAGAAATGGCGTTTGGGAAGACGGTGGGCCGCAAAAGACAGGTAGCCACAGGAAATTAGATTCTCTCGCTGAGTAGCCCTTAAGCTCATGTTGAGGCTAAATTCTTTATCCTTTTGCAGAGCGTCATAATACCCCCCGAAGACGGACGGCCGGCTGTTTCGTGCTTCCTTAATAAATCCAAAAACATGCTGAAATGGATCCAGTAAAAAGCGCCACTTTAGAATGGGATGCTTGGTTAAGTGTTGGTATCCGCTAAGCGCTGTTTCAAGTTGTGTGGTTGATAGCTCAGGAACGTTAGATTGTGTCATTGGTAGTTCAGGAGTCTTTGGTTTCTCCATAAAGGTCCGAATCAGCTTCGTGACGCCATTCAGCGTGGAGCTTAAAAACCCCTGTTGCTGAGGCGTATCTTCGTCAACACGGATCGGTTTCAAATGATTGAGTAAAGATATTAAAGGTACACAGTAAGGCGCTTCTTCAGCGTGTTGGGTCAGATAGGTCTTTATGAAATCTGTTGTCCAAAAGGTTTCTTCTTTTGCGCCCGAAATTAGATGTCTAAAATAAGCGAGAGACTCAAGCTCGCTGTGGGAACGCGTACCGAACCCGGCAGCCAAGGCTTCGCAAAAGCATCCCAAAGAGCCTCCAAAACGATCATAAGTAGTTGGATTGAATTGAGGCACCACCTCAGTAGGCCCGATAAATTAATTACGCCAAAAGGAAAACACATTAAAGAAATCCTCATTGGTTGGGCAAACTAAAAGCTGCGCCAAGTCTGGTTTGAATACAAACGGCCATAAAGAAACAAAGACTAATTTGACTTTCCCTACACCCTTTTTCCATGTGTGTTTCCAATCCAAGTAAATCTGGATCGCAGCGGGCATATTGCTGTGAACATTATCTACGACGACACATATCTCTTGTCTTCCAAAGAGAAATCGCAATGGAGGTGAGGGCGTAGGCCTCACTTTGTTTAAGTCTAAATAATAGCTACGTCCACCCAGTTTAATCGTATCGATAGCAATTTGGAGAGCAACCGTCGTGCGTCCGGAGCCTCTTGTTCCACCAACTACCAGCAAACAGTGTTGCTTAACGGCTTTTGGAAATCGGTACTTCGACAAACGCGTGACCAAGTTCAAATGTACATCAGTGTATGTCGGCCTTATTATCACGCTGGGGTCTTGGGACGATTGCCTGAAGACATCCAAGCACGGGCCTACAACCGACATGAATGCTCTGTACCAAGCTTTCGATTTTACGTTGGCTCGTGCTTTTGGCGTTAATCGCGAAAATGGCCTTTTCGGCTTTTGATTAATAGTTCGTTTGGGCAATCTCTTCCGCAGGATCAAACCCGGCTTTGCTTTAGCAGACTCGGGAGACGGAGCCTTCGGCACGGAGGGGGCCGCTGCCTGTTGAGGTGGTCCGTCGAATAATTTTGCTAATTGAGCCTCGTCTGGCAGCGGCTGGAACACTTGCTCTTCTGCTTTATCTGACAGCGCTACTGTCGCAAGAGCGTTGCCAGACTGGAAGGAAGGTTCCAAGATTAATGCTTGAGACGGCGAAGGATGAGCCTGCACGGCCGCCGACCCACCCTTTGCCTCGACGACCAATGTCTCTGGGATGATCTCCGAGTTGGCGGGCGTTGGACCATTCGCAATTGATTCGGAACCGGGTTCGATTACCAATTCTGCTTTTGTGGCCATTGACTTCCCATCTGTTGCTTCCCCCTGGTTCGCTGGGGAAGGCTCCAAGGATGAGGGAGCGCAATGTTGCTCCTCGGGTACAACAGGAGTTGCCGACGTCGCCGGAGGAACAATGGCTGCTGGAGTCGATAATCCTTGGTCCTCGAATGATGATGGAATTTCGTATAACACCTCCCGCCCGAGAAGGGTTTCTGGCAAAGGAGGAGCTTCTGGCTGGAGGGGCGAGCGAGACGAAGTTTTATGCGCCTTCGTCCGTTTGACAGGCGAAGCTAATGAGGATTGCTTTCGTTTTTTTCTTAAGGGAGGCCTGGATGTCGATTTTTGAATTCGTTTTGTCCCAAAGCGGCGCGTGCTTTTCGTTGTTTTTGACGTTTTTCTCCACTGCCCTTTAATTTGCGCCGCCAGATCATCGAGTCTGTCAACTTTAGTCAACGGCAATCCCGCCTCTAAAATCACCAGGTTTTGTAGCGGCAGACCCGCCTTATGAAGGCGAAAACCATACGGTCCAGGCTGGCGACCGTGGTCACCGATTGCATCCCCAAGCAGATAAAACAAAGGCGTGTGCCCCTGATCGTCCCGGGAGCCAAATATATGATCAATCCAATTGCTCTTTTCCGCTTCCTTTTCCTTGTTCAAACGGACATCCAGGCTGTGTGCATGCGCTGGATCCAGGGCGGTTGTAAACTCAAATTGCGTTGCCTTCGGATTTCTCCGCATGTGTGCGGCATATTTCACGAAGAGTAGGCAAAGGGCTTGGACGGCTTCTGTCCATTTAAAACTGCGTCGGTGCTTCATCCCAACGCTTGCGGTAATTGGCCCGTCAAAATCACTCCTCCGGACCTCTGTCTGGTACAACGAAACACGACCCAATTTATTACTGCCAAAGTGTAACAATAATTTAGTAATTCTGGGTCTGCTCACCTGTCAATGATCACAAAAACCCGCGAAATTGCGAGCTGAATTTGACAATTACTTGCAAAAACGGACTTCGAAACTCCTGTCGAAACTGCTGTCGAAACTCGTGCCAAGAATCCATTCTTCCACCGCAAATTACCTTGTTAGATTTCTTCCGTTCAAACACGCGCCACGCTCTGAAACCTACGCTGAAAGTAACGACCGAAAGCGCCTTCCAGATTCATGTCATACTTTCCCCAGAGCACGAAGTTTGCACGAGAAAATATAGGCGTATGAATAGACGAAATCCGACTGTTCGAACAAACCAGAAAAGGCAGTTTCCAGAAGGCTATGATTGGATTTTGGCAACTCCAGAGGGGCCTGAACGGATAGAGTGTCGCCCCCCAGCAGGCGGATCATCGTAGCAAATCCAGCGGGTGGTCCATCAAAAAGACAAAATCAGAATTGATTCGAGCATGAAAAAAAGCGCGTTCACTGTTGACCCTGTGGAGCCTGGGGACCGTTCCGGCTGCCTGCCGGAATTTGCCAGGTCGGCTCAGATCTACCAGATCTACGGCCTGAGGCGCGGTACACTTTACAATTTGTGGCATGCCGGTTTGATTTCCGGGGTGTCCTTGCGACGCAAGGGACAAAAATTCTCCTGCCGTCTTTGGTTTGTTCCGAGTATTTCCGCGTACCTGCATTCGCTGCTAAAAGCCCAAGCCCCAGGAGTAAGCAACTCGACCGTTGAACCCCAATTTCGTCCTGAATATGGCTGCGAACGCATTGATTCGGCGGCACCGGAAAGAGCAGGCAAAAATGACAAACAATAACCCAGGAATCGCCCAAATGAACCCCGGCATTCTCGAGTTTCTAAGCCGGGCACACGAGGTAAAACTCGTAGCGGATGGGATGCAGGTTCCCGTCAATTTTGGACTACCGACGAAGTGCGTGGCAGAAGTGGAGTCGGCACCCGGCGGCGCGAACGAATTCCGATTTAGGGATGGCGAATGGAGCATCAGGTTTAATGATCGCTTGATTCGGAGGAAGGATGGAATTGGACGCCGGTACATCCACGAACTTTTGAAGGCACCTGGTGGGGTCACGCTTGCCATCGAATTGTTTAGGAAGCAAAACAGTATTCCCGGCAAGTCGACAGCGGAATTTGAAGCCGGCGGATACGTCGAGGGAAACCAATCCATTCAATCGGACGTTGCCGAAGAAATCTTACCAAATAGCGCGCGGGCTCGAATGTGGCGTGAGTTAAAGGAAATGGAGGAAGAGCTCATTGGCCTTCGGGAGGGTGGTGACCTGGAACGGATTATCGAAAAGGAAGACGAGATCCAGGAACTGAAGGATCACCTCCGTCGGGCAAGTTTTCGAGGGCACAATGCGAGATTCCCGAACCAACTCGAAAGAAATCGCAAAAGCGTGAGTCTGGCAATCGCACGAGCCATCGAAGACTTAAAAAACGAACATCCAGCGCTTGCCCGCCACCTGGACAATTCCATCCAAACGGGCAAGGAATGCAGTTACAACCCCGAAACCCACGTGCCATGGACTTTGTAGAAAAGCCACAATCGTTTTGTGGCACAAGTATTTAGGAGGGGCGGAGTAGCTCCTCGCCTATGCGATCACGACGCAATTGCTAAAAATATGACCAAACATTCGCCTTTAACCCTTTTCATTTCAATCGTCCAAGTCCTTCTCGCCTCGGTTCTTGCTTCGACCGCATTGACTTCCACCTGGGACAAAGCTGCGCCCAGGTGGCCCGTAAGAAGGGCAGCCAACCACGCCGCGACTCGATGCTGCCGCTGCGAGGCAATTATCAGCATCAACAACGAATGAGAGGAGGTGAAATTATGGAATTAGATCTAACGCAAGCGGAGTTACTGGCGTGTTCGTGGATTGTATCCCGGGCACGGTCAAGATTAAGTCGCGCACGTACCCCATGCTGAAGTTGATAATCGAGATCGATCGGGAAAAATCCGATAAATCGCGGTTTATCGTCGGCAAACGGTACACGTTGAACACCCGCGGCAAACGGAGACTTGTCGCGGATGTTCAGACTTGGCTCGGAACTCAGGCCCTTTCGGGAGACGAAATGAAAAAGTTTTCCCCGGAAAAGGTGTTTCTGAACAAGCCATGCCAAGCAACCGTCACGTACGAGACTGAGGATGGTCAAACCGTGGCCCGAGCCGCCTCTTACCTGGCAGCAGGGGAAACGAAGTTGACTCCCTCCGGGAAGTACGTTCGAAGTGAACTCACGGCACCGACGGCTGACGCCGTCCAAACAGCCCCTATCCCATCAGGGGCGCCACAGCCCGCTATCGCTTAAGGCGGATGAATCAAACCGGCACCGCCTCAAACGGTGTCGGCCCTTTTCAAACTCAACATAATTCAAACCAGATAAGGATTAAAATGCAAACCAATAACATCAAAGCGGCCTCGCAGATACTCGAATTTAACCAAATCCTAAACACCCTGAGGTGGGACCCCGGAACGCTCAAAGAAAGTGCCGGTCAAGCCTTCAAGGAAGCCCTGCGGATTAGCCTGCCACGGCCCGAGGCCTTCTGTGCAATCGCGGAAAAAATCTACCGCTCATACTGTCCCGTCAACTGGGGATTGCTCAATTGGCAGTGGGAGCAGGCGAATAATGGCAGCGACGGTTCGGTCGGGCACCGCGTCCCCGTTGTTCCAGCTCCAAGGACGCCGCCGCCACGCGGCCGTATCGCGATTGGCGACCCTTCCCCCAACGGAGATTACCCGGGTGCCCACGCTAATTCCAACGGCAACCGCTATCACAAAAAGCAGAACGGCAGGACGCAATTCAGCCGCCGGCCCGCATCACTCGTCAGTTATTACGTTTAACGTCAACCGCCGGGGCGGATCAAAATAATCACGAAATGACAAGCGGTGAGTGCGGGTCGCTCTGGGTAGAGGCGGCTCCAGTCCCCGGCAACACTATATGAATCCAATGCAAATCAAAGTTGGTCAGGTTTGGGGAGATTGTTACGACCTCTCGGCGCATCGATATCTATTAGTCCAAAAGGTAAACGAAGTGCATGTGCAATGTCGGGTCTTGCGCACTGGAAAACCAAGCATTATCCGGAGAGACCGGATGAAGCCTGGAACCAGGGGGTATTTTCTAGCCATGGACCCGGAAATCGCGGTGCACGTTATCCGACAACTCACCGGGACTGAACAATCCGCCGTGGCGCCAGGGGAGAAATCGACTGCTGGAAGCCAGGCCCCTGCGGCCGTCGAAGCCATAGATCAGGCCCCATCTTTGCCTCCGGAATTGGCTGAACTCGCCGAGCAGAAAGCCCAGCCCACAGGCACCCCAGCGGCGGCGATTACGCAAACCGGCGAGGGTGGGCTTGATGTCGACACAGAGCCAAGGGTTCGGGATCGCCTGTACCGGCTCGCCAAGAAAAAAGGGTTCAAGTTGCAGTTATGCCGCAGCCATGACGAAGGTCCTGATTACAGCACATATCGGATCGTCAATCGTGCCACAAATGTGGTCGTTCACGCGGCTCGACTGGATGGATATGGATTAACGCTCGACCAGGTTGACCAATACCTTAGCACGCACTCCGCTGTCTGAAACACTCAAACCATGACACCGCACGAATCTTCGAAAATTGAGGATGTGCATGATGCTCAGCCGCTCGTTCATGACCCAACGCTTTTTATTACCCCAAATCCTTCCGCGCCTGACAACGCAACGCTTCCCATCCTGAGATTTGAATTCCCTCCCCAAGGAGAATTGAAGCCCCGGTCATTTGAATTCACGCCAACGGCTTTTGACTCCCTTGACTTGCAGGATTGGATATTCGACACCCTACATTTTTCGTTGCTGTGGTCGGCACCTGAATACTTCGTTTGCCTGGCCTTTCCCACGATTCAGCAGAGAGAGCAATTTATCGCTCAGTGTCATGCGCGAATGCTCTTCAGATTAAATCTCCGGTACGAGTTGAACGAATCGTATTTGATTCACAGCAGAGAAATGCCGTGGGGCCGAACAGGAATGGAAACGTTTAGAGTACAACGCGAATCGACAACCATCATCAGTCCTGAAGGCACTGACCGAGGCTTCGTAGTAGCATTTCGCGACTCGAGAAACATACCGCGCCTCATATTACAACGACAGGTGAAGCTGACCAAAAGGGCGGGTAATTGGTTTTTTATGATTGCAGAGGAAGGAATAACGGGGAATGCGTTGTATATTATTGAATGCGCTACAACAGCTCGTGCCGCGGAGCTTCATTCCATTTCCAAAGGTCGAGCTTTCGAATTGCTTACTGATAGAACTCATGTTCTGGGCGTAACGCGGTTCAGCGAGGGGGCAAAGATCCCGAACCTGACCTCCCACAGCGAAGGCCGTCCTGATCGCGTACCGTGGAGGGAAGTATTAAATCGGTTTCACAAATTCATCAACAAAAGGGCTGACAAATTGAAAAAGCGATGAGGCAAGATGCCGAACGCAGACAACCCGTTCCAACCGAAACCGTGCAGGTCTGTTCGCGATGTTGTTGGCGTCACGTCCTCAAAATAGCTACCGGCCCAGGGCAACCGAGGCACGAGGGCCGCCCTGGGGAAACACGGCAGCGAGAAAAACCCCCTCTCCTCCCTTTCTGGAGGACTTGAGCCACTTGGGAAGCGGCGAAAGGAATTTGCCAACGGCAAAGGCCCGCTACGGGCCGAGCGAGCGGGCGCGAGTGAGTCACTGGGTCGGGGAGAGGAGGCTATTTGCTCGTCCCAGATTCCGATCGTGCCGCCGCCAAGCACACCCCAATCAACTCACCCATGAATCCAAACACCCGCCCATGAAAAGCCTCCACCCCGAAGCTCCTGCGGAGCGCCATGTTTATAGTACCGCATCCCTTCACACATCCAAGCTCCAGCGGAGCGGCATGGGCTCGGCATTCGGCCGCTGCTCCCATCTTGACACCAAACCCCATCGGCATACCCTGTTTTTCCATGGACGCTGACCAAACATCTCGCTCCACCACCTCGCCCGAAAACCATCCCAATATCAAGATCGCAGGGCAAAAACGCCCTGTTAATCAATGGGTGACCAAGTTGACATGAACTCCCAACAGGTCCTTTACCAAGTAAAGCTCGCCAAAGAGGGCAGAAAACTAACGTGGGCCGGACTGGCTGTTTTGGTGTTCTGGGTTGGCACTGGTCTGGTCCTCTGTTTCGCCTTCGACTCGTTCCCGAGCAACATAGGCGCGTTGGTGGTTATTGGAATCGGTGCCGTGGGTACTGCGCTGCTGACAGCGCGTGTGTTTCGCTTGCGGCGCAATCCAGGTGACTATCGAATATCCATAGACGATTACGGGCTTTACGTTCATTCCGACGATCCCGCGTCTGCGCCCGCGTTCTCGGTTATTGCTCCCGACCTGTACCGCCTGGTGCGGAAGACCATCAAATATTACGACGCCGGCGACGAACATGAATATTACATCGAGACCAAGTCGGGAAAACGCCATCAAGTTGAGAAGTTGTTTACAGACTATGATTTGGACGCGATGAAGATGTTTAAGAAGATTACGGACCGGTTTCCGTGGGTGGAGATTGACGAGGAGGTGCAGCGATGATTTCGTCCAGCCAAAGGATCGAGCCAATGACGAGGAGTGCGGTCATGTCCCTCTTGAACTCGGACGCCGTTGACGCGCTCCTCGTCATGGCTCATCCTCATCGATAGGCGGCAGCGTATGCGATTGTTCAACAGCCTATTTCTTGTTTCCGGACTTTTGATCGCCGGTTGCGCCACAAAGGAGCCTGTCTATCCGCTACCTCGCGCCGCATTTCCAGAACCCGGTGTTTATCTGGTTCAGCCCGGTGACAGCGTGACTTTGATTGCCAAGCATCTTTGCCTGTCAGTGGATCAGCTCGCCGCACTGAACCCCGGCATTGATTTTTCACGTTTGAAGATCGGACAGAGGCTTTATTACGCACTCAATCCCCTACCGGTTCGTTATCACAATGCCCAATGCGGACTCACGTTTAACCTGCCAGCCAGTTGGTGGGGATATTCGGTCTTGATTCAGCGATGGGATGCGCCTTTGATTTCGGCTGATTATCAGACAGAGATCGGGAGGGAAGATGGGCCAATAATTGTTCTTCGGAACCCGAGGTGGAAGGCGGACGACCGCTATCAGGACATCCCCATCATGGTTTTCACCCGCCAGCCAATGGGCGGCTGAAGAACAGCAACATTGCTTCCCTTACGCCTGCGGCTTGATAGGTGAAATGTGGCACAATCGCAAATATGTGTTCGGGATATACAATCGCTACCAAGACCTCGACATTCAGAGCAATGGCGGTGTTGAGGTGAAGGGGACGCCGGAGGCAGCAGATCTTATCGAGCGAAACCGCGCTGCCAATAACATGCCCCGTTTGTATGCAAAATGAGACGATTACCAAATGATGCCGCCCAACAAGATCATTTCACTCGGCGCCGCGACGACGTTCCGGTTTCATCTTGGAAGTCCTTGCCCCGTCGCGCCTCAGCGTCGTGTTGCTAAAACCCACAACCCTGCTCCCATGAAACCCAGCGCAACAGCAGAAACCAACGAAACAAAATGCCAATGAAACGGGGAATTACTTCGCACCGATTTCCGTGGAAATCACGGGCGTATGACGATGCCATGGTCTAGTGGGATCAACTTTTGCAAGCGATGAGCCCAGAACCTATTCTGCCTGTCCCGGCTTTCATCCTGTGGCTCGCCTGGCCCTCCAAATTGGGAATGGATACCATCGAATTGAGCCGTGCCGATGGCCGGTCACGCTTTTGGGCCACGGTCTATCCAAAGACACAAGGCCCACCGAACCTCACCCTGCGCCAGCGGCTGCAGTGGGAGTGGGTGCAGTTCAAGCGACATCATGGAAAGCAGAACAGCGCCGCGTACTCCTTCCCCGCCAGCCCCGTTCAGCCCTGCTCGATCCACGGGTTGCTGAGCCAGTGCATGGAGGTCACCGGAACGCACTATCTGATCGGAGTCGAGATCGCGGGCGCGGTCGAGTTCGGAAGCACAAACGTGCTCAATGGGACTCAGTGGGTGGCCGCCTTCGAGCATGCGATCGAGACGAGCGAGCCGGTTATCTGTTACGACTACGCAAAAAAGCAGAATTTCCAAGACACCCTCCTGCTAATTCGGGAAAGGCCGGGGCTGGTCAAGGTGGTGCCTCGCACCAAACTCGGCGACTATCAGCGAGCCGGCCTGGTGAAGGCAGATTCACGGTGAACAACAAAACAAATATGAATTGAGTTGTAAGATTTGGCCCACCGCACACCAATTACGGTGTTCAAAACCCTTTTATGAAAAGATACATACTGCTTCTCATCGCCGCCAACGGTCTTTTACTTGCCGGTTGTTGCGCCCCTAATCGCGCCGCTAAATGGGAATACAAAACGGTCGTCACTCCGAATGACGCTGTTCCCCTTGACTCACCGGATAAGGGATGGATATCGAATGACGAGGTCCTCAATACCATGATTAATCAAGGATGGCGTGTGGCGGTCTATGGTGTTGATCACATCAACAGTCAGTGGTTTCTGCTGAAGCGGCCCAAGAAATGAATTCACTGTTTCGGCTTGACCAGATCGGTAGTATGACCTGCCAACCATGAGACCGCTAACGAAACGAGCGTTGATAGCGGCGGCAGTTGTAGCCGCCACGATCGGCGCTCTTTCCACCCCCGATTTTATCCAGATTATTATTACGGCGATATCCTCGTTCTTCCTGATCGTTGGCGTCCTTCTCATTTGTCTATGGATTTTTCGGGCAGCAAGTTGGTCGCAGGCCAGACAACGAGTATTTACTTGGCTGGTTGCGATGGGCACCGGCGTTTTCATTGTCCTTTTTCCTTTTGGATTTAGGCTTTTGACTCGATGAAAGCGTGGCCCAATAAATCATCGGAGCCAGCCGCCGTTGGCGCTTGCCGTTCCGGTATTAGCTTTCTACGTTCGGCGCTAGCCCCGTCGTCCCACGCACCGCGCCCCCATTTGACCCAGGTAACTTTTTTAACCCATTTAACTCCTCTCCCCGCCATGCGTCGACTGCCTCTTTTTGTGATCTTTGCGACCTTTTGCGGCTAAATCTTTCATCCCCACCGTCCGTCACTGAACATTGAAATCAGGATTCGGATCACGTTCTACGCCACAGAGCGTTCATCCGGCCGCCCCTCCATAGCTTTCAGCGAAGAGGATCAACTCCCGGTAGGCAACCAACCGGTGAGCGCATGGCCATTATTCTGACAATTGGCAAATATACAATAACTGGTTTTGGGCCGTTGTCTTTAGCTTATACCCCTCTCTTTCGACACCAAGAGAATAGGCGCCTCTGTCATCCAAACCTTCTTATTGTCATTTTGAATCACAATGAATGACTTCGCCGAAAAGACTGTTATTGCGGCCGATTCGCAATAATCGACTGCATCGCGAGAATTTTGCTCGCGCTGTTAATGACAATTAGCCATACTGCCAACAGCATTAAGCTCTATTGTAGCTTCTTGCTGAACTTAATACACTTCCTTTTCTCTTTTCTCCTAAAACCACTCTGGCTGCGCGAGCCATCAAGAATCCCAAGCGCTAACGAGCCTATTACCAGGCTGCAGACGATGTAATACATCCGGGCCGTCTCTGCCCGACAATCAGAGGTTATGGTCAGTTTACAATTAATATATGTATAATGATAATAAAGCAGTAATTGAACAAGGGACTGGATGTGCCACCAGTCACCTGCCCCAGGAAGCATGCCTTACGGAGTCCCCGAATGTTGCACTTCGCCAAGATGGGATATATAGTATTCATCTTCCTCCTCCTCTTCATGATAATAATGATGATACTAATCCTCAGTATCCTCAGTGTCATCAACTATCTCTTCATGATGTCTCTACGAATGAATACCATCCCTACCAACATGATGAAGTCCTGCCTCTTAAGATACCTGGTCTCAAAGAGTGTACGGGCGCCGCATCTCCCCGTTACGCATCTGACACTGACTCTTTGGCCTATGCTGTAGCTGGTGCCGAATGGACGTTGGGAGGAGAGCCTACTAAACATCTTCCTCCATCCAGTGATTGTGCTCCTCTCCAACTTGAACATGCAGCTACTGGCGATATCCCTGAAAGCATGCGTGCCTGTAATGATGATCTGATCCCCTGTGCCTCCATCATTGTTGCCAGCCAGTCTTCATCCACGGTTACCACCTCTGCTGCCCAATTGGCGGGTGATGCCACTTCTCAAAATGCCCAAATATACAATAACGACCCGAGCGCTACTGTCACTTTCTCCCCGAGTCATTCTCGCAATACCGAGTCCGCCAGTTCTGCTGGGCCTCATTTGGCTAGTGCCGGTCGCAATGCAGTAATCAACCGGGGGGATCTAGAGCAGGTTGTCGGGCATCGATCTCTTCTGAACGGCTGGCAACCTCGTTTCATCAAAATGATTCAAAAAAAGGTTCGCCTAAGGCCGCAACATTACCAACATGACAATTACCCGGAAACGGCTGCCATGTTGATTCTTTCTGAATCGCCTTCCGCCCCACGGCTGGCCTTTTGCGGCATCCGAAGTGACGCCAACCCAAGCGGGCGGTGTCACCTTCATCAATGGTGCCCTTTCTGTTGCTGGCAAGTGCGCACCAAGGCTCAAATCACGTATGTCCCCAGCTTTCATGAAGGAACGTGGCACTTTCTCACGGGCAGCTTCTCGGGTCAGTTGCCTTACGGAGGAGCCGACTCCGCCGATACTTTGCACTATTGGGATGCTTACAAGGCTGGTTTATCGGAACTGGTGCATGATGGTCTCATCGATGGGGCCTACTGGACGGAAGAATTGGCGGTCAACACATTCCTGCCCTGCCGTGTCCTCCCCCACATTCATGCCTTGATTGATGCTCATGAACTCCCCGCTATCACCATACAATTGCTGAACGAGAAGGTCGCCCAACACCTCGAAGCAAATCTCGGGCCGGACTTTCTTCACCCCGACATTAAGACTTCACCCATTGCAGATGAGAAGGCGTGTCTGGATCGCATTGGTTATTTGCATAAGACAATTCGGATCTTTCGACCCTACGAAAAGGCTTGGGCAGCGGCTTCACTTCATGATCGCACGTGGGCACAGGAACTAAACTCACAATTAACAGACTTCGTGAAAGGACATGCGGTTGTTACCCGTGGTCGTCGCAAGATTAACGGCAAGGGCACTCTGAACCCGAGGGACAAGAGGTTTATTGGCGTCCGAGTGAAGGACCATCAAAAAAAAGCCCATCGCGATTTGATTAATCAGCTCAAGAAGCAAAAAACCGAGTTCATTGAGGTCAACCCGCAAGAAGAGTGTTAGCAACCGCAAATGTATAGGTTGCATGTTTTTGCTTGTACTCCCCAGTGTGGCGTACTAAAATGGTATTGTCATTGGCAATAACGCCTTTGACATAACCAATAAATTAAACATATGACTATACCTTTAGAAATTCCTTTAGAAAAGACCTTCAATCTTAACGAAGGTTGCTTTCGAGGACGACTTGACAGCATTATACCCAAGCCTAGAGCCTCCGGGAAAGGGTCTGGCGATCAGGTGCGATTCCTGTTTGAGATGGATATTGGCAGCATCCTTAAAAGGAACAAGCTTCCTTTTGCTGGCCGCACGTTTGATGCAAATCTTCGAACTGGTAGTGAATTACGAGAATTCCTCGAAACCTGGCTGGGGCGTGCGTACTTTGAGGCCCACGCCGGCAAGACCATCGACTTGGAGTCCCTCGTTGGGACGAGAGCGGATTTGATCCTCAAGCACTACCACAACGCCAGCTATGACAATCCACTGGTTTTCATTCAGGCCGCATTACCCGCAGGCTCATTGCCCCTGACCGAACAACCCGAAACTAAGGAGGCCAAGGATTAATTAAAGCTGTTGACGTTGTCCTGCAAAATACAATTCAGGTCAACGTCAGCAGCTCTTTTTGCGTAAATGTATGAACTACACTTCCGAAACCAATACCGGGTCTGTCAGGAATAATACCAATTTGGCGCTCCGCAGTACTTCTGGGCCGGCTTTGGACCTTCCCCCCATCAAGTTACCGTTGTGGGGCAGAATCACTCTGAAGCCAAATCTGGATCAAAGAAGGCCAAAGCGCGACTTCTTTACAGATACGCACTCCAACCATTGCCACCGGGTATTTATACAACTACAATCAGTCGCCCCATTTCCTCCCTTTGAATATGGCAACTATCATTAATGTCACCACGCAAGAACCGTCCGCAGAAACTGCCCTCATTCCTGAGGTACTGATGCCTGAGAACTACACTGAAATAACCTTCGAGCTGCTGCTGATTAAGCTTGGGCGAAAAGTGATTCAAACCGAACTGCGCGATCAACTGCTCTCCATGAGTCAAATTGCAGCCCTTTGTCGGAATTATCGGCTTCGCTGGGAGCGCTGGACCACCAAGGCAAAGGATCTTGAGAATTATGCCGATGAATATTTTAAGAAGAATTCAGAAATCAGGTGCAATGGATTGAGCATTGAATTCGGCACAGTCAGGAACGAACAGCAAAAGTCAGCATCATTTATGCGCTTTTGCAAATTGTATCCTGATGGCTCCTGCAATTGAACCGAAAGAAAGGACACATTTTTATGAATCAGTTTACCCGTAATCGAGAAGAAGAGTTGGAACAGCGCGAACAGGCCAAAAAGCTGTGGAAGGAATCAGAACGCATTCTCAACCTGTTGCGCACCGAATCGGCCAAACTACTCAAGGACGTCACCAAAGAGGAGATTTTATTATGGCACAAGAACAACCAGAACTCTTAATCCCCATTCGCTGGCAATTGAAACATTACGAAGTCGATCCCTGGATGCTGAAGAATCAGGCGCCACCACTTCCCCCAAAAACTCCGGCCGAATGGTTCAGCAAAAAATGGCCAAAACCAGCCTCGGACTATGGCTGCCCTTTCCTGGAAACCACCTGCACCGACGAATATGGCTTTCAAACGACAAACCCAATCGCCTTAAACGAGCTCTTCTTTGCCTCCATTTTGAGCGACGACAGATTGGGCCATAAAGTCGTTTTCTACACGCATGACGAGCAGTTTTATTTCAGGGATGTAAGGGAGAATGGGGCCTTCAAACCGACCACCGAGGCAAAATTGAGAATCCTTATCTCGCGGTATCTTTTAAGTTGTGCCGAGGAATTAGTGGATTCGACTCCGTTATTCAACCTGTTTGTGCGATTCCGGAAGGAGGAGGAATTGCAGAAGGTGGTCAATGCTGCAAAATCCCTGCTGGCGGTTGATCGTTCGTTCTTTGGCCTGGATTCTCCATATGCCAGGGCAGAAGGGGTGGAAGCCCATGGGAAAGCCGCTCGCACGTTCATTCAGGTTTTTATTGAAATGAACTCCCAGAAAAGCTTAACGGTCACAGATTCATATACTTCATTCCGGGAATATTGTATGAAGAATGGGTTAGTAATGGTGGACCGCAGGCTGTTTGAGGATTTGGTGGCGGAACTGATCTACAAGGAATTTGGACTTCGCTTGAGACATGATGTTCCGAACCTGCTGGGGAAACAGCAGCGGGGCTGGCGTGGGGTTGGCTTAAGGGAAATTGAACCTGAGCCGGCACTGGCCATGGCCAATTAATCACATCCGCAGGTCCGGTGCCTCCGGTCAGTCCAAATCTAAAGCCGCGTGCAGGCTCATACCCGCGAGTATGTCGGAGCTAAGAACCTTCTGGATGACGGCCGGCGCGGCGATGGTGCTGAAAACAATCCAAAACGCAACCACCACTCCTCGCGCAAGTGTGAAATTTCTCCTTGCCGCTGCAACCAACGGGGCCATTCTGCTCTTGTACAACTGTCAACGCTCAACAATGAATGACCGCAACGACGAACGCATTTTCGGCGATTACGCTGTAGGAACCCGAATAGAAGGCCGATGGGAGGTGCTTCGTGTCTGTGGCGGCGCCGGGCAATCGGGAATGGGAGTTGTGTACGTCGTCCGCGACCTTTCAACGGACAAAGTTCTCGCAGGCAAAACGTTTCAGCCACAATTCCTCTCGGACGAAAAGATTCGGAAACGGTTGCGACGAGAAGCCGAGGTTTGGATGGATTTGGGCGAACACCCGAATATCGTCAGAGTTGAATTCATTGAAGCGATCGGCTCACGGCTTTTCATTTTCATGGAACTCGTTTCTCCGGATCAGGACGGACGCAATTCGCTCCGGCATTTTCTGCAAGGCAAGCAACTGCCGACTGACTCCGTGCTCCGCTGGTCGCGGGGTGCTTGCCGTGGAATGGCGCACGCTGAAAAGAATGGTTTGAAATGCCACCGTGATCTCAAGCCCGACAACCTCATGATTACCCGCGAGGGCAGAC
>Ga0193728_1000491_pt1 | contig 19141 bp, 14 predicted proteins | sample U1c1metaG_FD_143037 | JGI IMG/M metagenome (GOLD analysis project Ga0193728, IMG submission 143037) | Soil microbial communities from a riparian zone of the East river system, Colorado, United States - U1c1 | ecosystem: Environmental > Terrestrial > Soil > Riparian zone | place: USA: East River...
AATCTCGCGTTACCGTTCGAACTGGCCGGTGGGGCCGGTGTCATCGCGGGCGCAATCTTCTTCCGGTTTCTGATGAGCCTGCCCAACGCGGAAGACGTCGATAACGGTGATCGCCCGGTCACCGAGTCCGGGCCAACGGGGTTGCCTCTCGAGGATTGAGGGAATGCAGCGTGGCCCAGCGGGTTGAACTGTCTGTGACCAAGCTAATGATCGTCGTCGGTAGCGTTCGTCCGGGCCGAGTTGGCCTGCCTATCGCCGAGTGGGTGAGAGCAGAGGCGGAGAAGACCGGCAAGTTCGAGATCGATTTTGTGGATCTCGCCGAGCTGGCGCTTCCGTTCATGGACGAGCCGAATCATCCAATACTCAGGCAGTACACCAAGCAGCACACTCTCGACTGGAGCGTGCGGGTGGATGCTGCCGAGGCCTTCCTCTTTGTCACGCCCGAGTACAACTACAGCTACTCGCCCGCGCTCAAGAACGCGATCGACTACCTGAACAAGGAGTGGTGGCGCAAGCCGGTCGGCTTCGTCAGCTACGGCGGGGTATCCGGCGGGACCCGCGGGGTCGCCGGCCTCATGTCCATCACGTCCGCGCTCGGCCTCGTGCGAGTCGGGGCGAACGTCGAGCTGAACTTCGGCGGCAAGCAGGTCGTCGACGGCGTTTTCCAGCCTCAGGAGAAGGAGATCGCGATCCTCGCGAAGGAGTTCGACGAGCTCGACAACCTGTCGACATTCCTGACCCCCGCGCGCGCCTCACTGACCTAGTCCCGCAAGACGTGAGTTAGCTGACGTGAGCTAGCTGACGTGAGTAAGCAGACGTGAGTAAGCAGACTTGAGTTAGCGCAGGTGAGTTCGCACGTGAGGCGAGACAAAAGCACTTGAGGTGAGGCAAATCGACCCTCTCGATCGAGATTTAGGTCGATTTGCCTCACCTCACGGCAGGTTCTTACCCCGGAGGGGTCAGGCGGCGACCAGTTGGTCCATCGCGTCGAAGAACGTCTGCCAGCCCGCCGCGGTGCGCTCGTACTCTTCCGCCGAGAGGTTACCGCCGCTCTGGTGGAACAGCATCTCCGTGCCGTCGGCAACTTCGGTGAGGGTGACGGAAACGAGTTCCCGTGCATCTCCGGGGCGGTCGGTGAGCGTGAGTACAACCTTGTTGGGGCGGTCGAGCTCGACGAACTCGCCGAACCAGTGGATGTCAGGCACGCCGTTACCGATGATCATGGTCGCTTTCCAGGCGCCGCCGGTGCGGACATCCATGGATACGGATTCGATGGGAACGTCGACTCCGCTGCCGCCGAACCAGGCGGCGAAGTGCCGGGGAGTGACCCACGCGTCGTAGACGAGGTCGCGAGGTGCGGCGAAGGTGCGCGTAATGGTTGCGCCGAGTGATTCAGTCATTGGTCGTGCCTTTCTGTAGTTGGGTGAGATGTTGGTCAAGCTCGTCGAAGCTGTCGTCCCAGAATCGGCGATAGTCGCCGATCCACTCCGACGCGGGCTCAAGCGGTGCGGCGATGAGCCGTGCCGGACGCCACTGCGCCTCGCGTCCTCGCGCAATGAGGCCAGCCCGCTCGAGCACCTGGAGATGCTTCGAAACAGCGGGAAGGCTCATCGCGAAGGGAGCCGCCAGATCGTTCACGGTTGCCTCACCGCGGGAGAGCCGGGTGAGGATGGCTCGCCGTGTCGGGTCCGCCAGCGCTGCGAATGTTCTGCTCAGTTGATCGGTTGCCATGAACCTATAATAAACCAATTGGCTAATTAATCAAGTGGTTTATTACACGTCCCTGAAGCCCCCGATCGGGGGCGTGCTCGACACTAGACTTGGGTCGCGGTTTCGCACCTGCGCGATCCGAGACTCAGCTGAATCCGAGGCGCGAAATGGTCTACAGCGAGCTGCCCGCCGATGCGGGATCCGTTGGACGCGGTGTGAAACTGTTCGTCCAGCGCATGGCCAATGACTCACTGGTCGCCTGGGCGTTCGATGGCGTTGATGAGGATGCCCTCCATCGTCACGCCCTCGCATTTGTAGTCGCGGCGCTCGGTGGACCCGATCTCTACCTCGGCCGCGAACTGCGCAGCGTCCACGAGCGACTCGGGCTGGGGAACGAGCATTTCGATGCGGCGGTCGAGCACCTCATCGGATCGCTCCGCGAGGCAGGCATCTCCGACGGCGTTCTCGACGACCTGGCAATTCGACTGGAGCCTCTGCGCGCTCAGATCGTCAGCGGTTAGCTTCCACTCCTTTTGCCCCCACTCGGAACGTTTGCCCCTGTGCAAACGGGCGCGATTGTTCCGAGTGGGGGCAAACACGGAATGGACTTAGCTGGGCTGCACCGCCACCGGTTCCGTGTCGGGAATCGGGCTGGAGTCCCGTCCGCGCAGATCCGGATGCCAGCCGTGGAACAGGATGGCGACGAGCGCTCCGAGAACCGCGAGCAATCCCGCGACGACGAAGCCGCCGATCGCGCCGTTGCCGTCGATGAAGAATCCTGCCACCGCGGAACCCGCCGCCGCTCCGATCAGCTGGCCGGTGCCGACCCAGCCATAGGCCTCCGCCGTCTCACTGAATCGCACGCTCGACGCGACGATGGCCGACATGACGCCGAGCGCGGGGGCGATCCCGAGTCCGGCGACCAGCAGGGCAGTCGTCAGGCTCCAGAACGTGTCGAACCACGGTGCCGCTATCGCGACAGTTGCGAGGGAAATTCCTACCGCGACGACAACCATCCGGCGGGACAGTGCCCACCGGTCGAGCTGTTGGCTACCGAGCGCAAGACCGCCGATGAGCGATCCGATCGACCAGATCGCGAGCACAATTCCCGCCTGTGGTCCGCCGTGGCCGAAGACCGAAACGACGGAGGCCTCGGTCGCCGAGCACGCGCCGATGAGGAGGAGTCCGACCAGGGTCGCGAGGATAACCGGCTTCTTACCGAGTACCGCGCCGAGCGACCGGCGACTGCGCGGGATGCGCACCTTGCCCACCTCGGGCGAGAGGAGAAACCACAGACCGCCGCCGAGGAGCAGCACCCCCGGGATTACGACGCCGAGAACGGTCGAGACCTGGATGGAGACGAACGTGATGATCACGGGCCCCGCGATCCAGATGATTTCCTGCGCGGAGGCGTCCAGGGCGAACAGGCGGGTCAGCTGGGCCGACGTGACCATCTTTGGATAGATCGTGCGAACCGCGGGCTGGACGGGAGGCGTGCTCAGACCGCCGAGAAAACCGACGACCATGTACACCGGCAGGGTCATCCCGATGAACGCGATCGCGAACACGGTGGCCGCGCAGATGAGCGTCGTGAGGATGAGCACCGGCCGCATTCCCCACCGTCCCATCCAACGGCTGGTGAGCGGGCCGGCGATGGCCTGGCCGACACTGGTTGCCGCCAGGACGAGACCGGCCTGTCCGTAGGAGTGAGTGACGTACTGAACCCGGAGCAGGTATGCCAGGGACAGCATCCCATTGGGCATTCTGGCGGTGAGTTGGGCAGCGATAATCCGGGCGACGCCGGGAGTTTTCAACAGGCTGCCGTAGGTACTCACAAGGCAATCAGCCTACCGCTCGATTTATCCACCGATCCCAGCCGCGCGAGTGCCATGAATTTGTCGGCGGCGGCTCCTAGCCTGTGTACAAGTCGTTGAAGTTATGCACATCTGTGGACGACACGCCCACTATATGTAGTGGTTGACCGACTGTGGGTGCCCCGATATATAGTGATGAAGCGCCTGGCAGGGGGCGATAGGTTCGGGCAATATTTTGGGGCATTTCACTGTTAAATACGTGGGATGTCGTCGGCGATAGGTGCGCTCGTTGAGAGCGTTGATTGGCGACGCAGTGAGGAGTTTTTCGTGGGAATAACCGTAGTAAAGCGCAACGGCGAGCGTGAGCCGTATGACGCAAACAAGATCAATCTCGCCATCGAGAATGCGAGCGCGGGCCTCGATCCCAACATCACGTGGGTGACCCAGATCGCGTCGGAGCTTGAGCTCACCCTCTTCGACGGAATTACCACCCAGCAACTCGATGAGGCGGTCATCCAGGTTGCACTGCAGAACGTCAAGGATGACCCTGCGTTCGACATCGTCGCGGCTCGCCTGCTCCTGAAGACCATCTACAAGCGGGTGCTCGGGGACTACGAGACCCCGCAAGAACTCAAGCAGCTGCACGAGGAGCATTTCGCCGCCAACATCACGCGCGGCGTCGACGAGGGACTTCTCGATCCTCGACTCATCGAACTTTTCGACCTCGAGGTATTGAGCGCGGCTCTCGAGCCGGCTCACGATGAACTGCTCAAGTACATCGGTCTCGTCACGCTCAACAACCGTTACGGCATCAAGGGTCGCAACGGCGACGCCCTCGAGGTTCCGCAGTACTTCTGGATGCGCATCTCGATGGGACTCTCGCTCAACGAGGCAGAGCCGACCGCTCACGCTCTGGCGTTCTACGCCAAGATGTCGAAGCTTGAATACATTGCGGCCGGTTCGACCCTCGTCAACGCGGGCACCGTGTACCCACAGCTCGCCAACTGCTTCGTCATGGAGATGCAGGACGACATGGAGCACATCGCGAAGACGACGCGCGATGTCATGTGGCTCACCAAGGGCACCGGCGGCATCGGCCTCTCGGTGACCAAGCTCCGTGCGCAGGGATCGCCCATCCGTTCGAACAACACGACCTCGACCGGCCCCATCCCGTTCATGCACACGATCGACTCGATCCTTCGCGCCGTCAGCCGCGGTGGCAAGAAGTTCGGCGCGCTGTGCTTCTACATGGAGAACTGGCACCTCGACTTCCCCGAGTTCCTCGACCTTCGCCAGAACTCGGGCGACCCCTACCGTCGTACCCGCACTGCGAACACGGCCGTGTGGATCAGCGACGAGTTCATGAAGCGGGTTCAGAACGACGACGACTGGTACCTGTTCGACCCGCTCGAGGTCCAGGACCTCAACGAGCTCTACGGCCAGGCCTTCTCGACTCGCTACAACGAGTACGTTGCGAAGGCCGAGGCCGGCGAGATGCGGATGTTCAAGAAGATCGGCGCTCGCGAGCAGTTCAAGTCCATCCTGATCTCCCTCCAGACCACCAGCCACCCGTGGCTGACCTGGAAAGACACGATCAACAACCGCGCCCTCAACAACAACACCGGAACGATCCACCTCTCGAACCTGTGCACCGAGATCACGCTGCCGCAGGATGTCGACAACGTGTCGGTCTGCAACCTGGTTTCGATCAACCTGTCGCAGCATCTGCTCCCTTCGACAGGCTCAGGGACCGGAGTTGGCTCAGGGACCGGTATTGCTCCCCTGTCCCTGGACTTCGGGAAGATCGAGGCGAGTGCCCGTCTGGCCGTTCGCCAACTCGACAACCTCATCGACATCACCCGGTCATCGGTTCCGGAGGCGGACTTCTCCAACCACCAGAACCGTGCCGTCGGCCTTGGCGTTATGGGCTTCACCGACGTCATCGAGAAGTTCGGCTTCAGCTACGAGAGCGAAGAGGCATACGACCTCATCGACGAGATCATGGAGCACGTCTCCTATGCCGCCATCGACGAGAGTGCAAACCTCAGCGTCGAGCGTGGTTCCTACCCGAACTTCGAAGGCTCGGGATGGTCGAAGGGCATGGTCCCGCTCGACACGATCGCCGTGACCGAAAAGGATCGTGGCTCCGAGATCAAGGTGAACCGCACGACGCGCCTCGACTGGGACGCACTACGCGTCAAGGTCAAGGGCGGAATGCGCAACGCGACGCTCATGGCGATCGCGCCCACCGCATCCATTGGTCTTGTTGCCGGCACCACTCCAGGGTTCGATCCGCAGTTTGCGCAGATCTTCAGCCGTGCCACCTCAAACGGCAAGTTCCTTGAGGTCAACCGCAACCTCGTTACCGTTCTTCAGCAGCGTGGACTGTGGGAGTCGACCAAGGAACTCATTCTGCGTAGCCAGGGCGACATCCAGAACATCGATGCCATCCCGGACGACGTGAAGGCAACGTACAAGACGAGCTTCCAGTTGTCGCCGTACGCGTTCCTCGAGGTTGCCGCCCGCGCCCAGAAGTGGATCGACCAGGCCATCAGCCGCAACATGTACCTCGAGACCCGTGACCTCGGCGAGATGATGGACATCTACTTCGCTGCGTGGGAACGTGGAGTCAAGACGACGTACTACCTGCACATGAAGCCGCGTCACACGGCCGAACAGTCGACGGTCAAGGTCAACAAGTCGGAGGACCTGACTGCAGCGCAGTCCGTCACGTCCGAGGCCGCGGCGTCACCATCGGCGCCGGCTGTTTCCGCTCGCCGCGGGTTTGGCGGCCTCGCACCGAAGACGGAGGCGTAGTCGTGAATCCGTTTGACGTTCTGCAAGCCGGCGCTTCGCGCGCCGTTGATGAGTACGTCGTCCCCGTGGATCCCATGGACGACCTCCAGTGCGATAGCTGCCAGTAGACCATGGGCATCTTAGGCACCGGGCTTCAGGAGGGATTGCTCCTCAAGCCGATCAAATACCAGTGGGCCATGGACCTCTACGACCAGGCGGTCGCGAACACATGGTTCCCCAACGAGATCCAGTTGGGCGAGGACATCGCCGACTTCAAGAAGATGACGGATGAGGAACGTCACGCCGTCACTTTCCTGATGAGCTACTTCAATCCGAACGAGCTACTCGTCAACAAGGCGCTCGCGTTTGGGGTCTATCCGTATGTCTCGGCGGCGGAGTGCAGCCTGTACCTCGCGAAGCAGATGTGGGAAGAAGCCAACCACTGCATGAGCTTCGAGTACGTGCTCGAGACCTTCCCCATCGACCGCAACGAGGCGTACAACGCACACGTTGACATTCCGTCGATGGCTCGCAAGGAAGAGTTCGAGATGAAGTACATCCGTCGGATGACCGAGCAGACGCTCGACATCACGACGACGGAGGGCAAGAAGGACTTCGTCAGAAACCTCGTTGCGTACAACGTCATCCTCGAGGGCGTCTGGTTCTATTCGGGCTTCATGGTCGCCCTGTCGTTCCGGCAGCGCAACCTTCTGCGCAACTTCGGCTCGCTCATGGACTGGGTGGTTCGCGATGAGTCGCTTCACCTGAAGTTCGGTATCAACCTGATTCTCACCGTGTTGGAAGAGAACCCGGACCTGCAGACCGAGGAGTTCGCGACCGAGATCAAGCAGATGATCCTGGATGCCGTGGAGATGGAAGAGGAATACAACCGCGACCTGCTCCCGGGCGGCATCCTCGGTCTCAATGCCAGCTATATCAACCAGTACGTCAAGTACCTGGCCGATCGCCGACTTGAAGAACTGGGATTTGAGGCCGAGTACAACGTCTCGAACCCGGCAAAGTGGATGGCCGCGGCCAATGACACGCTCCAGCTCGTGAACTTCTTCGAGTCGACCAACACGTCGTACGAGTCGAACGCTTCGGCTACGACCCCGAAGAAGTAGCTTGCCGATAGAGATTCGTCGCATCGAGTACGGCACGCCCGCCGCCGCTGCATTGCTCGACCAGATGGACGCCGAGATGGGCGCGCTCTACGCGGGACGTGGCACCGAACTGACCCCGGAGGTTGGTGAGCTCGTCAGTATTGCTCTTGCGGTCCACCCGGAGGACATGATTGCGGCGATCGCCGCATTCGATGGCGAGGAACTGGTGGGTCATGCCGCCCTGCGGCCCTTCGAAGATGCGTTGGAGGTCAAGCGGGTTATCGTCCGCGCGGACCACCGCGGGCAAGGAATCTCGAAGCAACTCATGCTGGAGTTGGAGGTGATCGCGCGCGAGCGAGGCGTCACATCCCTGATCCTGCAGACGGGCAATCTCCAGGCCGAGGCGATCGCCCTCTACCGGCGAATCGGCTACGTGCCGATCGAGCGCTTCGGCGCCTACGCACCGATCCCGTTCTTCCTCTGCTTCGGTAAGACCCTCACCCTCTAGGGCCTTAACCTCGGGTCGAGTAGGCGCGACGCAGTCCGCCCTTGTCGAGACCGGTGCGAGTTGCCGTATGGAGGTCTCGATGACGCCGTCTTCGACGGCTGCTCGACCCGAGGAGCATGTTTGACTTGCGACGTAATTGCGTCGATTCGTAAAGTTCTTGCGAACCGGCCATACTGGCCAGATGGCACATCCGCTGACGCAGTCGGCACTGCCAGTCGACAAGCGCAAGCCCGTACTGTCTCTGCTGAAACTCTTCCGCCCCTACCGTGGCTCGATGCTGCTCGCCACCGTGATTTTCATCGTCAAGGACAGCCCGATCTGGATCCTGCCGATCCTCACCGGCAACATCGTCGACGTCGTCGTGGAGCACAAGCCGCTGTCCCAGCTCTGGGCCAATGCCGCGTTCGCCGCCATCATCCTGCTCATGAACTACCCGCTCAACGTGCTCTACGTGAACCTCTTCAGCAACGCGATCCGACATGTGGCGGCTGACCTGCGCAACGGGATGAGCACGAGATTCCAGATACTGTCGATCGGCTTCCACTCCCGCACGAGCGCGTCGGTCATCCAGAGCAAGGTCGTCCGCGATGCGGAGAACGTGGAGCTCGCGCTCAACCAGTCGTACGGCATCGGCCTGTCGGCGGTCTGCGTGCTCGTCGGGGCGCTCGTTTCGACCGCGATTCGCATTCCCAGTTTCGTTCTCGTTTTCGTCCTGACCGTGCCAATCGCGGCGGCACTGATGTACGGCGTTCGGCGTCGCTCGAGCAGGCTCAATGAGTCACTGCGTCGTGAGATCGAGCACTTCTCTTCTCGGGTCGGCGAAATGGCCGCCCTCATGCCGATTACGCGGGCGCACGCGCTCGAGGATGTCGCGCTCCGCCGGGTATCCACCAGTGTCGAAAACGTGCGGTCGGCCGCGGTCACACTCGACAAGTTCAATGGACGATTCGGTTCGATCACCTGGATCTCATACCAGAGCCTCGGGGTCTTCTGCCTCATCGCCGCCGCGTTTGCCGCACTGACGAGGTTCCTTCCGATCACGGCGGGCGAAGTCGTTCTGCTGAGCGGATACTTCACGATCCTGACCGGAGGTGTGGTCAACCTGCTTAACCTGATGCCGGTCATGACTAAGGCGCGGGAGTCAATGCGATCCATCGCCGAGGTGCTCCAGGAGTCCGACATCGAGTTCAACTCTGGCAAGCCGCCGGTCGCGGTGGTCACTGGCGAGCTTCGCTTCGATCACCTGCAGTTTCGTTATGGCGAGGCGCGGCGACCAGCTCTCGACGATATCGACCTGACAATCAATCCCGGCGAAACGATCGCCTTCGTCGGCCCGTCCGGTTCTGGTAAGTCGACGCTGCTGAATGTCGTGCTCGGCTTCCTGAGACCGGCCGCGGGACGCCTGCTGCTTGACGGCGTCGACATGCAGACTCTCGATTTGCGCACGTTCCGTTCGCGCATCTCGGTTGTGCCGCAGGAGTCCGTGCTATTCGAGGGAACCATCCGCGAGAACGTCACCTACGGACTGCAGGATGTCTCGGACGAGGTCGTTCTCGATGCGCTGCGTGACTCGAACGCGCTCGAGATCGTGGATGCCCTGCCCGACGGCTGGGACACGGTCGTCGGCGAACGCGGCGCCCGCCTCTCCGGTGGTCAGCGCCAGCGAATTGCCATCGCGCGAGCGCTCATCCGGAATCCGCGTGTGCTCCTGCTGGACGAAGCGACCTCGGCACTCGATGGCGAGTCGGAGAAGCTGGTTCAGGATGCTGTCGAGCGACTCATGGGTGGTCGCACGACGCTGATCGTCGCGCACCGGCTGTCGACCATCCGCGCCGCGGATCGAATCGCCGTCCTGGATCGCGGGAAGCTGGTCGAGGTCGGCACCCACGAGGAATTGATCGCACACCCGGGCCGATACGCGAAGCTGTTCGCCGCGCAAACCTTCTAGCACTGCTGCAGTTTGTTGACCGCGCGGTGGTTACAGGGACCACCCCGTCAACAAGCTGCAGCGTCACGTGATGCGAAGTGCAGCGTGACGTGACGCGAAGGGGGGTTAGCGATCGCGCCGCAAATTCGTTTGGATTGCAGGTGGGAGGCGGCGTGGTTGTACTTGCGTGTCTTCCCGTAAAGTTCTGAACAACCCGACACATCTCGCACTATCGCTTGGCTCGGCAGTGACGCCGGAAGTTCCACATACCGACACCATCGCTTACCCGAGGAGAAGACGAATAGTGAGTGCACGGCCCATTCCTGCTACAGCGCGCCGAGTTGCGGCGCCCCTCGCGGTGATCGCGTCCACGGCCATCCTTCTCTCTGGATGCAGCAGCCAGGTGCAGGAGCGCGCGAACCCGACTCCACCCCATGTCGTGACCATCGAGGGTCCGATTACGGATCACGACGCCGACCTGCTGTCGGCATCCTGGGCGAGCTGGGAAAAGGCCAACAACATCACCATCCTGTACACCGGGACGCCGGACTTCGAGTCATCCATTGCGGTCGAGGCGCAGCAGAACAACGCTCCCGATCTCGCCATCTTTGCTCAGCCCGGCATCGTCGGTGACCTCGCGAAGCGGGGCTACCTCGAGCCGCTGCCGAGCAAAGTGATGTCGAACGTCACCAGCAACTTCCCCTCGAGTTGGGCTCAGTACACGACGACGAACGGCTCGGACTACGCCGCACCGCTGCTCGCGAGCGTCAACGGATGGGTGTTCTACTCGCCGGCACAGTTCGCGAAGTGGGGAGTCTCGGTACCCAAGACCTGGGACCAGCTGCTGACTCTTACCGCAGACATCCAGTCGAAGACCGGGGTCGCGCCCTGGTGCGACGGATTCAGCGAGGGCGCCGAGAGTGGCGTCGACGGCGTGAACTGGGTCGCCGATCTGGTGCTGCGCCAGGACGGACCCAAGGTGTACGACGAGTGGGTCAATCACCAGATCCCCTTCACCGACGCACGAATTGCGAAGGCCTTCGACGATGTCTCGAAGCTGCTGCTGAATTCCAGCTACGTCAACGGCGGGATCGGGGGAGTCGCGAGTATCAACACCACTACAACCCCGCGCGTGGCATCGGCTCTCGAGAGCGGCAAATGCGCCATGACCCACCAACCGTCGTCGTTCGTCAACCAGCTCACCGACTCAAACGGCACGCAGGCCTCGGTCGAACCGGGCGGTCAATACTGGGCGTTCCCGTTGCCGCCCATCACGGCGACCTCGACTCCGGTTACGGGCGGCGGATACTTCGTGTCCGCCTTCTCGACGGGTGCCGACACGGTCAAGGTGCAGCAGTACCTGTCGAGCAGCGCGTGGGCGAAGTCCCGCGTGAAGCTGGGCGGCGCGATCAGCCCAGACCTCTCGCTTCCGGCGTCGACGGATGCCACTCCGCTCGAACAGGCGTCGACCCGGCTGCTGCAGGATAAGAGCACGGTATTCCGCTTCGATGCCGCGGACCTGATGCCCGCGGTCGTCGGCTCAGGAACATTCCTGACCGGCATGGTCGACTGGATCAACGGCACCCCGACCAAGAAGGTGCTGTCGACGGTAAATCTGTCCTGGCCTAACTAGCCCACCGCGCGGACGGCGCGACCACGTCGACGGTAACCCAGCAGAACCAGCAGTGGTCCCGCGGCCAATGCGGTGAGCGCGGCAGGGGCCGCGAGTCCGCTCGAGGTACCGGTGGGGGCGAGAGTTGTGACCCACCCGGCCGTCAGCGTCTCATCCGTGGTCACCGGGTCGCTGAAGTTTGCCTTCGTGGTCAAGGTGCTGTCCGTGAACCATCCGGTGAACGCCCAGGCGCTTGCGATCGGTGCGAGCGGTTCTACGGCAAGACCGCCACTGTTCAGCACCTGTGGAGCAATGGCAGAGCCATGGCCGGCGAGGTCGAACGAGACGGTCGTCATCACGTGCGTGGTGTAGTCGAGCCAGGTCGGACTGGTATAGCCGCCCGCAGTCTGCGGCTCGCCAAAGCGCCACTGGTAGTTCATGGTCACCCCGGCCCCGCTTCCGAACGAGCCCTGGCCGGAAGAGCCACTCTGCAGGCCTCCGGGCACCGCTCCCTCGAGGATCACCGAGGTCAGAGGGTTCCCACCGAACGCGTTCCCCTCCAGAGTCGTCACCGTAGCCGGGATTGTGACGCTCGTAAGAGCGTTGCCGTAGAAGCTCCCGTAGTGGATGGTGGTGAGGCTATCGGGGAAGGTCACGGCGGTGAGCCCATCGTTCACGAACGCGAACAGTCCAATGCTCGTTACCGAGTTTCCCAGGGATACTGACGTGAGCGACGTGTCGAACGAGAACGCCTCCTCACCGATGTCGGTGACAGAGTCCGGCACGATCGCCGTGGTGAGACCCGCGGAGTCGAATGCGAACGGCGCGAGGCTGGTGACCGCGTAGGTCACGCCAGAAAGGACTACTGAGCTTGGGATGACAACGTCACTCGGTCCGGTGTAACCGAATCCCGCGACGGCAGCGCCTGCCGCGACGTTCGAGTCGTCGGCTGTGAACGTGAAGTCACCGACCGTCTCCGTGATCGGTGCGGCCGAGGCGGGCGCCGCCATCCCGAAAATCAGCCAGGCAGTAATGCCCGCGATCGCGAGAATACTCAATCGACCACGCATTGAAGCTCCCCCTGAGGCAGTTATCCGAGCGTGCGTGATCCGGTACCTGTGGCTGACCCTACGCGCTACGGGTCGAGTTTCGTGGGTAGTTCGAGGTACGAACTATCTGATAAAATGGTTCGATGACCGAACTACCCCTTCGACGGGCTCAGGGACCGGCAATACCTCACGCACCGGCATTGACGGAGGCCGTGCTGGCGGTGTCGCGACTCTCACGCATTATCGAGCGGGCATCCGATGAGCTGAGCCCCGCCGATTATCGCGTGATGTCGGCGATCGCGGGAGGCGAGGCGCGGGCATCCCGTCTGGCAGCACGACTGCTGTTGGGAAAGCCCACGATCAGTTCCACCGTCGACTCTCTCAGCAAGCGCGGGCTCGTCGTGAAGTCGGCAGTTGAAAGTGACAATCGCGCGATCGAGCTGTCGCTCTCTCATGAAGGCGCGGAGTTGTTTACCCGTATGGAGAACCGGATGTTGCGGCAGCTGGAGCTTCTTGCCGCTCGCACTCCGAATCCCGAGCAGGTCGTCGAGTCGCTCGGCTGGCTTGGCGCCGCGATCGAGGAGTCGATGGTGGCGCATGCGCGCGAAGGCGCGGCAGAGTGAGCGAACAACGGAAACAACTCGGGTGGGTTCGCCGGCTGTGGCAGTACATGCTGCGGCACCGCCGCAGCGTCATCATCTCGCTCGTCGCCGCGCTCGCGGGGAGCGCCTGCCAGGTCGTCGTCCCACTCATTGCACGGCAGATCGTCGACGGGGTCATCGTCGCGAAGACCTCGCCGCTGCTCCCGTGGCTGGTACTGCTCATCGTGCTGGCTCTTGCGACATTCGGGTTCGCCTACCTGCGCCGCTACCGTGGCGGTCGCGTCGGCCTTGAGGTCCAGAACGACCTCCGCAACGACATGCACGACCACCTTCAGGCCATGGACTTCGCCAGCCTCGATCAAATGTCGACCGGTCAACTCGTGTCCCGGGCAAACTCGGATTCCGCACTCGTGCAGGCGCTGCTCAACATGCTTCCGATCATGAGCGGCAACGTCATCCTTCTGGTGCTGTCGCTCATCGTGATGTTCTTCCTGTCGCCGCTGCTGGCCATCGTGAGCCTGGTCATGCTGCCGCTCCTGGTTCTCATCGCATATCGGATGCGCGTCCGCGTGTTCCCGGCGAGCTGGGATGCGCAGCAGAAGGAGGGTGAGGTCGCGCAGATCGTCGACGAGGACACCGCCGGCGTACGGGTCGTGAAGGCGTTCGGCCGGGAGGCGCGCGAGATCCAGCGCATCGTGGATGTGTCATCGACTCTCTACGGCTCCCAGCTGCGGTCGGTGCGCATCCAGTCCCGCTACCAGCCGGTACTCGAGGCGGTTCCGACTCTCGGCCAGGTAGCGGTACTCGCATTCGGCGGCTGGCTGACTCTCGAACACCAGCTGACGATCGGCACATTTCTCGCGTTCTCCGCGTACATCGCGGCGCTCGTCTCTCCCGCGCGGCAGCTCGCGAGCGTCCTCTCAATCAGTCAGCTTGCCCGGGTCGGAATCGAGCGAATCTTCCAGCTTTTGGACCGGGAGCCCGCCATCAAGGATGCCCCGGACGCCGTCGACCTGCCGGCACGCGGCGGTGAGATCCGGTTCGCGGGCGTCAGTTTCGGCTACGGGGAGCACGCGGTCGTGCGCGATTTTGATCTCACGATCGCGCCGGGGGAGCGGGTGGCGCTCGTCGGCCCCAGCGGGAGCGGCAAGTCGACCATTGCCGCGCTCGTGCCCCGCTTCTATGACCCGGACGCCGGCACGGTGACGGTGAACGGAGTTGATGTGCGCGGCCTCCGGCTGAAGTCGCTGCGGCGGGACATCGGGGTGGTATTTGAGGAGAGTTTCCTGTTCTCCGATTCGGTGCGCGCGAACATCGCGTACGGGCGTCCCGATGCCACAGAGGACGAGATTATTGCGGCTGCGAGAGTGGCCGCGGCGGATGATTTCATTCGCGCGCTTCCCCGTGGTTACGAGACGGTTGTTGGCGAGCGTGGACTGAGCCTCTCCGGTGGCCAGAGGCAGCGCATCGCGATCGCGCGGGCCATCCTGGCCGATCCCGGCATCCTGATCCTGGATGACGCGACCAGCGCGATCGATGCCCGCACCGAGGAGTCGATCCACGAGGCCCTGCGGGGTGCGCTCGGGACGAAAACCGTGCTGCTCGTTGCCCATCGGGAGTCGACCTTGCGGCTCGCCGATCGCATCGTCGTGCTCGACCATGGCCGAATCGCCGAGCAGGGGACGCATGATGAACTCCTGGAATCGAGTGCCACCTACCGTGCCCTGCTGACCGGGCTGGATGAGGACGTTGCCGTCGCCGTTTCCGAGGGTCGCATCGAGGTGCTCGCGACGCTGAACGGTGACGAGACCACGGCCGAGGCGTGGAGCGGAGGCGCCCAACTCGCGACCGCGGGCCCGCTTCGCTCCGCCGGTGGTGGCCTCGGCATGGGACTCGGTGGTGGTGGCGGTCGCGGAAACGGCAGGGGTCTGTCCGCGATGATGGCCCCGACGCCAGAACTGCTCGCGCGAGTCGCTGCCCTCGGGCCGATTCGGGACGTCCCGAAGGTCGACATGACTACGGAGACGGCTCAGGATCGATCGTTTAGCCTGCGGCGAGTACTGCGAGAATTCCGCCGCCCGCTTGCTGTCGGTCTTGTCCTTGTGGTGTTGGATGCGGTCGCCGGCCTCCTCGGCCCCTACCTGGTGAAGACCGGGATCGACGGTGGAGTGGAGACCGGGTCCGGAGCGATCCTGGCGCTCGCGTCCGGACTGTTCCTCGTCGTCACGCTCGCCGACATGATCGACGAGATTGCCGAGACGTTCGTCACCGGGCGACTCGCGCAACGCGTCATGCTCTCGTTGCGCATCCGGATTTTCTCCCAGCTGCAGCGCCTCTCGCTCGACTACTACGAGCGCGAGATGGGCGGTCGCATTATGACCAGGATGACGACGGATATCGACCAGTTCGAGTCGCTCATCGAGAATGGCCTTCTGTCGGCCCTGGTGGCGATCGTGACGTTCGTCGGCGTCGGGGTTGCGCTGATTCTGGTCAATTGGGAACTCGGTCTCTGGACGCTCACGGTCGTCATCCCGCTCGCCATCGCCACGTACTTCTTCCGTCGGCGCGCCGAGGTTCTCTACGACGAGGCGCGCGAGCGGATCGCGATCGTCAATGCGGACTTCCAGGAGAGCCTGTCGGGAGTGCGCGAGTCGCAGGCCTTCGTCCACGAGCCTCTGACGCGAGCACGGTTCCACGGGCTGGGCGCCCGCTACCTGGAATCTCGCCTCGGCGCGCAGCGCCTGGTGGCGACGTACTTTCCGTTCGTCCAGTTTCTCTCCGGCATCGCGGACGCCATCGTTCTGGGAGTGGGTGCGCTGCTGATCGCCAGTGACCAGCTGACGGCGGGGGCGCTCATCGCGTTCATCCTGTACATCGACATGTTCTTTTCGCCCATCCAACAGCTGTCGCAGGTGTTCGACTCGTGGCAGCAGACACACGTTTCAGTCGACCGGATCGCCGAACTCATGAAACTCGAGACGCTCACCCCCGAGGCTGCGGATCCGATCGATCCGGGCACGCTCTCTGGGGAGCTGTCTCTCACGGGAGTCCGGTTCAGCTATCCGGCCGCTCCGGTAAAGCCGTCGTCGTCGGGTCGCCGCCTGGGCCCCGCCGATCGACGCCTGCTCGAGACCCCGGACGCCGCGACGCGCAAGCCGCCCGAAGCGCTGCGCGGGGTCGACCTGACGATCGCGGCGGGGGAGACGGTTGCGCTCGTCGGGGAGACCGGCGCGGGCAAGTCAACCGTGATGAAGCTCGTTGCGCGGTTCTACGACGCCGACGAGGGCTCGGTTTCCGTGGATGGCCGGGATGTTCGCGGACTCGACTTGCGGGCCTTCCGTACCCAGCTCGGCTATGTGCCGCAGGAGGCGTTCCTGTTCACTGGCTCCGTACGCGACAACATCGCCTATGGTCGGCCGGAAGCGACCGACGCCGAGGTCGAGGCGGCCGCCCGTGCCGTGGGCGCGCATGAGTTCGTCGTCGAGCTCGAAGGTGGTTACCTGCACGAGCTCAGCGAGCGAGGACGCTCACTCTCCGCCGGGCATCGTCAGCTGCTGGCACTGGCGCGGGCCGAGCTCGTGAATCCTGCCATCCTGCTCCTGGATGAGGCGACCTCGAACCTCGATCTCGTGACCGAGTCCCGTGTCGCTGCGGCCATGCAGAGGGTCTCCCGCGGACGCACCACCCTCGTTATCGCCCACCGCCTACAGACGGCGCGCACGGCCGATCGCATTGCCGTGTTGCACGCGGGTCAGCTCGTCGAGGTCGGGAGTCACGAGGAGCTGTTGGCGCTCGACGGCCGCTACGCCTCGATGTGGACGGCCTACGCGGCGGTGGCCGACTAGCTCCCCAACACCCGGGGAGTTTTGGCTAGGAGCCGTCGGGGTATCCGCCGCGGTGGGACACCATCGGAAATGCCGGAAGCGATGAGTCCGGGTCGGCCAGGACTGCTCGGGTCTGGGCGAGGTAGGGCGACCGGGCGCGCCAGCCATCCGGTCGTGGCTCCAGACCTGCGGCCAGCGCCCGACCCGAGATTGGCGCGAGCAGCGGGACCAGCGAGGTGGATGCGCCCCAGCGGTCATCCAGCTCGTCTCGCCGGGCAAGCGCGCGCTTCGCGGCGGTATATCCGCGCGCGGTGAGTTCGAGTGACTTAGGTGTTCCGGACTGCGCCGCGAGCTCGCCGCGCACGAGGTGACCGGCGGCGATCGCGATCGCCTCCTTCGAGACTCCCGCGCGCAGCGGCAGGTCGCGAATAGCGGATGGTCGGTCGACGCTGAGAACCCGCATCAGGTTCTGCGTCATCGAGAGCGATAGCGGAGAGTCCAGGTCGAACTCCTGAGCCATCGCGAGAATGGTCCTGGCAAGGAGCGTCGACAGGCCGGTCGGAGCGGTCGAAGGGGCAACGGGCCGGATGCGTGTCGCGTGCCCCCAGGCAAGGATCGGAAATCCGACCGGTAGCTGCGAGCCCACCTGCAGCCGGGTCAGCTCTTGTCGCAGACCATCGATAACGCCGTCGCCGAAACGCTCGCGCCAGCGGGCTTCCACGAGTTCCTCGATCGGCCCCCACGTCTCGCGGGCGAGCACACCCCACTCGGTCGGCACCACGACTCGATCGCGCGGATCCCCGGCGCCGGGAAGAAAGCGCACGTAGCGCCAGCGCTGCAGCTCGCCGAGGCGACTCTTTATCGCCGCCTTGTCGTCGCCTGCACCCCGGGCGAGCTCGGCGACGGTGCATCCGTTCTCGGGAATTCGGCGAAGGTAATTGGCCCAGAAGGTCAGCGACGTGAGCCACGGACCCGTCTTGGACGGGTCTCCTCGATCGGCGGCAGTGCGATGCGGCATCCGCGACTCGAATTCGTTGTCGGCCTCGATCGTGAAGGCCACGAATGCGTGCGAGAGCGCGGTGACGAGCGACCGCTCAGTCACGACGGATTACATCCGTTCGATGAGCGTCGCGTTGGCCATGCCCCCGCCCTCGCACATGGTCTGCAGTCCGACCCGGCCGCCGGTCTGCTCGAGGGTGTTCACCATGGCTCCGAGCAGCCGGGTTCCGCTGGAACCGAGCGCGTGGCCGAGAGCAATGGCGCCCCCGCGCGGATTGACGCGCTCGGGATCCGCACCGAGATCGTGTTGCCAGGCGAGCACCACCGGAGCGAACGCTTCGTTGACCTCGAACGTGTCGATGTCGTCGATCGACAGCCCGGACCTGGACAGGATGCGCCGGGTCGCCGGGATCACGCCCGTCAGCATTTCGATCGGATCGGATCCGACGACGGCAAAGTCGGTGAATCGCGCACGCGGGGTGAGGCCCAGCTCCGACGCCTTCTGCTCGCTCATGATGAGAACCGCGGATGCGCCATCCGTCAGCGGGGACGAATTGCCCGGCGTGATCCGCCAGTCGATTTCCGGGAACCGCTTGCCGAGCTCCTCGTCGTAGAACGCGGGCTTCAGGACGGCAAGTCCTTCGACCGTGGTCGACGGGCGAAGCGTCTCATCGGTCGAGAAGTCGCCGATGGGCAGAATCTCACGGGAGAAGTCCGAGGCCGCGGCTAGTCGGTGCGAGCGCGCCGCATACTCGTCAAGGGATTCCCTGGACAGGTTCCAGCGCGCGGAGATGAGTTCGGCCGAAATACCCTGGCCGACGAGACCGTCGGGAAAACGGTCGTGTACGAACGTGCCCCACGGGTCCTGACCGAGGGTTGCGTAGTTGATCGGGTACTTGCTCATCTGCTCGACACCGCAGGCGATGACGATGTCGTAGCTGCCCGCGATGATCCCCTGGGCGGCGAAGGTGGCCGCCTGCTGGCTCGAACCGCATTGGCGATCGATGGTGGTGCCGGGAACAGTCACCGGGAATCCGGCGGCGAGCGCCGCATTGCGTGCGATGTTGACGGACTGCTCGCCGACCTGCGCGAGGCAGCCGGCGATCACGTCGTCAATCAGCGCCGGATCGAGGTCGTTACGGGCGACGAGTTCCTTCAGGACGGTCGCAAGCAGGTCGACCGGGTGGAAGTGCGCGA
>Ga0193728_1000492_pt1 | contig 19126 bp, 13 predicted proteins | sample U1c1metaG_FD_143037 | JGI IMG/M metagenome (GOLD analysis project Ga0193728, IMG submission 143037) | Soil microbial communities from a riparian zone of the East river system, Colorado, United States - U1c1 | ecosystem: Environmental > Terrestrial > Soil > Riparian zone | place: USA: East River...
CTTGAGTGAACGGTAGCGACGGATAAGCGCGTTGGTGGAGGAGTCGTGGGCCAGCACGGGCTCCTGGCTGCTCTCCAGCTCCGGGATGATCGCCTGGGCCATGATCTTCCCGAGTTCTACCCCCCACTGGTCGAATGAGTCGATGCCCCAGATGGCGCCCTGGGTGAACACGCTGTGCTCGTAGAGCGCGATCAGCGAGCCGAGCAGCCGCGGCGTGAGGATCTGCGCCAGCAGCACGTTGGTCGGCCGGTTGCCCTCCATGACCTTGTGCGGCACGACCCGCTCGGGGGTGCCCTCGGCCCGGACTTCCGCCTCGGTCTTCCCGAACGCCAGCGCCTGGGCCTGCGCGAACACGTTCGACGACAGGATGTCGTGGTGATCGCGCAGCGGGTTCAGCGACTGCGCGAACCCGATGAGGTCGACCGGGATGAGCTTGGTGCCCTGGTGCAGCAGCTGGTAGAAGCTGTGCTGCCCGTTGGTGCCCGGCTCGCCCCAGTACACCGCGCCGGTCTGGTAGTCGACTTCCGCGCCCTCGAGCGTGACGTGCTTGCCGTTCGACTCCATGGTCAGCTGCTGGAGGTAGGCCGGGAAGCGCTTGAGGTACTGCTCGTAGGGCATGACGCCGGTGCTCTGCGCGTCGAAGAAATCGCCGTACCACACGGCCAGCAGCCCCATGAGGACCGGCAGGTTGGCCTCCAGCGGCGCGGTCCGGAAGTGCTCGTCCATCGCGTGCAAGCCCGCCAGCAGCTCCGCGAAGTGGTCGGGGCCGATGGCGATCATGGTCGACAGCCCGATGGCTGAGTCCATCGAGTAGCGCCCGCCGACCCAGTCCCAGAACCCGAACATGTTGTCGGTGTCGATGCCGAACGCCGCGACCCGCTCGGCGTTCGTCGACACCGCGACGAAGTGCCGGGCTACCGCCGCCTCGTCGCCCAGCTCCGCGACGACCCAGTCCCGGGCCGAGGTGGCGTTGGTCAGCGTCTCCAGCGTGCCGAAGGTCTTGGACGAGATGATGAACAGCGTCTCGTCCGCGGCCAGGTCCCGGGTCGCCTCGACGAAGTCGGTGGAGTCGACATTGGAGACAAACCGGAACGTCAGGTCGCGCCGCGAATAGTGCCGCAGCGCCTCATACGCCATCACCGGCCCCAGGTCGGACCCGCCGATCCCGACATTGACGACATTGCGGATCGGCTTCCCGGTAAAACCCTTCCATTCGCCGGAACGGAGCCGTTCCGCGAACGCCCGCATCCGGTCGAGAACCTCGTGCACCTGGGCCACGACGTCCTCGCCGTCGACGACCAGGGACGCGTCGCGGGGCATCCGCAGGGCAACGTGCAGGACGGCCCGGCCCTCGGAGACGTTGATGTGCTCGCCCGCGAACATCGCGTCCCGCCGCTCCGGCATCCCCGTCTCGCGGGCCAGCTCGATGAGCAGGGCCATCGTCTCGTCGGTGACCCGGTTCTTGGAGTAGTCCAGGTAGATGCCCTCGGCGCTGGCGGTCAGCCGCTCGCCGCGGCCGGGATCGGCGGCGAACAGCTCGCGCAGGTGCCGGGTTGCGATCTGCGCGTGATGACGCTCAAGCTCCTGCCACGCCTTGCGCTGCCGGAGGGAGGTCCCGGGCATATCGGCTCCTTCATTGATGTCGTAGCGAGCAGTGCTATCTAACACCGGGTCATCAAACACCGGATGACGGGAGGCGGCCGGGCTGGACACGATCTCTACGATGGAATGTATGACTACACCCGGAGCCGCGCCCCGGACGGCCATCGTGACCGTGGACGACGACCCAGGCGTCTCCCGGGCGGTAGCCCGAGACCTCCGACACCGTTATGGCCAGGAACACCGCATCGTCCGGGCCGAGTCAGGCGAGGCCGCCCTGGAGGCGCTGCGGGAGATGAAGCTGCGCGGCGAGCAGGTGGCCGTGCTGCTGGCTGACTACCGGATGCCCCAGATGAACGGCATCGAGTTCCTGGAGCAGGCCATGGACCTGTTCCCGGGTGCCCGCCGGGCGCTGCTCACGGCCTACGCCGACACCAACGCCGCGATCGACGCGATCAACGTGGTCGACGTCGACAACTACCTGCTCAAGCCGTGGGACCCGCCGGAGGAGAAGCTCTACCCGGCCATCGACGCGCTGCTCGACGCGTGGCGCGCGTCCGACTTCCGCCCGGTGCCCGAGACGAAGGTCATCGGCCACCGCTGGTCGGCGCGGTCCTCGGAGGTGCGCGAGTTCCTGGCCCGCAACCAGGTGCCCTACCGCTGGTACACCACCGACGAGCCGGACGGCCAGCGGCTGGCCAGGGCGGCCTGCGCCAAGGTCGGCCGTCCCGTGCCGGACGTGACGGAGGACACCGAGCTGGCCCTGCCGATGGTGATCACCCCGGACGGCGAGGTCCTGGTCGAGCCGACCGATTCCGAGCTGGCGGTCAAGGTGGGCCTGGCCACGGTGCCCGCGGCCGGCTTCTACGACCTGGTGGTTATCGGCGGCGGCCCGGCGGGCCTCGGCGCGGCGCTCTACGGCGCCTCCGAGGGACTGCGGACCGTGCTGGTCGAGCGGCTGGCCACCGGCGGCCAGGCCGGCCAGAGCTCCCGGATCGAGAACTACCTGGGCTTTCCCGATGGCGTGTCGGGCTCCCAGCTCACCGGGCGGGCCCGGCTCCAGGCGGCCAAGTTCGGGGCGGAAGTACTTACCGCCTGCGAAGTCGTCGGGCTGGAGGTCAGCGGGTCGGCCCGGACGGTGCACTTCGCCGACGGGACCGCCGTCGGCGGCCACACGGTCATCCTGGCCACCGGCGTCAACTACCGGCAGCTGCCGGCGCCGGGCATCACCGACCTGACCGGCCGCGGCGTGTACTACGGGTCGGCGCTCACCGAGGCCAGCGCCTGCGCGGGCAGCGACGTCTACATCGTGGGCGGGGCCAACTCGGCCGGCCAGGCCGCGGTGTACCTGGCCAAGCACGCCCGGTCGGTGTCGATCCTGGTCCGCGGGACGTCGCTGGAGCGGTCCATGTCGTACTACCTCATCCAGCAGATTGCGGACATCAAGAACATCACCGTCCGGACCTGCACCGAGGTGACCGCTGCCCGCGGCGACGGTCACCTGGAGGGCCTGACCCTGCGCGACAACTCGACGGGCGCCACCGAGGACGTCGCGGCGCAGTACCTGTTCGTCTTCATCGGCGCGGCCCCGCTGACCAGCTGGCTGGACGGCGTCCTGACCCGCGACGCCCGCGGGTTCATCCCGTCCGGGCCCGATCTCGCGGCCGGCGGGAAGCGGCCCGACGGCTGGCCGCTGGACCGGGCGCCGTACCACCTGGAGACCAGCGTCCCCGGCGTCTTCGTGGCCGGCGACGTCCGCTCGGAGTCGGCCAAGCGGGTCGCGTCGGCCGTCGGCGAGGGGGCCATGGCTGTCATGCTCGTGCACCGCTACCTGGAGAAGCTTTGACTGAGCCACACGCCGCCACGCGTCCCGAAACCATCTGCACTGTCGATGAGCTGCGCGGGCTCTTCCTGTTCGAGAAGCTGACCGACGAGCAGCTGGAATGGCTGTGCCGCGAGGGGCGCGTAATCTCGGTCGAACCCGGCCTGGTCTACGCCGAGGGCGAGCCCGCCACCTGCTTCTACGTGCTGCTGTCGGGCGAGGTCGCGCTGCTGCGCCGGGTCGGCGCCGACGACATCGAGACGGTGCGGACCAGCAACCCGGGCGTGTACGCTGGCGCGTTCTTCGCCTACCTCGGCGACCGGCTGCCGCAGCTCTACAACAACTCGATGCGGGCCGCCGTCCCGGCCCGTTTCTTCGTGCTCGACGCGGACAAGTTCGCCCATCTCATGACCACCTGGTTCCCGATGGCCGCGCACCTGCTCGAGGGCCTGCTGTTCGGGACCAAGAGCGCCCAGGAGGCGGTCGGCCAGCGCGAGCGGCTGCTCGCGCTCGGGTCGCTGACGGCCGGCCTGGCCCATGAGCTCAACAACCCGGCCGCGGCCGCCGTCCGGGCCACGGCCGCGCTGCGCAGCCGGGTGGCCGGGATGCGCGGCAAGCTCGGCATGATCGCCTCCAAGAAATTCGAGCCGGAGGTGCTGGCCGCGCTGATCCGGCTGCAGGACGAGGCGGCGGAACGGGTCTCCAAGGCGGTCGCGCTCGGTCCCATGGAGACCTCCGACGCCGAGGACGCGGTGGCCGACTGGCTGGACGCCCGCGGCATCGCGGGCAGCTGGGACCTTGCGCCGGTGTTCGTCCAGGGCGGCCTGGACTCGGCCTGGCTCGACCTGGTCGCGGCGGCCGTGCCGGAGAGCGCGCTGGACGGCGCGGTGCGGTGGCTCGGCTACACGATCGAGTCCGAGCTGCTGATGAACGAGATCGGCGACTCCACCGAGCGGATCTCGGCCCTGGTCGGCGCGGCCAAGCAGTACTCGCAGCTGGACCGCTCGCCCTACCAGGTCGTGGACGTGCACGAGCTGCTGGACAGCACGGTGATGATGCTGGGCGCGAAGATCGGGCCGGACATCACCGTGGTCAAGAACTACGACCGCGGGCTGCCGGAGATCCCGTGCTACCCGGGCGAGCTCAACCAGGTCTGGACCAACCTGATCGACAATGCCGTTTCCGCGATGGACGGCGCGGGCACTCTCACCGTCACGACCTCGCGCGACCGGGAGTTCCTGGTCGTCGAGATCGGGGACACCGGGCCGGGCGTGCCGGCCGAGATCCGCGACCGGATCTTCGAGCCGTTCTTCACGACCAAGCCGGTGGGCGAGGGCACGGGCCTGGGCCTGGACATCAGCTGGCGGATCGTCGTGAACTCTCACCACGGGGACCTGAAGGTCGAGTCAGTGCCGGGCGACACGCGGTTCCGCGTCCGGCTGCCGCTCACCGCGCCCGCGCGTGACGCCGAAGCTCATACCGACCAGGAAGGCTCTACCGACTAGAAAGGACGCGGCGAATGATGCCCGAGGAAGGAATCGACCCGGCCGTGCCGCCCAGCGGGACGGGCTGCATGGAATGCGAGGCCGCCGGCGGCTGGTGGCTGCACCTGCGGCGGTGCGCCCTGTGCGGGCACATCGGCTGCTGCGACAACTCGCCCGCCCAGCACGCCACCGCGCACTTCAAGGAGACCCAGCACCCGGTCATTACCAGCTTCGAGCCCGGCGAGTCGTGGTTCTACAGCTACCCCGACGACGGGTTCTACGAGTCCGGCCCGGCCCTGGCCTCGCCGGACTCCCACCCGGCGGGCCAGCCCGTGCCCGGCCCGAAGGGGCGGGTCCCGCGGGACTGGCAGGCCCACCTGCACTAGTCATGCGCTACGGGCCCTTGGAGAAGGACTTGAGCTCTTCGACGGTGGTCGGGACGGAGCCGGCCGCGCCGGTGTGGCCCAGGGCGAACTTGACCGGGCCGACGCCGTTGGCCACCCAGGTCTGCAGGGTGAACCTCACCGCCAGTCCCCCGACATTCTGGGCGAAGGCCTCGTTAATGACCCGGGCCCGGTAGGTCCCCGCGGGGACGGTCACGGTCTGGGTGCCGGCGCCGCTGACGGTCACGTGCGCCGTCTCGTGGATGACCTTCCCGCCGACTGTCACGGTGTAGGCAAGCGGTGAGGTCACCGCCTGCCCGCTGGCGAGCTGGGACGGCGACGGCCAGGTGACGCTGCCGAGGGTGAGCTGCACCGTCTTGTTGCCGAACTTGGTCATCGGCACGGTGATGGACCCGTCTGAGTGGAAGACGTACCTGACGGTGACCGGGGCCGCCGTCCCGGCGGTCACGGACATCGTGACCTGCCGGCCGCCGGCGACCGGGTCGACCGCGGTCATCTTGTCGGTGATGTCGCTGCCGGGCTTCCCGGCCGCTGTCGTGCCGTATACCCAGGTGTTGTCGACCCCGATGGGGAAGAACGTGGTCGTCTGGGCGCCGGCGGAACCGGTCCCGCCGGCCGCCGGGCTGCTGCTCCCGGTGGCGGGACTGCTGCTGCCGGCCGTGGGGCTCGGCGTGCTCGCCCCGGTCATCGAGACCTTGCAGCCGGCCAGCGCCAGCCCGGCCGTGACCAGCACCGCCGCCGCGCCCGCTGCCCGCCGTGCTGGGGTGTCGTATCGAGTCATGTCCTGTCCTTGCCGGTGAAGGGAGCTAGCCGTAGCCCGCCATGTTCCCCGGACCGGACGGGTCATGCTGACAAGCGCCTAGCCGGGCGGCGTGACGCCGAACACGATGGTGTAATTGCAGGTGCCCCGGCACGTGTAGACGCTGGTGGCGTCGTCGTCGACGTAGGAGTAGGCGTACGGCTCGGCCTTCTTGAAGATCGCGGCATAGTCCACCGGCCACTTCGCCGGGTCGCATTGCGACCGCGGGGCCCACTGGCCGCGGCAGCAGTACTGGTCGCCGCCGAGCTTGGCGCAGGGCGACTCGCACGCGACGACCTTCCCGGCCGCGGTGATCTGCAGGGCGGCCGGGCAGGGGACCGGCGTGGTGCAGCCCGCCGCGACGCAGCCGTCCGGGCTGACCTTGTTCGGCGCGTCGCCGGAGGTGGGATAGGCGTACATCGGCACGTTGTCGCCGTCGACCATGCTGATGTCGTAGAAGTCGAGGTTGTCCCAGGCGTCCAGGTTGTACTCGGCGAGCGTGGCCGGAATGGTGCCCCAGCCGGTGCACTGGAACTTGCCGTCGCAGTCCCCGGTCTGGCAGTGCCCGGTGTTGCCGTGGAATACGCAGCCGGTCCGGCCCCAGATCCGGCCGTTGTACTTGTTGGGCACCGTGATGGTCACGCGCTGACCGGGCGGCAGCGCCCAGCCGGTCGCCGGCAGCGGGTGCGTGGTGTCCGGCGAGGCGGCCACCCAGATTTCCTGGCTGAGATGGTTCGTGAACGTCACCCGGCGGGCGCCGGAGGCGAGCACGGGCTGCGCCGGCGGGACGGGCCCGGCAGGCGGGGCTGATCTGCCCGCCGGGGGAGCCGCGGGGCGGGCCGGAGCCGAGCGGGCCGGGGCCGGCGGGCTGGTGGTCCCCATCGCAGTCGGGGTGGCGATGCGCCGGCTGGGCGAGGCCGGGCCCCCCGCCGGCCCCGCCGTGGCCGTGGCCGTGGCCGCGCCGGCCTCGGTGCCTGTGCCGGCGCCGGAGTCGGCCGGTGCGCCTGGGGTGCAGGCGGCCAGCGCGGCTGCCGTCAGCGTCGCCACAATCGCCGTCGCCGCCGCCGGCCAGCGGTGAGTCCTCGTTTTGTGCACGGTCCGGTCCTCCCGGTGCGTCGTCGGCCGTTCTTCAGGTGGCCAGCCGTCACCGGTTCGGATCGCCCACCCAAGTCGGCGTACGAAACGAACCGCTAACCGCCTGCCTTCCTCGGAGACGCCGGAGAGACCCGCCGCTAACACTTTCTCCGGGGCACTCTGCTTCTCCGGGGCACTCTGCCCGGAATTTCTGTTATCGGGACCCGGCCGCTGCCGTCTCCGCTATGCAAGAGGGGCGGACCCGAACGCTAGGTGAGGTGCGATGCGAGCGATCCGAGACGGCGATCCCGACGCTGGGCTGGTCATCGCCGCGCAGCGGGGCGACCGGGCCGCCCTGGACGCGCTGCTGGCCCAGTACCTGCCCCTGCTTTACAACATCGTCGGCCGGGCGCTGAACGGGCACGCGGACGTGGACGACGTCGTGCAGGAGACGATGCTGCGCGCCGTGCGGTCGATCGGGGACGTGCGCGACCCGGCCGCGTTCCGCTCGTGGCTGGTGGCCGTCGCCGTCCGGAAGATCCGTGACCACGTCAGCGGCCGGCCGCTGCAGCTGGCCGGCGACGGGGCACCCGACGTGGCCGACCCCGGTGCCGACTTCGTGGACCTGACCATCATGCGGCTCGGCCTGTCGGGCCAGCGCCGGGAGACGGCCGAGGCCACCCGCTGGCTGGACGGCGAGGACCGGGAGCTGCTGGCCCTGTGGTGGCAGGAGGCGGCCGGCGCGCTGGACCGCGGCGCAGTCGCCGCCGGCCTGGGCGTGACGCCCGCCCACACGGCGGTGCGGATCAGCCGGATGAAGGAACGCCTCACCACGGCCCGGCTGGTCGTCCGCGCGCTGCACGCCCAGCCGCGGTGCGACGACCTGGCCGAGGTCGCCGCGGCGTGGGACTACGCGCCCAGCCCGCTGTGGCGCAAGCGGATCGCCCGGCACGCCCGCGACTGCCCGCGCTGCCAGGCGCACCTGGCCGACCTGGTCCCGGCCGAGCAGCTGCTCAACGGGCTGCCGCTGCTGCCAGGCCCGCTGCTGGCCCTCCCCGCGGCCGTCCGCGCGCTGTTGCACGGCCCGGCCGCCGCTTCCGGCCCGGCCGCCGTTTCCGGCCCTGGCGCCGTTTCCGGCCCTGGCGCCGTTTCCGGCCCTGGCGCCGTTTCCGGCCCTGGCGCCGTTTCCGGCCCTGGCGCCGTTTCCGGCCCTGGCGCCGCGACCCGCCTGGGTCCGTCCGGCCGTCCGCCCGGACCGCGGCACTCCACGCCGGCCCGGCCGTCGGCCCGCCCGCACGGCTCGGCGCTGCATCGCCTGCAAGCGCTGCCCAAGGCGGCCGCGACGCTCCAGCCGAAGATCGTCGTCGCCGCCATCGCCGCCACCGCGGTGGTAGCCGGCGGCGCCGTGGCGGTTGCGCACGCGCAGTCGGCCCGGCCCACCCCGGTCGTGCCGGTCGCCGCGCCCGCCCGGCCCGCCACCACCGCGCCCGCCCCGCCGCCGCGGCCGGTCCCCAGCAAGACACCGAAGCCGCCCGCGCCGACGCCCCCGCCGAGTCACCCGGCCGCCCCGCCGCCCGCCGCGCCGCCGGCAGCGGGCCTGCTCAAGGGCGTCGGCGCCTGGAACTTCACCGGAGCCACGGCCGCCCTGGCCCAGTCGCACGCCTCCTGGTACTTCACGTGGTCCACCAGCCCGAACGGGATCGCCAGCCCGCCCGGAGTCGCGTTCGTGCCGGACATCTGGAGCCAGTCCAGCGTCACCCCGGCCGCGCTGGCCCAGGCCCGGCAAGCGGGCCGCTACCTGCTGACCTTCAACGAGCCGGACAGCAGCGCGCAGGCCAGCATGACCGTCGCCCAGGCGCTGGCCGACTGGCCGCAGCTGGAGCAGACCGGCATGCTGCTGGGCAGCCCGGCCGTCCAGGACGACGCGGCCACCCCCGGCAGCTGGCTGGACCAGTTCATGTCCGGCGCGAAGGCCCGCGGCTACCGGGTCGACTTCATCGTCGTGCACTGGTACGCCCAGGGCTTCGACCCGGCCGCCTCGGTCAGCGAGCTCAAGGCCTACCTTGAGGCCATCTACCAGCGCTACCACCTGCCGATCTGGCTGACCGAGTTCGGCATGGTCAGGTTCGCCTCGCCCACCGCCTACCCGACCGACGCGCAGCAGTCCGCCTTCCTGACCGGCGCGGCCTCGATGATGGCCGGCCTGGGCTACGTCCAGCGCTACGCCTGGTTCGCGCTCCCGGTCAGCACCGGGCCTAGCGGCGACGGGAACCTGGGGCTGTTCAGCGGCGGGCCCGCCGTCACGGCGGAAGGGCGGGCCTTCGAGGCTGCGGCCGGGCGGTAGCAACCGCGCCGCGCCGCCGGTCCGCCTCCGTCCGGCGCTCGGAGTCCCGTAGCCGGGCGTTTACCGCTTTTCAGCGCCCGCGAGGGTGAATGATGATGTCCGGTACGTGAGTGAGCCGTCCCGCCGGCCCGCAGTCCGCGGGCCGGCCCGCGGTCCCCCGGAGGTGGGCAGGTGTCGGCGATTGCGCTGGACCAGGTCACCAAGGTCTATGACGGCGGCGTCCGGGCCGTCGACCGCGTCAGCCTGGAAGTCACCGACGGTGAGCTGCTCGTCCTGCTGGGCCCGTCGGGCTGCGGGAAGACCACGCTGCTGCGGCTGATCGCCGGGCTGGAGGACATCACCTCGGGCGAGCTGTCGCTGAACGGGCAGCGCGCCACCAGCGTCGAGCCCGGCGACCGCACCGTGGCCATGGTCTTCCAGCACAGCGCGCTGTACCCGCATCTCACGGTCCGGGAGAACCTCGCCTTCCCGCTGCTGACCGCGGGCGGCACCGACCGGAAGGCCGTCGACGCCCGGGTCAGCGAGATCGCCTACGGGATGGGCCTGGACGAGCAGCTCGACCGCAAGCCGGCCACGCTGTCGGGCGGCGAGCGGCAGCGCGTCGCGATGGGCCGCGCGCTCATCCTCCGCGACCCGACCGTCCTGCTCATGGACGAGCCGCTGGCCAGCCTGGACGTCGCCACCCGCAACGGGCTGCGGGCCGAGATCCGGGCGCTGATCCGGGCGATGCGGCTGACCACGATCTACGTCACCCACGACCAGGCCGAGGCCCTGTCCCTGGCTGACCGGATCGTGGTGCTGCGCGACGGGGCGGTCGAGGACGTCGGCAGCCCGGTCCGCATCTACGAGGAGCCGGCCACTGCCTTCGTGGCCGCGTTCCTCGGCTCGCCGCAGATCAACCTCGCCTGGGCCACGATTTCCGTGCATAACGAGGACCGGATCGTCATCGACTTCGCCGAACAGCGGATCGAGCTCCCGTGGACGGACCCAAGGTGCCCGGCGCTCCTGCCCTACGATGGCGAGCCGGTCATCGTCGGCATCCGCCCCGAGGCCCTGACGCCGCAGCGCGCCGAGGCCGCCGCCCCGGCCCAGAACGGCCAATCCCCGGCCGCCCCGGACCAGAACGGCCAATCCCCGGCCGCCCCGGAGCAGAACGGCCGGTCCCCGGCCGCCCAGGGCCAGAAGGGCCGCGGCCGGGCCGGCCGGAACCCGGAGCCCGCCCCGTATGCGTCGTCCCTGCGGGGCCGGGTCAGCGCGCTGGAGTACTACGGCCACGAGTGGCTGGCCCGCCTGGACGTCGGCCTGCGGCCCGTCGACCTCGCCGCGCTGCCGGCCCGGCCCGGCCCGCCCGAGCCGGAGTCCGGCGGCAAGCGCGGGGGCGGCCACTGCGGCGCCAGCCTGCTGATCCGCTTCGACGCACCGCGCGGCTGGGCCGCCGGGCAGGACGTCAGCGTGGCCGTGGACATGCCGCGGGTCCTGCTGTTCGACGCCGCCGGCCGCCGGATCGGGCCGCCCGCACCGCCCATAACGCCCGCCAAGCCGGGTCAGCAAGCCGCGCCCGCGGGGATGCCCGCGCCCGCCGGGGCGCCCGCGCCCGCCGGGGCGCCCGCGCCCGCCGGGGCGCCCGCGCCCGCCGGGATGCCCGCGCCCGACCCTGCCGCCTCGACTGACCTCGGCCAGCCGGGCCGGCGCTCCGGACGCGCTGCCGCCCGCGGCGGGAGCAGCGAGTCCGAGACCTGAGGGCTGGTCGGTCCCGCCGCCGGCCCCGCGGGCCGGCGGATCCTCGCGGTGATCAGGCCCGCGGCAAGATGGCCGGGTTGAGCGTCCCGGCCGGGTCGAAGGCCTGCCGGATCCGGGCGAACAGATCTCGCTCCGCGGCGGAACGCACTAGTCCCAGCCACCGTCCCTTGAGCACGCCGATGCCGTGCTCGGCGGAGATCGAGCCACCCAGCTCCGCGACCAGCCCGAAGACGGCGTCCTCGTGGCGGCCGTCGGCCGGGCCGTCCGGGACCACGTTGACATGCAGGTTGCCGTCCGCGACGTGGCCGTAGCCGAGCACCGTCGCACCGGGGTCGACCGCCGCGACGGCGGCTGCCACCGTGGTGGCCAGCCGCACCCACTGGCCGGCCGGCACGGAAACGTCCAGCTTGATCGGGGTGCCGATGAAGCCGGCCGCCTCCGGGAGGCGTTCCCGGTAGGCCCACAGCCGCTCCCGGTCGGCGGCCGCCTGCGCCACCGCGGCCAGCCGGTCCCCGATGAGGTCGCCGAGATCGTCGAGCGCGCCCGGCCCGGCCGCCTCCAGCAGCAGGTAGGCCGGCGCCGGCCCGGGCAGTGCCGCGGCCGGCCAGGGGGCCCGCAGGCCCGCGTGCTTGATCAGGAGGTCAAGGCCCGCCTGGATGAGGAACTCAGCCGACAGCAGGCCGGGCACGGCGGTGAGCGCGCGGACCGCCAGGTCGTGCACGGCCGGGGGCCCGTCGAGCGCGACGAGGGCCGTTACCGAGTCGCGCGGTCGCGGCACGAGCTGCAGCCGCGCCCGGGTGACCACCGCCAGGGTGCCCTCGGATCCGGCCAGCAGGCTCGGGTAGTCGTAGCCGGTGTTGTCCTTGACCAGGCCCGCCAGGTGCGAGACCACCGTGCCGTCGGACAGGACCGCCTCGACGCCGCGCAGCTGGGACCGCATCGGCCCGTAGCGCAGCACCCGCAGCCCGCCGGCGTTCGTGGCGATGGCGCCGCCGACGGTCGCGCTGTCCCGGCTGGCGATGCGGATGCCCAGGTCCAGCTCCGGATGGGCGGCCCCGACCTGGGCCAGCGTGACGCCCGCGCCCGCGGTGACCTGCCGCGAGCTGAGGTCAACGGCCCCGAGGCCGGTCAGCCGGGCCAGGCTCAGCACCACCTCGCCGTGCAGCGGCACCCCGCCCCCGACCAGCCCGGTGTTACCGCCCTGCGGCACGACCGCCAGCCCGGCCTCCGTGCACCAGGCCAGCACCGCGGCGACCGCCGCGGTGTCCGCCGGCCGGACCACGGCCGGCGTCGCCCCCCGGAACCGCCCCGTCCAGTCGACCGCATAACCGGCCGTGGCATCCCCGGTCAGCACATGCTGCGCCCCGACGATGTCCGCCAGCTCCCGCAGCGCCGTCGGCGCGAGTGCCTCTGGCCCAGCGGACGGCACAGGAGCCGGCGAGTCAGTTTCCATGTCGGGGATGCCTCCTTGCACCTCGGCCCACCGCCATTGTCGGCTGCTCCCGAAAGGACCGGCCCCGCGGCCCCGCCGGCCGGCCGATCCGGCGGAATGCGGCTCTCCACCATGATCGTGGGAGGATCACTCACCGTCGGCGGTGAGCAATCCTCCCACGATCATGTCCGGGGCCTCGCGGATGCGTCTCGCAGGGTTCTCAGCCGGGCTCATGCGCCGCAGAGGCCCGTGCTGCCCCGCGGGCACCACGGGGGCCGTCAGAGCGGCGGGGTGCTGGAGGGGTCGGGGCGGGGGGGCTGGGTGGGGGCGGACGGCGGGGCGCAGGCGTGCATGGCGCGGGTGAAGGCCTCGCCGCGGTCGCGGTAGTTGCGGAACGCGCCGAAGCTGGGCGCGGCGGGGGACAGCAGCACGATTCCGTCGGGGCGAGCCCAGGCGAACCCGGCGCGGACGGCCGCGTCGAGGTCCTCGCACTGACGGACCTCCAGGCGGGCCGGCGCTGGGGTGGCGGCGGGCGGTGCGGTATTCGTTTCGGCTGATGGGCTGGATCCGGCGAGGGCGGCGGCAATGCGGGGTCCGCTGTCGGGCAGGGTCAGGACCAGGGTGGGGGCGGTGCGGGGGGCCAGGCCCGCGGCGAGCGGGGCGTAGTCGATGCCGCGGTCGTGGCCGCCGGCGATCAGCGCGACGCGGCGGCCGGGGAAGGCGTCCATGGCCGCGAGGGTCGGCAGCACGTTGGTGGACAGGCTGTCGTCCACGAACGTTACGCCGCTGATGGTCCCGACGGGCTGGAGGCGGTGGCTGAGGTGCTCGAACCCGGCGGCCGCGGCACGCAGCGCGCTGTCGTCGGCGGCCCGCGGCACGCCGAGCGCGGCCAGGATGGCCTGGGCGATGAGGGCGTTGCGCCGGTTGTGGTCGCCGAGCAGGCCGAGGGGGGCCATCCAGTCGTTATCCGCGTCATCGCCGACGCTGATCCAGCGGATTCGGGGGCCGAGCTGCGCCGCGCGCTGGTGCAGCAGGTCGCTGTCCCCGTTGGCGATAGTCAGGTCGGCGCCGGGCTGGGTGCACGCGGACAGCTTGTCCCGGTAGTAGTTCTCGACGCCGCCGTGCCAGTCCAGGTGATCGGGGTGCAGGGAGGTGACCGCGACGACGGGGGGAGAGCAGGCCAGGTCGGTGGCCTGGTAGCTCGACGTCTCGATGACCCAGTAGTCGTAGGCGGTGCCGTCCAGCTCCGGGTCCCAGGGCGGGCAGCCGATGTTGCCGCCGGTCAGGCAGGAGTACCCGAGCCCGCGCAGCAGGTGCCCGGCGATGGCGGTGGTGGTGCTCTTGCCCTTGGTGCCGGTGATGCACACGACGCGCTCGCGGTCGGCTTCTTGCAGCCACAGGCCGAGGCCGCCCGCGACCGGGATGCCGCGGGCGGTCAGCTCGGCCACATCGGGACGGTAGCGGCTGATGCCCGGCGCCTTGACCACCACGTCGCAGTGCTCCAAGGCGGCCAGGCCGCTGTCGGCCGTCGCGAACACCGGGAGGCCGTTGACGTCGTGCGCCGGCGGGCGGTCATCGACGAGCACCGGCTCCACGCCCATCGTCAGCAGCCGGGCCAGGCTGGCGGTGCCCTCGACGCCCAGGCCCCAGACGCCGACGCGGGCGCCGCGCAGGTCAGACCAGCAGATCTTCGGGCGCATAGCTGTCCGGGATGAAGTGCTCGCCCACCGGCAGCAGCAGCTGCTCGGCGTCCTGCAGATCGGGCAGGCCGGCGACCTCGAGGGCCAGCTGCTGGAGCAGCCCGGTTCCGGCGCGGTCGGGCCGCTGCGCGGCGAGCAGGACGGCGGCCCGGCACTCGCCCACCTCGCCCACGCACTCCCAGGGCTTGCTGTCGGGCAGGGTCCCCAGCAGGGCGCGGAACTTGCCCGCCAGCGAGTCGGCCGGGTCCGGGTCGGCCAGCGGCTCGCGGCCGTCGAAGATCTTGTCCAGCTCCGCGGCCGGGACGAACGGCGCGAGGATCAGGTCGATGAAGCAGCACTTGTCGCACCGGCCGCACCAGTGGTCCAGGCGGAGCGCCTTGTCCAGGTGGAACGCGCGATTGCAGCTGCGGAACGTGCCGTGGTACTGGGTCAGCCCGGCGAACCGCAGGGCCACCCACAGCTCGGTGAACGGCCGCAGCGCGGAGAAGTAGCTGAGCGGGGTGCCGAGCGAGTCGGCCAGCACGGCGCGGAACGCGGCCTCGAAGGCGGCGCTCTTGGAGTACTGGTGATTGATGGGGCGGCCGTCGACTTCGAGCGTCGGGATGGACGCGGACCACTCGTTGGACATGATCACCGCGTCGCGGCCGTCCAGGACCGCGGCCAGGACGGCGATGGCGGAGAGGATGCCGGTGACCGGGACATGCCCGTTCAGGAAGCCGAGGTCGCGCGAGCGGAGCAACTGGGGGTCGATCTCGCGGCCGGCCCGGACGATGGGCAGGCCGGTGACGGCGGCCGGGGCCTCGATGGCGTCGAAGACCTCGCCGGGGCGGCTCATGATGAAAAGCTTGGCGTCGGCGCGCTGCTTGACGTGCTCGACTGTCACGATCGAGTCGATGCCGCCGCCGAACGGGACCAGCGGCCGGACCGGTGCGGCCGCGCGCCAGTCGGGCTGGATGGCCTCGGTGCGGGTGCTGCTGGGGTGGCGGTTGTCGAGGCGGGGGCCGTCGAGGCGGGGGCCGTCGAGGCGCAGGCCCGACAGGTCCAGGTCGTTGCGGTAGGCGAACTCGCCGCCGAGCCCGTCCAGGTAGAACGAGCGGAGGAACCGGCGCTCGGCGTCAGTGACCGCGTGGTCGCCCAGGTCGATGACGGGCGGGGCGGCGGTCTTGTAGTACGAGACGCCGGCCAGCAGGAACACCAGCCGGGCGGCCTGCGCCACCGCGGGGTTGTCCCACTGGCCGCCGCCGGGGAAGGAGATCCGCTCCTCGAACTGCCGGTCCCCGAGGGAGTACCGGCAGGACAGCAGGGAGTGGCCCGGGTCCAGTCGGTAGGTCCCGTACCGGAACGGCGCTGGCTCGCTCATCTGCTCCTCCTGCCCGTCGTGGGGGTGGCCGTGGGGTCGCCTCCAGTGAGGCGGGCGACGAGGGCGAACCTACCGCACGGGCGCGCGGTCCGGTCGCTGAAGAACAGCCCGCGGCCCGCCGTGTCGTCGCCTTCCTCGCGGTCGGCCTCGTCGCGGCCAGGGCGGCCGGGGCGCCCGGGGCGGTCGGCTGGCTGGTCCGGGCCGGTGGGGACGGCCGCGACGTGGATCTGGCTATCAGGAACGCCGGCGCGGGTGAGCATCTTCCGGTTGGCCGACCACAGGTCGAGCAGCCAGCGGCCGGTGCCGTCCGGCCGCAGCACGCCGGCCGCCTCGTCGCCGAGGCCGGCCACGATCCCGGCCCGGACGTCGTCGCCGACCTGGTACCGGTCCGGCGCGATGGCCGGCCCGATCCCGGCCAGCACGTCCGCGGGCCGGGAGCCCAGCGTCGCCATGGCCGCCAGCGCTGCCTGGCTGACCCCGGCCACCGTGCCCCGCCAGCCGGCGTGCACGCCCGCCAGCACGTGCGCGACCGGGTCGTAGAGCACGATCGGCACGCAGTCGCCGACCAGGATGGCCAGCACCGTGCCCGGGTCGCGGGTGACCAGCGCGTCGACCTGCCCGATCGCGTCCTCGACGCCCAGGGTGCCGCGCCCGCGCTCAGCCGCGGAGACGACCTGCGCCTGGCCGCCGTGCACCTGCCGGGCGAACACGAAGTCAGCGAGGTCGGCGCCGAGCGCCGCGGCGACCCGCTGCCGGTTCTCGAGCACGGCTCCGGGGTCGTCGCCGACGCTGAAGCTGAGGTTCAGCGTGGCGTAGGGTCCCGTCGATATGCCGCCGTGCCGGGTGGTCACCATGACCTCGGCTCCGCGGGTGGCCGGCGGCGGGGCGGGGTGGGCTGGGGTGGCGTGGGCTGGGGCGCGGTGGGCTGGGGTGGCGTGGGCTGGGGTGGCGTGAGCTGGGGTGGCGTGGGCAAGCTGGTCCAGTGCTGGCCAGGTCAGCACGCGCAGGCCGCCCTGCTGACGCAGCTCGCACGTGGTCGCGGGCGGTGCGGTCATGCCCGCGATCTTAGCCGCCGGGGCGGGCCGCCTCGGGTTCGGCGGCCCAGAGCGGCGCGCCCCGGCAGGCGCGTGATCATCGGCACTTTCCGGGCATAATGGCGGGTAAATCGGCCGACCCATCGGTGAGCTCTGTGATGAGGCGTGTGTGGCAGCGGTACGGGCAGCTGCGGATCTACGTGCTGGCCGGCGACTTGGCCGGCGATGGGGAGATCGGCTGGTGTGACCCGCGGTCGGGGCGCTTCGCGCTGAGCCGGCCTGAGCGGGCGGATGAGTTCTGGGCGGAGGTCGCGGCGGAGTGCCAGCGGCTCCAGCAGGACGGGCGGCTGGGCTGCCCGGTGCTCCCGGCCGCGCTCGCGGCCCGGTTACCGGCGAGCCTTCCATCGCCGGAGCCGCCTTCGGCTTTGGTGCCGGGCCGGGCCGAGCCAGGCGGGGGCGGCCCGGACGACGCGGGGCCGAGCCGGGACCGGCTGAGCGTCAGCGAGGCGGCGGGCGAGGACCCGGACCCGGACCCGGACCTGGGCCCGGACCCGGACCCGGACCCGGACCTGGGCCCGGACCTGGGCCGGTCGCCGGAGGGTCCCGCCAGTTGGCCGGATGACTCGCACTGGGTGGTGCGTGAGCCGGAATGGGACGATCTCGCGGCCAACAAGCCGGGCTCGGCGGCCCTGGCCCGGTCACGTGAGCTGCGGCGCGAGCGGCCGCTGCTCACCACGGCGGCGGACCTGCTCGGGTTCCGGTCCGCCGCCCGGCTGTTCGCGATCGGCGCCAAAGGCGAGCGCATCGTCGGGCGCCGGCTCGACCGCTGGGCGGCCCGCGACGGCTGGCACGTCCTGCACGCTGTCCCCGTCGGCCGCCACGGGGCCGATATCGACCACGTCGTCATCGGGCCGTTCGGCGTGGTCACCATCAACACCAAGGCCACCGGGACGTCAGTCTGGGTCGGCCAGTACGGCATGAGAGTCGGCGGAACGACCGTGGACTACCTCCGGAAGTCCCGCGCCGAGCGGACCCGGGCCGGCCGCCTGCTCGCCCACGCGGTCGGCACCCGGGTCCCGGTCCAGTCGGTCATCGTGTTCGTGGGCGCCCGCCGGTTCACCAAGTTTCGGGGCGGCCCGCGGGACGTGGTCGTCCTGCCGGCGCCGCGCGAGCTGCGGCGCTGGCTGCGCCGGCAGGGGACGGTCCTGGAGGCCCGCCAGGTCGAGACGCTGTACGCGGCCGCCCGCAGGCCCGAGACCTGGCAGGCCCGGCCGCCCCGGGAGTCCCGGCCGCCCCGGGCGTAGACCCCGCGCCGTTGCTTGGTCTCCCGGCCATCCCGCCTGAGTGGCCGCCACCCGCGGAGAGAGCTCGGACATTGTTCCTGGGGACGTGCAACCGCGCGGGGGCCTCGCTGGTACTTACCTCGACCGCCGGCCATCGCGGCTGGCTGAATCGGAGGTTGGCCAAGCATGAGCACTTCCCGCAGGCGCACGATGACGTGGCTCGGCCTGTCGGTCGCGGCCCTGGTGGCCGACGGCGCGGGCCTCGCGGCAGCGTCCGCGGCCAGCCACCCGGCCGCGACGCGGCTGGCGGATACGGCGGCCCATGCGTCGGCCACTCCGTCCGGGCGTACGCCCGCCCCCGCCCCGCCGTCGGGCGCGTCCCGGTCGTCGCCTGCTCCGGTGCCGCCGTCGGGCGCGTCCCGGTCGTCGCCTGCTCCGGTGCCGCCGTCGGGCGCGTCCCGGTCGTCGCCTGCTCCGGTGCCGCCGTCGGGCCGGCCTTCGGCCGCTCCCGTGCCGCCGTCCAGCGCGCCGCGGCCGTCGCCGGTCCCGGTCCCGCCGTCCGGCTGGTCCAGCGCGGCACCAGTCCCCGGCCCGGCGAGCCCGTCGCCGGTCCCGAGCCCGCCCAGCGCGGCGCCAGCGCCTGGTCCGGTCCGGGGCTAACCCGACCTAGTGTCTGGTCAGGTTGTTTTGGCGGGGGTGTCCCATGATCGCGCAGGCTGATGGCTGCGGGGACAACCATGAGCCTGCGGGATCATGAAACCGGCCCGGCGCGGGCCGTCGGCCGGCATTCTGGAGATGCGCAGGAGCAACGCGAGGCGCGTGTGATGACCGGCACCAGCGTGCTGAGTTGCACCAGTGTGCTGAGGTGCACCAGGGAGCCAGGAGGCTTGTGAGTCCCGAGGAATTCAGCGACCACGCCGCGCGCCGCCGGCACGCCTGGTCCCGCCATCACGCCGCGCGCCGCCAGGACGCCGAGCGCCGCCGGCCCGCCGCGCGCCGCCCGCTGGCGCGGCCCGCCGCGCGCCGCCCGCTAGCGCTAGCGCGGCTCGCT
>Ga0193728_1000493_pt1 | contig 19104 bp, 17 predicted proteins | sample U1c1metaG_FD_143037 | JGI IMG/M metagenome (GOLD analysis project Ga0193728, IMG submission 143037) | Soil microbial communities from a riparian zone of the East river system, Colorado, United States - U1c1 | ecosystem: Environmental > Terrestrial > Soil > Riparian zone | place: USA: East River...
AACCGGGGATGTTTGGAGCAGTATGCTTCTGCCACAGCAGTCGTGCGCATGGCGCGCGAGGCGATTGAGCAGCACATTGCGCCGGGACTTTCGCATGCCGCCAATGCGAATCCGGAGTTCAGCGCCAAGGCGGTATACAACCTGGCTATCCAGGGAGACGAGGAAGCGAAGAAAATCTTTCGCCGTGTGGGTCGCGCGCTGGGGATTGTTATTGCCGATCTGGTGAACGCTCTTAATCTCCCGATGTATGTCGTTGGCGGCGGCGTGTCGAGCGCCTGGGAAGCGTTTTCGCCCGCGATTTTTGACGAGTTGCGGAAGCGGTCGATGGTGTACGCAGCAACGGCGCCGCCCTCGGTGGCTGGCGCGGAGCAAGGAGCGTCAGCTCAAGTGGAGCCGGGCGGTCCGACGCGGACGATTGTTACACGGGCGCTGCTGGGAAGTGATGCGGGACTGTACGGCGCGGCGAGGTTGCCGATGATTGCGGCCGAGACGGTCTCTGATACTTATACAGGCAGCGGGAAGATGAGAAAAATTATTTAGCGGCGGCCTTCAGGCGCGTGACTTCCTGCGGTGTCAGGCGGCGAAATTCTCCTGGGTGGACATCCAACTCCAGCGGTCCGTAGCGGACACGTTTGATTTTTTCCACGTGGTGTCCGATTTCTTCGAACATTTTGCGGATTTGGCGATTCCGTCCTTCAATCAGCGTGACTTCATACCAGGGATTGTTGGCTTCGCGAATCAGTCGAACTTTGGCTGGGGCGGTCTTCACTCTTCTACCGCCTGGCACGGCGATGAAAAGACCGGAACGCAATCGCGAGAGACCCTCGACGGATGGCGTGCCGGCAAGTTTCACCATGTAAGTCTTCGGCACATGCGATGCCGCTTTCATCAGGCGGTTCGCGAATTCGCCGTCATTGGTGAGCAGGAGCAGGCCTTCACTTGCGTAATCGAGGCGTCCGACGGGATAGACGCGGGCGCCCACGCCTCGCAAAAGATCCATAACTGTCGGACGGCGCTCGGGATCGCTGAGAGTGGTGACGTATCCCTTCGGTTTATTCATCACGAGATAGACGTGCCGCTCGGCGCCGTGCAGAAGTTTGCCGTTTACTCGGATGTGATCAATCTCGGCGTCAGCCTTACTGCCGAGTTCGGTGATAGCTTTCCCGTTTACCGAGACGAGTCCGCCGGTAATTAATTGCTCGGCCTTGCGGCGCGAAGCAATTCCAGCGGCGGCAATGATTTTCTGTAAACGTTCGGCGGGCATAGATTATGAACCTTTGGACAGACGGAAGAGGTCTGCAGCGCGGGGTTCAGGCAGCGGGATCATTTTCACCGCGATCACGCTGTTCGGTGGTTGCCATTCCTTCATCTTCGGCAGCTTGCATGGACTGAAGATCTGCTTGTTCGGTGGCTTCGCTCAGTGAAGAGTCGGGTGGCGCCGAGTCCTCTGCCGGTGTGGAATCGGAGGTTTGATCATCCACAGGGAGCAGATCACTCTGAAAAGATTCTGCGACCAGCTTTTCAAATTCCTCCATGCTCGGCAGTTCACTGACGTCTTTGAGACCGAAGCGCAGCAGGAATTCTTTTGTACTCCGGTAAAGAATGGGACGTCCGACGACTGCCTTTCGGCCCGCAGTTGTGATTAGCTTGCGATCGAGCAGGGTGCCGATGACACCGCTGGAATCCACGCCACGAATCTCGCTGATCTCAGGGACCGTGACTGGCTGCTTGTAGGCAATGACGGCCAAGGTTTCGAGTGCGGGCAGGGAAAGGCGGATCGGGGGCTTCAGACTCTTGGCGAAGATGCGTACCACATCGTGGTGCTCGGGCTTGGTGGACATGCGATATCCGCCTGCGACTTGGCGGATTTCGACGCCGTGGTCGACGGCGCTGTAATCCGCAACCAGCTCTTCGAGAGTTGCTCGGACAACGGATTTGGCCTCGGCCTCGTCGGGGGCGCCGTCGCTGATGACGGATTCTTTTACCAGTTGGAAGATATGGTCCAGCGTGATCGGCGTTTCCGCCGCGTAGATGATGGCTTCGAGTTTGGCTTTTAGACTCATGCTGATTGTGACCCGTCCCGCGTGTCCCGATGTCCTCCCAGCGCTGAAGCGCTGGGCTAAATTGTTCCGCGCCTCCGGCGCTGCTTCTAGGTGGTTCCCGACGTCATCTCTCTCTTGTCGGCCTCGTCGGGTACCGCAATCTGCAATCTGCAGAAAAACTAGCCACTAGCCACTGACCGCTAGCAACTGGGTTTTCTACCTCCAATCGTCCCGAACTGCAACCTGCTCGGCCATAATGGCTTCGAAGCCGGTGTGTTTGCGGACCAGGATCTCGCCAAAGAGACGGTCTTGCCGCAACTGGATGGCTTGCAGGCGCACCATTTCCAGCAGCGCGAGAAACATGCAAACCAGCGCCTGCCGCGAATTGACGTTACGCAACAGTTGTTTCAGACGAATTGGGCGGTCTTCCAGTGACAAGCGCCGCTGCAGATACTCGATCATCTGGCCCACGTTAACGGTTTCCTCATCAACCTGAATCATGGGACGAGAGCGGGCGCGCTCCATGATCTGCTGGAAGGTTTTTACCAGGTCAATCACGTCGGCAGCGATTTCGGGATCTGTACCTTCGGCGTCTTTGAAATCTTTGAGCGCGGGGTTCGACCATACGGCATCTTCAATCTGCTGTTTCTGCATCAGCATTTGCGCCGCGGATTTGAACTTTTCGTGTTCGAGCAGTCGGTTGACTAATTCGGCACGGGGATCGTCTTCGGCCTCGGACGCGGCATCGGGATCTCGCGGCAAAAGCATCTTCGACTTGATATGGATCAATACGGCAGTCATGTAAATAAAATCTGCTGCAATGTTCACATCCAGCTCGCGCAATTTTTCGACGTAGGCTAGATACTGTGCGGTGATTCTCGCGATCGGGATGTCGTAAATATCGATATCCTGCTTGCGGATCAAGTCGAGCAGCAAATCCAGCGGGCCCTCGTAAACATCGCCGACAGTGACCGCGAATGGGGAATCGCTTTCCCGCGTATTCGATTGCGGCGCGACGGTCGGCACAGACGTCAGCGCCGGCGTGTTGTCCGATACGATTTTCAGATTTTCAGCCATGTTCACTGCTTGCGATTGGCTATCGCCTCAAGCTTTGCTGGCGCTTCGTATTCCAAAGACATGTTCATCGCGTCCCGTACCTCATCCATGGTCGCGGTGGCGACCTTACGTGCGCGCGCTGTGCCCGCTTCCAGAATATCCCAGGCGAGGCGTGGATTTTCCTCATATTTTCGCCGGCGCTCCTGCATGGGATTCAGAATGCTAACTAGTGCATTGGCGGCCCAGCTCTTGCATTCGATGCAGCCGATGCCCGCGGAACGGCAGCCTATGTCAACTTTGGCGATGGTAGCCCGGTCGCTGAAAATCTTGTGCAGATCGCCGACGGGGCAGACGTCGGGATTGCCGGGATCGGTCCTGCGCACACGGGCGGGATCGGTGACCATGGTCTTCAACTTCTGCCGCACCACCGGCTCTGGATCGGTGAGCAGAATGGTGTTTCCGTAGGACTTCGACATTTTGCGTCCATCGGTGCCGGGCAACTTGGCCGCCGGAGTCAGCAGCGGCTGCGGTTCGGGGAAAACGTAGGAACGCTTGCCGCTGTAGAACATGTTGAAGCGGCGCGCGATTTCACGAGTCAATTCCACGTGCGGCACTTGATCTTCACCCACGGGAACGAAGTCGCCCTTGTAAATCAATATGTCGGCAGCCTGCAGCACGGGGTAGCCGAGGAAACCATATGTGCCGAGATCTTTTTCAGTGATGTTTTCCCGCTGTTCCTTATAAGTAGGGACGCGCTCCAGCCAGCCCAGAGGGGTGATCATGGAAAGCAGGAGATGCAATTCGGCATGTTGCGGCACATGCGACTGGATGAACATGGTGCAGCGGTCGGGATCGAGTCCGGCGGCCAGCCAGTCGAGCAGAACCTCCACCGAATTTTGTTTGATGCGCGAGGTATCGGCGTAGTCCGTGGTGAGGGCGTGCCAGTCAGCGATAAAGAAGAAGCATTCATACTCGTCTTGCATGCGTACCCAGTTGTCCAGAGCGCCCACAAAATTCCCCAGATGCAGTTTGCCCGTGGAGCGCATACCGCTGAGCACGCGTTTGCGATGATTGGAACGAGTAGACATCACATTCTCATCAACAGGGAATTGAATACGCCTAGAACAGGAAAGATTAGCTGGCCAAGGAAATTTCCCCCGAAGTAAACCAATGCAAGTAATGCAAACCATCCCATCGTGTCATAGACACGCCGAACTGGCTCGGGCAGCAAATGACGCAGCACGTGGCTGCCGTCCAGGGGCGGAACTGGAATGAGATTAAAGACACCCAACACCACGTTGATCACAAGCAGTTCATACGCGAGCAGGCTGATCGGCATGAGCAACGAGTTGGTTTGCGTAGCCAACGCATCCAGGTTATTGGTCCAATATGCCCCCGGCATGTTTTGCACGATGCCGTGTCCGATTTGTGAGGTGAATGAAATGGCAGCCAGAATCAGAACCGCACCGCTCGCTACTATGAAGTTGCTGATTGGTCCGACCACGGAGGTGAGGATGTCATCCAGCACCGGCCTGTGGAAGTTTCGTGGATCAACCGGAGTCGGCTTAGCCCATCCCAACACCGGGATGTGGGTAAACATCGCCACCAGCGGCAACAGAATCGTTCCCAGAGGATCAATGTGCTTGATCGGATTCAAAGTAATGCGGCCCAGCATGCGCGCCGTGGGATCGCCACAACGGTTGGCCATCCAAGCATGCGCCGACTCGTGAAAGCTGATCGCAAACAAAAACACGATCAACTTGAACAGAATGTCTACATGTTGCAGGGTCATGCCAGTTTGGCTTCGATACTACCATGCAGAGTGCAAATCCTGCGCAGGCCGGGGGTGGCAGCGGAGGCGCAGCAACTCAGGCCTGTTGCTTTTCTACGGTCTTGCGCAATTCCTCAGGCGCGATGGTTTTTACCTTCACTGGTTTGGCGGGGATACCAGCAGCCACCGTAAACGGATCAATATTTTTGGATGCGACGCCCATTGAGCCCAACATGCCGTGTTCTCCAACCTTTACGCCGCTCAGAACGGTGGCGTGATAGGTAATTCGTGCCTTGGGGCCAATCTCCGTCTTGTGATTGCTGACGATCATGCCGTCATTGAGATCGTGGGCATGCGAATACACATTGGCGTAATCGGAGACGGAACTGCCTTCATGGATGACGATTTCGCCGCGATCGTCGAGCAGCACATATTTGTGAATGGTGCAATTGTCTTCGACAGTCAAGTTGTAGCCAAACGAAAATTCCACGCCGTGAAAGATCTTTACGTTTTTGCCGCAAAATTTGAAGACGTGGCGGGCGAGCATTGCGCGCATGCGGAATCCGAGCCAATGATTTAGACCGACTGGAGAGCGGTCGTACATCATCCAGAGCCAGATAAGAGCATCCACATCGCCGTAGTATTCCGGCTCAAGGGTTGCATTACGGGGATCGAAAGTGTGAACCAGGGCCTGCGCTGCCAACGGGCCGGCGGCATCCGGAGCTGAATAAGGACGTCCCAGATAAAGCTGGTGCAATGCATCCCGCACCGCCACGCTGCGGTGCTCCGGATCGCGATTCATGAATTCCTGATCCAGGCGGTCAATCCACGTTAGGAATGCCTTCTCTGCTGCCGGCGTTGGGCCGATCGCGCGATATTCGTATCGGGGCATAGTGGCCTCGCTTATCTCTGGAAGAAAGTTAAAACATAGCACGTCATCGAAATAAGCGTTGTCAAATGACCAAGACCGTGTGCTCGAGTGGGATGCTTTATAATTCGCGCCACCCTATGAAACCGAAGAAACGCGCAAAGCCGCATCCTCAGCCGGTGGACGCGCTGGTGTACCCGCGCTTTTCCGGTATTCCAACATTCATGCGGCTGCCGCATATCCCGCAAGCGGAGGAATTGGACGTCGCGCTCATCGGGATACCTTTTGATGGCGGTACAACGTATCGTCCGGGCGCGCGTTTTGGCCCGCGAAATATCAGGGTTCAGTCTGCCATGATTCGGCCATGGAATCCGGTGCTGAAGGTCAATCCATTTGAAAAATGGCGGATAGCCGATTTCGGTGATCTCTCCATCAATCCATTGTCGATTGAAGATACTTACCAGCGAATCGCTGAGCAACTCGGAGAAGTACTCCGAAACAGTGCGAGGCCGCTCTGTGTAGGGGGAGATCATTCGATCCTGTTGCCTATCCTGCGAGCCATTCACAAACAGTTTGGCCCGGTAGGTTTTATTCAACTCGATGCTCATGGAGATACCTGGGGCGGTTACTTCGGGAGTCCGCATTCCCATGGAACGCCGGTGAAGTACGCCATCGAAGAAGGATTAATTGATAAAGGTCATGCATTGCAGGTCGGGCTGCGAGGCCAGGTGTATTCGGATGGCGATTTCGATTTCGCGCACAAGCATGGAATCCAGATTGTGACTTCCGAGGAGTTTCATCGAGGTGGAGTCGAACTGGTGAAACGTCATCTCAAGAAATTTGGCGCGCGGCCGGTTTACGTGACGTTGGACATTGATGTCGTCGATCCTGCGTTTGCTCCCGGCACCGGCACGCCGCAGGTCGGCGGACTCTCCAGCGCGCAGATTCTTGAACTGGTGAGAAGCCTCAAAGGCCTAAAACTCGTTGGGTGTGACCTGGTAGAAGTTTCACCGCCGTACGATAACGGAGAGATCACTTCGTTGCTGGCGGCCAATTTGCTGTATGAGCTGCTTTGTTTGTTCTAGATTGACCTCAATCGCTTGATCACTCTCGCGCGCAAACTCCGCGTAGTCGATTACTTCGCCCTGGGCTGGGGCACCATGGTCGGTGTCGGCTGGCTGGTAGTGATGTGGGATTGGCTGCTGCGCGGGGGAGTGCTGGGCGGCGTTTTGGGATTTGCGATTGGCGGCGCGCTGCTGCTGCCCATCGGCTACGTGTATGGGCAATTGGTGATGCTTATGCCGGACGCCGCCGGCGAAGTTGCTTACACTGCAAAAGTTTTTTCGCCTGCCGTAAGTTTTGCCACCGGCTGGATGATGGTTCTGGCTTATTTCATCGTGTGTCCGTGGGAAGCGGTGGCCGTAGGCAAGATTGCCGGCTACATCTTTCCGGCGCTGGATTCCATGGAGCTTTACCGAATTGGCGGCCAGCCGGTCTATCTGCCACACGTCGTCCTCGGTCTGGGATTGACGGGCCTGCTGACTCTGCTGAATTATCGTGGCATTCGCTTAAGTGCGACGTTTCAGAACTGGACGGCTTTTGGGACGCTCGCGTTGTTCGTCATATTTGTTGCATGTGGTGTGACCAAAGGTTCGCCACGAAACTTCCCACCACTATTTACGCATGGAGCATTCGTTTCCGTTCTTCTGGTAATACAAATCGTGCCCTATTACATGACGGGCTTCGAGTCGGTAGCCAAGGCAGCGGAAGAAGCCAGCCCGGAATTTCGCGGTCGTGGATTTTTCAAAGCAATCTGGATGGCGATTATTGTGGGGATTCTTTTCTATACCATCGTGATTGCGGCAGTCGGCTACGTTGCTCCGTGGAGAGAACTCACCCACGAGAAATTCATGACTGCGGCGGTCTTTGAGAGGGCAATGGGTTCGCGCTGGATTGTCAGTGTGATTTTGGCTGCGGCACTGCTTTCGCTGCTCAAGGTGTTCAATGGAAACTTCATCGCCTCCAGTCGCTTGCTGTTCGCCATGGGACGGCGCGGGCTGCTGGACAGCCGCGTCGCGGAAATACATCCACGCAATCAGACGCCAACTGTGGCTGTGATCTGCATCGGGCTTGCTACCGCCGTGTGCATGTTCCTGGGAGACGCCATCCTGGTGCCGATTTCGGAAGTCGGATCAATCGCTTCCGCGGCGGGTTGGCTGGCGGCGTGTGCTGCTTATTTCCGAATGGGACCGGCTCCGCGTGAACGTATGGTCGCTGCGGTGGGAGTGTTGGTTGGGCTGCTAATGATTTTGATGAAAATCGTACCGGGTATTCCCGGTCATTTCAGCGGATACGATTGGCTGGCGCTGGTAACGTGGAGCGCTCTCGGATTGGGTCTGGCATGGCGGCAGCGCATGGTTCGGGTTGGGAATCCTGCAAGAGAGAAAGGCAGTGGCTAGTGACTAGTGGCTAGTAAGAGCGAACTGCTGAGACTAGCCACTAACCACTAGTCACTGGTTTATTCATCCATGAAAATTAAAACATGTGGCCGGTTGGTTTGCTATCTGTCCCTGGGGTGGGCGCTTGCTATTTGTGTTTGGGCTACGCCGCAAGCATCGCCATTTGATCTCGTCATCGCCAATGGCCGCATCATCGACGGAACTGGGTCTCCGTGGTATTCCGGCGACGTCGGAGTTCGTGAAGGGAGGATCGTCGCGATCGGAAATCTGAAAGATGCGCCGCGAACCCGAACCATCGATGCACGGGGCATGGTAGTTGCTCCGGGATTTATCGACATGCTGGGGCAATCGGAATTGACCATTCTGGTCGATCCGCGCCTGCCTTCGAAAATTTATCAGGGCATCACCACGGAGATTACAGGAGAGGGCAGCTCGGCGGCGCCGTTGAACGATGCCATCATTCAGGCAGACGGCGCTGCCTATGCGCATTACCACATCACTCCGGATTGGAGAACGTTTCGGCAGTATTTCACCCGGCTCGAAAAACAGGGGATGGGGATTAATCTCGCAACGTATGTGGGCGCTACGCAGGTACGTCGCATGGTGCTCGGCGATGACGATAAGCAACCGACCCCGGCACAGCTTGAGCAAATGAAGGAACTGGTGCGCCAGGCCATGCAGGAAGGCGCGGTCGGGCTTTCGACTTCTCTGGAATATGCGCCGGCTCCTTATGCCAAGACCGAAGAATTGATCGCACTCGCAAGCGAAGCGGGAGAGTTCGGCGGAATTTACGCCACTCACATGCGCAATGAAAGCGACGCCGTGCTGCCGGCCATTGATGAAGCGCTGCGCATTGGACGTGAAGGCCACCTTCCGGTGGAAATCTGGCACATCAAGGTAGCGGGAAAGCAAAACTGGGGACGAATGCCCGAAGTAGTGGCGAAAATCAATGCCGCCCGCGCCGCCGGTATGGATATCACCGCCGACACTTATGCCTATCCCGCATGGTTCAACGGTATGTCGGCATTCATTCCGCCCTGGGCTCATGACGGCGGCGATGACAAGTTGGTCGCTCGGCTGAAAGATCCGATTACTAGGGCGCGTATCCGCAAAGACCTGCTGACGCCATCGAGTGACTGGGATAACGAATGGCAGGAAATTCCAGGTCCTGAGGCGGTTTTGATCGGAGTAGTGCAGAACCCGAAGCTGCTGCCGTTGCAAGGCAAACGGCTTTCCGAAATTGCGAAACTCTGGGGCAAGGATCCTATGGATGCGTTGTTCGATCTGCTGATTGAGGACAATGCTTTCACTGAGGTCGCTGTCTTCGGCATGTCGGAACCTGACGTTGCGCTAGCGCTGAAGCAACCCTGGGTTTCCATAGACAACGACTCTTCGGGCACATCGCCGGAGGGAATTCTGGGGCAGGAGCATCCACACCCGCGAGCCTATGGCACGTTTCCGCGCATTCTCCGCAGATATGTTCGCGAGGAGAAGAAACTTTCTCTTGAAGAAGCCATTCGCAAATTCTCCGCGTTGCCGGCGCAGCGCATGCGGCTCACCGATCGCGGGGTGCTGAAAGCCGGGATGTGGGCCGACGTCGTAATTTTCGATCCGGTAACAGTGCGAGATGTCGCGACCTTCGAAAACCCGAACCAGTTATCTCAGGGCATGCAGTACGTGCTGGTGAACGGAGTGCCGGTGGTTGATGAGGGGAAGATGACGGGAGCGTTACCGGGGAAGGTATTGCGAGGAGCAGGGTATGTTCAAAAAAGTGGTCAGTGATCAGTGGCCAGTTGTCAGTGATCACTGACCAGAACTGGCCACTGACAGCCGACCACTACTTTTGTGTAATCGTGAGTTTGTGCAATCCGACGGTTGCGGTGTCGATGCGGGCGGGCAGGGCAAATTTCGAATCCAGTCCGACGCCGGGATACTTGGGTTGAAGATATTTTTCGACAAACATTTGCAGGGCGAAACGGGGAATCTCCACGCCATCAAGTGAAACTGAATCGACATTCACGTACCCTTGCCCAGCGGCGCCGTGTACGTGCGCGGAAACCACTACGTCATGAATCCCGCTGAACATTGACAACAACGGATTAGAAGAACGGCGTCCGGCTTTGAGTTGGTCAAAGTCGACGCGTGTCGTTGCGATGACGACCTCAGGTTGTCCCTGGAAATTTACTGACTGTACGCCTGCAGGCAGTTTAATCGCGCCGGAGGCGACGTAGGCGTTGACCTCCTGCTCGGTAAATTCGGTTGGTGTCTGATCCGGGTGCGTCAGCGCGCCATTGCTTTGGACGTGCTGTAACTTGCGCTCCATGCTGCTGACGGGAGGGCTCGACTTCGACGACGGATTGACCTGCGCTATTAGAGCCAGCGCGAAGAAGATGACAGTGGCGGGTAGAAGGTTTAGAAAACGCCTCATGGTTTAAGCGCGGCTTGGGTCTCCTGAGTCTTCACTGGCGACACCCGAGGTTCGGTGAGTGGGCCAGTAATGTTGAACCCGGGGGCGCCATCGCGCACTAGTTTCAGGTCCAATGTACGTGTCAGTGAGGCAGTGCCGCTTAATTGATAGATGCCGGCGGGTGTCTCTAGTTTGCCTTGCTGGATCTCGAACCTACCGTCGCGCAGGACGAAGTTTCCGACGAGCCGATGGATTCGCAACGGCTCATTTCCCTCTATCAGTGCGATATGCGGCAACAATCCGTCGCGTACTTCTAGGCGCAAAGTTGCTTTCGCTGAGGACAGTAATTCGGCTGCATCTACGCCGGAAGCGCTGGCGCGATAATTTGCCGCGGCGGTGCCGGTGACCCAGCCGTCATGCATTACTTCGGCGAGTTGCCGCAGGTCAACTCGTTGCAGAGTGCCGCTGCCGTCGTACTCCGGAGGCTTCACCGTAAAGTCGGCAGTCCATTCGCCGATGTGCTTCCCACCTAGTAGCTCTCCACGCAGGTCGGACAGTCGAAGCTGACCCTCGTCCAATGCCACTTGGGCGAAGACCCGCGTCGCAACTAAGTTCTGGATCGCGACTCGATCGACGGTGAGCTTGCCTGTGGCGCGCAGCGTGAGCAGATAAGAATTCGCGGCTTGGGTGGATGTCGATAAAAAGCGATACCACGGCTGTTTTCGAGGATGGGGACTCAGCAACTGCTTCAATTCGTCGATGGCGATTTCATCGGCATGAAGATCGAAACTCACGGGACAGCCCTCCGGCAATGCACAATGACGCGGCAATAACAGCGAACCGTGCCATGCGCCCCCAGCGAGGGAAGCGGTCAGGTTTTGTAGTTGAACTTTCTCCGGTGTAAGCAGGAGACTCGCAGAAGTGATTTCTACTGGTGCGTTCAGGCCGCGCACTTCGGCGCGAATAGACTGCAGTTGCACTCTTCCTGTCACTTGAGGGGCGGTGAATCCCGACCAGCTGCCGGCAATCTCCAGATCGACTCTAGCTATTCCATCGGCGGTTGGCTGCGGAACCCGCAAGCCGACAGTCCGCGCTGTCTGAAGCAGACGCTGAAATTGCGCGTCACCGTTAACTAAAAGACTGTATCCGGAGCGGGAAATCGAGCCGCGCACAACCGATGGGGAAGGCCTTCCCAAGGCGAGGTTGAATGGGCCAATTTCCAGTAGGGCTTGGGGCGGCGGGACCGTCGTCCGTGTATTTCTCCTGGTCGGCTCTATGTTTCGTGAGACCTGAAAAGCAATTCGATCCAACGCCATTTCTGTCCTAGTGAGCTTTGAGCCAATGCGGACGTCCAGGCTTTCTCCGCCACCGTTCCACTGTGCATAACCCTCACCCGCACGCCGTACTTTGACGCTGGCATCCAGTTTCCCGCTGGCCACGAGATCATCGGGAATATCTTTTTTGGCGTGGCGTGCCAATGCAATCAGAGATTGTATGGGCACCTGCTTAGCGATCAGCGTCAAATCATAGGTGTGACTGCTGAAGATACCTGCGACGGTGCCATTCACTGAAACAGTGCCGTTACTCACTGGCGCATGGCAGGAGAGGTTTGAGAAAGTGTGATCTACCGAACTGTAGTGACTGGCGCACTGCGCCACGAGCCGCAGCGCACCGCCTCCAAGAATGTCGTACCGGCGGAAGTCCTGAACCGAAGCGTCAGTTTCGACTGTGAGGTCCGCAGGAGTCCCGGAAAGCGCGGCTGATAACTTGACCGTACCGCGCCAACCTTTGTCTTTGCCAGAGATCAGCTTGCTGACTTGTCCCAATTGCGCCTCAGTCCATTCCATGGTGAATTGCAGTGGAGTCTGGCGCAGCGTGGTTGCTCTCTGCCACGAGCCGTTGACGCTAACCCTTCCAGTGTCGGTCAGGTTGAAATCCATGCGTACCGGTTGTGCTTTGAGCCGCATACCCCAGACATTTTCCGATTCCTGCCAAAGTGCGAAGTCCGCAGCCATCAGTGCATAAGGCTTCTTTTCCTGCTCTAACTTCAAATTGATGCGGCCGCGATCGGCCTCAATGTAGGGAAATCCCGGGCGAGCTTCGGTGTTCGTTTTTTTCGTGGGTGCAACCGGAATTTGCGCTGCCCGTTCAAGAAAATTTTCGAGATTCCAACGGCCTTGGCGGTCACGTACCAGATTGAGGCTAGGCTCGGTAAGACTCAGGCGTGAGATTTCCAGGCGTCCCCGCAACAGGGAGCTGACTCGCAGCTCAGCGGTGACCTGCTGAGACCGGATTACAGGCTCAGCGCTGAATGCCGGATCATCATGAACGACAAAGTTCTCGAGATCGAAACCGGGATGAGGCAGCAACCGCATATGAACGGAAGAAACGTCCACTTGCCGTCCCAGCGCCAGACCAATGGCACTGACAATCCTCGTCCGCAGGCGTCCTGCTCCGGGTCGAATCAGAAACAGAGCCAGGAGGAGGGCAACAATGAGAGTGACTATGCCGGGCTTGGATCGCACGAATCTGGATCGCCTCGAGCTCACTGGACTACCCGGAATGTGCGCCGCCACCGCGTCTCGTCGAAGAAATGGATGACTACGTGTGCCAGGAACTTAAGCCGCTCGCTGACTTCCTTCTGCAAATATTGGTTGGGCGGGGTCTCGAACGACCAATAAATAAACATGGGACGCCCAATCACGTTTTCCTTTGGGATGAATCCCCAGTACCGGCTGTCGTAACTCACATCGCGGTTGTCGCCCATGCCGAAATAACTGTCGGGAGGAACTACGAGGTCATCACCTTCGATATGCTGCTTCATAACTAGCTGCCATTCCGGGGTGACGCTGTTGAAATCCGCGGGCGGAACGGCGGGGAAATTGTCGCGATAGGGATTGTAACCGTCTTTGGTTTTGTGAATGACGTAAGGTTCGTCTAATTTCTGGCCATTGCGATAAACCACGCCATCGCGCAGGTGAATGCGGTCTCCGGGAATACCCATGATCCGCTTGACTACATACAGCCCTGGTTCTGCCGGCGAAAGAAAGACCACGATATCTCCACGTCGTATCTCCCGGTAAGGGAGCAGCGGGCCAGTCCAATGGGTAGCCGGAGCGAATTGCACACGGTTCACAAAAACATGGTCACCGATCAGCAACGTGTTCTCCATGGAACTGGAGGGAATCTCGAAGGCCTGCACGATGAAGGTGATAATGAACAGGCCGGTCACCAGAACGGCTGACAGTGAGGCGAGAAACTCCACAGTAGTCTCGCGCGGTTTTTCAGCCTGCTTGCTTTCCTTTTTAGCCACTAGTGTTTGTCCTGTCGAAAGGGCATTCATACAGTCCCTTAGTTGACTAATCGAAACGTGCGGTCCCAGCGAGTGATCTGAAAAATGTGGCTGACGGCGTAAGCGAAGTGAAAAAGTCTATCACCCGGCGAGTTAGAAACCGGAATGTCCTCATCAATATTTCGCACTGACCAGTAGATAAGCAGAGGACGCCCGATCACATTCTCCTTGGGCACGAAGCCCCAGTAGCGGCTGTCCAGGCTTTCGTCGCGATTATCGCCAAGCACGAAATAATGTCCCTCGGGAACAATCAGCTCGCCGTCTTCCACCAGTTTTTTCATTTGCAGCCACCAGCGTCCCTCAAGTCCTGGAACCGGAATATTCAAACGAGGGAACTCGTCGCGAAAAGCATCGTGGACCCGCGAACTGTAACGCACGTAGGCTTCTTCAGAAGCAACGCCGTTAACATATACGCGGCGGTTGATCAACCGCACCCGGTCGCCGGGAACACCTACGACGCGCTTCACAAAATGCTGGGTTGGATTTACGGGATAACGAAAAACGATAATGTCCCCGCGCCGCACCCGCCGGTAAGGCATGATCGGATCCCAGAATCCGCCGCCTCCGTATCGCAACTTATCCACCAGCAGGTAATCGCCAATCAACAGCGTGTTCTCCATGGATTCTGAGGGTATCTGGAAAGCCTGCACGACGAACGTAATCACAAACACAGCGATCACCACTGTCGCCAGCAGCGATTGAGCGGAGCTTAGGCCATCTGCCGGCGGCTTTTTCGGCGCCGCTTCGATCACAATCGGATTAACAACGTCCCCTGCCTGAAGAACGGCCATTGAACTGGTTCACCTGCGAAACAAGATGTTCGAGCACTTGTCGAGCTGCATCCTGCTCAGCGTTCTTTTTAGTGGAACCCTCGGCGCGACCCACAAATTCAGGCTGGCTTTCGGCATCCAGCGCGTGCAACCGCGCCTCGACGGTAAAAGTCTTGCTATGCTCCGGCCCCTGCTGCTTTACCAGAACATACGATGGCTGCTGACGCCCAATGGCCTGCAGCTTCTCCTGCAACGCCGACTTGTAATCATTGGATGGAAGGCCATTGCCGTTTAGAGCGATGCGTTCCAGTTCCGGCGTCACGATGTGCCGCAGCACCAACGATCGGGCTGTTTCCAGTCCGCCGTCCAGATAAACAGCGGCCAGGATGGCTTCCAGAGCGTCTACGAGAAGCGCAGTCTTGTTGCGACCGCCGCTTTTCTCTTCACCACGACCCAGCCGCAGATACTTACCGAGCTCCAATTGCTGCGCTACCAGGATCAGATGCCTTTCACTGACCAGATGAGCCCGCATTTTGGATAACTCGCCCTCTCGAAAGTGCGGAAAGCGGTGAAACAGTTCCTCACTCGTAATCAGGCCGAGAATCGCGTCTCCCAGGAACTCGAGTTGCTCGTTGTCCCCTACCCGGCTACCCTCGAGTGCTGCCTCAAGCTCGCGCGCCTGGGAAGTATGGGTGAGCGCCTGCTCCAGCAGTTCAAGTCGAATGAAGCGGTATCCCAGTACCGCTTGCAACGCGGCAATTTCCTGTGACTTCATGGTCGAGAAGTTTCCGCCAATCCCAGCCTTGGCGGGGACGGACTGTGGCCGCCATTGCACCTGTTAGTTCTTGGGCGGAGGCGGATTCTGAGCACTCGCAGGCGGCTTCGAAGCCGGAGTTGGGGTACCGCCTGTCAGTTGCACTAACCGGTCGCGCTCGCGGCGGGCTAGATTTCCGGCGGTCGAGCCTTCCGGGGTCAGTGAGACCGCGTGGTTCGCTTCCTTTAGGGCTTCCGAATACTTTCCCTGTTTGTCGAGTGCCAGGGCCAGCCGCAACACAACTACCGGATCGAGCTGGGCGGGATATGCATCCATCGACTTGCGGTAATAATTTTCCGCGTCCGCGTACTTTTCCTTGTTGAACTCCAGCGTGCCCATGATGGCATAGGCGCTTGATCGCAGAACTCCTTTATAGGCGTCGATCCTTTCTTGCGGCGTGTCTGCCCGGGGCGCGATATCGGTGTCTACGGTTGTCAGTGAACGCTGAGCCAGCTTCATCGCCTCGTCCAGGCGTTGTTCTTTGTCCAGGTCGGTATCCCGAGTGCGCTCCGCAAGCACCTGCGCCACGCCCACCAGGGCGGTCGGATTATCGGGATCGATCTTCAGGACTTTGCGCCCCATCTCCATCATCTTGTCGGCATTATTGGCGCGCTGATAACTCTGCATAGCAGCCTCGTAGAGCAGAACGCGCAATTCGCTGTCCGGATATTTGGCGGCGAAATCATCTGCCGCTTTTTCCACGGCAGCAGGATCGTTGGTGTTGGCTATCGCGGCGTTGAATGCCTCATATTCCGGCTGCGTCTTGGCTTGTGGGGGCCGCTTTCCCAGGGGAGGTACGGTTGCTGTCGAGGGCTGCGTCGCACCTTGCTGCCCCTGGCTTGGCTGAGCCGCGGCGGGTTGCGGCTTGCCGGTTTGGGTCGCGGGAGGATTCTGTGGGGATGAGGCTGGCTGCTGCGCAAACACAACAGTTGTCAGACCCAGCATCATAGCTACCATCGCTGCTCGCTTCATAGACTCTCCTTGGGTACGATCTCGATCACAGAATTTTTGTTCAGGCGTTCGCGCCCTACTGTGGATGGCTTGGCGGCTCATATGGTTGTTGCAGGCCCCGCTCCGCCGCCTCTTTGGCCTCAGGCAGCGACGCGCCGGCATTGAGCGCTGCCCGATATTGATCAACTGCCGCTTCCCGGTTTTCCTGCAAATCAAATATTCTTCCCAGGTAAATATGAGACCAGGCCACGACCTTGGGTTCGCGCGCCACTTCCAGCGCCCGCTGGAAATAATTGCGCGCGCCTTGCATATCCCGGTTCATGGTTGCAACTTGCGCAAGAATGAACAATGCCCGGCCTGGATCCTCGCTTTTTTCATCCAAAGCTTCCTGGGCGAGTTTCTGTGCATTGTTGACGTCACCGGCCGACAGCCGCTGCTCGGCAGTCATCAGGAGCTTGCCTTCCATGGGGCGGGAAAGATGTAACAGTTCCGGATCCGCCTGGTTTGCGAACTGGACTTGTGCCGCGCGCTTCTCTTCCTTGCCCACGTCGATATTGGAAACAATGTCGCCATAGGCATTGCGCAGACCTGCTGGATCTTTTTCAAACTTGATCAGCGCATCGTAAAAATAGCGAGTCAAAATGAATCCTTGCTGCAACGACCCTTCCACCGCTTGCTCGCGTTCTGCCTCAGGCGCTTTATTGCCGCCCGTGGTGCGCGCTTCGATGGCCCGGATGAAACACTCGGTGAGCAGAAGCGTGACATCGGTCTTGAAACTTTCGTCGATGGGCGCAGTCTTCACTGAATCCAGCAGTGGTGTCAAGCGCTTCATGGTGGTTGGATACTTTAGCGCAAGTGGGTCCAGCAGATAGTGCAAATAGGTGTGCCGGATCTGGTCCATTTTCAATGACGAACCTGAACCGGGGGAAATCACCACAAAGTAGTTCGATCCGTAATTGCGCGCGTTGATCTGACCAGGGGCGCCCATCGGATCCAGATAGACGGTGAATCCCTGACCTAAATATTGCGAAGACGCTATCTTTAAGTATATTTCGGTGTCGAACAACATCTTGGCCACGGGCTCATGGTAGCCCGATGTAAGAGCGGAGTAAGCCTCCTGGTGCGGTTGCCAGATGGAATGCAATCCAACGCTGTCATAAAACTTCTGCAGCAGAGGCAAAATCCCGAGCACGTAGGTGGCATCTGGCGGAATATCTGCTTCCTTGGCCTTAAGAGCAAAGGGCGCGGGCGGTCCGTTGAGATAAAGCGCGAAGGACACGTATTGCGCCAGCGTGCGGGATGCATCCGGTTGCCGATGTTCATCGTAAAACTGGCACATCGCCCGAGTGGCTTCCTTGGCCTCTGGCGTGGACTGAATGGATTTAGCAACTTCGCTGCGAATTTGGCTTCGCAGCGGATGAGACGCGCCGAGTTCTTGATCGTATCCGCAAGTGTTAATGGCAGTCAGAACCGAGAACAACGTCTCGCTCGTGTCCAGCGCCACCTTGGGCGGACCTTGGGCCACAGAAACTTGCGTCAAGATTCCAATTAAAGCCGCGAACCACGTGTATCGAAAGCTAAAAACCAGGGAACCTCCTCAAGGCAGGCGGGTATGTTTTAGTTTAAGGGCTTACAGGCAGAGGGTCAAACAACGAGAAGCCAAGCGTCATCAGCTTGGCTAATGGCTGTACCTAATCTTTATCCGCGGACGCTGATTTTAGAAAAAGACAGCACGGCACGCCCGGTCGTCGGACGGCCCATGGATGTCGCGGGACGGAACGTGGTGAAGATCAGCATGTTCTTGACCTGGGGCAGCAATTCCTTGGACTGCACGGAATCGGACAGAATGCGGTAATCCTGCACCCGGCCTTTGGAATCGACGTAGGCTTCAATGACCAGGGAATCGTCATTGATGGAATCAAGCGTAGCCCCAAAGGCTGACTGCTGCAATTGCGGGGCAGTGTACAGCACCAGGGGAACGTCAGGATTGTCCGCCTGCAAAGGCGCAAGGAAACCCATCAGCACGATGAAGATTGCAATCGCGGTGACCAGACCCGCAGTGGCGGGAACCATAAATGCGTTCAAAGCGTTCTCTAGCCGTATCTGCATGTGGTTGAGATACGGACGCTTCGATTGCGCGACTTCTTGCGAAATGGCGACCCGAAGCTTCAGGGCCAGATCCCGCGGTGCTTTTCTGCGAGCCAGTTTCGTCAGCAATTGCTGGGTATGCTGCAGCGACAAATATTCCTGCGTGCAACCAGCACAGGTTTCCAGATGCTGGCTGAGAGCCCGCATCTGCGTGCCGGTTAGCGCGCCGTCCAAGTAAAGCGAGAACAACGATTTTGCTCCGGCGCACTTCATGGCATCACCTCGATCTCTCTGCCGTCCGAACGAACAGGGGATCGTGACTGCATTTTTGATTCTCGCTCCTCAGGAGCCTGTAGTCCCAGTTCGCCGCCTACTTCCCGGACATATGCCAGCAGACGTCGCTTGAGCGCCTCGCGCCCTCGCGTCAGTCTTGATTTCACGGTGCCCAGCGAAACCTCGGTGATCTCCGCAATTTCCTCATAAGACATTTCTTCGAGATCGCGCAGGATCAGCGTGGTGCGATACG
>Ga0193728_1000494_pt1 | contig 19100 bp, 20 predicted proteins | sample U1c1metaG_FD_143037 | JGI IMG/M metagenome (GOLD analysis project Ga0193728, IMG submission 143037) | Soil microbial communities from a riparian zone of the East river system, Colorado, United States - U1c1 | ecosystem: Environmental > Terrestrial > Soil > Riparian zone | place: USA: East River...
CCAGTACCGACGTCGCCGCGGCCGGCGTCGTGATCGGGTGCGACGCCCGGCACCGCAGCGACGAGTTCGCCGCCGAGGCGGCGCGGGTGCTGGCCGGCGCCGGGATCGCGGTCCTGCTGCTGCCGCCCCGCCAGCCCACTCCCCTGCTGGCCTTCGCCGTCCGGCACCTGGGCGCCGCGGCGGGCATCATGATCACGGCCAGCCACAACCCGGCGGCCGACAACGGCTACAAGCTGTACCTGGGCGACGGTGCCCAGATCATCCCGCCCGCCGACGCGGAGATCGAGTCGGCCATCGCGGATCTCGGCCCGCTGGGCCGGGTGCCCGTGGCCGGGCCGGACAGCACGCTGATCAGGCAGCTCGGCGACGAGGTGGCCCGCGCCTACCTGGACGCGGTGTGCGCGCTCTCGCCCGCCCCGCCGGGGGCGGCCTGGCTGCGGATCGTCTACACCCCGCTGCACGGGGTGGCGGCCGGGCTCGCGCTGCGGGCGTTCGAGCAGGCGGGCTATACCGAGCCGGACGTGGTCGAGGCCCAGCGGGAGCCGGACCCGGACTTTCCCACCGTGACCTTCCCGAACCCGGAGGAGCCGGGCGCGCTGGACCGGGCGCTGCGCCTGGCCCGGCAGTCCAGCGCCGACCTGGTCATCGCCAGCGACCCGGACGGGGACCGGCTGGCGGTGGCCATCCCCGACCCGGCGGTGGCCGGCGGCTGGCGGGCGCTGACCGGCGACCAGGTGGGCGCGCTGCTGGGGGCGTACCTGCTGGAGCAGGTCCCGCCGACGGCCGGCCGGCCCGACGACCGGCTGGTCGTGACGACGATCGTGTCCTCGACGCTGCTGTCGCGGATCGCGGCGGCGGCCGGCGCCCGGTACGCCCGGACCCTGACCGGGTTCAAGTGGATCGTCCGGGCGGGCGTCTTCGCCGCGGGCCAGCGTTTCGTGTTCGGGTATGAGGAGGCGCTGGGCTACTGCGTCGGCGAGGTCGTCCGGGACAAGGACGGGATCGGCGCGGCCCTCGCGGTGCTGGGGCTGGCCACGCGGGCGCGGGCGCGGGGCGAGACGCTGCTGGAGGTCTACGACGCGCTGGAGGCGGCGCACGGCGTGCACCTGACGGCGCAGCTCACGGTGGCGACGCGGGCGCCGGCCGACGTGACGGCGCGGCTGCGCCGGGCGGCACCGACGTTCCTGGGGCGGCTGGCGGTGACCTCGGTGACCGACTTCGCCGGCGGCAGCCGGGACCTGCCCCCGGCCGACGTGCTCGGCTACCGGGTCGGCCGCGACCGGGTGGTGATCCGCCCGAGCGGCACCGAGCCGAAGCTGAAGGCCTACCTGGAGGTAGTCGAGCCGGTGCCTCCCGGCCAGCTGGCCCAGGCCCGCCAGCTCGCCGCCGCCCGCCTGGACGCCCTCCGCGCCGCCGTCACCCACCTCCTCGCCGAGTAGCCCCGCCCCCGCCCCCGCCCGAGCCCGGCGAGCTTCATGATCGTGACCGATATACCGGAAAATCACACGGTAAAACGGTCAGGATCATGAGGCCGGGCTCGGGCGGGTGGGGCGCGTGCCGACGGGCTAGTCGGGGACGGCGATGATGACGTCGGAGGCCTTGACGATGGCGGTGACCTCGCTGCCGGGGGACAGGCCGAGCTCGTTGGCGGCCTCGACGGTGATCGACGCGACCAGGCGGACGCCGCCAGCGTCCAGCTCGACGTTGGCGGTGGCCTCGCCGCGGGTGACGCCGGTCACCCGGGCCCTGATCTGATTGCGGGCGCTGAGTCGCATCGATGCTCCGTTTCGCCGTGATGCCGTTTCTGCCAGCGTGTGCACGAGTCTGGGCGGGTGCCCGGCCGGGCACCCGCACCGGCCATGTACCCGCTGGCGGCCGCGGGACGCGCGGGCATCCGGGGCGCTGTGTGGCCGCCGGCCAGCAGCGCGGCGTTGCCGGGGCACGGTTCGCAGTGGCAAGCTCGGGGGCATGACCAGCTCCGCTGCTGAGGATCCGGCCTGCGAGGTCGCGCACGGCACCGTGCCCACGCCCGCCCCGGCCACCGAGAAAGTGCTCGTCGCCGTCTTCGCCACCCCGGTCGCCCAGTTCCTGCTCCGCTACGGCGCCGACGTCGGCTACCGGGCCGTGCTGCTGGAGCCCGACCCCGACCGCGCGCGGGACGCGAAGGCGGGCGGGACCGTGCTGGCGGGCAGCCTGGACGACTTCCCGGCGGGCACGGCGGACGTGGTGGTCACCGACCATCACCGGCCCGAGCTCGGCGTGCTGCTCCGCGACGCGCTGGCCGCGCGCGCCCGGTGGATCGGCCTGATGGGGAACGCCCGGCACGAGGGCCCGCACGTCGCCGCGCTCACCGAGCTGGGCGTGCCGCCGGAGCAGATTGCCCTGGTGCACCGGCCGATCGGCCTGTCCATCGGCTCCCGGACCCCGCCGGAGATCGCGATCTCCACGATCGCGGGCCTGATCGCGGAGCGCGCCGGGAAGCCGGGCGGGTTTGCCTTCTAACCCGCCGGGACCGCCCCCGCCGGGACCGCCCCCGCCCGGACCGCCGCCGCCCGGACCGCCGCCGCCCGGCCCGCCCGCCGGCTACTCCGGGACCCCGCTGCCGCGCAAGCTCGGCATCGGCGAGGACGACACGGTGGCCGTGATCGGCGCCCCGGACGGCTTCGCCGACACCCTGGGCCAGCTGCCGGAGATCGCGGCGCTGCACACCGACCTGGCCGACGGCGCCCGGTACGACGTCATCCTGGCCTTCGTGACCCAGCGCGCCGAGCTCGAGGCCGAGCTGCCGCGGCTGCGCTCGGTCATGGCGCCGGCCTGCGGGCTGTGGATCGCCTGGCCCAAGAAGGCCTCGCGGCGGCCGACCGACATGACCGACCAGGTCGTCCGGGACGTGGCGCTGCTCACCGGCCTGGTCGACAACAAGGTGTGCGCCATCGACGAGACGTGGTCGGGGCTGCGCCTGGTGATCCGCCGGGAGAACCGCTGAGGCCCCGGGCTCAGATGAGCGGCTGGCCCTCGAACTTGCCGAGGTCCTCCCGGTACAGTTCCAGCCCGACGCCGTTGGGGTCGCGGAAGTACATGCTGTTGTCGGCACCGCGGTCCGGCCCGAGGAAATCCAGCCCGGCCTGCTCCAGCTTCTTGCGCGCGGCGTCGAACTGCTCGGCGGTGACCGAGATGGCCAGGTGCTGCACCCCGCCGATGGTCTCCTGCCAGGCCGGGTGCTCGTGGCCGGGGAAGTCGAAGAACCCGAGCAGGTTGCCGTCGCCGATGTCGAAGAAGAAGTGGCTGGAGCCCGCGTAGTCCCGGTTCTCGATGAGCTCGACCAGCGGGAACCCGAGGAACTCCTGGTAGAACTTGATCGTCTCCTCGGTGTCCCGGCAGATCAGGGCCAGGTGGTGGATCCCGCCCACGGTGGTCGGCGGCCGGCTGCCGAGGGGCTTCAGGTACCGCTCGCGGAGCTCCTCCCGGCGCGCTCGTACCCGTGCCAGCTCCTCGCCCTGTGGCTGTGGCATGACTGCCTCCTCGCGCCGTTCCTGCCGCTACCGCCGCTGCCTGTACCGCCCAACCTAGCCCAGTTCGGCCCGGCCGCCCACGGCCCGGCGGCTAGCTGGTCCCGGCGGGCAGCCGGGCCGCCTCCGAGGTCAGCGAGCGGTGCCGGCTGGCCCAGCCGCGCAGGCCGCGGGCGGCGGCCTCCAGGTCGGCCGGGGGGACGGCGATGACCGGGCAGGCGGCCCGGGCCAGGCAGAACCGGGCCACCCGGCCGCCCAGCCACCGCCGGAGCGGGCCGCGCTGGCCCGCGCCCACCACGAGCAGGTCGCCGGGCTCGCAGGCGGCCGCGACCAGGACCGGCCCGGCCGGGCCGCGGACCACCGCGGGCCGGACCCGCCCGTCGGCCGGCTCGCCGCCGAAGGCGAGGTCGAGGGCCTCGTCCAGTTCGCGGGCCGCCGCCTCGCGCCAGAGCTGCCGCAGGTAGGGAGACGGGAAGCGCCGGTCGGCCAGCTCCCCGCCCGGCGGCGTCCAGGCCAGCACCGGCACCAGCAGGACCCCGCGCTCCCGCGCCACCTCCGCCGCGAACCGGAGCGCCCGCAGGCTGCCCGGCGAGCCGCTGACCCCCGTGATGACCCGCACCGTGCTGACACTGCCCATGCCCGACACTCCTGGGCTCCCTTGCTAGTAGCCACTGTTCTCTACCCAGCTAACCGCCGCGCACGCGCGACGCGCCCGGTACTAACGAAACCCTGGCAGCTCCGGCGCAGGATCAAACGGCCGCCAAGCGCGCGACCGGTCGAACCCAGGCAGGTTGACAGGATGCCTCTTTTAAGAGTTACTATCAATTTACTCACGCACTCATATGAACGCTCGTAGCTCAAGAGAGAAGGTCTCGCGATGGGCCTGGACCGCCTCAGCGCCGGCCAGCAGCGCGCGGACGCCCGCCGGTGGTGGGCGCTCGCAAAGCTGCTCGGCTGGGCCCTGGCGCTGTTCGGCGTCGCGTCGCTGGCCTGCGCCTACTCCCGCTCGGCGGGCGAGCTGATCGCCGCCCGGGCGGTGCTCGGGCTGGCCGCGGCCGTGATCCTGCCGATGGCCCTGGCCGTGCTGCCGGTCCTGTTCACCCCGGCCGAGCGGTCCCGGGCCATCGCCGTGGTCGGCGGCGCGACGTTCCTGGGCTACCCCATCGGGCCGATCGTCGGCGGCTGGCTGCTCGACCACTTCTGGTGGGGCTCGGATCGACGGCGCGGGCGTGGTCATCTCCAGCGCCGGGCTGGCCGCGCTCACCTACGGCTTCATCACGGCCGGGCAGAACGGATGGTCCGACGCGGGCGCCCTGGCCACCATCGCGGCCGGGGCGGTGGCACTGGCCGCGTTCGCGGGCTGGGAGATGCGCATCCGGCGGCGCGGCGGCGAGCCGCTGGCCGACCTGACGCTGTTCACCTCGGCGGGCTTCGGGTGGGGGACGGGCCTGTCCACCATGGTCTCGTTCGCGCTGTTCGGGGTCACGTTCGCGCTGCCGCAGTACTTCCTGGACGTCCGCGGCCTGGACTCGCTGGGCAGCGGCGTCGACCTGCTGCCGATGATCGGCGGGATCGCGGCCGGGCTGGTCGTCGGCCAGCGGCTGCAGTCGCCGCGGACGGCGGGACCTGGCGCCGGTCAGCCGATGGTCAGCACGAAGAGCCTGGTCAGCGCCGGGTTTGCCGTGATGGCCGCCGCCCTGGCCGTCGGCACGGCGACGAGCGTGGGGAGCGGGACGGCCTACGTTTCGGGATGGATCGCTGCTGCCGGCCTGGGCCTCGGCCTGGCCCTGCCCACGGCCATGAACGCGGCGCTCGGGGCGCTCACCGCCGAGCGCAGCGGGTCGGGCTCGGCGCTGATGAGCGCGATGCGGCAGGTCGGCGCCACGATCGGGGTCGCCGTGCTCGGCACGGTGCTGAACACGGTCTACCAGGGCCGGCTGCACCTGTCCGGCCTGCCGACGGCGGCGGTGCACGCGGCCAGGTCCAGCGTGGCGGGCGGCCTGGCCGTGGCGCACGCGTCCGGCTCGGCTGCGCTGCTGCACGAGGTGCGCAGCGCCTACGCGGGCGGGCTCGACGTCATGCTGTGGGTGTGCGCGGGCATCGCGGTGGCCGCGGCGCTGCTGGCTTTGCTGTTCCTGCCGCGGACAACCCCGGAGGTCACGGCGGGGGCCGATCCCGCGGAGGCGGGCATTCCCCAGGCGGCGGGGGCAGAATAAGCGCATGAGCAACCTCGCCGAGGCCGGCCCGGACGCCGCCCGGCCCGTGGGCCTGCGGGAGCGGAAGAAGGCCAGGACGCGTGCTGCCATCCGGGAGCACGCGCTCCGGCTGTTCCGCGAGCAGGGCTACTCGGTCACGACGATCGAGCAGATCGCCGCCGCGGCTGAGGTGTCGCCGGCCACCTTCTTCCGCTACTTCCCGACCAAGGAAGACGTCGTCCTGCAGGACGACTTCGACGTGATCACGATCGCTTCGCTGAACGCGCAGCCGCCGGAGCTCAGCCCGGTCGCGGCGTTCCGGGCGGCGGCGACGGCCTCGCTGGCGGCCATGACCGAGGCGGACAAGGAGCAGTTCCGCGAGACGGCGCGGCTGACGGCGCAGGTTCCCGAGATCCGGGCCCGGGCGCTGGATGAGTTCACCCGGACGATGGACGGGATCTCGGGGGCACTGGCCGGGCGGGTCGGGCGGCCGCCGGATGACTTCGCGGTGCGGACCCTGGCCGGGGCGATCATGGGGGTCATCATGTCGGCGACGCTTCCCACGCTGATGGGCGAGGACATCGACATCAACGAGGTCTTCGGCCGGATCGACGCGGCGCTGGCGCAGCTCGAGGCGGGACTGCCGCTCTAGGCCCGGGACCCGTTGCCTGGGGCCCGCGCGGAATGTTGCGCGTTCAACTAATGTTGGCCCAGGCAAGCCCGCCACACCCAGGGAGGCACGTCCGATGCCAGCCGTGACCGTTGACGACATCCTGTTGCTGCCGAGGATCGAGGCACCTGATGCCGCGGTCGCCAAGGACCGCCCGGTGCTGGGCGTGACCACCGCGCCGCGCGGGTTCGAGGGGGAGGGCTTTCCCGTCCGGCGGGCGTTCGCCGGCGTGGACCTGCGCGCCCTGGACCCGTTCATCCACATGGACCAGATGGGCGAGGTCGACTACGCGCCGGGCGAGCCCAAGGGCACGGCCTGGCATCCGCACCGCGGCTTCGAGACCGTGACCTACATCATCGACGGCACGTTCATCCACCAGGACTCCAACGGCGGCGGCGGCGTGATCACCAACGGCGACACGCAGTGGATGACCGCCGGGGGCGGGCTGCTGCACATCGAGGAGCCCCCCGAGGAGCTGGTCGTGAGCGGCGGCCTGTTCCACGGCTTCCAGCTGTGGGTCAACCTGCCGTCCGCGCTCAAGATGACCCCGCCGCGCTACCAGGACATCCGGGCCGGCCAGGTCGCGCTGCTCAGCTCGCCGGACGGCGGCTCGCTGGTCCGCATCATCGCGGGCGACGTCGCCGGGCACGCCGGGCCGGGCGTCACGCACACCCCGATCGCGCTGCTGCACGCGACCGTCGAGCCGGGCGCCCAGCTGCGGCTGCCCTGGCGGCCGGACTTCAACGCGCTGGCCTACGTGCTGGCCGGCTCCGGGACCGCGGGCGCGGACCGGCGGCCGGTGCAGACGGGCCAGCTGGCCGTGTTCGGGCCGGGCGACGTGCTCACCTTCGGCGCGGAGCGCCGGATGGACGGGCCGTCAGACAAGCTCGACGTCCTGGTCCTGGGCGGGCAGCCGATCCGCGAGCCGGTCGCGGCGTACGGGCCGTTCGTGATGAACACCCGGGCCGAGCTGGTCCAGGCGTTCGAGGACTTCCAGGCCGGGCGGCTGGGCTCGATCCCGGCCGAGCGCACGCCGCTCCCGGCCGAGCCGCACCCGGGGCACGACGTCCTGTGACGCGCTAGCGCTAGCGCCGCGAGGGCCCCGGCCGTCCGTCTCGGACGACCGGGGCCCTCGGTTGTGCTGGCTTCAACCTTTCACCCTGGTCACGCTCGTCACAGTCGCCTGGCCAGCCTCAAAGGTGTCAGAAGTGCGGGGCGGGATGGGGGCGAGACCGGGGCGGGGAGGTGGGTGTTTCATGATCCCGCAGGGTCTTGGCTGCCGGGATAGCCACAACCCTGCGCGATCATGAAACAGCCCTGAAGTGGATCTTCAGCTGAGCTCCGGCGGGGGCCGCGAGGCGGCGGGCGGCGGTTCGGGTCAGCCGGCCAGGCGGCGGAGGGCGCCCCGGACGACCTCGGGGTCGGTGGTCGTCCAGAAGGGCGGCAGCGATGCGCGGAGGAAGCTGCCGTACCGGGCGGTGGCCAGCCGGGGGTCCAGCACCGCGACGACGCCCTTGTCGGACATCGTGCGCAGCAGCCGCCCGGCGCCCTGGGCCAGCAGCAGCGCGGCCTGCGCGGCCGCCACCGTCATGAACCGCCGCCGCGATGTCCTCGGGCCGCCCGGCCCGGCCGACCAGGGTCGCGCCGATCAGCCTGGCCCGCCGCTGGCTGGTCATGGAGTCCCCGAAGAACTCGGTGTCCTCGACGTAGCCGGGCGCGATGACGTTGACGGTCACGCCGTCCGGGCGGGTCGTCAGCGCTGCGGAGCGAACCTGCCCATACGGTAATCGGGTAGTCAGGAGAACGTGGGGCGTATGCGGTAGGCAGTATCCACGTGTTATCCGCGCAGAGGAGATATCTCATGCCCGTCGTATTCGTGCACGGCGTTCCGGAGACCGCGGCGGTCTGGACCCCGCTGCTCGCTGAGCTGAGCCGCGATGACGCCATCACGCTGTCCCCGCCGGGCTTCGGCGCTCCGGTACCGGACGGGTTCGGGGCCACGTCGGACGAGTACCTGGCCTGGCTCACCGGCGAGCTGGCGGGGATCGGCGGGCCGGTGGACCTGATCGGCCACGACTGGGGCGCCGGCCACGTCTCGCGGGTCGCCGCGACCCGGCCGGACCTCATCCGGTCCTGGTGCATCGACGCGGCGGGCATCTTCGACCCCGAGTACGTCTGGCATGACCTGGCGCAGGCCTGGCAGACGCCGGGGGTGGGCGAGGAGACCGTCCGCGTCATGTTCGACGGGCCGGTCGACGCGCGGGCGGCCGGGTACGTGGGGCTCGGCATGACGCAGGAAGCGGCGGAGGCGTGCGCGGCCGCGGGCGGTCCTGAGATGGCGCGGTGCATCCTGGCGCTGTACCGGTCGGCCCGGCAGCCGGCGCTGACGGAGTTTGGCCAGGAGCTTGATGCGGCGGAGCGGCAGCCGGTGCTGGTGATCAACGCGACGGAGGACGGGTACGTCGGCGGGCCCGAGATGGCGCACCGGAATGCCGTGCGGTTCGGGGCGCAGGAGGTCGTCCTCGAAGGGCTCGGGCACTGGTGGATGCTGCAGGACCCGGCGCGCGGGGCGGCGGCACTGGCCGGGTTCCTCAGCGGGCTGGACAGCACTGTATGACCACGACCGCCACGTGGCCGGACGACGGATCGCGGCGCGAGATCCCGCTGCTCGGCGGGGACGTGACCGAGGGCGTCGTCCGGGTGGGCGACACAGTCCGCCGTCCGCTGAACCCGAACTCGGTGCTCATCCACGCGCTGCTAAGGCATCTCGAGGCGGTGGGATTCGCCGGAGCGCCGCGGTTCCTCGGCATCGATGCGGCCGGACGCGAGGTGCTCAGCTTCATCGAGGGTGAGGTAGCCGGGCGCCCCCGTCCGCCGTGGATCGGCGACGAGGACCGGATGGTGTCCGTCGCGCGCCTGGTCCGGGCGTACGACGACGCTGCGGCGACGTTCGTTCCGCCCGACGGGGTCAGTCCCGTCGGCGGGTCCCCGGAGTCAGCAGACATCCCGCCGGCGCCGCCCTACGAGCCCGAGCTGATCGGCCACGTCGACATCACGCCGGAGAACGTGGTGTTCCGCAACCGTAAGGCGTTCGCGCTGATCGACTTCGACCTGGCCAAGCCGGCTACCCGCGCCGACGAGATGTTCAACGTGATGCTCTGGTGGGCGCCGCTGTCTGATCCTCGGGATGTCGAGCCGCCGCTCCGGGAGCTGGACGTGCCGCGCCGGTGCCGGATGCTGGCCGACGCCTACGGGATGTCCGGCACCGACCGGGCCAGGCTGATGGAGGTGGCCATCATGCGCACCCGCCGTTCCTGGTACCTGATGAAGCAGCGCGCCGAGCGCGATGGCGGCGGCTGGCAGCGGATGTGGGACGACGGCGTCGGCGACGTCATCAAGCGGCGCGAGGCGTGGCTCGACCAGAACGCTGCCGCGCTTGAGGCGGCGCTCAGCGTTTAGCGGTTCGGATCGTGCACATGGGCGCTAGCGGTTCGGATCATCCCCCCGTATTGGCGTACGAAACGAACCGCTAAGCGCCTGCCCCTTCCGCTGAGGCGGGGAAGCCGCATCCAGCGGCCATTCCGGTCAAGACCAGGTAAAGTCACCCGCGTGGCGGAGGCCGGGGGCGCGGAGGCTGGGGGCACGCGGGCTGGGGGCACGCGGGCCGGGAGCACGCAGGCCGGGAGCAGGCCGGTCACGGCGTTCGCGGATACCGCGCTGACTCGGCCGCTGTGGCCGCATCAGGAGCGGGCGCTCGGCGCGCTGCGGCCCGACCGGCGCCGGGCCGAGCCGGCCGCCACCTACCTCGTCGTGCCCCCCGGCGGCGGGAAGACCCTGATCGGGCTGGAGGCGGTGCGCCGGATCGGCCGGCCCGCCATCGTGCTCTGCCCCAACACGGCCATCCAGGCGCAGTGGGTCGCGCAGTGGCAGGCGGCGTTCGCGCCGGCCAGCGGGGCGGCCAGCACGCCGGCCACGATGAGCCGGGAGCTGCCGACGCCCCTGACCGTGCTGACCTACCAGGCCGTCTGCACCCTGGAGCCCGGCCACAGCACTCCCGGCCACATGGTGGAACGGCGGTCGCGCGGCGGGGCGCCGGTGTCATGGCAGCGGTTCGCCCGCGACGAGCCGGCGCTGGCCGACGCGGCCATCCGGCTGCACACGGCGGGACTGCTGCCGCTCCCCGACGGGGCCAGGGTGACGGAACAGCACCGGCACCCGCCCACGGCCGAGGACTGGGTCGCGCTCATCGGCGACTACTGCCAGCGGTGCCTGCTGGCCAGCGGGGACGAGCAGGACGAGCGCGCCTACGAGGCCATCCGCCGGGTCCTGCCGTCGGTCGGGTACCGGCTGACCCGGGCGGGCGTGCGCGCCGGGAACTCCCCCGTCGACCGGGTGCTGGCCCGGTCGGCCAGCAAGGCGTACGCGGCCATCGAGATCCTGGCCGCGGAATCGGCCGAGCTGGGACCGCGGCTGCGGGCGCTGGTGCTGTGCGACCACGAGGAGGCCAGCGGGACGCTGCCCGCCGACCTGGCCGGCACCGTCCTGACCGCGGAGGCGGGGGGCGGCCAGCTGGTCCTGGAGACGCTGCTGGCTGATCCGCAGGCGAAAGAGCTGGACCCGGTGCTGATGACCGGGCGGGGCGTGGCCTGCGGCGCGGACACTGCGGACCGGCTCGCCGACTGGCTGCGCGCCGCCGACCCCCGCCTGCACAACGACGTCACCGTCGGCCCGCTGGGCCGGTGGGCGCACGCGCGGGACGTCAGCGCGGCGGGCGGCTGGGACCCGCGCCGGTTCGTCCCGCTGGTGACGCGGTTCTACGCCGAGGGCGGCACGCGGTGCCTGATCGGCACGCGGGCGCTGCTCGGCGAGGGCTGGGACGCGCCGGCCGTGAACGTCGTCGTCGACCTGACCGTGGCCACCACCGCGACGTCGGTGGTCCAGGCCCGCGGCCGGGCGCTGCGGCTGGACGGGGGCTGGCCGGCCAAGGTCGCGGACAACTGGGGCGTGGTCTGCATCGCCGACGACCATCCCAAGGGCAGCGCTGACTTCGGCCGGTTCGTCCGCAAGCACGACCACTACTTCGCGCTGGCCGCAACGGGCGACATCGTGTCGGGCGTCGCGCATGTCGACCCGCGGCTGTCGCCGTACGGGCCGCCGGCGGCCGACCGGTTCGACGCGCTGAACGCGGAGATGCTGCAGCGCCCGGCCGGGCGCGAGGCGGCCCGGCAGCTGTGGGCCATCGGCACCCCGTACCAGGACGAGCCGGTGGCCACGGTCACGATCGCGCGGCGCGCGCCGCTGGGGCTGAGCGGGCAGGCCCTCCGGCTGCCCGACGCCGCGCACCCGGCCCGGCCCGGCCGGCGCGCGGCCTGGGCCGGGGCCGCGCTGGCCGTCGTCGCGCTGGCCGGGATAGCGCTGCCCGCGGCCGCCGTCGTCGTGGCCGGGCTGCTCCTGCTGGCCGGGCTGGCCGCGCTCCGCGCGGCGGCCGCCCGGGTCACGGCGGCCGGGTCGGACGGGAGCCTGGAGGATATCGCCGCCGCCATCGCCGACGCCCTGCACGGGGCCGGCCTGACCGGCCGCAGCGCCGACGCCGTCCTGGTCGAGGCGCAGGCCGACGGCACGTACCGGGCCCGGCTGCGGGACGTGCCCGCCGGGGAATCGGCCCAGTTCACCCAGGCGCTGGAGGAATCCCTGGCGCCGCTGGCCCAGCCGCGCTACGTGATCTCCCGGCTGATCATCGCGCCGCCGCGCGGACGGGGCGGGGCCACCGGGCTGGCCCTGCGGCGGCTGGTCACCGGCCGGGTCCCGGCCGCGGTCATCTACCACGCGGTGCCGGGCGCGCTGAGTTCGAACAAGAAACTGGCCACCATATTCGAACGATCGTGGAACGCCCGCGTCAGTCCCGGCGAAGTCCTGTTCACCGGCTCGCCGGAGGGCGCCGGGGTGCTGGCCGCGCAGCGGGGCGACGACCCGTTCGCGCTGACCACCCAGATCCGCACGCTGTGGCGGTGACGCTCGCGGCACCCGGCCCCCGCCGTCGGCCGACCCCGGGGCGCCGGCGGCTGAGCAGGCTCAGCCACGCGCGCGGCCTCCTTCTTCGAGGGCAAGGGGCGCCGCGGCGAGCAGGAGTACCTGCGGCAGCTGGTCGTTCGCGGCGAGGTCGTCAGCGTGGACGGGCAGCTGCAGCTGGCCGAGTTAGCCGGGCCCGGCGCGGTGGCCGGGCCCGCGGCCGGGTAGGGGATAATCGCGACTGCTGCCTATCCGCGGGAGGCCTGATGGCGAACGACCCGGACTGGGTGCCGGCGGACGTCGACATCCAGCAGGCCAACACCGCCCGGGTCTATGACTACCTGGTCGGCGGGACGCACAACTTCCGGTCCGACCAGGACGTCGGCCGGGCCATCATGGCCGTGGACCCGAACGCCCGGGTGTTCGCCAAGGCCAACCGCGACTTCCTGGGCCGCGCCGTCCGCTTCCTGGTCGCGGCCGGCATCAGGCAGTTCCTCGACATCGGGTCGGGCATCCCGACCGAGGGAAACGTGCACGAGGTGGCCCAGCGGGCCAGCCCGGACGCCCGGGTGGCCTACGGGGACGTGGACCCGGTGGCCATCGCGCACAGCCGGGCCATCCTGGCCGGGAATCCCCGGGCCGGGGTCATCAGCGGCGACCTGCGCGACCCGGCCGGGATCCTGGCCGACGAGACCACCCGCCGCCTGATCGACTTCAGCCAGCCGGTCGGTCTGCTGCTGGTGGCCGTCCTGCACTTCATCGCCGACGACGACGATCCCTGGCGGCTGGTGGCCACCCTGCGCGACGCCGTCGCGCCGGGCAGCTACCTCGTCCTCGCCCAGGGCACATTCGAGGGCCAGGCCGATACGGCCCAGGCCTTCGAGAAGATGTACAACCGCAGCGTGGCCACGAAGATCCACATGCGCTCGCGGGCCGACATCCTCCGCTTCTTCGACGGCTTCGAGCTCCTCGACCCGGGGCTGGTGTTCGTCCCGGAATGGCGGCCGGACGCGCCGGGCGACGTTCCCGCTGACCCGGGCCGGTACGGGAACCTGGTGGGCGTTGCGCGCAAGCCGTGACCAGCACGCCATCTGGTGGCAGGTCTACCCGCTGGGCTTCCTCGGCGCGCGCACCGTGGCGGGCGGAGCCGCCGGGCGGCCGCTGGACGCCCTGGGCGACTGGCTGGGCTACGCCGCCGACCTGGGCGTATCCGGGCTGGCCCTGGGCCCGGTGTTCGCGTCCAGCACGCACGGCTACGACACGCTCGACTACTTCCGCATCGACGAGCGGCTGGGCGACGAGGGCAGCCTGGACCGGCTCGTCGAGGCGGCCGGGCGACGGGGCCTGCGGGTCCTGCTCGACGGCGTCTTCAACCACGTGGGGGCCGGGTACCCGCCATTCCAGCGGGTCCTGGCCGGGCAGGCGACGCCGGCCGAGGCGGCCTGGTTCGTCCCGGCCGCGGCGCCGGCCGCGGCCGGCGCCGCGGCCGGGACGCCGGACGGCTCCGCGGCGGTCAGCGGAGCTCCGGCCTACCGGACCTTCGAAGGCCACCCGGGTCTGATCGCCCTCAACCACGAGAATCCGGCGGTGGCCGATTTCGTGGCCGGCGTCATGGAGCACTGGCTCGGCCGGGGCGTGAGCGGCTGGCGGCTCGACGCGGCGTACGCCGTGCCCCGCGCGTTCTGGGCGGCCGTGCTGCCGCGAGTCCGGGCCCGCTACCCGGGCGCGTACCTCGTCGGCGAGGTCATCCACGGGGACTACAGCGCCTTCGTCCGCGAGTCCGGCGTGGACGCCGTGACCCAGTATGAGCTGTGGAAGGCGATCTGGAGCAGCCTTAACGACGCCAACCTGTTCGAGCTCGCGTGGGCGCTGAAGCGCCACGACGAATTGCTCGCCACCTTCGTGCCGCTGACCTTCATCGGCAACCATGACGTCACCCGGATCGCCAGCCGGCTGGCCGACGAGCGCCATCTCGGGCACGCGCTGGCCGTCTTGTTCACCGTCGCCGGGACCCCCTCGGTGTACTACGGCGACGAGCAGGGCTTCCGCGGGATCAAGGAGGACCGGGCCGGGGGCGACGACGAGATCCGGCCCGCCTTCCCGGCCGCCGGGCCGGCCGGGCTGGCCCCCTTCGGCTGGCCGGTCTACCGGCTCCACCAGGAGCTGATCGGCTTCCGCCGGCGGCACCCGTGGCTGCACCGCGCCGCCCCGGCGGTATTGCAGCTGACGAACACCTTCCTGGCCTACGAGTGCGTGGACGGGGCCAGCCGGGTCCTGGTCGCGCTCAACGTCGCCGACGCGCCGCAGCAGGTGGCTGCGGCCGGAGCTTGCCGGGAGCTGGTCGGCGAGCCGGGCGCGACCGTCGATGACGGCGTGCTGACCGTGCCGGGTCACGCGTGGGCCGTATACAGCGTTGATTAGCGGGCAGAAAATCGTTTCGGCGGGTTGCGGGTCTAACGGGGTGATGGACAACAGAGAAAGGAACCCACAGATGCGCAAGGCCCGTGTTGGCACCGAGGCGGCCGTCTCCGAGGTCCGCGAGGTCAGCAAGCCCGCCGTGCAGTGGCGCGAGGAGCTGACGCCCATGCAGTACAGCGTCCTGCGCGAGGCGCACACCGAGCGGCCGTTCACCGGTGAGTACGTCCACAACCACGAGGACGGCTACTACCACTGCGCCGGCTGCGGAGCGCAGCTGTTCAGCTCGGACGCCAAGTTCGAGTCCGGCACCGGATGGCCGAGCTTCGACCAGCCCGCCATCGCCGAGGCGGTGGAACTGCGCTCCGACAACAGCCTGTTCATGCGCCGTACCGAGGTCGTCTGCCGTCGCTGCGGCGGTCACCTGGGTCACGTGTTCAACGACGGCCCGACGCAGACCGGCGAGCGGTACTGCATCAACTCCTGCTCGCTGGCCTTCGAGCCGCGCGGCTGATCATGCGCCCGGCCGGGCTGGTCCACTACCGTGACCTACGGCAGCCCAGCCCTGGCCCGCGACGGGAGACGTGATGGGCATACCTGACTACGCCGGCGACCATCAGTGGTCCCAGCAGCACCTCTCGCACTACGTCGAGGGCGACCTGCGGCCCCGTGCCCGCCGCCGCCTGGACCGGCACGCCCTGGGCTGCGCGGACTGCGGGCGCGGCATCCGCGCGATGCGCGCCCTGGTCTACGCGGTGCCGGGGGTGGACGGGCATGCGGGCGTGTCCGCGCCCGCCGCGATTTTCGACCGGGCCCGCCTGGCCGGGGCCGGCGGGCCGGCCGCCCCGCCGGCCCCGTGACGCCGGAGCCCACCGAGGCTGAGCTGCTGGTTCGCGCGCGATCGGGGGACATAGCGGCCTTCGAGCAGCTGTCCGGCGCCTACGCCGACCGCCTGTTCATGCTGCTGCTGCGGCTGCTCGGCGACCCGGACGAGGCCATGGACGTGGCCCAGGAGGTCATGCTGCGGGCCTGGCTGGGCATCACCCGCTTTCAGGGCCGGTCCAGCTACTTCACCTGGCTGTACCGCATCGCGGTCAACGAGGCCAACCGCGCGCTGGACCGGCGGTCCCGCCGCCCGGCGGGCGTCTCGATCGGGGCGCGGGAGCTGGAGCTGCCTGCCTCGCCCGCGCAGGACCCCTCCCGGGCGGCCGAGAGCAGCGAGCTGCGCCAGGCCCTCCGCGAGGCCCTGATGCAGCTCCCGCCCGAGTTGCGGACCGCGATCGTGCTGCGCGACGCTGAGGAGCTCTCCACCGAGGAAGCAGCCGAGATCGCGGGCGTCGGCCAGGCCGCGTTCAAGAGCCGGCTGCACCAGGCCCGGCTCCGGATCCGGGCCGCCATCGGCGACGACGCCCTGGTCACCGCAGGCGGGTAAGGTCGCCGGCGCCCCCTAGGATCACGGGTCATGGCTGATGCGCTGTTCGAGCACCCGCGGCTCGCTCTGGCCTACGACCCGCTCGACCCGGATCGCTCCGATCTCGACGCCTACGCCGCCCTGGCCGACGAGCTCGGGGCCAGGTCAGTCCTGGATATCGGCTGCGGGACCGGGACCTTCGCGTGCCTGCTGGCCCGGCGCGGGATCCAGGTCACCGCGGTCGACCCCGCCGGTTCGTCACTGGAGGTGGCCCGGGCCAAGCCCGGCGCGGATCAGGTGCGCTGGATCCTGGGCCAGGCGTCCGCGCTCCCGCCGCTTCAGGTCGACCTCGCGACCATGACCGGGAACGTCGCGCAGGTTTTCGTGACCGACGGGGACTGGCAGTCGGTGCTGGACTGCGCCCGGTCCGCCGTGCGGCCCGGCGGGCACCTGGTCTTCGAGGCCCGCGATCCGCGGCGGCAGGCGTGGCGGGGGTGGGACCGCGAGCACTTTTCTGCGCGGGCCGACCTGCCAGGGGGGATCACGGTCGAGGCGTGGCCGGAGGTCACCGACGTGAGCGGCGCACTGGTGTCGTTCCGCTGGACGTTCGCCTTCAGCGACGGCGAGATCCTGACCTCAGACTCGACGCTGCGCTTCCGCGGGCGCGACGAGATCGCCGGCTCGCTGCGGGCGGCCGGGTTCACCGTGGCCGAGGTCCGGGATGCCCCGGACCGGCCGGGCCTCGAATTGGTCTTTGTCGCCCGGCGCCCGTGACGGACCCGGCCGGTGCGCCGGCTGGCTGGCCGGCTGGGCGGGGTCAGCGCTGGCGGCGGTAAGTCAGCGCCACGATGCCGTTGGCTCCGGGCCAGCGACTGAGCGAACCGGATCCCGCCGTGGGCGAGGATCTCCCCCGTGCCGTGCTGCCGGTGACCGTCGGAAGTACTGCGCCAATCCCTCGTAGGTGGCCCGGCCCATGATGTGCACCCCCGCCCGCTCCAGCGAGCCGGTGATCCAGGCCTCGTGCGCCGGATCATCGGGGATGGCCCGGCAGAAGCCGAAGAGCTTCGGTGCCCTCCCCGACGATGATCCCGTCGATGGACAGTTCGGAGACGTGCAAGACAACTGGCCGCATAGCAAGTTCCCGCCTGTCGCGCATCGCGGGGCTGGCCCTGCTGAGACTGGAAAAGCGATCCCGGAATCATCGGCGCGGGCGGCCGGGTTAACTGCGGCCGGGAACCGGAGCGCCCGGAGCCCGGCCGCAGTCTTGTGCTCGCCCGAATCGCCGGCTCGCAATAGCGGCCGGTGTCGCGCCTAGTGCCCGGCCTCGTACTTGGCCAGCACGTCGGCCGGAATGCGGCCGCGGTCAGAGACCTTGAGGCCCTGCTCGCGGGCCCAGGCCCGGACCTCCGACTGGTCATGCCGCGCCGGACGCGCGGTGCGGGCCGACCGCCGCGCCGCGGTGACCTTGCGGGCCGCCGTGATATACGGGCCGACCGCCGCGGCCAGCTCGTCCTTGTGCGCTTGGCTCAGGTCGATCTCGTACTCGGATCCGCCGATTACGAACCGCACCGTGCCCGTGGCCTCGCTGCCGTCAATGTCATCTACAAACAGCACCTGCGTCCGCTGCGCCACTGCCGTGCTCCGCTCTGAATTTAAGGTATGGCCTTCAGACCATAAGCTTATAAGATCCAGCGGGCGCGCAGGACCAGCTTTCGTATTCACGCGGGCGTTGACGACCGGGCCGTCGGCTTCCCGTCGGCTTCCCGGGCGGCTTCCCCGGTAGCCCGGAAGAAGCCTCCCGATATCGGCGCGGGACATACCGCCGCGGTAAAGGCTCGTCCGGCGGTGCTCCGTCCCCTGGCATTCACCCGGCCGGAAGTACCCGTTCACGACCGCCGCCCAGGCTAGTGCCATGGACCATTGCTGCGGGCTGAGCCGCCGCCAGCTCCTCCGCCTGTCCGCCGCCGGGGCCGGCGCCGCCGCGGTCACGCCGTGGCTGCGGGCCACCCGGGCGGCCGCCGCCACGGCGGCCGGAGCTGGCCTGTCCGTGCAGGACCTGGAGCTCGTCACCGTGACCGACGACAGCTTCATCCTCACCTGGTACACCGCGGACGCGCCGCCGCCCGCCATTCCGTTCGACCCGGCCGCCGAGCCCGCCCCGGTGGCCACGGACGGGCTGGTCCGGTACGGCACCGACCCGTCCCGGCTCGATCAGGTCGCGGTGCAGCGCGGCGGGGCCACCGCCTACCACTATGTCGAGGTCACCGGGCTGCGGCCCGGAGTGACCTACTACTACCAGGCTGTTTCCGCCGAGGTGCCGGCCGCGCCGCGGCTGATGCCGCAGCTCACCTTCCCGGCCGGCGGGATCGTGATCCCCCCGACCCCACCGACGCCCAGCTGGAGGGCATCCTCGCCGGGCTGCTGTCCTCTGGCGTCATCGTCTCCGCCGCCCCGGGGAAGGTCACTACTCTCGTGCCGCCGCGCGGCGAGCTGCTGTGCACGGTGGCCCTGTGCAACGACCTGCACATCGGCGAGATGGTGAGCGGCCTGGCCACCGCCGCCTTCCCGCCCGGCTTCTCGCAGGCGCCGGGGCTGCCGCCCTACCCGGTGGTGATGACCAGCTCGATGACGGCCGACGCGGTCGCCCGGGGCGCCGACGCGCTGCTGGTGGCCGGTGACCTGACCTCGGCGGCGCTGCCGGGCGAGCTCACTGACTCCAGGAGCCTGCTCGACCGCCACGGTCGCCTGACCCTTGCTGGCCCGCTGCGCCGCGGCGCCTACGTGGTCGCCCGGGGCAATCATGATCAGCCGAAATCCGGGACGGCGTACGCGGGCTGCGCTCCAGTCGGCGGCACCGGCCTGTTCGACTGCCTGCCTGCGGTGTACGACCT
>Ga0193728_1000495_pt1 | contig 19063 bp, 9 predicted proteins | sample U1c1metaG_FD_143037 | JGI IMG/M metagenome (GOLD analysis project Ga0193728, IMG submission 143037) | Soil microbial communities from a riparian zone of the East river system, Colorado, United States - U1c1 | ecosystem: Environmental > Terrestrial > Soil > Riparian zone | place: USA: East River...
GCCCGCCCCCTATGGCTCGATCGGCGTGGACATCAACTGCGCGGTGATCGGCTTCACCGCCAGCGCCCCCACCGCCAACCTCGCCCCGCCCGCGGCGAACTCACAATTCCCCCCACGATAACCACAGCCACCAGGCACGACGGCGGGCCCGGCCGGGCCCGCCGTCGTACGGAGCGAGAACGCATCCCTGCAGCTGCTCACGGCGAGCCTGCCGGGCACTTCACCGTTCCATGCGGGCGGGGACGAAGCGCGTGACCCCTCTGGTCCAAGCCGGCGGCCCAGAGGTAAGAAACCTGGCCGCTGACGACGCTAACTACGTGTAAGCGGGCTGAACGGCTCGCGAATGATGTATCGCAGAAAGGACACCGTTCCCATGACCGTTACGCTGGGCATACTAGCGCTGCTGGAAGCCAAGGCCGGTAAGGGCGACGAGCTGGCGGCATTCCTCAAGGCCGGCCGGGACCTGGCCGTCGCCGAGGAAGGCACCGTCACCTGGTACGCGTTCAAAATCAGCGACACCAGCTACGGCATCTTCGACACCTTCGCCACCGGCGACGCCCGCACCGCGCACATCAACGGCCAGATACCGGCCGCGCTAGCCGAAGTGTCGGCCGATCTGCTGGCCCGCGCACCGGACATCCAGCCCGTCAGCCTCCTAGCCGTCAAGTAGGAGGCCGGATAGCCGGTCCGCGGGGAACTCCGTTTCCTCGTTGAGATAGTCGCGGATGTCGGCGCGGCGGCGCTGCACGTAGCGAGCGGCAAGCTGGCGGCGGCCCGCGGCGGTGCCGATCGGCATCGGCGAGGACCGGGTCGAGCAGGCCGACAAGGCCGCGGAACGACTCGTCCTTGCCGGAGTGCGGGGTTGCGGTAACCAGGATCAGGTGCCGGCTCTCGTCCTTGGCGACGCGGGACAGCAGGTCGTAGCGAAGCTGGGCGGACCCTCCCCGGTCGGCGTCAGCGGGGACGCAGGTGTGTGCCTCGGTGACGATCACCAGGTCGGGGCAGTGCTTGAGGAAGTCGTCGCGGGTGTCTCGGCGACTTGATGAAGTCGGTGGAGATGATCACCATCTGGTGCCGCTCGAACAGCGTCTGGCCCCAGGCCAGGGCGCGCTCCAGCCTCGGCACCGTGGACGGGAGGATCAGCTCGGCGGTGATGCCGAACTTGGTCCGCATCTCGTTCGTCCTGCCATTGCTCGGCCAGCGCGGGCGAGCACAGCACGGCAAGCCCGCTGGCCTCCCCCCGGGCCAGCAGCTCCTTGGCGATCAGGCCGGCCTCGATGGTTTTGCCGATGCCCGGTGCAGGCGGTAATGAAGGTGCAGATCAGGTATATCGGCACCTTGGGCCGATGCTGACGATCATGCTCCTCAGCACAGACGGCCAGCAGGCCAGCCTGGCGGGCGCGTGGGCCGCCGCCGCTGGGCGCGCTCGTCGCGCCAGTGCAGGTCCGGCCGCCCGGCGACGTACTGTAATGTCCGGTCGGTGGTGCTGCGACTGGCCCGGGAGAACGAGTCGTGGGGTTACCGCCGGATCCACGGCGAGCTGGCCGGGCTCGGCATCACTGTGGCGCCGTCCCAAATCACCGCAGCCCTCCTGGACACGCTCGCCTACGCCGCATAAGCAGTCACAGGACTGCGAAACTCCACTTTCGGAAGAGATTGGTGATTCTCGGAGGCCGCGCGGAGATCAACATTTTCCGACGGTCAAGGCCAATTAGGTGCCGGTCGCTGTACAATTCACCCACTGCGGCATCGGCGGCCCAGAGGGGCGTCGGCCCGCAAATCCGTTCCACTGCAACGGCCCTCATGGCGGCGAAATGAATCACGGCGACCGGTCGACCGTGTGGCCCCTGGCGTGGCCTGCCCTGCAGTCTGCTGCGTGGACCCTTCTCCGGCCTGCTCGGTCGGGTCCTGCGGCCTGGGAGCGCTGATCGATCGTGGCCGGGGCGGACGCGGGCACCTCGCCGGGGTTCAATCCTGTCCTGTTGCTGGCCGGGCCCGTTCTGCGGCGGGTCACCCTGACCTCGGTGAGCGTGTGGGTGGCGACCAGCCAGGCGTGCGCTGTGACGCTGGACGTCTACAGCGGTGCGGCCGCCCTCAACCGCGCCAGCGGCGAGCGGACGGGCACGGTGGCGACCCCACGGGTGGGCACGGGGCACCGCACGACCGTTGAGCTCGGTGGCGCCCTGCACATCGCGCTGGTGACGGCGCCGGTGGCGGGCGTGCCGCCGGACTCGATCTGCAGCTACAACGTGACGCTGGACGTTACGGGTGCGGCGGCCTATCCGCCGGGCTGGACCGACACGTGGGACCTGGGCGGGTTGAAGCTGCTCGACGCCGGCGACGCCCACCACGACTTCAGCGGCGGACTTGGCTACGCCGAGGGCATCCTGCCCAGTTTCGCTGCGCCACCGGCCACGGTGGAGGACCTGCGGCTGTTCCACGGGTCGTGTTTCAAGCTGCACGGCGAGGGCCCGTCGATGATGCCGGGCATCGACGACATCCTGTCCGACGCGCTGCCGGCCGACGCGACGGCGAGCAAGCAGCGCCCGCATCTGCTGATGCTGACCGGGGATCAGATCTACGCCGACGACCTCGCCACGCCGCTGCTGCCGCTGCTGACGTCCATCGGGGCAAAGCTGCTGGTGGCGCCGGAGACGATCCCGGTGAAGGGCGTGGGGGACGTGCCGGTGACGCAGGCGGCGTTTCCGGCGGGGCGGCGCGAGCGGCTAGTCCTGGCCACGGCCGGGATGACGAGCGACGACTCGAACAACCACATGCTGGGGCTGGGGGAGTGGGCGGCGTACTACCTGCTGAACTGGACCGGTCGGATGGACGACTCGGCGTTCACCGAGTATGACGGGTTGTGGCCCCGGAAGCTGGCCCTGCTGCCGTCCGAGGCGGCCCAGCCCGGCGCGGATCCCGATGCCTTGATCGCGTTGGACCGGCTGGACCCGCCAGGTCCGGTGGAAGCCCTGCTGACGCCGTTGTACGAGCCGCAGGCGTGGCCGGTCCTGGATGACCTGCAAAAGGATTTCACCGCCCAGCGGGACAAGGTGTCCAAGGCGGGCGACGACGGGGACAAGGTGCGCCGGGCGCTGGCCAACATCCCCGTGCTGACCATCTGCGACGACCACGAGGTAACCGACGACTGGTTCATCACCGGGGCTTGGCGGGCCCGGGTGCTGGCCTCGTCCCTGGGCCGGGCCATGGTGCGCAACGCACTGGTGGCGTACGTGATGTTCCAGGCCTGGGGCAACACCCCGGACGCGTTCGCCACCGACGGCACGCCCGAGGCCCAGTTGCTGGCTCTGGTGCCGCAGCTGTTCGCGCCGGGTGGTTCCGGAGCTGGCGGGGCCGGCGGTTCGTCGGCGACGCTTCCCGACCCGGCGGTTTGCGCGAAGATTGACCACCTGCTCGGATTGGACGATCCGACCGGGACCGGCACCGCCCCGCGGGTCGCGTTCAACTACCACCTCGACGTGGCCGGGGTCCGGTTGGTGGTCCTGGACACCCGGACCCACCGCGAGTACGGCTCCCCGGACGGGCCGCCCGGGCTGCTGACCGCGGCCGCGCTGGACGCCCAGCTGCCGATCGCGCTGACCGACGACGTGCCGCTGCTCCTCGTGGTCAGCCCGGCCCCGGTGCTGGGGCCGCGGGTGATGGAGGAGATCCTGTCGCCGACCGGGTCGCGGGCCTACGACTTCTGGCACTCGGCCATCCGCGACAAGGACGAGGTGAAGGACCGGGTCCTCGGGATCGGCACCCGCAAACCGTTCGGCGACTTCATGCTGGACGTCGAGCAGTGGAGCACGAGCCCGGTCGCGTTCGAGCGGTTCCTGAACCGGGCGACCCGCTGCCCCCGGGTGGTGCTGCTGGCCGGTGACGTGCACTACGCCGCCAGCTTCGTCATGGACTACCAGCGTTTCACCGTGCCCCCCGACGACGGTGGCGTGCCGCCGGCCGACCCGCCGCCCCGCTCGATGAGCAGCCGGGTCGTGCACTTCACGGCCAGTGCGATCCGCAACGCCTGGTTCCCGGCCGTGACCACGCTGGTCTCCGCGATCGGGATCGCGGAGAACCTGGAGCGGATCGGCTTCGAGGGCCAGCGGCTGGGCTGGACCCGGATCAACCCGCCGGTGTTCACCGACAGCAAGGACGTGGGCGCGGGGGAGGCGCGGCCACTGCGGGCGCGGCTGCGGCGCGAACCGGTGGTGCTGCCGACCGCCGGCTGGAAGGGCCGGCACGCGGTCCGGGCGCCGGAATGGCTCTACCAGGTGTCGCCGCTGGCGGACACCCGCACCGACGACGTGCGGTTCGCGGGCCTGGTCCCGTTCGGGTTCCATCAGGCGCTGGGACCGGGCGTTCCGGACGCGCCGCCCCCGCCAACCGACCATGACGTCACCGGGTCGCTGGTTGACGCCGGCGGACCCTACTCCGTGGTCACCGCCCTGCACGCGGGCAACGTGGAGGGAGCGGCCGTCACCCGCACCCTGGTTTTCCAGAACAACATCGGCGTCGTGACCTTCACCCCCGCCACCGACGACAGCCCCCTCGGGGTGCAGATGGCCCTCTACTTCGTGCGGGAACACCCCGCCGGTGAGGACGAGAAGGCGCAGGCCTACGTCGTACACGCCGCCACCCTCGACGCCTTGGCCCTGGAATCGCCCGGCCATGTGGGGGGCGGCTGACATGCCCGACACACCAGCGGACACACCAGCCCCGCCACCCGAGAGCTCGGGTTCCGGTTCTGGGTCCGGTGCTGGGGGTAGCCCGGATGCCAGCCCCGACCTGCTGGCCCGGGTGGCCACCTGGTTCGGCAGCCTGCTCACCGACATCGTCGGCGTCCTCGCCGACCCCGAGGGCAGCGCCGCGCTGCTCAGCGACTTCGGCTGGACCGGCACCCCGCCCGTGCTGCCCCCCTCCCTGCTATCCCGGCTTGACACCGCGGCGCAGGGCAGCACCGACGCCAGCGCCACGAAGATGGAGACCTACGCCGAGGTCGTCATCGCCTTCGCCGCGCTGACCGAGGCGATGTCCGCCGCCAAGGGCGACATGAGCCTCAGTGATGTGCCCGAACTGGTCGCCGACCTGCTCGACGCCACCGCCATCCTGCGGCTGCGCCGCACCCACCCCACCGCGTGGGCCACCCTGCGCGCGCTCAGCCTGCTGAGCGACGACGGCGCGCAACTGGCCAACCTGGGCGACCTCGTCGGCGACACTCACAAGTACCTGCTCGGCCTGACCACCGGCCCCGGCTACGCGCAGGACTATCAGGACTGGTCGACCGCCATCCTCGGCGCGGCCGGCCTGGCCCTGTCCCTCATCCCCTCCATCGGGGTGCACGGCCCTGACCAGACCAGCCTGCGCTCGGAGGTCACCTACGGCTGGACCACGGCCGGCCCGCTGGACCACCCGAACCTGGCGCAGCTGCTGGCCCGCACCCTGACCTGGCGGCTGGACCTCCAACTGTCCAGCAAGGACGTCGCCGGCCAACTTGGCACCAGCAGCGGCGACGTGCCGGGACTCGAGCAGACCATTGACCTGACCATGGCCTTGGTGCCGGCCGAGCACGACCGCAGCTCCTGGGGGGTTTTCGTCCGGCTGTCCGGCGCCACCGCCGCCAGCTTCCCGATCGGCAGGGCCCGGCTGCAGAGCGACGGCAGCACCACGCCCAGCGGATGGCAGATCACGATCGCCTCCACCGACGTCGGCGCGGTCGAGATGCTGTTCCCCGGCCTGGCCGGCGACCTCGGGCAGAGCTACGGCTTCATCCGCGGAACCACGAGTGGTTTCACCGCCAGCGTGGCGGTGGAACGACCCGACCAGGTCGCCGGGTCGTGGCTGATCGGGTCCGCCAGCGGCACCCACGTGGAGGTCCAGCACTTCCGCGCCGCCTTCACCTTCTCCGAGGACGGGCAGGGCCCGCTGCTGGACGTCTCGGTGCGCACGGACCACGTCATCCTGAACATCGAACTCGGCGGGGACACCTTCCTTGGGGCGGTGCTGCCGCCGTCGCTGCGCCTGGACACCAAGATCGAGATAGGGGTCGACACCCACCGCGGGGTCTACCTCGGCGGCGGGGCCGCGCTGGTCGTCGACCTGCCCGTCACCGAGACCTTCGGCTGGGCCGGGGTCTTCGACGTGTCCCTGGAGGCCCTGCACCTGCGGCTGTCCGTCATCCCGCCCGCCTCCGGCGGCGACGGCCAGGCCGGCACGTCGTTCGCCGTCGCCTTCACCGCGGACATCGCCATCAAGATCGGCGGCGTCATCACGGCCACCATCGCCGGTATCGGCGCCGCCTACTCCATCGGCCAGGTCACGCCCACCAGCACCGGAACCTCCGGGTCGACGGGTTCGTCAGGCTCGGCCGGCTCGTCAGATGCCGGTCCGCCTGGACCCGGCACCGCCGGGCGCTGGCAACCCGGCCTGCACGCCGCCCCACCTGACGGCATCGGCCTGGTCATCTCCGCCGCCCTGGTCACAGGGGGCGGGTTCCTGCGGCACGACCCGGTCCTGCACCAGTACAGCGGCGCCCTGCAGATTCAGATCCAGCACCTCGGCGGCCTCGGCGTCACCGCCCTCGGGCAGGTCGACACCGGCCTGCCCGACACCGACGGCGCCTGGGCCCTGCTGGCGATCGTGACCGTCACCTTCGAGCACGGCGTCCCGCTGCCGCTCGGGTTCACCCTCACCGGCTTCGGCGCGGTCTTCGCGCACAACCACACGATCGACACCGACGCCATCGCGGCCGGGCTGCGGACCAAGGCGCTGGACGCGATCCTGTTCCCGCCCGACCCGGTCGCGCAGGCCCCGCACATCTTCGCGGTCTGGAAACAGACCATGCCGGTCGCCGTCGGGCACACCATCCTCGGGCTGATGGCCAAGCTCAGCTGGGGCGTCGGCACCCACTTCGGATCCTTCGAACTGGCCGTGCTCGTCGAATTCGGCGGCGGCCCCATCCAGTTCGTGCTGCTCGGCACCCTGCGGCTGGACATGCCGACCGAGAAGCACGGACTGCTGCGGCTGCGCGCCGACATCCTCGGCCGGCTCACGCTGTCCCCGTTCAACGCCCAACTCCTGGCCGAGGTGTACGACAGCAAGCTCGGCACCTTCACGATCAGCGGCAGCGTCCTCGCGGTCGTGCGGACCGGCCCCGACCCGGCCTACCTGCTGTCCGTCGGCGGATTCAACCCGCACTTCACCCCACCGGGCGGGCTGCCCGCCCTCAACCGCTTCCGGGTGGACATCAGCGGCAGCAACAATCCCAGCCTGCGCCTGGAGGGCTACTTCGCCGTCACCTGGCAGTCGATCCAGCTCGGCGCCCGCGCCCAACTCCATGCCGCGGCCGGCCCGGTCGCGCTGGACGGCTGGTGCAGTTTCGACGCCCTGATCGAACGGCGGCCACAGTTCCTGTTCAGCGTCGAACTGTCCGCCGGGATGTCCCTGTCCTACCACGGTGACGTCCTGGCCGAGGTGTCCGCCGACGTCCTGCTGATCGGGCCCGGGCCGTGGCACGTCCACGGGTACGCGTCGTTCAGCGTCCTGTTCTTCTCCATCAGCATCCCCTTCGACAAGCAATGGGGCGACGCCGGCCCACCCACCTCGTCCACCGCCGACCCGCTCACCCTGGTCCGGGAGGCGCTGTCCGACCCCAGTGCCTGGAGCGCCTCCGTGCCCGCCGGCCAGCCCACCCTGATCACCCTGCGAAGCACCGCAGGCGGCAGTACCACCGGCTCCAGTACTGCTGTCCCGGCGCACCCGCTGGCGGAACTGACCTGCCGCCAGGACGTCGTGCCGCTCGGCCTGACCGTCACCCACATCGGTGACCAGCCCCTGGCCGCGCCCACCAGCGTCGACCTGACGGGCCTGCACCTGGCCGGCGCCCCCGCCGACGGCATCGCGCCGGTCACCGACGCGTTCGCGTCCTCCCAGTTCCTGGACCTGACCGACGACCAGACGCTGTCGCGGCCCTCGTTCGAACCCATGCGCTCCGGCCTGTCTGCCGGCGGCGCCAGCGTCGACCGCGGCAGCACCACCCTCGTCGCCACCACCTACAAGACCGTCGCCGTCGACGGCACGGCCGCCACTCAGCAGCCGCCGTGGCCGCTGGACATCCTGCACGCCCAAGCCGTCCTCTCCCCGCCCGAGCCGCCGGCGGCACGCCCCGCCCCGCCCCGGTTCAGCCTGCAGCCCGACACGCTGCGCACCGTCGCCGGCACCACCGGCCCGCCGCTGACGGCCGCCCTGGCCGCGCAGTCCGCCGGGCGCGCCCGGCTCCTCGATCAGGTCGCCCTGGCCGGAGAACGCCCATGACAACCCCCACGCCATCCACGACACCGACGGCGATGGCAACGCCGAAGACGACGACGTCCGGCGGGTTCGCGTTCATCAGCCACCACCGGCGCGGCCTGATCGCGCTGCCCGGCACCGTCGCCGGCACGTTCACCGCGGCCGCCGTCCTGTCCGACACGACCTCCTCCGCCCCGATCCCCGTGGCGCTGCCGTCCGTCGCCGACGTGCAGGGCATCGACCCTGCCCAGGTCACTCGCCAGTACCCCGCACCGGGAGCCACGGACGTCGAGACCGAGTTCTTCCCGCTGATCGAGTTCGCCGCGCCGGAACTGCCCTGGATGCTGCCGACACCCGCCGCAACCACAACACCAACAGCGGGAGCCGGTGGGCCGTTGCCGTGGCTGTCCCTGGTCGTGGTGCAGGACCGCGACGGCGTCACCCTGACCTCCCGCGGCCAGGATTTGCCCGACGTCCTGAGCATCGGCGGCGGCGCCATGCCGTCCGAGGAACTGCCGGACCCCGCGCAGAGCGCGCTGTGGGCACACGCCTTCGCCCCCGCCACCGTCAGCGCCACGGGCAGCCAGGATCCGACGGTCGGCGGCAGCCCGCCCGGCCCGACCGGGTCGCGGCTGGTGGCGCCCCGCCGCCTGATACCGCAGACCAGCTACATCGCCTGCGTCGTCCCCACCCTGGCCGCGGCCGCCCTGGCCGGCCTGGGCCACGGCGACTCCGAGGTCGCCGCCGCCCTCGCCGCGCCGCAACCGAACTACGCGTGGTCGACCAGCGACCAGCCCGTCGAACTGCCCGTCTACCTGCACTGGGAATTCACCTGCGGCGCCGGCGGCGACTTCGAGACCCTGGCCCGGCAGCTGCACGAACTGCCCCTCGACGCGTCGTTCGGCAGCCGGCCCCTCGACCTCGGGCTGGCCGGGTCCGGCCTGCCCCTGACCGACAGCACCACGACCTTTCGCGGCGCGCTCACCGCGCCCGGCCTGCCCGCGCAGCCGGCGTGGCCCGACCCGGGCGACGCCGGCCAAGTGGCTGTCGACGCCGGCCTGGCGACCGAGATCGGCCAGGCCGCCGCCCTGACCGCGCAGGCCGTGACCGAGCTTCCCGCCGGGCGGCCCGTGATCGGACCCCTGCTGTACGCGCGGGCCGCGGCCGGCCGAGGCGACGTCAACGCCGCGTCGCCGGCCCACGACTGGTTCAACGAGCTCAACCGCGACCCCCGCAACCGGGCCGCGGCGGGCCTGGGCAGCCGGGTGCTGCGCCGCAACGTGGAGTCCGTGATGGCCCGGGCCTGGGAACAGGTCGGACAGGTCAACGAAGCCAACGCCGTGCTGGCCCGCCTGCAGGCCTCCCGGTCGGTCTCCGGCAGCATCCACCGACGGCACCTGTCCGGACTGCCCGCCGGCCGGCTTTTCGCGATGACCCGGCCCCTGCTAGGCCGGGTCACCCTGCCCGCTGCCGTCACCGGCGGCACCGCAGCCCCGGACGCCCTGGCCGCGGTCGCTGCCAGCGCCATGCCTGCCGGCGCGACCTGGCGCGGCCTCGGCGTCGCCCTCCAACCGGGCACCCGGCTCGGTGCCGCCGCGGCCACCGCCACACCCGGAGCCCCATCGGGAACCGAGTCCGGCACTGCGCCGACCCCTGGAACGGGCGCCCCTGCGGGCACGCCCGACACCCATGCCAACCCGCACAGCCGGATCGTGTCGACGCTGGCCGGCGGGATCGCCGAACCTGCTGGCACACCCGACGGCACCCTGTCCCTGGCCGCCCCCAGCGCCGTCCTCGGCCCGCAGGTCGGCGTCCTGCTCACCGACACGCTTCGGTCGGTCGCCACCACCGCCGGTCTGACGCTGCCGCCGTCGGCTGCCGACCCGGCCGCGATCGCCGCCGGCATCGACGCCGCGGCCGCCACCGCGGGACACCTCACCACCACCGCAGCAACTGCCCTGGCCGCCCAGACCAGCGCCACCGTCAACCAGCGCCCCCTCCCGGTCACAATCAGCTTCACGCCTATCTCCGGCCTGCTCGGCGGCACGTTGACCCTCCGCGAGCAACCCATCGCGGCTTCCTCAGCCGCAGCAGCCGCAGTGGACGCGACCGCCGCGGCGGCATTGCCGGTCGCCGCTCCCGGCCCGGTGGCCACAACAGGTCCGGTGGCGACGGGTCCGGTGATCACGACGGGCACGACTGTGACACTGCCCAGCACCGACCCGCGGCTGGCCGTCATCCGCGGCGCTTACGCCGCAGCGGTCGACCGCTTCATCCGGGCCGACACCTCCACCGCCCTGCCCACCCCAGCTGCACTGGACCTGGCCGCCGCCGGCACCGCGATCCTCGCCGGACTTCGACCGGCGGCCACGATCGCCACACTCGCGGTCGCCCGGGTGCCCGGCATCAGCACCGCAAGGCCCGACCCGGTGGCCCCCGTGATGGCCGGACCTATCTTCACCGAGGGCGCGTTCGGCCCACTCGTCGACGCCAGCCACGACGCGTTCATGCCCGGAATGGACGCGATCCCCGGCGACTCGGTGACCCTGCTGCGGACTAATCCGGCGTTCGTCACCGCCTACCTCGCCGGACTGAACAGCGCGCTCGGCCACGAACTGCTCTGGCGTGGTTTCCCGACCGACGAGCGGGGCACCTACTGGCACAGCTTCTGGGGGACCGGCCCGGACATCCCGCCGCTGCACCGCTTCACCGGCGACCTGGCCGCGAACATGCTGCCCGGCAACGGATCCCTGCTGGTCCTCGTGCTGCGGGGCCGGCTGCTGCGGCGTTACCCCGACAGCGACATCTACGCCGTCCCGGCCAGCACCGACCCCACCAAACCCGAACTGGACAGCGCAAACATCACCCGGCCCGTGCTGCGCCGCTTCATCGCACCCGACATCACCCTCGTCGGATTCGACCTCACCCACGACCAGGTCGCCGGCACGAACACCACGCCCGGCTACTGGTTCGTGATCGCCGAGCACCCCGGCCGGCCCCGGTTCGGCCTGACCGACCCCGGCCCGGCGGTCACCCACCCACCGCTGCCGACCTGGGACGAACTGTCTTGGGCCGACCTCGGCCCGGCGGCGGCGACCGCGACCTACCTGCCGTCCGCACCCGCATCCGCCCCGCCGATGGCCCCGGCCGGCACCACCCGTCACTGGGGCGCGTCCGCCGCGGACATGGCCGCCATCACCTACCAGCCGCCCGTGCGGGTGGCCATCCGGGCCCGTGACCTGCTCGCGGATGCCCCGGGAAAGGCACCGACATGACCACCACCCCCGGAGGCACTCCCGGCAACAGGGCCGGCGGACCGTCCGGCAGCACTCCCGGCATCAGTCCCTGCAGCGCCCTGGGAGAGGAGTCCCTCGCCTCGGCGGCCTCAAGTGTGACGGCGCTGCGCGCCGAGGTGGCCCAGTTGCGGGCGCAGGTCGAGGCCGCCGACACTCCCGCGGCCAAGGCCGGGGCCACCGTGCGCTGGACCGCGGCCCGCGGGCAGGTCACGGCCGCGCTGGCCGCCGCGAACCCGCCCGACCTGTTCTCCGGGCTGCCCGCGGACGTGCCGCTGGCCCTGCTGCCCGCCCGGCTGGAGACACGCTTCGCCGACGGCGCCGACGTGCTGCATGTGCGGATCTTTCCCGACGACCTGCACGTGTACGGCCACGACCCAGAGCTGACGCAGGCCGAGGCCGACTTGGGTGCCGCGCTGTGGGCCGTGCCGAACGACCTGCCGGCCGCTGGTGAACCGGCCGTGCCGCCCGCCGTCCCGTCCGCTGCGCCGGCAGACCCGGACTCCGCCGGCGGGCGGCGGGCGCGATGGGCGGCGATGGTCACTCTCCTCGGCGGCCCGCGGGCCGCCTGGATCGCCCACGCCACCCGGCCCGCCGCCAACGGCGGGTCCGGCACGGCGCCGGTCATCAAGGCGCAGGCCTACATCCGTCCCGCCGTCGCCCTCGCCCTGCCCGACCGCTGGCTCGTGCGCGCCTACACCGGCGGCACGGTGGTCGGGCAGGCCTGGACCAGCCCCGTCGGCGTCGACCTCCACCTCGCCCCGGACCCGCAGGCGGCCCCGCCGACTGCTACACCACCTACGACACCTCCGGCGACCACCCCGCCGACAACCACCCCGACCGCAGGGCCGCCGGCAGGGCAATCGGCCGCCGCCGCACCGCCCCTCGGCGACCCGCAGCTGCAGTGGTTGACCGACTACCCGGCTGCCGTGACCGCCGGCATGGCGGTCGACGTGCCCCTGCCGGCCGACACCCGCGCCCTCGACCGGGTCGTCGCCGTCGGCGTGCGGGCCTCCACGACACCTGCCGACGCGGCCGCCGAGCTGGCCGGCCTGCTGACCGGGCACCGCTACACCGACGGCCTGGGCTTCCTGCCACCGGGCAGCCCGACGTCGAACACGCCCGACACCCGCTCCGCCCGCGACCGGCACGCCGACCCGGACCTGCTGTGGCGGCAGGAGTTCGGGCCAGCCGCCGCGCCGGGCACGGCCGCCGCCCGGCTGAGCGCCGCGCTCGGGCTGCCGCCCGCGACCGTCGACGGCACGGACAACGCCGACGAGGTCGACGACGCCGGCGCCGCCGCCATGCAGGCGGCGACCTGGTCGGCCACGTGGGGGTACTACCTGGGACAGCTGCTGGACCCGGCCGCGCTGCGCGGCATCTCCGTGGAGGACATCCGCGCGCACTACCTGCAGTTCGTACGCGGCCGCGGTACCCTGCCCACGCTGCGCGCCGGCCTCCAGCCGTACGGGGTGCTGCCGCTGCTGCCGCTGGCCTCCTGGAGCGCCGACGGCGCCGGGCCCGCGGTCGACGGGCTTGCCCGTCTGCTGATCAGGGTGCGGCCGCTGTGGCAGTTCGGTGTCGGGCAGCCCGTCACGGCCTCGGGGGGTCCGGCGTTCGACCAGGCGTTCACCCGGGTGATGAGCAGCGACGCGGTCGGGCGCAGCTACCGGGTCCGCAGCGCCATCGCCGACCGCACCCTGGACCCGCTGATCTTCGCCGGCATCACGACCACCCACGGCAACGACGTGATCGACGCCATGGTCGGGCAGGTGCTCTCCCTCGCCGGAAACCCGCTGTCCGAGCCGGTACGGGCGCCGCTCGTCGTCGACCCGGCCGACCCCACCCCGGACGCCACCACAAGGGCCGCGATCCTCGGCCTGATCCGGACCAACCCGATCCAGACGCTGATCAGCCCGGCCCTGCTGACGCCCAAGGCCGGCGGGCCGGCCACAGTGCTGCACACCCTGCTGCGGCGCAGCCTGCTGCTCGATTACGCCGCAGCCGGGCTCGGCCTGTCCGACCCCGACCGGGTGAAGGCCACCACGGTCCTCCACCCCACGGTGCTGCCCGCCCTGCCCACGGGACCTGCCCTGCCGACGGGCCTCACCCTGCCAGCTGGTCCGACTGGTCCAACGCACCCGACGGGTCCCACAGGTCCCACGGGACCAACAGGTCCGACGAACCCGATCGGACCTACGGGCCCGACCGCCCCGGGCTCCGGCCCGACCGCGCCGGTCCGGGCGAGCGTGCCCAGCACCGGCAGCCTGCTGTTCGGGCTGACGCCGGCCAGCGGCACCGGGTTCGCGCCGGTGATGTCCCTGCCCACCGTCATCTCCGCGCCCGTGGCCGCCGTGACCGGGTCGATGGCCGCGGGGGAGTGGCTGTGGCGCAACCCGAACCAGTTCGCCGCGCTACGGCACGACCTCGACGAGACCCTCGCCGCTCTCAATCTGCTGGCCGGGCTGCCCACCACCGATCTGGAGCTGCTGCTACGCGAGACGCTCGACCTGGCCGCTCACCGCTGGACCGCTTGGGCCGAGAGCCTGGCCGCCGAGAAGCTGACCCGGATGCGGGACACCGCCGCCGGCGGGCTGGTCCTCGGCGGCTGGGGTGTCGTCGAGCGGCTGACCCGCCGCACCAGGGTCAGCGTCGACCCGGGTGCGGCGTTCGGCGCGAGCAGCGGCCCGCTATGGGCCGACGACCAGCCGGGCGGCTTCGTCCACGCACCGTCGACCGCGCAGGCCGCCACGGCCGCCGTGCTGCGCGCGGCCCACCTCGCCCACGGCGGCGAGGCCGACCCGGCCTGCGCCGTGGACCTGTCCAGCGCACCCGCCCGGGACGCGCTGCGGCTCGTCGACGGGCTGCGGGCCGGGCAGGACTTGGCCGAACTCCTCGGTTACGAGCTCGAGCGGTACCTGCACGACCGATCGGCCGACATCCTGATCGCCCCCCTGCGGGCCTTCGCACCACGCGGGCAGGCCGGCGGGACGTTCGTCGAGGACGGCGCCGAGTCGGCAGGGTCGGCCGAGCCGATCGTGAGTCCCTCCGCCGTCGTCGACGGCCTCGCCGTTGCCCAGGCCGACCCGGCCGACGTCGCCCATGCCGTGCTGCCCACCGGCTCCGCGGCGAGTCCCTCACTGGCCGCCGCGCTCGCTGGCGGGATCGACCTGATCCAGAGCCACCAGGACGCCCTGGCAGATCTGCTGACCGCCGAATCGGTGCATCAGGTACTGGCCGGCAACAGCGCGCGGGCAGGGGCCGCGCTCGACGCGGCCGCCCGTGGCGGGATGCCGCCCGACGACTACGAGGTGCTGCGGACCCCCCGTTCCGGCGCCGCCCTGACCTGCCGCGTGGCTGTGCTGCTGCCCGCCGCCGGCGGAACGCTGCCCGGCAGGTGGCCGGTCAGCCTCCGCGGCAGCGCCGACCCCTCCTGCGCGGCCTGGCTGGCCGCAGTGCTGCCACCGCTCGCCAGGGTCCGGGTGCGCATCGCCAACGCCGCCGGCGCGATCACGGATGTGCCCATCCCGCCGGCGGCGCTGCTCGGGCCGCTGGACATCGTGCTGGACCTGCCCGAAGCAGTGCACGCCCGCATCCAGTTGGCCCTGCCCGCCGGCCAGACCGTGGTGGCGGCTCGCGACCCGGCCTGGACGCCCAGCACCGTCGGGCTCGACGAACTCCTGACCGTCGCCGCCGACCTGCGCGAGGTCCTCCGCGGCCGGCCTCTGCGCAGCGCCGACCTCAGCACCCCATCCAGCGCCCCGACCGGCACTCCGGCGACCGGCGCTGCAGCGACCGGCGCCGCAGCGACTGGCACTTCACCTGCTGACGGTGCGGTGCCCGAGGAGCGCGACGCCGCCGATCTCACCGCCCGGCTGACCGCAGCGCGGGCATCGCTGCAGCACGCATCCGCGACGGTGCATGCCGCGATCGGTCCGCTGACCACCGTGGTCGCGGCGGTCGAGGCCGGTCAGGCCGCGCCGGCCGGGCTGGCGGCCGCAGTGGCCGCCGCGCGAGCCGCAATCGGGACCGCCATGGCCCACGGTGTGCCGCTCCGGCCGGACGCCGATGCTCTGCCGACCGGGCTGCTGGCGGTGCTGACCGCGGCGGCCGCCGAGCTGACCCGGCGGCTGGCTATCCCGGTCCCCGGGGCAGGCGCCGGAGTGGACGACCTGGTGGCCGCGCTCCGGGACGTGTTCGGTGCGGGCCAGCCGGCGGTGCCGCGGCTGGTGATCGACGCGGCCACAGCTGCGGCCGCCGTGCCCGGCCTGGCCGCGGGGGACCGTTTCCTGGCCGAGGCGCCGGACCTGGCCGCGGACTGGTTGGACGACTCGGCGGCCGTGCGGACGAACACCGGCCTGCTGGTGAACGCCCTGCAGGGCTGCGACGCGCTGAGCGCCGGGGCCGGGCTGGCCGGTGGCTGGCGGATCCTCGACCCGCCCGCCAGTACGTCCGGCAACAAACCCGGCACTCTGCCGGGCTGGACGGCGACCCTGGCCGCCGCGGACCTGGCGGGGATCGCTCCGGCCGAGACCCTCGTGGTGCATGCGGCCGGGCCCTTCTCGCCGGTCGCGGGTAGCACGCTGGCCGGTCTGCTGGTGGACACCTGGGTCGAGGTGGTGCCACAGCCGGAGGCGGCAACGTCGGTCGCCTACCAGGCCGATGCGCCCACGGCGCGCGCGCCGCAGGCGATCCTGCTCGGTCTTGCCCCCGACATCGCGAAGGGGTGGAACGCCGACCTGGTCGCCGACCTGGCGCTGGAGGCGCTGTCGCTGGCCGGGCTTCGGACTGTGGACGCTGAGACCGCGGCCTGGCTGGGACGGATGCTGCCAGCGGTCGTGCTGCCGGACGGCGACGCCGCGGACGTGATCGACGCGCCGGCCCGGCCGCTGCTGCAGGTCGACCCTGCCCTGCTGGCCGCGGCCCGGGTGAGCAGCAAGGAACTCGGCTGATGGGCAGCATCGTCAACCACCGGCTGGAGGCCAGCACCCGCGGCACCGACCTGCTGCCCGGTCTGCACGCCCGCATCCACGACCCTCTGTGGCTGCTGGCCCGTCAGTGGCAGCTGGGGGAGCTGGACGGCTCGGACGGCGGCACCCCGGTGAGCGCCGCGCTGGTCACCGACGTCGCGCTGCTGACCCGTTGGCTGCCGGACGGCGGGCAACCCGCCCCGTACCCGGGGACGGTGCCGTTGGAGGCGCTGGCCGAGTCCGACGGCGGCCCGATGCCGTGGCGGGACACCGTGGGGGCCGGGCTGCGGCTGGCGCGGGCGCTGCGGCGGGCCGGGATCAACCCGGCCCGGCTGATCGCCGCCCACCCGTTGGCGGCGCCGGATCCGGCCGTGGACCCCGACGTCTCGCCGGATGCGCACGCCACAAGCTCGGTCACTCCCGGCGAGGTGGCCGCGGTCGGCGCGGTCAGCGCCGGCCGTGTGCCCGACCCCGCTGCCGTGGCCGCGGCTTTCGACGCGAACCGGGCCGCGCTGGTCAGCGCGACCGGCAGCGCCGCAGCGGCCGTGACCACGGTGCTGACCGCCTGGCGGGCCTGGTGGGACACCCGTCAGCCGCGGGCGTCCGGCGCGTGGCGGCCGACCGAATTCAGCTATTCGTTCACCGCCGCCACCGACGACCCAGCCGCGCCGCTCTACTCCACGCAACGGTTCGGCGGCGGCATGCTCGACTGGACCGCGTTCGACGTCACCGCACCCGAGGAGCACCCCCGGACCGCGACGGCCACCGCACCCGCAGGGGTGATCACCCGGTCGATCCCCGTTCGGGTCGCCTTCCACGGGTCCGCCGCCGGCCGGTACTGGCAACTGGAGGACGCCAGCACCGACCTCGGCGCCATCGACACCTTCCCCACCGAGCTCGGCAAGCTGCTGGTGGCCGAGTTCACCGCCTGCTTCGCCGGTGACTGGTACCGGCTGCCGGTCCGCGTGCCCTACGGCTCGGCAGTGAAGATCCGCGCCCTCGTCACCACCGACACCTTCGGCTCGTCCGTGCTCGTGCCCTCCGCCGGCGCCGCGGCGGGCCCGCGGCCGTGGCGGATGTTCGAACACAGCCTGGCCACTGGAGTCGACCGCCAGCCCGGGCCCGCCGCTGACGGCACCCGGCTGCTGATCCCGCCCGTGCTGGCCGGCAGCGTCGACTCCAACCCCCTGGAGGAGGTCGCGCTCGCCCGCGACCCGGCCGCCGATCTCGTCTGGGGCATTGAGAACCTCATCACCAACGCCGTCGGCCGCCCCGTACGACGGGGCGAGGACCTCCTCGCCCAAGGCCGCGTCCCGGAACCCGACTCACGCGACGGCCTGGACGGCGCCTGGGTATGGCGGATGGAGACAACCGTCCCGGAGAACTGGATCCCCCTGCTGCCGACCAGAGGCCGGACCGACGACGGCGACTACCTCCTCGTGCAGGGCGCCATGCTGCGACATACCCGCGCCGCCGACGGCACCCTGACCTCCATCCCGATCCTGCCCGCCTCACTCCAACTGCGGCCCGGCACGACACTTCCGGAACGGGAGATCCCCAGCCTCGGGATCACACTGCGGCGGACCCGACGACTCGCCCGCGGACCCGACGGCAGCCGACTGCACTGGTGGTCCAGGACCCGGTCCGCCAGCCACGACCAGCCCAGCAGCGGACTGGCCTACGACGGGCTGCACACCATCAGCCAGAACCCGAAAGCCATCGGCGAGTGACCCCGGCCGAAGCCCACCCCGCTGCGGTGGGTCGAACGAATTGCTCCACCAGCTTCCGTCGCAATCTCTAGCACCCTCACACCCTGCGGGGTGCCAATAGTCTGCCTGGCCTGTGAGCTGCGGCGATGCGCCGTTGTCGGCGGGCCATGATGATCGGCCGTGTCCCTTCGCCTGCTGTATCTCAGCTTTGTTCGGCTCTGCGGCTGGCTTGTCGTGCTCAGCCGCTCGCCGGCTTCCAAAGACGTCGAGCTGCTGGTGCTGCGGCACGAGGTCGCCGTGCTGCGCCGCACCAATCCCATGCCCCGGCTGGACTGGGCCGACCGCGCAATCCTTGCCGCGCTGATCCGGCACCTGCCCGGAAACCTGCGGGCGCCGGCTGGTCACGCCCGGCACCGTCCTGCGATGGCACTGCCGCCTAGTCGAAACAACTGGACCAACCCCAACCGCACGGGACGACCGCCAGTCAGCGCCGAGATCGCCGCGCTCATCGAGCGCCTCGCCACCGAAAACCACGGCTGGGGATACCAGCGGATCCAGGGCGAGCTCCTCAAGCTCGGCCACCAGGTCGGCGCGTCCACGATCCGCCGTGTCCTCAGAGCACTGATGGTCCCGCCAGCACCCAAGCGGCACACTGACACGACCTGGCGGCAGTTCCTGCATGCCCAGGCAGCGACGATGCTTGCCACTGACTTCCACGTGGACTGCGCGGTGAGCCTCCAGTGCCTGTATTGCCTGTTCGGCATGGAGGTCGGCAGCCGTCACGTGCACATCCTCGGATAAC
>Ga0193728_1000497_pt1 | contig 19055 bp, 15 predicted proteins | sample U1c1metaG_FD_143037 | JGI IMG/M metagenome (GOLD analysis project Ga0193728, IMG submission 143037) | Soil microbial communities from a riparian zone of the East river system, Colorado, United States - U1c1 | ecosystem: Environmental > Terrestrial > Soil > Riparian zone | place: USA: East River...
TCGTGGTTCTTGTAGTAGCGAAGGTATCCGGCGTCGCCTGCCTGCACGTCGCGCTGATGGTCGACGAGGCCGTCGAGCATGGTGCTCAACGCGCAGATAGACAGGTACACGGTGTCGATCTCGCTGGCGTCTGCGGGTGTTGTGCGCTCGTCGGCCGCTGCTGCGATTAGTGCGTGCACCGCGAGCACGGAGGACGCGGCACCCGCGAGGAACTCCTGCCAGCCGAGCGGTGTTCCGGCCGCCTGACTGGCTGCCCATCCTTCCAACTGTGCGGTGCCCAGGATGGGAGCGGCGTGGGCACGGATCTGGGCCTCCGCGCATCGAGTGGCGGCTCGCCCGGCTGCATCTGAGATGGCGGTCCTCGCCGGTAGCTGTGCCAGTGCCCTCCGCACCACCTGTACGAGCTCGGCGAGGTAGCCGCCGTCGTCAACGTTGGGCGAGGACGCGTAGTAGCCGGCGGCGGGGGGCGCATCCCCCAGTGTGATCGCGTCCGTTAAGGCCCGGTAGAGCTCATGTCCGGTGCGGAGAGGGTCGTCGGACGGCTGCTCGGTGAGCCCGTCGAGATAGTCATAGAGGACCTCGTAGGCCACGATGGCTTCTACCACGTGCTCGCGATGATCGCGCGGCGCTAGCGTTGCGAGGGTCGCGGCGACCTCGGCGTTGAACCGCTCCTCGCGCAGCTTCTCGAGCGCAAGGGCCTGCAGGCGCGGGTCCTTGATCGCGTGTGCCTGCTGTTCCCATCTCTTGAGCTGTGCGCCGAGGAGCGGTGCGACCGTAGACCAGAAGCGAACATTCGCGAGCACGAGGGCTCCACCCGCTCGTGCCACGAGCCGGCGATCACCAAATGCGGACATGCTTCTGCCTGGTCTACAGGCCCGTCGGTCGCTCGGTGGCGATCGGCGCCCTGCTGGGAGTAGGTGTGTGTCGTCTACTCATTCAGGGCGAATGTCGCGGGGACACGCGAAGCGCGCCAGCCGGGGATGGTCACGATTGCGAGCACGACGGCGAGCACGAGCGCGAAGATCTCGATCGGGCGTTGTCCTGTTGCTACCCCGGCGACCGGGAAGCCCGTCACATGCTTGAGATAGCGGTCGATCACTACCTGACCATAGACTCCCAGTATCGCGCCGGTCAAGCATCCTGCGATGAGCATGAGCGCGGATTCGACGAGAAGCACCAGCCGTAGCTGCCTGCGAGGAGCACCTTCGAGCAGCATTTCGGACAGGGACGCGCGTCTCCCCCAGATACTCGATCCGAGTGCCGCGGCCATCGCCAGGATTGCAGCGGCCACGAGCAGACCCGATATCTCCTCGAGCTGCCCGAGTCCTTCGCTTGCCGAGGTGTCGATGGTCGTTTCTCGCGCCTTTGCAGTCAGGACTTCCAGTCCACTGGACGGGCCCAGGGTGTGCTCGATCTCGCCGCGTACCGTAGCGGGGCTTGCGCCCGGCTGTAGGTCGACGCCGAGCGCGGACGGTGCCGAGGACCCCCAGGCACGGGTGTAATCGCCAGTGGTCATCAGGATCGCTCCCGGGCTCCAGCCGAAGTCCGTGGTCGCCGCCGCGACCCGAAATCTCACCGTGCCCGTGGGGGTCGGCAACGCCAGCACGTCTCCGACTCCGGCATGGTGTTCGGCGGCTATCTGGTCAGAGACCGTGATGAACCCACCTTCACGCAGACGCGCGATGGCGCTCGCCTCGTCGCCGTGAATGATCTGATCGTCGAGCAGTTCTAGCCGGGACGTCGCCGGCAGTGCGATAACCCACACCCTGCGGTTGCCGACATCAAGGAAGCTTCCCTGGAAGGCGTGCACGCTAGCTACCCCCGGAAGGCGAGCGATGCGGGACGCACTGTCGCCGGGAACGAAGTCATTGATCGCCTGGTTGTCGTTCGGGTTGACGAGCCAGATATTTGCGCTACCCACATAGTGGGCTGTGTATCCGTCGATGCCACGGAGAAGATCCTCACGAGAACTTCCTAGAGCGACGCTGCCAAACAGGGCTACCGCGCCGGTCGCCGAGAGCGCGAGTGAGCGGAGCGTCATCGTCCGCAGCGGCGAGAGGGCCAGAGGCAGGACCGTCATGGCCGGTCGGCTCTTTGCGAGCGCGTCGCCGGCACGCAGGACAACGGCGAGCACCAGCGGAACCGCGACCATCGTCGCTAGCGCGAGCAGGATACAAGCAAAGATCGCGGCTGCCGGCACGAACGCGTACAGAGCGCTCGCCAACAGGACAAGGCCAGCCGCGGCCGCAGCCAGCCACCGTCGGGCATCTACGGCCAGCGCGCCACTATCGAAGCCCCCGTCGAAGACAGCGTCCATCGGGCGTCCCTTATGCAGGTCCCGCAGCAGGACCATCGACGCGAGACAAGTTGCCAGTATCCCGCCCGCGAGCGATACCAGTACGGGCTCCGTCCCGATCACGGTGCTCGTCCCGAGCGTGAACGCCTTTGTAAGGTATCCGGGGGACTGATGGAACAGCCCCATCGACAGAGCGTAACCTCCGGCTAGCCCAACGGCCGAGGCCGCGATTCCCAGGCATAGCGCCTCGAAGATGACCATCTGCACGATCGCCGCACGCTTGGTGCCGTCCAGGCGCAGATCGGCGATCGCTTCGCGGCGCTCCGGGACGGTGAGCAGCATCGCATTGAACGCGAACAGGAAGCCGAGTAGCGCACTCAGCCCGGCGAACAGATCGCTTGCCTGGCTGCTTGGCCGTAGTGCCTGATGCAGCAGCGATACATCCTGGTCGGCCGCCGCGACCGTGAGCCGCCCGGCGGCGAGCGTCTGCAGCTCGCCGCGCACAGTGGCCGTCTGTCCCGGCTTGCTCTGGACGAGGATGCGGCTCACGCGGCCCTTCAGGCCCGCGATCTGCTGCAAACGGTTGAGTGGCATGACTGCCACTTGCGCGTCTGCGAGTGCACCGGCGGTTTCGTGGCCGAGCACAGCGGACACCTTCAGCGGTACGGCGCGACCGTGCAGCTCGACGGAAACCTCGATCGGCCTACGGGGCCTGTAGGTAGGGAGCCGCAGCTCGCTCGCGGTCGTCTTACTCAACCCGATCCCGCCCGGGGACAGCGCCCCGATCGGAAGTGTGTGGGCGAGCCCGTCGAGCAGCGCAAGGCCGATGTCGGTCCCGGCGACGTTGACTGTGGCACGGCGGCCGTCCGGGCGCACAACCGTCGCGGTCTGTTCCAGTAGAGGCGCGGCTTGTTCGACACCCGGGAGATGTTCGACGCGGGCCAACAAGTGTTCGTCAAAGCCGTTGGGCCCACGCGCGTGCAGCTGAAGGTCCGCGGGCCCGATCACGGTGTGCACGACGTCGCTTGCGGAGCTCGTGATGCTGTTGTTAGCGACTGTGACCGCGAAAACGAGGGCGACAGCGATCGCGACCCCGACACCGGCGAGCAGCTCCTGCACAGCATGTATTCGCAGCCGCTTGCCGTAGAAGTAGAAGAGATCGCGTGTCTTCATCAGGCCGTGCCGCGTCAGGGGGTTGAGGTGCCGCAACAATCATCACCCCCCGGCAGGCGCGGATTGTGCCTGCGAATCGAACGGGTCCGGCTCGTCGCGATCGGGCTCGCTCTCGACGAGTTTGCCGTCGCGTAGGGTGCAGCGACGGTCGGCGATGCTTGCGGCCTCCTGGTCATGCGTGACGAGCAGCACGCAGGCGCTGCGCTCGTGGGCGATCGAACGCAACAGCTGAACAATCTCACGGCTGCGAGCACTGTCGAGGTTTCCTGTCGGCTCATCGGCGAGGATGAGACCTGGTTCTCCGGCAAGCGCGCGAGCGATCGCGACGCGCTGACGCTCGCCGCCGGACAGCTTCTCAGGGGGGCGCTGTAGACGGTCGCCGAGGCCGACGCGCTCGAGCCACGGGATCGCTTTCGCCTGGGCCTCACGCATTCCGACGCCGCTGAGCAGCAGCTTGCGGGCGGCGTTCTCGACCGTGCTCACGCGGCGCATCAGATGAAAGTTCTGGAAGATGAAGCCGACTTCACGCAGCAGATATTCGCTCGCCTGGTTCTCGGTCATCGAAGACACCTCGCGGCCGGCGTAGCGGATCACGCCCAGCTCGGGTTTCAAAAGCGCCGCGATCAGCAACAGCAGGGTCGTCTTGCCCGAACCGCTCGGCCCGAGCAAGGCGAGCATTTCGCCTGGCGCGATCGTGAGACTTACGCCGTCGACCGCTCGCACCTCCTCCCCGTCTCCGTGGTAGTGCTTCACCACCCGTTCGAGCTCAAGCATGGGCCGTGTTTATCCGGCTGTTTGGCGCCGGTGGTGGCTGAGGTCTGTTACCTGCGCCAGCTCGGGGACGAGCTCGCCACGCAGCCTGCCCTTGCCGAGCGACAGCACGCGATCGGAGCCCAGGAAGTCAGTGCCCGTCCCGGTGCTCGTCAGGATCGAGACGCCTTCGTCGGCGATCGAGCGCAGCAGTTCGAGGATGCCATCCCGCTCGGCTGGGTCAAGGCCGAGCGTGGGCTCATCAACGATCAGGAGACTCGGGTCAGCGGTAAGCGAGCGAGCAATAGCGACACGGATCGTTTCCTCGGCCCTCAGCTCGGTGATCCTGAACACGCCACACCGCTCAGCGGCGACACGCTCGAGTGCTTGCAGGGCACACGGGAGCGCCACTGGCCGCGCCACCCGGCGCGAGAGCTGACCCGCTATCAGCTGATCGAGGACGGTGGGTCCTCGATCTCGTCGAAACGTCGTCCTGCAGTAGCTGATCCCGGCGCGCACCTGGCCTCTGTACGGGGCGAGATCCGCTCCGTCGAAGCGCACCACGCCCTTGTCGCCCTTGTCGAGTGTTTCTATCCCGGACGCCACGCGCAGCAAGGTGGAGCGACCGGAGCGCCGCTCGCCATAGATCGTGACCATCTCGCGAGTCTCGATGACCAGCGACACATCGTCGAGCGCGACACGCTGACCACGGTGCTTGCTTACGTGCTCAAGCTCGAGGAGGGGCATTGGCCTGGGCCTTGTTGACCAGCTCCTCGAAGCCATCATGGGCGCGCTGGAACCAGGTGACCATCCCTCCCTCCACGAGGCGTTGCCGCTCGGCGACCAGGCTGTTGATCAGCTCGGCCCGGGGATCGGGCGCCGTATCGTGCGATGGGCGTCCGGTGTGCCCGGCTCCCTTCAAATACTCGCGCTCGAAGCGGCCGATCACGCGCAGCGCCGCAGCGGGATCGCGAGCAAAGATTCCCAGTTGGCGCACCCACAGCTCTTGGCGTCGACGCTCCACGTTGATTTCGGCCACGAGCCAATCTTCATGGCCGCGTCTCCCGAGCGCCGTGGCCTGATAGTGCAGCTTGGGCTGACGCCCAACTTCCGTCCCGGGAACGATCTCGATCAGACCCCGGGCCTTCAGCCGATCGAGAGCCGAGTAGACGTGCGATTCGCTGCTCACCGGGAGCACATCTCCATACACGCGCTCGAAGCGGTTGTAGAGCTCCAGGCCGTAGCTTGGGCGTTCGATCACAAGGCCAAGAAGCGCCCAGTTGACCGAGGACGTCATCGCCTTGCCCGGCCTCTTCCTGGCGACTGTCGCGTGCATGAATCATCCAGCGTACTGGAAGTTCGTACCTACAGAAAGCATCTGTTTCCTGCTCAGACCAGCTACTCACACGATAGAACCCTCAAGCCGTGCCTACACAAGACGCCCGGCGGGTCCCATCATGTCCACAATGGTGTCCGGGGACACGCAATGGACAGTGCAGATCGGGGGCTCAGCGAGCCGGTTCCGATCGTGTTGGCAGGCGACGGGCGACGTGAACGACCGGCAGGGCGCCGCCCGAGTCCGAAACGGGTGCAACCCGCCCAGGCATCCACAGAGGAGAGGCGACCCAGGTCGGCGGCAGGTTGACCCTGCACGTACCCGGGTGGCTGTTCGTGTGATGCCATGGCGGGCCGAGCGTCTGGTTACCGTCTCAGCCAGAGGACGCTCGGCTCGCCATGGCATCACCCACATGAATCCGGCGAGGTCGAGGGAGCTTGCCGTAGGGGTTCAACGCGATCATGTTGCCGGCAGATCCTTTCGATCGATTGTTGCTGGGGTATAGGCGGGTCCTTGGCGTGAGTCGCTCCGAGCCATATTCAGACGTATGGCAGACGCCTGACTTCTCTGGGCCGCGCTACTCCCAATCCCTGGCGCGCGGGTTGGCGATCATGGAGTGCTTCAAGCCGGGTCGCTTGGTGCTCGGGATCGCGGACATCGCCGAGGAGTTGGGGATGAGCCGCTCAACGACACACCGCTACCTAGCGACCCTTGTGGCACTCGGATACATGGAGCAGGACAAAAGCCGCAAGTACCGGCTTTCACTGCGCGTGACCGACCTGGGGATGTCCGCGCTGAACTCGACCGGATTGCGCGAGCACGCTCACTCCATCCTCGACGAGCTGCGTCATCGTTCGACCTTCACGGCGAGCCTCGCGGTGCTCGACGGTCACGAGATCGTCTACGTAGACCGGCTCGTCCGCTATCAACGCGGACAGGACGAAGCCGACATCGGTCTGGGGATCGGATCAAGACTGCCAGCGTCATGTACCGCGATGGGCAAGATCCTACTCGCACACCTCCCCAGAGATGAGCGTCGAGAGATGTTATCCCGAGTCATCCTGGAACGCCGAGGGCCGAAAGCGATCATGGGTAAGAAGGCACTTCTGGCTGAGCTAAAGGGGGTCTTGGAGGAGGGCTATGCGACCGAGGACGAGGAGGTCGCGATGGATCGGATAGCGATAGCCGCGCCTGTCTGTAACGAGTCAAAAGCGGTAGTTGCCGCAATCGAGCTGTCCGCACATCTCTCAACGATTACCGTCGAGCAGCTCGCTGACGGACTCCGCCCTCACCTCATCGCCGCAGCGGATCGTATCTCCGCGCGCCTTGGTCACCGTCGCGAAGACGAGATCGCCGCGAGTGAATGACATGCCAGCGAGTTACAGATGGCGGGCGTGAATGATACGCGCCCTGGACCTCTTGCCGACCGCTCCAATCGACGTTATCAGACATAACTCGCCCGGCGGTGCACAGCTTCACTATCGGGTTCTCCCCGCAGGCCGTATTGCCGAGATCGGTAACCGCGATCAGCTCGGCCAACTATGAGCCGGCGCGCGGTCCCTACTCTCTATCGACCGGACAGCACAGTGCCGACGCTGCGCAAACCGCGTTACTCGCAATCCTTGGAGTTTGGCCTGGCGATTCTGAGATGTTTCAGCCCCCAGCATCCTGTGTTAGGGATCTTCGACATCGCAGACCAGCTCGGCATGGGTCGATCGACGACCCATCGCTACGTAATCACCCTGGTCGCGCTCGGCTATTTGGAGCAGGGTGCCTCCCGCAAGTACCGCTTGGGAATACGCCCAACCGATCTTGGGATAGCCTCCTTGAACTCCGCCTACATACGAGACCCCGCTCGTCCCCACCTCGAAAAGCTACACAGAAGCACCAGATACAGCGTCGGCCTGGGAGTGCTCGACCGTACACACGTCGTCTACATAGACCACCTATGCAGCCAACGTTACAGTCAGGAACCCGACGGCCCGAAAGTTCGCGCAGGGGTGCGAGTACCCGCGTGCTGCACCAGTATAGGTAAGCTCCTGCTTGCGTTCCTTCCCCAGGATGAGCGGGAGAGCGTCCTCGCCGAGAACGATCACGCGCGGAGGACTAAGCACGTCATCACGAAGAAGAGGCTGAGGGAGCAACTGGCGGAAATCCCCATCCTGGGTTATGCGATCAGCGATGAGGAGTTCTATCCGGGAGTCCGGTCGCTCGCCGTGCCGGTGCGCGACGACACCAGCGTCGTGGCCGCCGTGAACCTCTCCGTATACCAAGCTGCGCTGTCTGTCCAGGATCTGCTGGATTTTTATCCTCTCGTCGGCGCTACCGCTGAGAAGGTCTCGCGGATACTCGGGTATGAGTCCGGCGAAAACGGGAATCGAGGCGAGTGATCGAAGTTCCGAATGCGGGTGAGCCCAGAAAACGCCAAGCAAGGGCGATGTCGAAGCGGCCAAGGCAGGGCCCAGTGCGTTGAACGGCACGCTGGGATCTTCGGGGAGGGCGCGCCAGCGACGGCGTCCTCCGCGAACGATCCTGGGCTGTTTCACCCTCAGCGTCTCGTGCAATGAGAAGAGGGAGGAGAGTGAGAAACACTCCTAGCAAAATTTTGGAGGTCGCAGCTAATCTCCCGCAGGATATTTTCTGATTATACAGATGATTCTAAATAATGCCGACAAGAGAGCGTGTGATGGGATATCAGGCATGTGGGTAGGTGGGCGCGGTCTGCGTGGATGGCGGGAGTGGCGGTCTCGCCGATGATCGCTCTGGGAGAAGGCGCGCCCCCTGGCGAAGGGAGTGGTGCATCCTCGTCGCTTGGGAGCTCGCTGCTGATCTCAGGGTCCTCGACTGAAGACGAACAGTTGCGGACGCAGAAGAAGCAAGGCGAACTGCGCTCGACGGCGACAAGATGGCGCCTGAACTGCACTCGATCTCCGCGCCTGTCCGCAATGAGGCCCGCGAGGTCGTCGCAGCCGTAAACATGGCCGCCACTCTTCGATGATCGCTCTTGAAGAACTGGTCGACGCGCTTGGTCCGCATCTGGTCTCGATAGCTGATCGCATCTCCGCCCGGTTGGAATATCGCCGCGACAATGAGCAGGCGAGAAGATGAACAGGCAGGTAGTAGATGGCGAGAGCGGACGCGATAGTGCGGACCGGATAGAGCAGATTCGTCTCGACATCGGCGAACGATTGCGATCTCGAAGCTCGGAAATCGTGGATGCAGTCTACGCTCGCGTCCGGGACGCAGTGCCCGACCCTGTAGCCGACCTGGGCGCTGACTATCAGTCGGGGGTGCTCGCCGCGACCGCTGCCCTCGTGGAGTACGGTTTAGATGGAATCGCATGGGGATCGGATTGGTCGGCTTCGATTCCACAGGCGGCTGCGGCGCAGGTGCGGCGTGCGGCGCGCGTTGGCGTGAGCTTGAGCATTGTTCAGCGACGCTCGTTTGTCGGTCATCGATGTTTGGGGGAGTTCGTCGCGCAGGAGGCCGAATCAATCGGCATTGCGAGCCACTTCCGCACCATGCACCACCTTCACACGACGCGCCAAGCGCTGTTGGAGCATCTTATGGCCGCGCTCGAACATGAGTACGACGACGAGTGCCGCGCTGCGTGCTCGCCTGAGCAGCGCCGTATCGAACTCGTGCAGCGGCTGCTCGTCGAAGACGTCGACCAGGCCGAGCTCAAGGGGCTGGACTACGCGGTGGCCTCCTGTTGGCATCTCGGCGTGATCGCAATCGGAGCCGAGGGCGCCGAGACCCTGCGGCGTCTGGGGGCTTCTCTTGGACGGCAGCTGCTGTCCGTGGCAGGCGACGACGACGGGACCGTGTGGGCGTGGCTGGGTAGCAAGACGAAGCTGTCCGTCGCCGAGTTTAAGTGCTTACTCTCAACCAGTGGGTGTCGCAACGCACCGTTTGCGATCGGTGATCCGGGGAGCGGACTTGAGGGATGGCGCCATACCCACCACGAAGCCCAGTTGGCACTGCTCGTTGCCCACCACAAGCCGCAAGAGGTCACGCGTTGCGCTGACGTCTTGCCGGTGGTCGGTGCTCTGCAGAATGAAGCGATGATCGGGATGTATGAAAAGGTCTACATTCTGCCGCTCAATAGCCTGCACGGGAATGGCCTGCCGGCGCGAAAGTCCCTACTCGCCTACTTCGAGCACGGCCGCAACGTCTCCTCAGCGGGGAAGGCCATCGGAGTAAACCGGCGAACCGTCGAAAACCATCTCAGCGATGTCCGGAAGGTCCTTGGTGACCTGCTCGACCTAACTGCGCTTGAGATAGCTCTGAGACTTGAGGAGCTTGGCTACATGGATGCGGGACCGGAAGCACTCCGTCGTCGAGCGTTGTCCGCACTCCATCATCAGGGGCCTTTGTTAAGCGAGACCTAGTTTCGTGTTATGCGAAGCGTCATTATGCATATTGGTAAGCCACGCAGGGTCGCCGTTCTGGAAGACTATCGGCGACCGTCCAAGATCCCTTCGTTCGTGGGAACCGAAATGGATGCTTAGCTTGTCGCCCCAGATGTCTAGTCCAAACACCGGAGGTTGTATCACCAATGAGCTTTAGCTTACGCTGGAAGTGCGCCCTCGCGCCAGTCGCCGCACTGTCGCTGCTAGCCATGCTGTCTGCCGCGGGTCCTCTCGGCGTTGCGTACGCAACCGTGCGACCACGTGTCGCAACTGCATCGAGGAGCCTGTCGCTGCACGAGTCGATCCACGCCAGTCTTGTAAGCCACCGAGGCGCTACATCGCTCAACGAGCGTGGTCATGGCTCAGGAACGTTCAACTGTTCATTGGCGATACATATCGATATCTCCTACACTCAGGCCAGGATTGAATACACCTGTAACACGAGTAGCGGCATGATGAGCGGTGCAGGCACTGTTTCGTACTACGTTACTGGGCCTAGTGCGAACTTTAACGGATCGCTGCATTTTACGCACGGGAGTCGCCGCTACGCGCATGTCTCGGGATCGGCAGGGAACATACGCGGCACCCTAGCGAGAGGTAATTATGCCCTTTCCGCCGTGGTCACGGGCAGAATCAAAATTTAGTCCTGTCTCCATGTTAAGGCTGATGATGAGCAGAGCAAGATGGAGCACGGCGGTTTTTGCTGTGCTCTCTGGACTGCTCCCGGCCGTCGCCGGAGCGTCACAGACGGTGACGCTCCACGCGGCCTTCTCGCCCGACCAGCTGGGCAAGAGCACGACGATTTTGATTCACTTCGAAATCGGCGCAACGGTCACATTGGTGCCATCGCCAGTAACCGATATAGACCTAAGTCTACCGCCTGGTATGGGCCTAGGAACAACAGAACTAGGCATTACAACGTGCGATCCCGTAACCCTATTAGAACGAGGACCCAAAGGCTGCTCTCCCAACTCATATCTGGGGTTTGGGAGCGCAACGGCAGAGGTGCCGTTTGGTCCGATTATCGTGCACGAGCCAGTCGGCATCGGTATGTTCATGGGGCCAGCAGTACACAACCATACAGCTATGTTGTTTTATGTTAATGCAAAGACGCCGGTTTCCGCCCAGCTTGTCTTTCCCGCGTTGCTCTTGCAGGGAGCAGGATCCTTCGAATCAGCTCATCTAAACACTATTATACCACTAACGCCCACTCTGCCAGACGGGTTAGATGTGTCTGTGGTCGATATTCGCACAAGCTTTGGCCCCCGTGGACTGACCTACTATAAGCGCGCTAGAGGAGGGTACGTAAGATACCGTCCGATAGGGATGGCCGTGCCAGCCAAATGCCCAAAAGGCGGCTTCAAATTCTCTGCTGAATTTCACTTTCAAGATGGGTCGGCCGCAACCGCCTCGGCACGGGTCGCGTGCCCACGATCTGTGAGACATCGCTAGCAGACGAGCATGAGCACTGCCCAGGCACAACGGATAGCGCCGAGGCCCCTGCGGACGCCAGTTTTGACGCCGCGGGTTACGCCTGTAGCTTGGGAGCCAAACGGAGAGCTAGATCTGGAGACGTGGGCCCGCTTCGGTGCACGACTAGCCACTCAAAGCAGAGCTGCAGGCTGGTGGGTAGGGGACTGGATTCGCTACGGCAACGCTCGTTTCGGTGAAAAGTACGCACGCGTCGAGAGGCTCACGCTTTATGACAGGCAAACGTTGATGAACATGGCATATGTAGCGGCTCGCTTCGAGATCTCCCGACGTCGGGAGACGCTGTCATGGAGCCATCACGCGGACCTGGCGGCACTCACTGTGGAGGAACAGGAGCATTGGCTCGATCTTGCAGAGCAGGAGCACCTTTCGGTGCGCTGCCTGCGCCTTGAGCTTCGGCGGCGAAAGGACGGGGGGAAGGACGTGCCATCTACGAATGTGCGTAAAACAGGCATCACCTGTCCGCAATGCGGGCACTACCTCGAGCTGAAAAGCTCCTCTGATTCCCCGCCAATCACGGACACCCAGGAGTGACGTAGAAGATAGCAATGCCAATTCTCGACGTGGATCGGGTTACGAGGCCGCCGTCTCGGTGAGCCCTACGCTAGGTGTGCGAATCGCGCTGGCGCCTCTCCGTAAGTCGCGGGCCCTTAGCGGTATTTGGACGCATCATAAACCGTTTGGCTATGCTTGCCGGCGACCCAAACAATGGCGACGAATGAAAGCAAGGAACCGATGACCAGCGACGTATTCGAGCCCACAGCGCGAACAAAGGTCCGTCGCATGCCCCAGCGTGCCAACTATGAGCGCGAGATCATCTTTTCCATACTGGACGAAGGCTTTATCTGCCATTTAGGGCTCGTGACTGATGGATTGCCGGTGGTAATCGCCACATCCTACGGGCGGATAGGCGATCACGTCTTCATCCACGGGTCCGCTGCGAGCCGAGTGGCCAAGGTGGCGAAGGGCACACCAAGCGCACGCATAGACGTATGCTTGACGGTCACGCTGCTTGATGGGCTGGTACTGGCTCGCTCTGCGTTCAACCACTCGATGAACTATCGGTCGGTGGTTCTATATGGCCAGGCCTCACTTGTCGTAGACGATGAGGAGAAGCTGGAGAGCCTTCGTGCTGTCTCGGATCACATCATCAAGGGACGCTGGGACGATGTGCGTCCTCCGACCAGTCAGGAGCTCAAGGGGACAGTGGTTCTAAAGCTACCTCTGACAGCAGCTTCGGCAAAGATCAGGAGAGGTCCGCCAGAGGACAATGAGGAGGACTATGCGCTGCCCATCTGGGCGGGAGTCATTCCCCTTGACGTTCGGGCGAGCGTTCCGATTGGCGATCCGCAGATGGATGTCTCGACGGCGGCCTCCGTGCCAGACTACGTGCTCAATTACCGTCGGCCCTAGCAAGGACTCGGTTTGGGTTCACCACGAATGACGAGTCGATAGTCGCAAGCATGACCAACGACACGCTTATCGATGAGCATTGTGATCCCCCACTGCTGGCAAGGACCCCAGCAGGGGCTAGTCGGGAAATAACGCACGGCCCGTACACGCTGCGCCGATTCGTGAGGCCGAGAAGCTCGCTCAGCCGTGATGACAAGGCCATGCTGATGCCGATCTGTATGGCCGTTTCAAGTGAGATGGTGGGCGCCGATCTAAGTGAATACTGGGAACGCCGCGACTACTTCCAGGAGCTGTCGGAGTGGTGGCTTGTGACAGCTGGTCGAGAGGTCGTCGGGTGGGCCGGGATAAAGATCCTGGCTTGCGTCCGCGAGCCACTGCTCTACATTGACACCGTAGGCTTCAGGCACGCCCATCACCGGCATGGGCTTGCCACGTTGCTCACGGTCGCGCCGTGGAGCGCCATCTCTCGTGATCGCCGGCGTCTCATGACAATGACCTTTAGGACGCAGAGCCCAGTCGTCCTGCGCGCGGCGGCGAACCTTGGAGGCCGGTACACCTTCCCGTATCCCTCATCGGGAGCCGCTCATGGGAGCGATCGCGCCTTCGCGGCGGCGCAAGCCACGGCGGAGCATCTTGGGCCCACCGGCATCAAACTCGAGCGTGAGTTCTTCGTGTCGCGGGAGGTCTTCTCTTACATGGGCTCGCTCTATGGTGAGACGCTTCCGCTGTCGGGCGAGCCGCAACTGGACTCGCGGTTCACAGCGCTGGTCGATACGCAGGCCGGCGACGCGCTGATCGGCGTGATGCTCGGCACCCCTGGCTTTGCCGCGAGAGCACTCAGGGCGTGGCTCAAGATCACGCGCCATCTCCGCGGGCTTCAACTTGCTGACGCCGATTCTTGACAGCGGATCAACCGCTCGCGACGCTGGCGATTACTCTGCGGTAACGATGATGGATGCGCACCGCGGTCTCAAAACGTCAACCGGCGACCCAAAGGAGAGCATCATATGGACACAAGACACAGTCCAGCGGTCAGCTACGACGAGATCTTCTCGCGCAATCTCGGGATCATCAGCCGCGAAGAGCAAGATCGCATTGCCAGCGCCCGGATTCTTCTGGCGGGCATCGGCGCCGAGGGTGGTGCGACCGCAACGTGCCTAGCGCGTCTGGGCTTCCAGCGCTTTTGCCTAGCGGATGTCGATGACTTCGATGTCTCCAATCTCAATCGCCAGTTCGGCGCGTATACGGACACTATCGGACTTCCCAAGGTCCAGGGCTTGGCTCAGGAGCTACGGCGCATAAACCCCTTAGTTGAGATCGAGGAGATCCCCGAGGGAGTAACCCCTGAGAATGCCAAGCGGCTTGTCGAGGACGTGCAGTGCGTGGTCAACGGTGTGGACCTCTTTGCGCTGGACGCCACTCGCGCGCTTGACCAAGCGGCACGCGAGGTCCAGTTGACCATAGTCGGTGGTGCAAGCGTCGGCTTTCGGTCAGACGTCTACGCCTACCACCCGGAAGGCGTCGGCATTACGCAGTACATCGAAAAGACGCTCGCTGCAGGCCGCTTTCCATGGATACCAGCGGATGCCGACCTGCCCTCGTCTGCCCCCGCTGTCCTCGTGCGGGAAGTCATCGAGCGACAGATTCCGGCACCTGTGGTCGCGCCTGCGGTGTTTCTTACCGGCGCCCGCGTGGCCACGCTCATTCTTGGATTGCTCACTGGCCGTGCAGCCCCTGTCTACGTGCCGCAGTACACGACTATGGATCTCATGGAAATGAGCACTGCCGTCCGTCCCTGCTTCCCGGAGGAGGCCGGCTCCGCGAACAGCGCCCCAGAGGACGTCAGTGCCGTGTCCAGCCGCTCGGAGGCCGTCAGCGCCGCGGATTGAGCCAGCGCCGAAACCGCATTGAGGCCGATCCCCGTCATCGCCCGGGACGCGATTTTTGACATACGGCTGCACTGGCGACAATCTGATGCCAGCAAGCCGCCTGCGAGAGGACCGTCGATGGCGGCGTGACTAGACGAGAGGACGATGGAGCCTATGTCCCGATTGCACGACCTTCTTACCAATCAAGCTATCCAGAGCCCGGATGCGGTGTCGGCCATATTTGGGGACGAGACGGTGAGCTTCGGTGGTTTGGATCAGGACGCGCTGCGGATTGCCGGGGGACTGTGCGCACTCGGTGTGGAAAGTGGTGCAAGAGTCGGCCTCTACATGTCGCGTTCGCACGAGCTACTGGCGGCGATATTCGGGATCTTGCGGGCTGGGGGCGTGGTCGTGCCGATTGACGTCGACGATCCCGGAGAGCGGCGGGAGGTCATTCTGGAACACGCCGAAGCAGAGCTTGTGCTTACCGATGGGCATGTTGCCGACAGCCCCTCGTGCGCTCGCATGGTGGCTGTTGGCGAGCTGCCTGCAGGCAAGCCAGGGTCCGACGAAGTCAAGCCTGAGGGCCCAGCATTCATCTTCTATACATCCGGCTCCACAGGTGTTCCCAAGGGCGTGGTTCTCTCGCACAGGGCACTCCTCTCGGGCCAGCAGTGGCTGCAGCGGACCTTCCCTCTGGAGCGCGGTGAGCGTCACCTCCTGCGAACAACGCTGAGTGTCACAAACCTGATTCGCGAGGTGTTTTGGCCGATGCTCTCCGGTGGCATGATCGTCATCACGCCGTCCGGGCAGCACAAGGATCCTCAGCGGCTCGCCGAGCTCGTCCATGAGCATGGCATATGTACTATCCTGGTCGTGCCTGCCCTACTCGAAGGGCTAATCGAAACACCGGCCTTTTGTGCGACCGATTCGCTGAAGTACCTGTTTTGCAGTTCGGACGTAATGTCCGGAGACCTGCCAAGGCGGTACTTCGCCACTGGGGGCACGGCGCGGTTGTACAACATCTATGGCCTTACCGAGGCCCTTTACTGCACCTACTGGGAGTGCCTTCCTGACATCGAGTACCCAGGATTCGTGCCGGTCGGCCACGCCGCCGATCTTACGCCTCACATCCTCGATGCTGAGATGAGGCCTGTCCCAGATGGGAATCCGGGCGAGCTTTGCATGAGTGGCGTAGGAATGGCCGATGGCTACTACAAGGACCCCGATCTGACGGCGACGAGGTTCGTGAAAGCGGAGCACGGAGACTGGTTCCGCACCGGCGACCTTGCGCGGATCGACGATGACGGGTGCTGCCAGCTCATGGGCCGCATCGACACCCAGGTGAAGATCGCTGGGCATCGCGTGGAGCTTGGTGAAGTGGAGAGCGCGCTGCGCGAGGTACCGGGAGTCCTCCAAGCAGTCGTCGTTGGCCGCCGCAGAGTCTCTGGGCAACAGCGGCTCATCGCCTATCTGATCGTTGATGAGGACGCTATGCCGTCCACTACTCATATCCGATCGCACCTGGCGACGAAGATCCCGAATTACATGATCCCTGCGGCGTTTATACTGGTCGACGAGATCCCTCAGACGCACAATGGCAAGGTGGACCGCGTCGCGCTCGAACAGGTGACGGGCAACCACCTGGAGATAGCTGAGGACTACACGGCTCCTGAGGGCAAGTTGTCGGCATATCTTTGCGAGCTATGGGGCGACGTGCTCGAGCATTCGCGCATCGGCGTCCACGACAACTTCTTCGCGCTTGGCGGCGAATCGATTCAAGGCTTCCTGCTGAGCGCAAAGCTCAACAGGATCGGCATCGGCCTGCCGGCGACACAGGTGTTTCAGACGCCGACGATCGCGGAGATGGCGCTGCACATCGAATCGGTCCTGGAATCTCCACAGGCAGTCACGAAGGCCCTTGCGCGTCGGGCGAGTTCGGAGCGACCGAGTGCGGACGCCTCTGAGCCTGCCGAGGAGTTCCATGACGCTTACGAGGAAGCGGCGCGTCTGGCAGAGAAGCCGGACGTGATCGAGCGGCTCTACCCGCTAACTGACATGCAAAAGGGAATGCTGTTTCACTCACTCCTGGACCCCGGTTCAGGTGTGTACTGCGAGCAGTTCATCCACACGCTCAAGGGAGACCTCGATCTGGAGACATACAACCATGCGTGGCAGGCCGTGGTCGATCGCCACGAGATACTTCGCGTCTGGATCGCGCTACAGGGAATGCAGGAGCCGCATCAGGTCGTCCAGCGTGAGGCGACGCTCGAGTGGACAGTGTGCGACTGGCGCCAGGAATCGGGCGCTCAGCAGACGCTGCTCGAAGACTATCTGCGCGAGGACCGCCGGCGCGGGTTTGACTACACGCAGGCGCCCCTGTTCCGGCTTGCCGTCATGCGCATGGAGGATCGGACGTTCAAGCTTGTTATGAGCTATCACCACCTGATCCTCGACGCATGGTCGCTGTTCGTGTTGCTGCGCGACTCTCTCGAGCTGTACAGTGCCCAGCTAGAGGGCAGGTCGCCGCAGCTGGCGCCCACGCGATCGTTCGGCGACTACGTCGCGCTGCTGAAGAAAGAGGAGCAGGACGCCGCGCGAGCCTACTGGCAAGAGAGGCTGCGTGGCTTCCGCCGCCCGACGATGGTTAGCGGCGTCGAGCGGCTGACCTTGTCGGCGAGCGATCTAGAGCTTCACTCCGAGACGCGCCTCGATCTCGGCGGGGAGCTCAGCGGGGCGCTGATGGAGTACGCGCGCCGCCGGCGTCTCACGCTGAACTCGCTCGTTCAGGGAGCGTGGGCGCTGGTCCTCGGCCGCCTCAGCGGTCAGGCGGACATCTGCTTTGGAATCACCATCACACACCGCCCCGTTGCGCTGGAGGGCGTGGAGAACCTAGTCGGGATCTTCATCAACAGCTTGCCCATCCGCATCGGCATCGCACCAAAGCTGCGAGTCGACGACTGGTTGCAGGAAATCCAGGACACGCAGGTCGCCGCCCGCACGCACGAGCACTATTCGCTGCCTCTGATCCAGCAGCGATCGGAGCTTCCGAGCGACCAGCCGCTGTTCGAGACGCTGCTCATCTTCGAGAACTTCCCACGAGGTGTTGGCTGGTCGGGGAGAGGCGGCATCGAGGTCCGTCAAGAGCGCTACATCGGCTGGACTAACTACCCCTTCGCTATCGAGGCTATGCCTGACGAGACACTCTACTTCCAGGTGAAGTATGACCGTGCATTTTTCAGCGCTGCGCGTGTCGAGGAGGTTCTTGAGACGTTCCGTACGATCCTTGAATGCGTTGCGTCAGGACGCAACGAGCGACTCGTCGACATCGTCGGCCAGGCTCAGGCGCAGATGCCAGTCGCGGCGGACGGCGGTGCGGATACGCTTCCAATGAGAGGCACGGTCGCCGAGCGGGAAGAGGGCGAAGTCAGCTTTGCTGAGACGCCGGAGGAGCAAGCGCTTGCCGGCATATGGAGAGATGTTCTCGATCTGTCTGTCGTAGATGTGGAAACGAGATTCCTGGCGCTGGGCGGGAATTCGCTCGCGGCGATGAGGGTTCTAGCGCTGAGCCAGCGGGATGGGTTCGAGTTCGAGCTGACAGACCTCTTTGGGCCGGACAGCACGATCCGCAAGCTGGCTCGTGCAACCTCGCTTGCCGCGAACTAGCGAGGCACAAAGCCGATGAGTCAGACGATGGCCGATAGATCCTCACGGGCTCAGGCCGGCACGGGCAGTCCTATGGAGGATCTGCTGATGAGCCTAGCCTCTCGTGGGGTCAATGTGAGCGCCACGCGTAGCGGCCTTCGCGTCGACACGCCGGCAGATGATGCCGAGACGGAGAGGCTCGTGGCAGTGCTGTCTGCGCGCGAGAGCGAGGCTCTGGAATGCATCCGGCGCAACCCTGGAACAGCCGGGTTGCAGATCGAGGCGTTGGCCGGGGGCGCCAGCTTCAAGCTCACAGACCTGCAGGGCGCCTATCAAGTCGGGGAGTTGGAATTCATGGACTTGCACACACGGGCATATATCGCGCAAGGCTATGAAATCTCAGAGCTTGACGTTGAGCGACTCGCTGAGGCTCTGCGCGCGGTCATGAGCAGGCACGAGATGCTGCGCGTGGCGGTTATCGGCGCCGAGGAGCAGGAAGTGCGCGACTTTGGCTCTTGGAGCCCGACGGTCGTTGACTGGACGGACGTGTCTGGCGACGAGGGCCGCGCTCGGTTCGCACAGACGCGCGAGTGCGCAGGCGATTTGCTGGCGCCGCTCGATGCCGGGCCACAGCTTGCCTGCACGGCCTATCGCACACGCGACACGAACTT
>Ga0193728_1000498_pt1 | contig 19048 bp, 14 predicted proteins | sample U1c1metaG_FD_143037 | JGI IMG/M metagenome (GOLD analysis project Ga0193728, IMG submission 143037) | Soil microbial communities from a riparian zone of the East river system, Colorado, United States - U1c1 | ecosystem: Environmental > Terrestrial > Soil > Riparian zone | place: USA: East River...
GCAGCAGGCCGCTCTCCTCGGCAAACAGCAGGAACACGATCCGCATCATCACCGTGACCGCGCCCCGGTAGGCCTCGTGCGCGGTGACCCGGCCAGCCCGGCCTGGCCCCGCTGCCGGGCCGCGGCGTCGGCGCGGCCGAACGCGGCGACCAGCAGCTCGACGGCCTGGCGGACCTGCACGCCCAGCCGGTCGGTGGTCTCCTCCTGGTTCTTCAGGCTCTCCCGCAGCAGCGCGGGCAGCTGCCGCTCGGGCGGGACGGCGAGGAACCGGTGCCGTTCCAGCAGGGACAGGAAGGCCCGGACCAGGTCCCGCTCGGAGGTATCCGGCCAGGCGATGGCGTCGAACACGGCCACGGTGGTGACCCCTCCGGCCGGCGCCCACACCAGCGCCCACCAGCGCCCGTCGGTGGCCAGGCCCAGCTCGACGCCGTGATGGCGGCACAGCTGGGCCAGCCGGTCGGCCGGCGTGGCCGGCCAGTCGGAGCCCTGGATCCGGGCGACCGGCGAGCCGTCGGTGACCAGCCCGAGCAGCCGGATGTCCCCGGTGCCGGGCTCGACCAGCGTGAAGGAGGGGACAAGGGTCGTGTCGTGCTCGGGCACGTCCAGGGCGAGGCCGGCCACGCCGTCCCGGCGGACCTCGCCCATCCAGCCCAGCAGCTCGCCGGTGACGAAGGAGATCCAGCGAGCTGCGTTCGCGGCGGGCTTCTCCTGCCACTGACGGTGCTCCTGGCGGAGCCGGTCCCGAGCACGGCTGTCCAGCGAGTCCAGGTTCGGCCACTCCTGCGTGAGCACCGGGACGGACAGGAACGGCCCGCTGACCTCGATCAGCCGCAGCCAGTCGATGTGCGCTTGCCGGCGATCCCGGGCGGTGATCCCCTGGTGCGGGAAGCGCGTCCCCGGCCGACGGCCGCGGCCGCCCCCGCGCGGCGGCGTCACCGGATCGCCTCGCGCCGCGGGACGACGAAGATGACCGCCACGGGGAAGCTGTGCGGCCGGATGTCACGGTACCGGGCCGCGACGTGCTCCAGCTCGGTGTCCCGGCTGGCTTCCAGCCGGTCCAGCCGCTCCTGCCAGGTCTGGCGGTCCCGGCGGAACTGGGCGATCTCGCGCTCGTCGCCGCGCCCTTCTACCCGGCTGAACAGCGCTCCCTCCTCGGTTCCGCTCTCGGCCAGGGCCCGGCGCAGGCTGGCGGCGAACCGCTCGGCTCCGCTGACGATCCGGCGGCGCTCGTCCTCCTGGCGGCCGGCGATCTTGGCGTCCAGCGACCTGATCCTCTCATCGGTGCGCCGCTCGATCGCGGTGAGCAGCGCATCCCGGGCCCGGGGCCACTGGGCCGCGAGCCGGTCCTGGACGACCGGGGACGCGGCCGTCCCGGCGGTCAGCGCCCGGTCCAGGAGGCCGCCGAGGACGGTCAGGTTCTCCAGGCGGCGGAACCGGCCGGTCTCGGGCAGCCAGCCGCCCGCGTAGAGAATCTCCTCGTGCAGCCGGATGCCGTCCGCGCCGACGAGCACGAACCGCGAGTACGCGCCGACCAGGACGCTTTCCAGGCCCGGGTCATCGCTCACCACGGCGGTCACCCGGTGCAGGCCGGACTGGCTGCTCCAGACGGCGGCCCGCAGCAGGCGGGCCGAGGAGTCGACCAGCGGGTGGCCGAGGTGGGCCAGCACCACGTCGTGCCGGCCCTTCGCGACCCGGGCGTCGAACGTGACCGGGCGGCGCCGGGGTACCTCACCCTCGCGCTCCAGCTTCTCGGCCAGGCCCTCGGTGGCCCGCGCCCACGACTTCGTCAGGGCCGGGACCTCGTACAGGCCATCGGCTAGCCGCCGCTCGTCCAGGACCGGCCGCAGCGGCTGCTCGCCGTCCAGCTCCAGGGCCGTGTCCACCAGCCGCTTGACGTGTTCCGGGGTGATCCGCAGCTCGTCAATGGTGGCGTCGAGGTCGCGGCGGAGCCGCCTCACCTGCTCGGAAACGTCGGCCTCGGCGGCGAGGCCGCCCGTGGTGCGGCGGCCGGCCTGCCGGGCGGGCGCCGCGCCGTCGACGTCGTAGTCGGCGATCTCGCCGAGCATGCGCCGCTGCACCGCCTCGGCCAGGACCGCGTTAACGCTGCCGAGATCCTCCTCCATCCGGGCCACCTTGGCCGCGACCCGGGACAGGAACTCCAGGTCCGCCTCGTAGGAGTCGGTGGCGTGCTCCCAGCCGGCTCCGACGAAATGCCGGACCTCTGGGATCCGCGGCTGGCCGTACCGGTCGATGCGGCCGATCCGCTGCTCCAGCTTGTTGGGGTTGAACGGGATGTCGTAGTTGACCAGCCGGTGACAGTGCTCGTGCAGGTCAATGCCCTCGCTGGCCGCGTCGGTGGCCAGCAGGACCCGGACCTTGCTGCGCTCCGGCGCCTCCTGGAAGGCCAGCCGGAGCTGCTCGCGCTGCCAGCCGTCCATCCCGCCGTACAGCATCTTGACCTGCTCGCCGCCCAGGCCGTCCTGGGCCAGCAGCTCCTTCAGCCAGATCTGCGTGTCCCGGTACTCGGTGAAGACCACGACCCGCTCGTTGGTCCAGTGCTTCCCGTCGGGCAGGCAGACGGCCTGCAGGTAGGTGATGAGCTCCCTGGCCTTGGCGTCGGGCATGGCCTCGTAGCGGGCCGCCCATTCCTCCATCCGCCGCAGCAGCGCGATTTCCTGCTGGGACGTCTGCGCCAGCGCGGCCTGGATGCGGCCCGAGCGGGCCGCCGCGTCGTCCTCGGCCTCGGCGAGCTGCTCATCGTCGAAGGACGCGACCTCGCCCAGGAATCCCTCTATCCACTCCGGCACGTCGTCGTCCGGGGGCGCCGGCGGCGCGGCCTTCGCGCTGGCCTGGACGGTCTCCAGGTAGACGCCGACGGTGTGGGCGAAAGCCCGCGGCGACGAGAACAGCCGCTTCTTGAGCAGCAGCGTGACCAGGTCGGCCGATGCGCGTCCGGCCCTGGTCGTGAGCCGTCGGCGGCGCACCGCGGCGAATTCGCCCAGCAGGGCGTGAGCCTCCCGCTCGGCGGCCGGGTAGGTGACGGTTATCGCCTGGGCCGCCCGTTTCGTGAATCTGGGCGTTATCCCGTCGGGCTCGGTGATCTGCGCCTTCATCCGCCGGACGACCGTTTCCTTCTGCGCCGCCGGATCGGGGTCAACGCCGCGCGCGAACCGCTGGTCGTCGATTATCTCCAGCAGCGCGGTGAACGATTCCGGATAGCCATTGTGCGGGGTCGCCGACAGGAACAGGCGGTGCTCGAAATGCTGCGCCAGCCAGCGGATCAGCTTGGTCTGCTGCGAGTCCACCGCGTAGCGCTGCCGGGGCGCCGCCGGCGCGACGTGATGTGCCTCGTCGAGGATGAGCAGGTCGAAGGCCCGCTTGTCCGCCTCCGGATCAACGACCTCCTGGAGCAGCCGCTCCGCCTTGGCGCCGCGCAGCCAGCTGAGGCTGACGATCGTCAGCGGGTACACCCGGAACGGGTTGGCGGCGCTGCCGTGACTGCGCCGCAGGGCGTTGAGCTGGGCCGAGTCGACGATCGTGAAGGCCAGGCCGAACTTCTCGGCCAGCTCGTCCTGCCACTTGGCCATCAGGCCCGGCGGGCACACGACCATGATGCGCTTGGCCCGGTGCCGGAGCAGCAGCTCCAGCGCGACCAGCCCGGCTTCCACCGTTTTCCCGAGCCCGACGTCGTCGGCCAGCAGCAGGTTCACGCGCGGCGCCTCGATGGCCCGCGCCACCGGCTCCAGCTGGTATTCCTCCACCACCGCACCCGAGCGCAGCGGCGCCTGGAGGGTTTTCACGTCGGCGGAGGTCACCGCCGACCAGCGCACCGCGTCCAGGAATGCCGCCAGCCGCTCGGGCGGGTCGAACCCGTTGCTGGTCACCTCGGGCAGCGACCCGGCGGGCAGAACGCGGCGCCCCGGCTCGACCTCCCAGATGACCGGCAGGCTCTCGCCGTACCGGCCGTCCTCCACGCTCTGCAGCAAGAGCAGCGTGCTCTCGTGCCCGCCCGGCTCGGCCTCGCTGACCACCCACCGCTGGCCGCGGACCTCCACCAGGCTCCCGGTTTCCGGTACGGCAAGCGGCTGTTTCATGGGCACATTCGTTCGTACCACGTCCTGGTCGTGCCGCGGGCCTCAGCGGCGAGAATCCGCCGTCACTGCGCCTCGGATTCTATTCCGTCTCGAAAGGCGCGACTAAGGTGGGATTGGATAACAACTGTGGCTGAAGGACCGGGCCGCGTGGCCGGGCGGGAGGCTTGCGCTGGGATGCCAGTGGTGCCTGGACCAGAGAAACCACCAGGGCTGGTACGGCGAGTCATTCATCCAGGTGCTGGCCGCGGCGGCTGGGCTGCAGTGCAGCCCGCTCACTCCTGACTGCACCGGCGTTGACTTAGATATCACCGGCACCCGCGAAGTCCGCGAGGACTTTCCCTGCGTCAAGGTCCAGGTGAAGTCATGGTCGGTGCCCAGGGAATCCGGCGGGTCCTGGCGTTATGGCGGTCTGACCGAGAAGCGCTTCAATGCCCTGGCCGGCCCTCGCCGCATACCCCGTTTCCTGTTCCTGGTCATCGTTCCGCCCGAGGTGAGCGAGTACTCCTATGCGGACGAGGACTTCCTGCGGCTCGGCCGCGCCGCCTACTGGGTCTCGCTGGCCGGCCACGCGAAGCTGACCGAACCGAGCTGCGAGCGCCGGGTTCCGGTGCTCGTCCCCCGGCAGAACCTGCTGACGGTCAAGTCGCTGACATCGTTGTGCGAGGACGCCGACCTGGAGGAAGGACCGTCCGATGCCTGAACCGACCGCCAGCGTCGATCCCGCCGACCTGAGCGAGTACCTGGCCAGCCGGGGCTGGCGACGCGAGGGCAGCTTCCGCGGCGCGGGCGTGTGGGAGCTGGAGTCGTCGGGCCGACTGCTGATCCCTGACCACCGCGAGTACCAGGACGACGGCGAGCTTCTCCAGGCCGCCGTGCGCAAGCTCGCGGTCTACGAAGAGCGGCCCGAGCAGGACCTGCTCCTCGACATCACCGAGCCGATGGTGGACTCGCAGTACTTCCGCACGCACCCGGACACGCCGTCGGGAACGATCCCGCTGCTCTCAGGCGTCAGGGCGGTTCAGGGCATCCAGGAGCTGATGAAGAATGCCGCGCGCACCGTCGAGGATGGCCCCCAGATGCTGTTCGAGGGACGCCGGAGCGGGCTGGTCGACAGGTTCCTGCACCAGGTCACCCTGGGGACGGCCCGGCCTGGCAGCTACGTACTCACTGCGCGCGTGCCGGTCGCCGTGCCCGCCCCGCCGCAGCTGAGCCTGTGGGGGGAGGAACAGCCCCAGGCCGAGCAGCGTGAGCTGCCCGGGCGCGCCGTCCTGGCCCAGCTCAGCCAGGCGGTCGCGGCCGCGCGGACCGCCGCGGACCAGGTCCTGGAGCGACGGCCGGGCGGCGGCCCGGAACGGCTCGATGCCTTCGATAACTATGTCGGGCAAGGCGTTTCTGCCAACCTGTGCAAGGCCCTGGCGGACCTCGGCGGGCATGACCGGGACCGGCCGTTCGAAATAGGGTTCAGGTGGGCGCGCGGGCTGCCCGGAGCGGAACCGCGGCAGCCGAGCGCCTTCACCGGGAGGATGGCCGGGATCCTGTTCCGCGCCGGCGACGAGCTCGAGCAGCTGGCTAAGTCAGGACATACCCGCATCACCGGCGAGGTCGAGACGCTCAACATGCGCGGCGACGAGCGAAGGATCAAGGTCGTCGGCGAACTGCGGAGCCGCGGCGGGGAGTCCTTTCACCGGGCCTTGTGGGTCATCGTCTCGCCGGGCCAGTACGACCGGGCGATCGAGGCCCAGCGGGCCGGCTGGCGGATCGACGCCGAGGGCAGGCTGGTCACCGTGCACCGTCGCCGGGAGATGCGCCCCGATCGCTTCGATGTCCTCCGGCCCTAGCGGCAATTCGGCTCGCGCCTCCACGGTCCGCGAGCTGCTCTAGCCGGCGGTCAGCCGAGGGCGGTCAGCCGAGGGCGGTGACCAGGGTCTTGGCCATCTTGAAGTCGCTGGCGGTCTGGCTGGGGACCCGGCCGTGGGCGTTGAGGACCAGGTAGGCGTACTTGGCGCCCTGAACGGCCAGGCCGACGTTGGATGCGATGGCCTGCTGGCCGAGGCCGGGGACCGAGATGGCCGAGCCGGCCGGGTTCGCGCCGGCGGAGACCAGCCCGCTGAAGCCGGTGTAGCCGGCCGAGCTGCCATGCGGCGCCACCTGGACCTGAATGGTCGAGTTGCTCAGGACGTACGTGCACGCGGAGTTGCCGCCGACCTGGCTGCGGGTGACCTGCTCGACCACGTCGCCCGTGAACGACGCCACCTGGGCAGAGGTCAGGATGGAGCAGACGTTCGGGCCGCTGGCCGCGGCCGGGCTCGAGGCCGCCGGGGCGGCCGAACTGGCCGCCGGCGACGACGAGCTGGCGGCCGGCACGGAACTGCTGCTGCACGCGGCCAGTCCCGCGGCGGCCAGCGCGACCGCGCCGGTGGTCAGGGCGGCCCGCCCCAGTGCCGCTTCCGGCGCGACCTGGCGCGCGCGCGAAAGCAGATTGCTCGCTATCACGGCGAATTCCCTATGTCCGGCTTGCCCGAGGGCAAGGACGGTACCAGATCCGGGCCCGTGTTTACTGAGTGCCGCTCCCGGCCCGCCGCAGGGCCGCGAAGCTGCTAGCCCCACACCTCGCGGGCGGTCTCGACGACGAGCTGGAGCTTGGCCGCCTGCTCCTCCTGGGTCAGCGCGTTGCCCTCGACCGTGGAGGAGAAGCCGCACTGCGGGGAGAGGCAGAGCTGGTCCAGCGGGAGGTAGCGGGCGGCCTCGTCGATCCGCCGCTTCAGGGTGTCCTTGCTCTCCAGCTCGCCGCGCTTGGTGGTGACGAGGCCGAGGACGACCATCTTGCCCTTGGGCACGAACCGGAGCGGCTCGAACCCGCCGGACCGCTCGTCGTCGTACTCCAGGAAGAAGCCGTCCACGGCCAGCTCGCTGAACAGGGCCTCGGCCACGAAGTCGTAGCCGCCCTGCGCGGCCCAGGACGACCGGAAGTTGCCCCGGCACATGTGCGTGGTCACGGCCATGTCCGCCGGCCGCCCGGCGATGGCCGCATTGACCTGCCGGATATAACGATGGTGCAGGTGCTCGGCGTCCTCGCCGCGCTCGGCGATCTCCGCGCGCTGCGCCGGGTCGTTCAGGTAGGCCAGGCTCGTGTCGTCGAGCTGGAGGTAGCGGCAGCCCAGCCCGGCCAGCCGGTCGACCTCCACGGCGTAGGCGGCGGCCAGGTCGGTCCAGAACTCCTCGATGTCGGGGTAGACGGCCGGGTCGAGGGCGGCGGGACCGCCGCGGTAGTGCACCATGTTCGGCGACGGGATGGTCAGCTTGGGCACGGCCTTGCGGGCCACCGACTGCAGGTACCGGAAGTCGCGCTCGAAGATCGTCTGGTCGATCCGGATCCGGCCGTCCACGTGCAGCGCGGCGGGGGTGAACTCGATCGTCCCCGACGGGCTCTGGAACTTCACGGCCAGGCTGCCCGGCGCCTTGCTGATGCCGCCGAGCTGGTAGATGAAGTCCATGTGCCAGGACGCGCGGCGGAACTCCCCGTCGGTGGCGGACTGCAGCCCGATGTCCTCCTGGAGGGCCACCACCGTCTGGATCGCCTCGTCCTCGACCTCCTGCAGCTGCCCGGCGTCGATGATCCCCGCGTCGAACTCGTCACGGGCGGTGAGCAGGCGCTGGGGACGGAGCAGGCTGCCGACGTGGTCGGCCCGGAAGGGCGGCGAGGTACGCATAGGCGCCATCGTGGCCGCCCCCGCGCGCGCCGGTCAAGGGCCCGCGCGGGCGGGCGGCTCAGCCCTGGTAGTGGCGGTCGGCGCCGGCCAGGGCCTCGTCGAGGATGGCCAGGCCCTCCTTGGCCTGCGCCTCGGTAATCGTGCACGGGGGCACGACGTGCAGGCGGTTGTAGTTGGTGAACGGCAGCAGGCCGCGGGCCTTGCAGTCGGCGACGAGCTGGTTCATGGCCGGCGAGGACCCGCCGTAGGGGGCCAGCGGCTGCCGGGTCCCGCGGTCGCTGACCAGGTCCAGCGCCCAGAACACGGCCTGGCCGCGCACCTCCCCGATCACGGGGTGGCGGCCGGCCAGCTCGCGCAGGCCGGGGCCGATCACCTCGGCGCCGACCCGGACGGCGTTCTCGATGATGCCCTCGTCCCGCATGGCGTCGATCGTGGCCACGATCGACGCCGCGCCCAGCGGGTGGCCGGAGTAGGTCAGGCCGCCGGGGAAGACGCGCTCGGCGAAGGTGGCCGCGATCTCGTCGGAGATGATGACGCCGCCGGCCGGCACGTAGCCCGAGTTGGAGCCCTTGGCGAAGGTGATCAGGTCGGGCACCATGCCGTGCTCCTCGAAGGCGAACCACCGGCCGGCCCGGCCGAAGCCGCACATGACCTCGTCGGCGATGTACGCGATCCCGTGCCGGTCGCACAGCTCGCGGACCCCGGCCAGGTAGCCGGGCGGCGGGATCAGCACCCCGGCGGTGCCGACGATGGTCTCCAGCAGGATCGCCGCGATGGTGGCCGGGCCCTCGAACTGGATGACCTGGTCCAGGTGGGCCAGCGCCCGCTCGCACTCCTGCTCGGGGGACTGCGCCCAGAACGCCGACCGGTACAGGTAGGGGCCGAAGAAATGCACGTGGCCGGTGGCGAACTCGTTCGGCCAGCGCCGCGGGTCGCCCGTGGAGGTGATCGCCGCGCCGGTGTTGCCGTGGTAGGAGCGGTAGAAGCTGAGCACCTTGGGCCGGCCGGTGTGCAGCCGGGCCATCCGGATGGCGTTCTCGTTGGCGTCGGCGCCGCCGTTGGTGAAGAAGATCTTCTCCAGGCCGGCCGGGGCCAGCCCGGCCAGCCGGGTGGCGGCCTCGCCCCGCACCTCGCTGGCGTGCTGCGGGGCCAGGGTGGTGAGCTTCGCGGCCTGGGCCGCGATCGCGGCGGTGACCTTCGGGTGCTGGTGGCCGATGTTGGTGTTGACCAGCTGGCTGGAGAAGTCCAGGTACCGGTTCCCGTCGAAGTCCCAGATGTAGCAGCCCTCGGCGGCGGCCACCGGCAGCGGGGTCAGCCCGCCCTGCGCCGACCAGGAGTGGAACACGTGGGCCCGGTCCATCGCGATGACCTCGGCGCCCCGCGCCGGGTCGGGTGCGGGCGTGACATCGGTCATGGTGACTCTCCCTCGGGTGGCTGCCCGCCCAGTCTCCCCCAGCCGCTCGGTCAGCGCAGCGCCGGGATCACCGAGTCGCCGTAGGCGGCCAGGGTCTCCTCGGGCTGGTCGTGCATCAGGTACACGGCGAACTGGTCGACGCCGAGGCTGGCCAGCTCCTTCAGCCGCGTCACGTGCGCCTCGGGCGGCCCGGTCAGGCAGAACCGGTCCACGATCTCATCCGGGACGAAATCGGCGGACTGGTTCCCGGCCCGGCCGTGGTGGGAGTAGTCGTAGCCCTCCCGCCCGGCGATGTAGTCGGTCAGCGCCCGCGGGACCGGGCCGGCCTCGCCGTAGCGGGCCACCAGGTCAGCCACGTGGTTGCCGACCATGCCACCGAACCAGCGGAGCTGGTCGCGCTGGTGGGCCACGTCGTCGCCGACGTAGGCGGGCGCGGCCACGCAGATGGTGAGCTGCGCCGGGTCGCGCCCGGCGGCGCGGGCCGCGTCCCGCACCGCGCCGATCGTCCACCGGGCGATCTCGGGGTCGGCCGTCTGCAGGATGAACCCGTCGGCCCGCTCCCCCGCCAGCTTCAGCGCCCGCGGCCCGTAGGCGGCCATCCAGATCTCCAGCTTCCCGTTGCGGATCCACGGGATCTGGACCGGCGCGCCGTGCAGCTCGACGGTGCGGCCCTCGGCCAGGTCCTTGATGACCGTCATGGCGGTGCCCAGCCGGGCCAGGCTGGACGGGGGCTGGCCGATGACGCGGCGCGCGGAGTCCCCGCGGCCGATCCCGCAGACCGTCCGGTTGCCGAACATGTCGTTGAGGGTCGCGAACATCGACGCGGTGACCGACCAGTCGCGGGTCAGCGGGTTGGTCACCATCGGCCCGACGGTGAGCCCGGTGGTGGCCGCCAGGATCTGCGAGTAGATGACGAACGGCTCCTGCCACAGCACGTGCGAGTCGAACGTCCACCCGTAGCGGAAGCCCCGGTCCTCGGCCTCGCACATCCGCTCGATGACGGCGGCGGCGGGCGGATCGGTCTGCAGCACGAGCCCGAAGTCCATCCGGATTCCTCCCGATCAGCTAGGTCAGGTACTGGCAGGACTCACGGCTCAGGAAGCGGCCGTGCCCGGCGGTCCCGTGGTACTCGCCGCCGGAGATGATGACCCGGCCGCGGGACAGCACGGTGTCGACCCGGCCGGTGATCTCCATGCCCTCGTAGGCCGAGTAGTCCACGTTCATGTGATGCGCGGCGGCCGACAGGACCTGCGTGGCCTCCGGGTCGTAGATGACGATGTCGGCGTCAGCACCCGGCGCCAGAACGCCCTTACGGGGGTACAGCCCGAACATCCGGGCCGGCGTGGTGGACGCCACCTCCACCCAGCGGGCCAGCGACAGCTCGCCCGCGACGACGCCCTGGTGCAGCAGGTCCATCCGGTGCTCCACGCCCGGGATGCCGTTGGGGATCTTGGAGAAGTCGCCCCGGCCCAGCTCCTTCTGCTCCTTGAAGCAGAACGGGCAGTGATCGGTCGACACCACCGACAGGTCGTTGCTGCGCAGCCCGCGCCACAGCGAGTCCTGGTGCTCGCGGCTGCGCAGCGGGGGGGACGCCACGTACTTGGCCCCCTCGAAGCCCGGCCGGGCCAGGTCGTCCAGGGACAGGTAGAGGTACTGCGGGCAGGTCTCGGCGAACACGTTCTGCCCGGCGTCGCGGGCCTGGGTCACCCGGTCCAGCGCCTCGGCCGCCGACAGGTGCACGATGTACAGCGGCGCGCCGGTCACGGCGGCCAGCGTGATGGCCCGCCCGGTGGCCTCGCCCTCCAGCTCCGCCGGCCGGGTCAGGCCGTGCTGGAGCGGCTCGGTCCGGCCCGCCGCCAGGGCCTGGGCGACCAGCTGGTCGATGGCGATGCCGTTCTCGGCGTGCATCATGGTCAGCCCGCCGGTGCGGGCCGCCTGCTGCATGGCCAGCAGGATCTCGCCGTCGGTCGCGTAGAACACGCCGGGGTAGGCCATGAACATCTTGAAGCTGGTCACGCCCGCGTCGATGCAGGCGGTCATCTCCTTCAGGCTGGTGTCGTTCACGTCCGAGACGATCATGTGGAAGCCGTAGTCCACCGCGCACTGGCCGTCGGCCTTGGCGTGCCAGGAGTCCAGGGCGGCCAGCAGGCTGCCGCCCTTGGGCTGGACGGCGAAGTCGACGATCGTGGTCGTGCCGCCCCAGGCGGCGGCGCGGGTCCCGGTCTCGAAGGTGTCCGAGGCGAAGGTGCCGCCGAACGGCATCTCCATGTGCGTGTGCCCGTCGATCCCGCCCGGCAGGACGTACTTGCCGGCCGCGTCGAGCACCCGGCCCGCGCCGGCCGCCCAGGCCTCGGCCGGATCGCTGCCGGGCTGCCCGAGGGCCGCGATCTGCTCTCCGCTGACCAGCACCTCGGCCCGGACCGGGCCGGTCGCGGTGATGACGGTGCCGCCGGAGATGAGCGTGGTTCCTGTCATCGTGCCGCTCACGGCTGGGTCAGCGAGCCGTAGGCGTCGGGGCGGCGGTCGCGGTAGAAGGCCCACAGGTCGCGGACCTCCTGCAGCCGGTCGAAGTCGAGGTCGCGGACGACCACCTCGTCCTTCGTGTCCGACGCCGCGCCCTCGATGAGCTGGCCGCGGGGATCGACGAAGTACGACTGGCCGTAGAAGTCGTTGTCGCCGAGCGGCTCGATCCCGACCCGGTTGATGGCGCCGATGAAGTACTCGTTGGCCACCGCCGAGGCCGGCTGCTCCAGCTGCCACAGGTAGGACGACAGGCCGCGGCTGGTCGCGGACGGGTTGAACACGATCTTGGCGCCGGCCAGGCCCAGCGCGCGCCAGCCCTCCGGGAAGTGCCGGTCGTAGCAGATGTAGACGCCGATCCGGCCCACGGCCGTGTCGAACACAGGGTAGCCGAGGTTGCCGGGGCGGAAGTAGAACTTCTCCCAGAATCCCTTGACCTGGGGCAGGTGCGTCTTGCGGTACTTGCCCAGGTAGGTCCCGTCCGCGTCGATGACCGCGGCGGTGTTGTAGTAGACGCCCGGCTGCTCCTCCTCGTACATCGGCGCGACCAGCACCACCGAGTGCTGGCGGGCGACATCCTGGAGCAGCTGGGTGGTCGGCCCGTCGGGAATCTGCTCGGTGTAGGAGTAATAGTCGGCGTCCTGGACCTGGCAGAAGTACGGCCCGTAGAAGAGCTCCTGCAGGCACACCACCTGCGCCCCGGCCGAGGCGGCCGAGCGGATGGCCGCGACCGAGGCCGCGATCATGGACTCCTTGTCACCGGTCCAGTGCTGCTGGACCAGCCCCGCGCGGACGACTACGCCCATGAGGTACCTCCTGCTCTGTCACGCACCGGCGGCCGCGAGCGGGCTGGCGGGGCGCCGCCAACGTTCTGGCGAATATGCCCGTTCTTCGGGTACTGCGATCCCGTCCGCGGCGATCACATGTAACAGGAGACTGCAGACGCACGGCCGACGCTAGCCCCGGCGGTAAACAATCTCCGCTAGGCGGGTCCCGGCGGGCCGGCCTGGGGGTCAAACCCGGTGAAAGTGAACAGGCGCTCGCCCGGCTTGAGGGCAGCCGGCGGCCCGGCCAGCCGGTGACGGCCGATGCCCTGCCGGGTGGCGGCCGGGGCCTCGTAGGACTCCTCGGCGAAGCCCGCTGCGGCGAACCAGGACCGGATGGCGGGGGTCAGGTCGGGGGGACGGGTGTGCCGGGTCCAGATGACCCCGGCGCCAGGCGCGCACAGCCCGGGCAGGGCGGCTACCGTCGCACTGATGTCCGCGTCGGTGATGTTCCCGAAGATCCCGCAGGCCAGGACGATCTGCGCGGGCACGGCGCCCGCGTAGGCGTCGGCCAGCCCGGCGTCGGCGGCCAGCACCTCGACGGCGTCCAGGCCCGCCGCGGCCTGGCGGGCGTGCTCGACGTTGCGCGGGTCCAGCTCGACCAGCCGGGCGCGGACGTCGGCGCGTCGCGGGTGGTGCTCCAGGACGCCGATGACGTCCCGGCCCTGGCCCGCGCACAGGCTGATCACCTGGACCGGGCCGGGCGGCTGGCGGTCGAGCAGCGCCTCGAGGTGGGCCTGGACCCGGCGCAGCCGGCCGGACAGGGGCGAGGCCGGGTCGTCGTAGGGCCGGTGCCATTCCGCCCAGTCGCGGGGGGCCTCACGAGAGGTCATGGCTAGGCGCCGACCGTGCCGTCGACGAGCTCCCGGATGAGGCGCGGGTCAACCAGGTCTCCAGCCACGGGACCTGAGCCTAAGGGGCCGCGCCGGCGCGAGACTACTGCGTTGTCGGGAAGCCCAGGTTGACGCCGCCATGGCTCGGGTCCAGCCAGCGCGAGGTCACGGCCTTGCCGCGGGTGTAGAAGTGCACCCCCTCCGTGCCGTGCACGTGCGTGTCGCCGAACAGCGACGCCTTCCAGCCGCCGAACGAGTAGAACGCCATCGGCACCGGGATCGGCACGTTGACGCCGACCATCCCGACCTCGACCTCATGGGTGAACCGCCGCGCCGCCCCGCCGTCGTTCGTGAAGATCGCGGTCCCGTTGCCGTACGGGTTGCCGTTGATGACCTCCAGCGCGCCCGCGTAGCCGCCGGCCCGGACCACCGACAGCACCGGCCCGAAGATCTCGTCGGTGTAGCAGCTCATCGCCGGGGTCACGCGATCGAGCAGGCTCGGCCCGAGCCAGAACCCGTCGGCCGCGTCGCCGGTCACCGGGTGGCCCCGGCCGTCGATGGCCAGCACCGCGCCCTCGGCGACGCCGGAGTCCAGGTAGGTCGCCACCTTGTCCCGGTGCGCCCGGGTGACCAGCGGCCCCATCTCGGAGGCGGCGTCGTCGCCGGGACCGACACGCAGCTTCGCGACCCGCTGAGCGATCTTGGCGATCAGCTCGTCGCCGACCGGGTCGACCGCGACGACCACGGAGATGGCCATGCACCGCTCCCCCGCCGAGCCGAACCCGGCCGAGACCGCGGCGTCGGCGGCCAGGTCCAGGTCGGCGTCGGGCAGCACCACCATGTGGTTCTTGGCCCCGCCGAGGGCCTGGACGCGCTTGCCCGCCGCCGCGGCCGTCTGGGACACGTAGCGGGCGATCGGCGTCGACCCGACGAAGCTGACCGCCTTCACGCCGGGGTGGTTCAGCAGCGCGTCCACCGCGACCTTGCCGCCGTGCACCACGTTGAACGCCCCGTCCGGCAGACCGGCCTGGGCCAGCAGCTCGGCCATCAGGCCGGACGCGGACGGGTCCTTCTCCGACGGCTTCAGGATGAACGTATTGCCGCAGGCCAGCGCGATGGGGAACATCCACATCGGAACCATGGCCGGGAAATTGAACGGGGTGATGCCGGCGACGACTCCCACCGGCTGGCGGATGGAGTACGCATCGACTCCGGAGGAGACGTTCTCCGAGAACGAGCCCTTGAGCAGGTGCGGGATGCCGCAGGCGAAGTCCACGACCTCCAGCCCGCGGGCCACCTCTCCGGCCGCGTCGGCCGCGACCTTGCCGTGCTCGGCGGTGATCAGGGCGGCCAGGTCAGCCTGGCGGGCCCGGACCAGCTCCCGGAACGCGAACATGACGCCGGCCCGCTTGACCAGGGAGGTCTCCCGCCAGCCCGGCAGCGCCGCGGCCGCGGCGGCCACGGCCGCGTCGACCTCCGCCGCGCCGGCGTAGTCCACCGTCCCGCTGACCTGGCCGGTCGCCGGGTTGTAGACATCGCCGCGCTGGCCCGGCTCGCCGGTCCACGGCTTGCCGTTGATCCAGTGCGTCCGGTTCTGGTGGGTGCCCCGGTTTGTAACGACACTGTCCATCGAGCTGCCCTCCAGGGTCTGCGCAGGGTCGCTTGCGGCGCTCGCTGCCGTAACACCAGTCTGCCGCCGCGCGGCGGCCGGGCCAAGTGACAACCTGTAAGCCGTCGCTTTTCCCTGTGGCTGACAGTGTGTAAATTCAGGACCCGCCGACCTGACGTTCCCGGAGGGCCGATTGCTGCCGACTGTGGCCGAGGTGCTGGCCCTGGATCCCGTGCGCCGCGGCGCGCCGCGGCTGGTGGCCGCCGCCGACCGGCTGGACAGCCCCGTCCGCTGGGTGCACGTGATCGAGCTGGCCCAGGCCGCCCACCTGCTGCGCGGCGGCGAGCTCGTGCTGTCCACCGGGATCGCGCTGCCCCACGACGACGCCGGGCTGGCCCGCTACGTCGCCGACCTGGCCTCGGTCGGCATCAGCGCGCTGGCCGTGGAGCTTGGCTCCCGGTACGCCCGGAGCCTGCCCCAGGCACTGGTCGCCGCGGCCGGGGCGCACCGCCTGCCGCTGGTCATGTTCGAGCGGGAAACCCAGTTCATCGAGATCACCGAGGCCGTGCACGGCCTGATCATCGACAGCCAGGTGGCCGAGCTGCGCGCGGCGGAGCGGCTGCACCAGGTCTTCACCGAGCTGGCCGTGTCCGGCGCGCCCGCCGACGAGGTCGTCAGCCAGGCGGCCACCCTGGCCGGCTGCCCGGTCATCCTGGAGAACCTGTCCCACCAGGTGCTGGCCTGCGCCACCGGCCCGCAGGACGCCGCCGGCCTGCTGGCCGGCTTCGCCACCCGGTCGCGCGGCGTCACGGCGCCCGGCCGGACCGGGTACGACGCCACGTCGGGCTGGCTGGTCACCGTGGTCGGCGCCCGCGGCCAGGACTGGGGCCGGCTCATCATGGTCCGCGGCGCGCCCCCGGCGCCCCGCGACCTGGCCCTGCTGGAGCGCGCCGCCACCACGCTGGCCCTCGGCCGGCTGCTCGACCACCAGCGGGAGAGCCTGGAGCGCCAGGCTCACCGGACGATCCTGGCCGCGTTCCTCGGGCACGGGTACGGCGACCCCGCCGAGGCGCAGGCCCGGGCCCGGGCGCTCGGCGTCCCGGTGACCGGGCGCCGCCTGCTGGCCGCGGTCATCCGGACGGCGGAAGCCGGCGGGGCGGGCGATCCGGAGCTGGCGGCGCCGGCCCGGAGTGCCTCGGTGGCCGACGCGGTAGCCGAGGCCTGCCGCCAGCAGCGGGTCCCGGCGCTGGTCGCCGCGCTCGATGACAGCCGGGTCGCCGCGCTGCTGTCACTGCCCGCGCGGGCCGACGCCGACGCCGTGCTCGCGGCGCTGGCCGGGGTCCTGCGACCCCGGCTGCGCCCCGGCGAGGTGATCGGCGCCGGGTCGGTGGTGGAGTCGGTGACCGGCGTCCAGCGCACGTTCCTGGAGGCCGACCAGGTCGCGGCCGTCGCGGCCCGGGCGCCGGGCGGCCGGGCCTTCTACCGGCTGCCCGACCTGCGCCTGAGGGGCCTGGTGCACCTGCTCCGCGACGATCCCCGGATGCAGGCGTTCGCCGAGCGCGAGCTGGGGCCGCTGCTGCTGCATGACGCCGGGGGCGGCCAGCTGGTCGCCGCGCTGACCGCGTACCTGGAGGCGGGCGGCAACAAGGCCGAGGCGGCCAAGCGCGCGCACCTGGCCCGGCCCACCCTGTACGAGCGGCTCCGGCAGATCGAGGCCGTACTCGGCACGAGCCTGGAGCCGCCCGAGTCCCGGCTGTCGCTGCACGTGGCCCTGCTCGCGCACCGGGCCATCTCATCCTCGGCCGGGCTGCCGCCCGAGGGCGGCTACGGTCCGGGGGGCGGCTCGGGGTAGTCCTGCGGCGGGAACCGCTGGGTCGGGTAGCTCTGCTGCGGGGCGCCGCCGCTCGGCGGGTAGTTCCCCGGCGGCGGGGGATAGCTGCCCTCCGGCGGCGGCGGGGGCGGGTAGCTCCCGGGGGGCGGCGGGGGGTAGTTCCCCGGCGGGGGCGGCGGGGGGTAATTGCCCTGGGGCGGGTAGCCGCCCTGGGCGTAGGGCCCCTGCGGGTAGCCGGGGTCCTGGGGCGCCGGGGCGGCCAGCAGGCGGTAATAGACGAGGGTCACGATGAGCGCGACGAACGGCGCCACCAGCGCCCCGGTGACCACCGTGGACACGGCGTTGCGCAGGGACAGCGGCAGCGCGGACAGCAGAGCCCCGAGCACGATGCTCACGGCGAGCTGGATGATCCAGGCCAGGACCAGCGTGCCGAACACGTGCCAGCCGTGCCCGCGGACCAGCTGGCGGCTGCGGCTGAAGGAGTTGAGCGCCCCGGTCCGCTCGATGACGATGACCGGGATGATGACGGCCCAGATCGTGATCAGGAACAGCCCGGGCACGATGATCAGGATCAGGCCGATCGCGATGGCGATGCCGGCCAGGATGGCGGCCCCGGTGACGGGCAGCAGCACGGCCGTCCCGGCCGACACGGTCTCGCCGATCGACAGGTCAGCGCGGCCGTCGCGGATGTCCTGGACCGACTTGACCAGCGCCGCCTGGACCAGGTACCCGGCCAGCACGGTGATGATGAGGCCGACCAGCGCCACTACGAAGCCACCCGCGAGCGAGATGAGCCCGTCCACGACGGCGGCGACGACATAAATGACAAAGGCGATGCCGATCAGGTGACCGGCGTGCGCCCGGTACATCCGCCAGGCTTCCCCGAAAACGCCCGAAAGTGGGTTCATGGGGATTGATGGTACAGCTCCGCAGTGCTCCGGACGCGCTTCCCGGAGTTCCGGTCCGGCCCTTACCGTCCGCTACGCCTCGAAGCTGCTCATCACGTGCTTGACCCTGGTGTAGTCCTCGAACCCGTACATCGACAGGTCCTTGCCGTAGCCCGAGTTCTTGAAGCCGCCGTGCGGCATTTCCGAGACGAACGGGATATGGGTGTTGATCCAGACCGCGCCGAAGTCCAGCTGCCGGGCCAGCCGCATGGCCCGGCCGTGGTCGCGGGTCCAGACGCTGGCCGCCAGGCCGTACCTGACCCCGTTCGCCCACCGGACCGCCTCGTCCTCGGCGCTGAACTGCTGCACCGTGATGACCGGCCCGAAGATCTCGTCCTGGATCATCTCGTCGTCCTGGCGGAGCCCGGCCACCACGGTCGGGGCGAAGCAGTAGCCGCGGGCGCCGACCCGGTGGCCGCCGGCCAGCACCTGCGCGTGGCCCGGCACCCGCTGCACGAACCCCTCCACCCGGGCCAGCTGCGCCGGGTTGTTGAGCGGGCCGAAGTCCGCGTCGGGCAGCTCGTCCCGGCCGCCGGTCCGCAGGCTCGCGGCCCGCTGGGCCAGCGCCTCGGTCAGGTCAGCGCTGATCCGCGGGCCGGCCAGCACCCGGGTCGCGGCCGTGCAGTCCTGGCCCGCGTTGTAGTAGCCGGCGTCGGCGATGATCCGGGCCGCCTGCTCGGGGTCCGCGTCGTCGAACACGATCGCCGGCGCCTTGCCGCCCAGCTCGAGATGAACCCGCTTGAGGCCGGCCGCCGCCGCCTGGGCCACCTCCGTGCCCGCGCGGACCGAGCCGGTGATGGACACCAGCTGCGGGATGTCATGCGCCACCAGCGCGCGCCCGGTGTCGCGGCCGCCGCAGATCACGTTCAGCACGCCCGGCGGCAGGAACTCGGCGGCGATCTCAGCCAGCAGCAGGGTGGACACCGGCGTGGTGTCCGACGGCTTGAGGACCACGGTGTTGCCCGCCGCGAGCGCCGGGGCGATCTTCCAGATCGCCATCATCATCGGGTAGTTCCACGGCGTGACCTGCGCGCATACCCCGACGGGCTCGCGCCGGATCATCGAGGTGTGGCCGCGCAGGTACTCCCCCGCTGCCTTGCCCTCCAGCATCCGGGCCGCGCCCGCGAAGACCGCGACGCGGACCGCATGGTCCACGTCCGCCGGGCCGGATACCGGCGCCTCCAGGTAGGCCTCGCCGGTGCTCGGGTCCACCACCGGGCTGGTGGCGCCGTCGCGGGCCGGGACCACCCGGCCGCCCAGAAGTTC
>Ga0193728_1000499_pt1 | contig 19022 bp, 15 predicted proteins | sample U1c1metaG_FD_143037 | JGI IMG/M metagenome (GOLD analysis project Ga0193728, IMG submission 143037) | Soil microbial communities from a riparian zone of the East river system, Colorado, United States - U1c1 | ecosystem: Environmental > Terrestrial > Soil > Riparian zone | place: USA: East River...
GACTTTCCATTATTTAATGTGCGAGTCATGACCTGACTATCATATGCAGGCAGTTGGTGATTGGCAGCAGTACTAGTGGGTTCGCGTTGATTATCGACAAAGAAGACCTTGCCCTTGGGGCGAAGCATAGCTACAATAGAGCATAAAAAGGTATCAAGCTGTTCCAAGGGAACATGTGAGATCCAGAAACCGAAAAAGACGGCATCGTAGACACGCTCAGGTTGCCAGGAGAAGAGATCGGCCAAGAGGTATGAGACGCGATCAGTAGACACTTTCGCCCGGTTGATCTCAATCATTTCAGGTGAGGCGTCGACAGCAGTGACCGTAGAAGCTGTGCTCACAAGGCGCTCGGTCCAGATACCCGTGCCGCAAGCAAGTTCGAGCACATCACCTGCGAGACCAAAGGAGTTGAGGGCAGCAAAGACTTCATTAACTTCAGCAAACCAGCACGCATTCGCTTCAGGGCCGTGATCATAGCGGCCTTGACGGCAGAACCATTCGTCGTACTCGCGGGCGCGTTCTCGATAGTAGGTCATCATTTCTTGTAACGTTTGAGCAGGGACAGGATTGTTCATGACGATTTCAGGTCCTCTCTCATATCACCCTATAAATCTATCAAGTTCGGATTGAAAAGTTTGATGATACTGAATATCCATTAGGCCACAATTTTCTCACTACTATCTGAAGTGAGGTCGGATGTTCCTCTATAGAAGCTGTAGACGTACGGGACAATTTCGCCTAGTTCTACTGCATAGTAAGGTGTCTGAGAACGAGAAAGATCCTCTAAGTCTTTTTCATCTACCGTACCATATTTCTTGACAATCCTGCCAAGCATAGAAAATTCTTGCGCAATCCACCTGTAATCAAGTGTACCTACAGGACTATAAGTCACAGTCTCGCGCTCATCCTCTGGCTCTTTTTGCATATAATCGCGGCAAATGAGCCCTTCGGCCTCCATTTCTTCTACAATTGCCTCGAAGTAGTAAGGATACGGTCCTTTAGGGCAGGAGACATATACTTCGCCTGTAAAAGAGATTTCGTACGCCTCATAATAATCAAAATCGAGGAAGTAGAACAGCTTGGTAGCCTTTTCTGTGCCTTCAATCTTCTTCAGCGATTGAAGCATCCACAGGAAGGCTGCCTTATATTTCGTTTTATCTAAAATGGTAGGCGCCATTGGAGATTTCCTCCTTTGCAAAACGATCATTTGCAAAATTTGCTATATGAGACAACAACATGTTACTTGAAGAGGCAAATGGCTTAGCCAATGGGTGTTATCACATCCCCCACCTGTTATACTCTTTAATGGCATTGTAGCAGCAGATGGCTCGTATGTCAAGCACCACCCAGGTAAGCTTGGCGCACCAGATCATTGTTCAGGAGATTGTGGGCCGTATCGCTTAGCACGATCTTGCCAGTCTGTAAGACATAGCCACGGTCAGCTAGATCCAAGGCCATTGAGGCATTTTGCTCGACGAGAAAGATAGTTACACCCTGTTCTCTAATATGTACAATGGTATCAAAGACGGTCTGGACTAGTAGAGGAGAAAGGCCCATTGACGGTTCATCCATGCACATCATACGCGGACGAGACATCAAAGCACGCGCCATGGCCAGCATTTGTTGCTCACCTCCCGACATTGTGCCAGCACTCTGCTTCAGGCGTTCTTTAAGACGAGGAAAAATCTGACAAACGTAATCCAGATTATCACGAAACTCAGCTCTATTCTTCTTAATGTAAAAGCCCATTTCCAGGTTTTCCAGTACAGACATGCGCGAGAACACACGACGAGCCTCGGGGACCAGTGCGAGGCCAGATTTCACAATCTCGTCAGTTCCTTTACGCTCAACCGATTGCCCATCGAAGACGATTGAACCACTCTTAGCACGAACCAGACCAAAAATCGTCTTCATTGTTGTCGTCTTACCTGCTGCATTTGCACCTAGCAAGCAGACAATTTCACCTGTGTTGACCTCAAGAGATATATCCTGCAGTATACGGCTTGGACCATAATATGTGTTGACAGTGCTCAGTTGTAACATAGCCGATTCTTTACCTCTTATCTTCACTAGACGCGTACGGGACAGGCGGCTCGTGTGTGTATGCTGTAATATAGTCAATCTTCTACCTCTTATCCTTTATCGCCAGTCCCACGCTGCGCACTTGTTGGCTTGCCCAGATAAGCGGCAATTACCTCCTCATTGCGCCGTACCTGCTCAGGCAAACCCTCGGCAATTTTCCGCCCATGATCAAGCACAATGATATGATCGGAGATCCCCATAGTCACTGTCAGTTTATGCTCAATCAGGAGAATAGTCAGCCCTAACTCGTCGCGCAGGCGTCGTATATACTTTACCGCCTCCAACGTCTCAGCCTCATTCATACCAGCCGTCGGCTCATCCAACAAGAGCAGCCGGGGATTAGCTGCCAACGCACGGGCAATTTCAACACGCCGTCGATCAGCATATGAAAGGTTCATCACATACTCTTCCTGATGCTCCAGCAATGCCATACCAAAGAAACTCAGCAATTCAATAGCTCGTTTGTGGGCATTGGCCTCCTCACGCACAACAGCAGGTGGGCGAAACAGGGAGCCAATTATACCCGCTTGTAACTGTGTATGCAACCCGACAAGCACATTCTCAACCACGGTCATATTATTGAAGAGCCGAATATTTTGAAAAGTACGAGCCAGACCACGCAGCACGACTCTGTCAGGGGAGAGACCCACTAATGATTGACCAGCCAGACGAATGGCCCCAGAAGACGGACGATAAAGTCCAGTAATCAGATTAAAGACCGTTGTTTTCCCTGCGCCATTCGGCCCGATAATACTGACAATCTGACCAGGATATACCTTAAAAGTCACGGCTTCTACCGCTGTAAGTCCACCAAACTGCTTAGTCACTGCGTTCAGTTCGAGCAAAGGCTCAGCAATGACAGATGGACCTGTAGACCAGGTTTGATCAGAACTCATGGTAGCTCCCCTTTCTTGCACTTTTTACTCAACACGTATTTCTTCTTCAAATCCCCGACTACCAGGAGGTTCGTCCAATGTACCAACTTCGGCCGTCTCTTCTGTATTCTGGTGTAATTCGCGCCGTCTCCTGGCACTAGGGATCAGCCCTTCAGGACGAAAAATCATGATGATGATGAGTAACAAGCCGAAGAGGAGATTACGAATATCCGTAAAATTAAAGGCAGGAAAAAGTTGTTTAAAGCCATAAAGGAAGCTACCGGGATTTGTCGCAATAGTATCAAGCTGGGCCAGTATAAGTTCGTTGAGAGAGTAGACAATAACTGCTCCAAGAATAACTCCTGGAATACTCCCCAAGCCGCCAATCACAACCATGGCCAAGTAAACAAAGGAGTCAGTCGAATTAAAATCACTTGATGCCACAGTACCTAGCTTTGCAGCATGATATACACCTGCAATACCAGCAAAAAAAGCACCTGCAGCAAAGGCAAACAATTTGGTCTTTACAAGATTAATACCCGAAGAGGATGCGGCAATCTCATCTTCACGTATAGCAATCCAGGCACGACCTAAGCGTGAGTCACGCAGACGTAAATTGACGAAAATACACAACACAATTAAGGCCAGAATCAAATAATAATAGGGTACCGGATTATAACTAGACCAATCAATACAAGGAAACCATGAGGCGCACGGAGTGAACGGGTGATAGATGCCGGAAACACCATTAGTCCCTTTTGTATACTTGTCCAAATTCTGGAAAAAGAGAGGGATAATTTCACCAAAACCTAACGTCACAATAGCAAGATAATCACCACGTAGGCGGAGCGTAGGTGCGCCAAGGAGCACTCCCCAAAGAGCTGCAATGATAGCCCCAATGATCAGCATGGGCCAGAAGAACCAAGGCCAGATCTGGGGATTAGTCACTATACCTGTAATTACCGTAAACTGATCTGAGCCAATCAGCGCCCAAGTATACGTACCCAAAACAAAGAATGCAACATAGCCCAAGTCTAGTAAACCGGCAAAACCAACCACAATATTTAGACCAAGCGCTAGGATCACATAATACCCCAAATCATCATACCCGACGAGACGACCATTAGTACCAAATGCAAAGAAAATAGGGTCTAGAACAGGATAAAATAAGACAAAAGCCGTGATAAGTACTACATAAAAACGCCATGCTCCTCGGCTCTGAAGGGGCAGATCATTAGGAACCAGATTGCGTGCCTCTTCACGAGCACGTGCCATAGACAGCCTTTCCAGCTGTTGCCGTTTGCTCACCCTCCTAGAGACAGATGTCCCATTTTTCGTTGTGCCATTGGTACTTTCTCTGATAGTTTGCCGTACAGCAACTACCCCGCCCAACCAACCAAGGAGATATCCCGCTAGCGGCAAGATCAGTGTTCGTATAACAGCCCAGATCAAAAGCATCGTTGAAAGCGAACCAAGCAGAAAGAAAATAACATCCACAACGAGCGAGATGACAGCAAAGATTGTGGCAAACCAGAAACTGCCAATTCTAGCTTTTCTGCTTAAGAACGCACGCTGCTCCTCATCAATGACCTGTATGTTAGTGAGTGGTGAAGGAGGTAAATAATGCAATACATCGCGAACACGCCTTCGGAGAAACAGATAGACAGCAATGACAACAACTGATAGAGCAAGGCCAATTACGAGATCATTCGTCCAAGAGATTAACAAAACTGGTACAACCGTATAGGCAATCATGTCAGCCCAGAGTTCAATTGTCCCATAGCGACCACGACGGCCGTCATCAGCTGCCACTAGATAACCGACGAGAGCAATCAGCGCAGCGTAGAAAACAGCACAGAAGATGCCACCCTGGACCACAGCGGACACATTGCCGCTAAATAGACTCTGCTGAGGAGAAAAAATACCTAGCAGGACATTATTCTCAAGAGCTTCACCGCTCCAGAGAAAGGTAAACACCGCTACCGGAATAAGCAGAGCTACCAACCACTTGATCAATAACGCTCGTAAATGACGATCAGGGGCAAGCAAACCACTATCTATTGACTCAGGCACGTTTAACATCACCTCTCTGCAAGAATTCGCCTATTTGCCAAATTATCGTTGTCATCCCATCTCATCCATCAGCGGTGGTGCGTAACGATCAAATGTCCGTCGAAACTCATGGATTGCCTGACTGTGAGGCTGCTCGCAGGTTCTCATCCCAGCCATAAAACAGGGAAGAAATGCACTAAGCACGGGCCCTGTACGTTTCATCTCTGAATCTTTGAAAAGATCAACAACTGCACCTGAACCATCCCGCAGTATATCATAAAGCACTTGGTCCTGCTCCATCGTATCAGGATCAAGAGAGGTGATGTTGAAACCCTCTTTCCGACGAGGATTCAGGCTTGGCTTCACGTAGGGAGTGTTTTTTGCCTCACTCGCTACGGTCATGGTATACCAAACTTTGGCAATCGAATAGACACCAATGAATTTCTGCCCTTTGTAGTGCTTCTTGGCTGTGGTCTGAGCAAACTTTCGGCCACCAAAAAAACTTATGCGGGCGCGTTCCAAAGCATTGGATGCTGTTCCAAGATCTGGGAGCATAATACAGACATATTCAGGCTTATCGACTTCTACGAGAATACACGGAGGATAGTCTCCCAATGCTAGAAGAGCATCTTTCGCGTATGTAACAACTCCATCTACGTCCATAACACCATTTCCTCACTTTCGATGTTTTTTAGGAACAACTGAATATTATACTTTCTCGGGTGTTTGCTGCCCTAACAGGCCAGAAGGCCGGAAAACCAGTATCAAGATCAGGACCCCATAGACCACTGCGCTCCCCCAGGCATCACCACCATGAGGTAAGACCGTACCAGGTATTTCTGAAACTAAGGAGCGAACAACGCCAATGACTAATCCACCAACCATGGCTCCCACAATGTTGCCAATGCCACCAAGTACAGCACAGGTAAAAGCAACCAAGCCAAGATCATAGCCAATCGTGAAATTGGTGTTTGGAAATTGTAAGCTATAGATAAAACCCGCAGCTCCGGCCAATCCCGCACCAATAAAAAATGTCATGGAGATGATGCGGTTTACATTCACTCCCATCAGTGCAGCAGCTTCACGGTCTTGTGCCACCGCACGCATAGCCCGCCCAAGCCGTGTCCGTGTAACCAGCAAGTGAAGAGCAACCATCAACGCCGAGGCTATAAGAAGCATAAACACAGTGATACTCGAAATGCTCACAAATCCCACCTGAAACGATGGAAAAGGCAACGATGGAAAAGGAATATCAACATTGCCTTTCCAAAGTTTGCCAGTATCCTCCAGAACAAGAGAAACTCCGATAGCAGAAATCAGAGGAGCCAGTCGCGGAGCATTGCGCAGAGGTCGATAGGCAACACGCTCAATGATCACACCAAGAACAGCACACGCCAGAAATGATCCTATAGCTGTTACCGCCAGCTTGGCTATTAAATCCCATGTTAGAACCTTGGGGGGATTTTCCGCTACCACACCGAACCAGTTCATAATTGTCAGAGTCACCAGTGTGCCCACCATAAAAATATCCCCATGGGCAAAATTAATCAGTTCGATGATGCCATAGACCATTGTATATCCCAGAGCTATCAACGCATAGATAGCCCCAGTTGATAACCCGATGATCACTAACTTTAAGAACAGTTCCATAAAAAGTTGCGAAGCGAACCTCTGGGGTAAGAAGGCAGCCTCGTCCTCCTTAATTAATCAACTCATCAGATAATGGGAGAATAGCATAGATGCCGGGATAGAGCAAGAGAGAAGAGTCTATGCATCCATGTGCTTATGAGCCACGAGCTGTTAGGAGTTTAACTCCTCTAGCTCGCGGCTGGTTCCAATGCTAGATTGACATCCTGCCTTTCTCAATGTGAGCAAATATACTCACATATCGATTGCGGTGAAAACATCCGCACACCGCACGGGATCACCCGTGTGTGGCCCTAGCCGGGCAAGGTACCGCTCCTTCGGTATCGAAGGGAGCGAAAACCGGAGATGACTCCGGGTGGCGCTGTGACGCTGCCTTTCTCCGTGATCCACGGCTTGTGTAAGGATGAATGGCTGCACGGTCAGCCCATGCGGCACGGGGTGCGTTACGTCCCGTTGTGTACATCGTGTACACTCACCTTTTGCATCAATACATTGATTATAAAGGAGGTGCCTTCATTTGTCAAGGGGTTTTGCCCAAAGGTCATCAATGTACTCGAAAGGCACACGTTTGCATACATTTGGTACGCCAATCAATCACCGTTGGTTGCTCCTCATAGCTTTCAATAGAGGAGTCCTTGCCTTTCAAGAGTCCTAGCTTTTGCTAGGCTGTTGTGCTACCTGGAGTGATCGCTGTAAGGTATTTCCAACCATCGCTGACTCCAACCTTACCAAGCGTGTAAATCGAGATAGACTTGTTCTCAGTATCGCCATTGGCATCAAAGCTTTGATGGCCAGTCACCCCATCATAACTCGTTTTCTTCATCGCATCAATGACAGCCTGACGGAAGGTCTTGGCCTGTGTGCTATCGTTGGGATTGGCAGGAGCATTCGCATGATTGTCAATAGCCGCTTTAACTGCTTGTAGGATGATCCATGCATCATCATAGCCACCACCACTATAAGCACCTGCATTGCCATACTTTTTCTGGTACCCATCAAGGAAGGTCTTGGCTGCAGAGACTTGGCTGACATCGAGACCAGGGACTGAACCATAGACAGATCCACCTCCCAAAGGAATTATAGCCTGAGCAAAAGTGCTGGTCTTCGAGCCATCACCGAGCAGGAACGGCGTCTTCTGCAGGCCCGGGATCTTGTTCATCTGCTCACGAATAGTATCACCACCAGTCGAGTCATTGCCACCAAAGAAGATTAGGTCTGGCTTCTGACTCGCAGCAGTGGTTAGCGCGTTATTATAGTCACTTTGGACATGGATACCTGTACTTGTTCCATTCGTGATAGTACCCCCAAGCACATCATGAAAGGTGTGAATAAAGTTTTTAGCCAGACCTGATCCATAGGTTTCGGTATCATCAATGACAAAGGCACTATGATACTTCAGTGTCTTGTACGCGTACTCTGCTAGTGCTCCTCCTTGATATTGATCCAGGGTCGCGGTACGGAAATAGGTAACCTTACCGGTTGGACGCACTTTCTGAACGAGTTCACCGCTACCAGCACACTCCCAGCTAGGAGTATCCTGTGTGAGACAGTCATTGGTATTAGCAGGACTGATCATGGCAATGGGGGCCTGATTGGCAGTAGGCATGACTGCCTGAGCAATGCTACTATTGAGTGGACCAACAATACCAGCTACAGTTGCATCACCAATGAGATCATTGTAATTTTTAAGTGCCACGCCTGGATCGTGAGTACCACTCGGTCCCACATCATCCGTATGATCAAGCACAAACTTATAACCAGGCAAAAAGTTTTGGCTATTCGCCTCATCAACAGCATACTGCGCTCCGTTCTGAATAGGCAACCCCTGGCTCTGGTCTTGGCCGCTTACAGGAGCATCGGAGCCAATCTTAATTGTCTTTGTGGCTTGACTAGAAGTAGGAGTCGTCGTCCCTGCGCCACACGCAGCTACCAGAGACAAAAGTAAAGAAATGCCCAACGCCAGGGCAAAGATACGAGACCATCGTTTTTGCATAATGTTGTTAATCTCCTTCAACATACTAAAAATCCTGAATAAAAGCCTGGAAGAGGAGGTCACAGCTACAGGAACCTCCCAACTCAAGGAAATTCCCGCTTATAATACATACGCCAGTAAGATATTTAAATCTCACAAAGCAAATTCGGGCAGAGGCCAACTGGGGGATATAAAGATCAATAGTCTCGAACGGGAGGGAGCTTGGTTCCTTTCAAGATACATACCAGAACTTTCTACCCACTAGGCTGTCCTGGATAGGACAAATAGGTATCGAAGAAGGCATCGACCTTGGCAATATATCCGACAGTGTCAACATCAAACGACTGCGCGTGATCAGCAGTCGGTACAACCCAAAATTGTTTGGGATTGCCTGCCACCTGGAAGAGTTCTTGCATACCAGAAAGAGGTGTTGTAGTATCTGCATCACCATTGATGAAAAAAAGAGCAGGATGTTCGGGGAGATTACCTACAACGTCAATAGGGCGCGCCTTTGTAATATCAACACCATAGACCTGCTCAACCACTTGCCTGTCTGCCTCACGGGTAGCATCGTCAGGAACGTCACCAGGCACGCGTGTGGCATCAACTGGACAACTTTCCAAAACCAGAGCTGAGATAGCATTGGTATTCGCTGCAGCTAGTGCAGCTGCTGTTGCTCCCATCGAAAGGCCGAGTACTCCTATTTTACTATGTGTAGTGTCGGGAAGTGCGTGTAAATAATCAATAGCCGCCAGAATATCTTCTGATTCGACCATCCCAAGCGTCGACATCGTTCCCTGACTACGGCCATAGCTCTGAAAGTCAAATAATAACACATTATAGCCGTGATTATAGAGAAAAGCAGCTCGTTGGATCATTGAGACACGATTGCCTGGTGTGCCATGTGTCAGAATAATCACTGGGACCCGAGGCGAATGGATAGCCAGCCAGCCGGAGATTAAATTACCACGCCTGTTATAAAAGGAGATATCCACAATAGGCAATTCATGGACATCCTTCGCATCGGGGATTGGGTCACCCGGCCCCGGGTGTAGACCTTGCGTCAACTGCTGCAGATTACTATCATCTGAGATTGTATTCAGATCAGGATTCACCAGAGGCGAGGGGGCACTCTTGTTCAGAGCAATCGATGATGAATGAGAGAGACTATCTTTCGCATGGTTTATTGTCCCATTTCCTATAACATACCAGAACCAGCCGCTAGTAATTATAAAAGCCAGACACAAAACAGATGCAAGCTTTTTAATGAAGACTAATAAATGCATGTGTACTGCTCCACAAATATGCTCTACACAGGAAATTTTCGACAAAATCGATCAAATGCAGCAGCGACCTGACCGTGTGTCTCAGCAAGTGAACCACTATTGTTAATCACTTCGTCTACAAGTACTAATTTGCTAGAGGTATCCGGTTGGGCCTCTACACGAATTCTCGCTTCATCTGCACTGAGCTGATTACGCACCATTAAACGCGCAATCTCTTGTTCCTGGGAACAAACCACCAGCCACTTACTGTGACATAATACTCCAGAGGCCCCCTCCAGGAGCTTTACCGCGTCAATGATCACTATACTTGAGGCACTCACCCGCTTTAGCTCATCTAGTAGGGCTCCTCTCACAGCTGGATGCACAATGCGCTCTAGTTCTGCTAACGCATTGGGGTTATGAAAGACAATTGCCCCCAAAGCTTTACGATCAACACTCCCGTCAGAGGCAAGGACCCCCACACCAAAATTTTCGGCTACTTGCTGCGCAATCGGTAGCCCTTTTTGGTAGAGTTGATGCACGATAACATCCGCATCAATATAGCGCTCAGCACCCAACTCAAGCAGCATTCGTCCAACTGAGGTTTTCCCACAGGCGATATTGCCAGTTAGTCCAATAATACGCGGCATTGGTCCCAAACAGCCCTTTCACATCATTGTAGAGAACAACACCCTTTGAACGGACGATAGATAAAGGACGATACAAATTCGTACACTGTTCTTGAGAAAAGTCATGTTAGCTCCTAGTACTTTTAAGCATACCTAACGAGAGAAGTTTTTTGCGAGGTCAACTATTTGCGAGGTCAACTAAGGGACATCTTGAGGACAATGGAGGGATATACATCAAGGCAAAGTTTATGTCATGCGACAATTCGAACGATCCAACGATATATAAATAGTGAGATGCGATTGCTCTTGCACCTATCCCAAAAGTACCTTTTCATCTTGTTTCTTACCATAACACAGGCTAGATATCGTACAATAGCTTAACAATTTACTAAAACATAACATGCCAAGGAGTGCCAAGGACAACAGATGAGTAGACACGTGGGGTTGATCATTGGAATAAACCACTATCAAGATAGCACGCTCAGCCCATTGCAATTTGCCGAAAACGATGCCAAGGCACTTGCTCAATGGCTAGTCAATAGCAAGGGAGGAAAGTGGTCTCCTCCAGATGTACAACTTGTGCAAGGACAGCATGCGACTCGGGAACTGGCAGAGTCACTGATTACACAATTGTGTACTAAGGCCGCAGAGTCGGGAGACATTGTCCTCATCTATTTTGCTGGCCATGCTTTTCTCGATGAGAAAACTGGAGAGGGCTATCTGGCACTGGCAAATACACGCTATCAAGATGCGGCAAGCGGTCTCAGTTTGCGTGCTCTCGTTCACAATATTTTACCCCAAAGTCGCGCAACACAAATCCTATGTATCCTCGACGTCTTTCAGACAGGGCAGCTATGGAAGATGCGCCGTTCATCGCCATTCGACACGAAGCCCCTGTTAGGACTTCCCATTTTGAATACGCTTGAGCACCAGCAAAATCGGCTACTCCTTTGTTCTTGTCGAGGTAATGATTTTGCGCCTGAAGCTGGAGAACACAACATTGGTACCTTTGCTCACAGCATGATTGTAGGCCTATGTGGTCCCGCAAGCGAAACGAGCACAGGTAATATTATACTCCCCAAACTTCATGCTTACCTTCTCAACGTTTTGGGAGAACAACATCGTCCTCAACTCTTCGGCCAACAACAACCTCCGCTGATCTTGGTAGGAGAACCTTCTTTCCCAGTTGTGCAGCAAGTAACAAATAACCACACAGGAACTACAGCACCACAACCATCTCCTACCCTCGGTTTGCAGACCGGTAGACTATTGAAACTGAAGGCTACCCCGCGAGCAACCGTTGCTACACAGGCTCCTCCCGTACCATCACAAGCTCCTCCCCCACTATCACCGACTCCTGCCTCACCATCACAAGGGCCTTTCACCTCCGGGCACATTTTTGCACCTGCACTTGAAGAACACCGCCAGCAACAATGCACAGAATTACTGGCTCAGGCACAACAACTTTTACAGAATCAAAATTATGGAGCGGCCTTTGAGACAGTGGAAAAGGCTTTGCAAATGCTGCCTAACGATACCTCAGCCCTGATTCTCAAAGGACAACTTCTGGGCACAGCCGGACGTTTTCAAGAAGCATCCGCTGTTATTGAGCAAATCTTGCAAATAAACCCAAATAATGCAATGGCTTGGAGCATGCGTGCAGTTGTCCTAAGCAACATGGGACAACACCAGTTGGCTCTGACTGCAATCGAACGCTCATTGGAACTCGACCCCAAAAGCGAAACATATACGATCAAAGGCACTATTATAGCAAACCTGACAGGAGAACAAGGCAACAATCGGGGTCTATCTTCTTATGATCTCAGTAATAGTGAAAAAGAACAACAGGTACGTGAAAATCCAGGTGCATTTTTTATTGGTGTAGGGCTTCATCTGCTTGGCTTGATCTGCGGCATTGCTGGGACGGGACTACTTATTTTCAGCCACCTGCCCAGTTTCATAGGGTTCCTGCTAGCAAGCTTTGGTCTAGCTGTGTTGTGCATAAGTGCAGCACGTGGTGCTTTCCGCTATGGTTTTTCACGTCTTGTGCTTACACTGTTCATCTGTCTGCTCATTGGAGGAATACTCGGGGCCACATACAAATTTGGCTTCACAAGAATTCTGAATAGCCTGAGTACCGACAAGACTCCTACGCGTTTGCTCCAATTTCTGTTTTTTGCCACCTGGATGATTGCTGCAGCTACCACTCCGCTTATACTAGCAATTGTGGGATTCGTCAGTGGCTTGGTTGCGCGTGCACGAAGGCATATATAAAGCGATTATGCTGCCATCTCGTCTTTTATAACCTGCAACCCACGGTTCGCTCATTTTTTGGTCAAATCCGCTTGCGAAGCCGAATGCCATTGCTGAGTATTCGCCAATTTTGCGTGACCAAACTGGCTTGTGCGTCGGCTTCGTAAGGAACTAGCGAACGGAGGGCAAATAGTATCGCTAGGGAAAACTGCCAATGATCAGATGATCAGAACGCACTTTTGTGCCCAGTTGTACTCAGCTAGCGACGTTGGCCAGCCGCTCCCATTCCTCCAACAACTGATCTATACGTGCCTTCACTTCTTCGTAGTCAGTGGATAGATGGGTGAGCTGTTCAGCATCTGCGATAAGAGCGGCCTGGGCCAATTGATCTTCTAATAACCGCACATGAGCCTCCGCTTTCTCAATATCACGCTCAACATCTTCTACCGTGCGAACCTTCTCCTTGCTCCCTTTTTTCCCAGTCGATTTCGCAGCAGATACAGCAACAGGCTTTGCTTCCCTTACAGGCTTTACAACTTTGCCAGAAGAGGTATTTTGGGCAATGCATTGTTTATGCATGCGATACTCAGTATAATTGCCCATATAGGGATACAGCATACCATCCTCAATAGCCCATACCTTCGTTGCAAGCCTATCGATGAAGTAGCGATCATGGGAGACAAAAAGCAATGTGCCATCGAATTCACTTAGAACCTCTTCCAGAAGCTGACGCGACTGTAGATCGAGATGATTGGTCGGTTCGTCTAATATCATAAAGTTCGACCCTTGCAACGTCAGTTTCGCGAGTGCAACGCGACTACGTTCCCCACCACTCAGTGTGCCAATGGCCTTAAAAACATCATCTCGAGAGAAGAGGAAGCGCCCAAGGAAAGTACGTGCTCCTTCCTCGCTCAAAACGCTGATCTGGCGGATTTCATCGATGATGCTCCGTTGCATGTTGAGTCCTGCATGCGTCTGAGAATAATAGCCGATACGCACATTATGACCAATTTGGACTTGTCCACCGACGGGAGGAAGTTCGCCAATCAATGTGCGCAGCAAGGTCGTTTTGCCGACCCCATTTGGTCCAATCAGACCTACACGGTCACCACGTAGCAGTTCGAGGTCTGTGACACCTACTAATATTTTCGCTTCGCCCTGTAGCTGTCCTCTCAATCTCCCGCTGCCGTAACCAGCTGCGAGTTTATTAGTAGAGATGACCACAAGGCCACTTTCAGTAATGGGAGTAAAGTCAAAATGCAGTTCAGGCAGATCCTGTGGCCGCTCCACACGCTCCATACGATCCAGCAATTTTTGTCGCCCTCGGGCCTCGCGACTACGCTGCCCAGCTTTGTAGCGGCGGATAAAGTCTTCTGTATGTGCAATCTGGGCCTGCTGGGCTTCGTATTCGCGTAAACGCCTCTCCATGCGCTCCTCACGCAAATCAAGATACTTGGTATAGTTCCCTGGATATTCTTCGATACGCCCAAAAGCCAGTTCAATCGTGCTAGAAACCACTTTGTCTAGGAAGTAACGATCGTGAGCTACAACAACCATGGCCCCTTTCCAGGCTGACAGGTATGTCTCTAACCACTCCAGGGCCGTGAGATCAAGATGATTTGTGGGCTCATCGAGCAACAACAGATCCGGTTCCTGCAGCAGCAGTTTACCTAGGGCCGCACGCGTCTGTTGTCCACTGCTCAAATGTGTCACCAAGTCCGCTTGCTGTTCAAGCGTAAAGCCTAACCCATCCAGTACCTGCTCAACGCGATTTTCACAGGTATATCCCTCCGCATGTTCATAGAGTTCCTGCAATTCGGCATATCGTGTGAGGAGATTATTGTAAAGCGTTTCGTCACTCTGAACCTCTGGCAAAGCCATTTGATGGGCGTAGTTGTGCAACTCTTGCTCCCATTCGCGGACTTTTGCAAAGACAGAGAGTAGCTCTTCACGGAGTGTATGATGTGGCTGAAAGTCGGTTACCTGAGTCAGATAGCCAATACGAACATTGCGTGCAATGGATACAACACCTTCATCTGGTTCCTCGCGACCAGCTAAGATATTAAGGAGTGTTGATTTCCCAGCCCCATTAGGGCCAACTAACCCGATATGATCTCCTACTTCAATCTGAAATTTGACGCCTGAAAAAATGCGATCAGCTCCAAAAGACTTTCCCAGGTGGGAAACACTGACAATTGACATATGTTTGCACCGATTTTTCTCACGGGACTAGAGTTTGTTCAATTTCTGGCAAAGCGTATCACATCAGTGACATCTACCCCATGCCGTGATCGGCAGGGGCTTCCCATCCTCACGAATGGGCTTTCCTGCTTCGTTGGGGGTTGCCTGCCCGAGCTTTTGCCCGAGCGGGTCTTACACCTCCTCCACAGGCCGATGCCGAGAGCCCCTCGGCCAGAATGTTTCTTGCAGCGTTAATATCCCGGTCATGCCAGACACCACACTCTGTGCAGACCCATTCACGCACGTCAAGTGGGAGGTCATCCACGACATGCTTGCAGTCATGACAGGTTTTACTGGAGGGATACCACCGATCGATTGTGATGAGGGTTCGTCCATACCACTGGCTCTTGTAGTCCAGTTGGCGGACAAACTCGCCCCATCCCACATCACTGACCGCTTTTGCCAGACAGTGATTTTTGACTATGTTCTTGACGGCCAGACTCTCCACGCAGATCACTTGGTTTTCGCTGATGATGCATGTGGAAAGTTTGTGCTGGTAGTCTCGACGACGGTCTTGAATGCGGGCATGGACACGGGCCACCTTTCGCCGTGCCTTTTCTTTATTCTTGGAGCCCTTCTTCTTTTTCTTGGCGTGCCGACGCTGGGCTTTTGCCAAACGCTTCTCATCCTTGGCGTAGAATTTGGGATTCCCAACTGCTTCACCAGTCGAGAGGATCACCATCGATTTGAGACCCAGGTCAAGCCCAACTTGCGCATTCACCACTGGAAGCGGCTTGATATCCTCTTGCACCAGCATGGACACAAAGTAGCGATTGGCACAATCCTTGGAGACGGTGACCGAGCTAGGCTTGCATCCTTTCGGCAGATCTCGATGGAAGGTGATAGCAAGCGGTTCATCCATCCGGGCCAGGGTGAGCTGACCATTCTCCCAGGTGAAAGCAGTACCAACGTAGGTCGCCGACTGGTTGCCTTGCTTCTTTTTGAACGTTGGATACTTCGATCTCCCCTCAAAGAAATTAACATACGCACGATCCAAGTGGCGAAGGGATTGCTGCAACGGAACGGCAGCAACATCACCAAGCCAGGGATATTCTTTCTTGAGACCCGGCAGCATAGCCGAGAGGGCATTGTAGTTGAGCTTTACACCAAGCTCGGCATAGGCAGTCTTGCGAGTGTTGAGTCCCCAATTATAGACAAAGCGGCAACATCCGAACGTTTGCGCCAAGATGCGCCTTTGTTCGTCGGTCGGGTAGAACCGATACTTGTATGCCCGCTTCTGTTTGCTCACTGCCTATTTGCCTTTCCGCTGCTTTTTACTGTGCTCTTCCAATGCTGTGAGAACCTCACCATTCAGAGACCGATTGTTCTGCTTTGCGGCTTCCCTTATTTGTTCCAACAGATGAGCAGGAAGCCTGATGGTAAGTGTCTTTATATCGTCTTTCATGTAGTTAGTATAACATTAAATTGCAACTATTGTCAAGGGCTATGGTACCCCTATTCCCCAGCCCCAGATAAGGACGAGCCATTCACCCCCATAGCTAAAGCAAGGGGCCCTCTGGCTCGTCAGGATAGATCTGATGCAAGTCGCACCGAGTGTGCGTTGCGTTGCGAACAGGACTATGTTTGAGCCAGATCACGTAAGCAGAGAGGACCAGATAACCCATCAGGATTCATATAGATGTTATGGACAGGAAACGTCTCAAGGAGTTGTGGCAATCCGCCGATATGGTCTATATCTGCATGAGAAATCAGCACATGATGAACTTCGTTAATTCTCAGGTGTCTCAGTGTACTAACCAAAGTTGAACCATCTTTGCCGCAGTCAACCACACTGACCCCTTGGGTATCTCTGAGTATGGCACAGTTACCATGACCCACATCTAGAATCAACAACTCAGGCAAACCGCTCACGGAACTCCTGACTCACCTTCGGTGCTAACTTGATATCTTCAAAAACAAGATCTTTCGCCTCTCTCGCTTCAATATTGATCTTAGCCTGTAATCATACGTCCTGAGATATTTTGTCCCTTAATTCTTGCGAAAAAAGAGCAATGGGAAGGTGAAAGATTTGATCATAGTCACAAGCAAAGATCTCGACATCCACGATTTTCTCATCACCCTCGCCTCTAATATCTTCCACCCGCATAGAAGAAGGGTACAATCTGTTGGGTGGAGAGGGTTCGGCGGGTGCCAGTGGGAAAGGGCCCGGTCGGGTAGAGCCTTCAAAACAGGCGAGCAGTTGCCTCTCAGCCTTCATGGAGAGACGATAATACCCAAGGATCTCTTCTTCAATGCGTCCAATAATGCCTTCGCCAGTCACCTTCGAGCGTTTGGCATCCTCTGGCTGGCTATGCCATCGCTCTCTGGTTGCCATGTAGTTACGCACAAGTGAGGTGATTTCATGAATTTCCCAGTTATCCAATTGTGGGACGGGAATGCGCTGGAGCATAGGTATGTGATTGTACCTCGATGAGCCATTGACATTCAAGAAGGCATTGGCCACTGGGCCATTGAGCAACGCGGCAATCACTTCGATGGGTACCACATCTGTGGGCCAGATCCCACGAAAGTTCTGTGTACAGACTAATCCTTGCTCATCCAGAGCACCAATGATCCTCCAAGGGTTCTGGCTGACGACGGCTCCATTGACAATCACTTTGGGCTTCTCCCAAGGCAACATGTACTCTTCGTGCCACATCAGTTGTGGGTCTAGGTTGAGATACATCGATGGCCTCACAATATAGGGTTCAAAATCACTTGTGACGCTTCTCAATCCTTGCGCCCATCCATCATGAGGAACTTCCGAAAACAGCTTCTCTTCGCGGTCTGGCAACTGGATCTTATACTCCACTCCTCGGTGAATTTCGGCTATATCACCGAGTGTGGGGAAAGACGCTAACTCACTCCATATACGTGGCAAACGATTGTGCCAAAGTGGCACATCTTCACGAGAAGTCTGAGGCAAAAGGCCATCGCGGAGGGTCTGCCCTGTCTCTGTTGTCTGTTTTTCAGCTGCCATCTCTTTTGTTTGCCTCCTCGTTTGCATCTTCCGATTTCATCGCAGTATACCATAGAACAAAGGATCTGTCTATGGTATCTATTGAACATGAGTTCGAAAAGGGCGGGAGAGAAGCATAGTTTGTGCCGCTTTAGTCCTGCTGATCGCGGTCTTGCGGAACGAGATGAATATCAATGCCGACATCTAAGCGTAACAATCGATTGATCATAGAGCCTCGCAAGATCTCTTCCCAACGACTGCGTGCAGGCTGCCCGAGGACAATCTGTGTCACCTGCCGCTCTTTCACAATCTCAATAAGCGTACGAGCGATGTCACGGCCTTTCGTGCGAATGACTTCGGCGCCCAGATCTTCCGCAAACACAGCATGTTCTTTTAATCGACGCAGAGCACGTTCTCGTTGTTGACTAGCATCTTTGCCATACTTGAGAAAACTAATCAGTCTACTTGACAAAGCCAGATACCCTTCTGGTTGGATTGAGACCGCAATCAGGTCAGCATGCAACCCATGGGCAAGTCGCCAAGCATCACGTAAGACCTGACGGGTATGTGGTCGGTGGTCAAAGCCAACTAATACCCGTTCAGTGGCTGGCCAGATCTGCTTAATTCCATGATCGGCCATGTACTGGTGCAGTTGAGACTCGGTCTTCTCAGCAGTCCGCCGCAACGCCAGCTCGCGTAAAGCAGTGAGATTTCCCTCACGAAAGAAGTTACTGAGTGCGGGCTCGACACGGTCCGCAGAATAGATATTGCCATGCCGCATGCGCTGGCGCAGGGCATGCGGAGAAATGTCGATGAGTTCTACCTCATCAGCCTGATCTAGGATTCGATCGGGCAGTGTTTCACGCACACGCACGCCAGTGATACTCTCTACTAGATCGTTAAGACTCTCCAGGTGCTGAATATTGAGGGTGGTGACGACGTCGATGCCTGCATTAAGCAGCTCTTCCACGTCCTGGTAACGTTTGGCATGCTTGGAGCCGGGTACGTTGGTATGAGCAAGCTCGTCTACCAGCGCCACGCGGGGAT